>WBZU01003179.1_pt1 | contig 10922 bp, 7 predicted proteins | sample 5204311 | NCBI WGS metagenome assembly WBZU01 (sample SAMN12344359, study PRJNA552823) | activated sludge metagenome | biome: Activated sludge suspended growth; feature: Nitrification reactor; material: Wastewater; isolation source: activated sludge from nitrification reactor of wastewater treatment... | reverse complement strand
CGATGGACGTCCCGCCGCCCGAGCTGCGGGGCACCGTCCTCGTCGTCGAGGACAACGTCGCCACGCGCGAGCTCCTGGTCCAGCAATTGCGCCTCGCGGGACACACCGTCGACGCGGTCGGCACGATCGCCGAGGGCAACGCGCGCGTTGAGGCGATCAAGCCCGACGTCCTGCTGCTCGACGTGCTCCTCCCGGACGGCACCGGCATCGACCTGCTCGCGCAGCTCCGCAAGCGCGGCGCGCTCGAGCGCCTCTCGGTGCTGATGATCTCCACCCTCGAGGAGACCGCCAGCATCGCCGCGTGCCTCGAGGGCGGCGCCGAGGACTACCTGCCGAAGCGCGTCAGCCCGGTCGTGCTGCGCGCCCGCCTCGCGGCGTGCCTCGAGAAGCAGCGCCTGCGGGAGCGCGCGCGCCAGCAGCTCGAGCTGCTCGAGGCCGAGAGCCGGCGCGCCAACAACCTGCTGCGGATCCTCCTGCCCGACGCGATCGCCGACGAGCTGCAGACCGCCGGCGTGATCGCCCCGCGCCGCCACGAGCGGGTCGCCGTCATGTTCGCCGACATCGTCGGCTTCACCGCCTACTGCGACCGCCACGTCCCGGAGGAGGTGCTCGCCGAGCTGCAGCAGCTGTTCACCCGCTTCGAGTCGCTGGCGAGCGAGCACGACGTGCAGAAGATCAAGACCATCGGCGACTCCTTCATGGGCGCCGTCGGCCTGTTCCGCGACGACCCGCGCCCGGCGCTGCGCTGCGTCGCCCTCGGTCTGGCGATGCTCGACGCCGTCGCCGATCACCCCGCCGGTTGGCGACTGCGGATCGGCGTCCACGTCGGCCCGGTCGTCGGCGGCGTCGTCGGCACGCAGCGGTTCCAGTACGACATCTGGGGCGACACCGTGAACACCGCCCAGCGCGTCGAGAGCGCCGGGCAAGAGGGTCGGATCTGCGTCAGCGACGTCGTCCGCACCCAGATCGAACCGGAATACAGGCTGCGCGCGCTCGGCCCGGTCGACGTCAAGGGGAAGGGAGCGCTCGCGCTCTTCGTGGTGGAGGATCCGGGATGACGACGCAAGATCTCGCGGACTATGCGGCCCTCGCCGGCGCGCTCGTACTCGTCCTCGGATTCGCCGTGGGAGCGATCGAGCCGTCCGTCGGCGCGCTCGTGGGGGCCGGGACCGTCGCGCTCGTCGCCGCGCTGCTGTGGATCGGGCGGGGGCGGCGCCTCGCCGACACGCGCTCGCTCGACGAGGCCACCGCCTCGCTCGCGCGCCTGCGCCGCGCCCACGAGACCACCACCAAGTCCGCCGAGGTCAAGACGCGGATCCTCGTCTACGCCAGCCACGAGTTTCGCACGCCGATGCAGGCGATCGTCGGGATCAGCGGTCTGCTCGCCGCTCCGCGGATGACCGACGAGCAGCGCCTGGGCCACGCCGCCACGCTGCGCACCGCCGCCGAGGGCATGCTGCGGCTCGTCGACGGGATCCTCGACTGGTCGCGGATCGAGTCCGGCGCCATGTCGATGCGCGCCGAGGCGTTCTCCCCGCGCGCCGTCTTCACCGAGCTGCTCGACCTGCTCCGCCCGCACGCCGAGGCCAAGGGCCTCGCGCTCTCGGCCGATCTCGCCGGAGACCTCCCGCAGGCGGTCACCGGCGACCCGTGGCGCGTCCGGCAGGTCACCACCAACCTCATCGGCAACGCCATCAAGTACACGCGGCGCGGCTCGGTGAAGCTGCGCGTCACCTCGCGCATCGACGAAGGGATCGCCCGCCTCACGGTCGAGGTCGTCGACACCGGCCCCGGGATCCCAGCCGCCGATCTTCCGCACCTCTTCCAGCCGTTCGGGCGCCTGCAGACCGCCGGCAACGGTCGCGCCGCCGGCACCGGCCTCGGCCTCGCGATCAGCAAGCACATCGTCGAGCTGTTCGGCGGCAAGATCGACGTCGAGAGCACCGTCGGCGCGGGCTCCACGTTCCGCTACGAGATCGGCCTCCCGCTCACCTCGTCCTCGGCGTTGCCGCCGCCGCCGATCCCGCCGGGCCGGATGACGCCACGGTCCTCGCCGGCCGCCACCGCGCCCGCGCCCCCACGCCCGGTAGTACCGGCCGCGCCCGCCGCCGAGGCCGCGCCGCGCCGCCGCGTCCTCGTCGCCGACGACGACCCGACGATGCGCCACCTCCTCGAATTGATGCTCGACCGCATGGGCTACTCCGTCGACACGGTCGAGGACGGCTCGGCCGCGATCGAGCGCGCCACCGTCGGCGAGCACGACGCGGTGATCCTCGACGTCGAGATGCCCGCGGTCGACGGCCCGACCGCCGCGCGGCGGATCCGCGGGCAGAACGACGACATCGCGATCCTGATCCTCTCCGGCCACATCGGCATGGTGGACAGCCTCCGCTGCCGCGAGGCCGGCGTCGACGCGGTGCTCACCAAGCCCGTCACGCTCGAGGACCTGCAGGAGACCCTCTCCCGCGCGATCGACACCAAGGCCGGCGGCGTCGACTTCACGATGATCCGCGGCCTCGTCGGCGGCGCCGAGGCGACCCGCGGCACCGAGCTGCTCGACGTCTTCCTCCGCGAGACACAGCGTGACGTCGAGCTGCTCTCCGACGCCGTCGCGCGGAGCGACCGCGAGGCCGTCCGCAAGGCCACGCACCGGCTCGGCGGCGGCTCGGCGGCGTTCGGCGCCGTCGCCATCGCCGAGGCCTGCAAGGCCCTCAACGACGCCGCGAACGGCGACGCGCCGATGACCGCCGAGCTCGAGCGACTGCTCGACGCCGCGCGGCGGGCCACCGCCGCCTTCACCCACGAGCGCGAACGAATGGCCCGCCTGCCACGCGCGACCGACGGCGCCGCGCCGAGCTGACGCCCGCGAGGCGCTCTCCGCAATCCTACGAGTCCGTCGTCCGCGGACGCGACTCATACCTCCGTCTGGTCAGCCGAGGCGCAGCCGCCAGGTCCACCAGGTGCCGCAGAACAACGCCCAGAACGCCGCGAGCGCCCACGTCATCGGCGGGCCGCCCTCGATCGCCGAGATCAACAGCCCGAGCGTCGCCATCGTCGACCAGATCACCTTCAGCGTCAGCATCGCCCGGAACGTCGAGGGCGGCTCGTCGCGTCCGAGCCACGACTGGATCCCGATGGCGAACAGCGCCGCGGCGACGATCCGCGACGTGCTGGGATCGACGCACGTCCAGCCGAGCAGCCCGAGGAACCACTCCGGCGCGAAGAACAGCGGCAGCGCGAAGGCCATGTCGATCCAGAAGTGGAGGACGAACAACCCGCGCAGGACCGCGGGGACGGACGACGACGACACGCTCATGGACGCTCTCCTCGCAGAGGAACAGGCAGCATAGGCCCCCCGCGCGCCCGCGCGCAACCGCGAACGCCACGCGGTCTCCCGCGCCGGCCGCCGCGGCCCCGAGGCCCGAGAAAATGTTGCGCCCCTGTGGAGCCCGGACGCGTCGGGGTCCGGACGCCACGACCGGCGTGGCATGCTCGCGCGCGATGCTGCCACCCGGCCCGGACAAGCCGCTCCGCCTCCGCGACCTCGGCGCGCTGCGCCGCGACCCGCTGCGCTTCTTCGCCACCATCCACGCCCACGGCGACGTCGCCCACACCGTCGTCCGCCTCCCCGGCTTCGACTTCGTGCGCTTCACGCTGCTCCACGACCCCGCGCAGATCAAGCGGGTCCTCGTCGACGACGACGCCAACTTCGAGAAGCCGCGCGCGCTCAAGGTCATGAAGGTCATCCTCGGCGACGGCCTCCTGACCAGCGAGGGCGATCACCACAAGCGACAGCGACGCCTGATGCAGCCGGCCTTCCACCGCGACGCGATCCTCCGCTATGCGCCGACCATGGTCGACTGCGCCGCCCGGGCCGAGGAGCGCTGGCGCGACGGCGATCGCCTCGACATGGCCCAGGAGCTCATGCGCATCACCCTGGCGATCGCCGGGCACACCCTCTTCGGCGTCGACGTCACGACCGACGCCGACCAGATCGGCGCCGCGCTGACCACCCTCATGGAAGGCTTCCCCGATCTGCTCTCCCCGTTCTCGCCGCTGCTGCGCCTCCTGCCGACCCGCAAGAACCGCGAAATGAAGCGCGCGCTCGCGCTCCTCGACGACACCATCTATCGCTTCATCGAGCGCCGCCGCGCCGGCGGCGACCTCGGCGACGACCTCCTCGGCCGCCTGCTCGCCGCCGAGGACGAGGGCAAGCCCGGCATGACCTCGCAGCAGGTCCGCGACGAGGCGCTCACCCTGTTCCTCGCCGGCCACGAGACCACCGCCGTCGCGCTCGCCTGGACCCTCGACCAGCTCGCGCGCCACCCCGCGGCCCTCGCCGCCCTGCACGCCGAGCTCGACGCCGTCCTCGCCGGCCGCCTCCCGACCGCCGACGACCTGCCCCGCCTCGTGTACACGCGCCGCGCCATGCAGGAGGCCATGCGCCTCTACCCGCCGGCCTACTCGTTCGGCCGCCGCGTGATCCACGACTACACGATCGGGCCGTACACGATCCCCGGCGGCCGCAGCATGCTGTTCATCAGCCCGTACCTGCTCCACCGCGACGCGCGGTGGTTCCCCGATCCGCTCGCCTACCGGCCCGAGCGCTGGACCCCCGAGTTCGAGGCGAGCCTGCCGCGCTTCGCCTACGCGCCGTTCGGCGGCGGCCCGCGCGTGTGCATCGGCGCCGGCTTCGCGTGGATGGAGGGCACCCTCGCCCTCGCCACCCTGCTGCGCCGATTCGCCGTCGAGCTCGCTCCGGGCGCCGACGTTCGCATGGTCCCGCGCGTCACGCTGCGCCCGAGCGAGCTGCCGATGATCCTCCGCCGCCGCGCCGCCTGAGCGCGCACGGTCACGGCGCTCGCGGCGCGCCGCTCCCCTCGTGCGAATCGATCCACGCCTCGATGTCGCGGACGTAACGCGCGCACGACGGCCCGGATTGCGCGTAGTCGGCGAGCGCCTGGCGAGCCAGCGCCAGCGCGCGATCGCGGCCGCGGGGTCGCGACCACAGCGCGCGCGCGACCCCGAAGCGCGTGAACGCCAGCAGCTCCGGCGCCGCCGCCGACGCCTCGAGGATCGCCAGGCCCTGCTCGAGCGAGCGCAGCGCCGCCGGGCCGCGCCCGAGCGCCAGCTCCGCCAGCCCGCGCAGCGCCAGCGCCGTCGCGTAGCGGGCGTTGTTCTCGCCGATCGACGCCTTGTGGCCCGCCAGCGCGCGCGCGACGTGCTCCAGCGCCTCCTGCGGCCTGCCGAGCTCGATCAGCGCGTCGGCGACGTTGGCCTCCGAGTTCGCGGTGTCGCTGTGCTCCGCGCCGAGCAGGCGCGTGCGGCGCTCGAGCGCCCGCAGGCTCGCCGCGAGCGCCTCGTCGAACCGACCGGCGCGCGCGTAGATCGTCCCGAGGTTGTTGTCGATGCGCGCCAGGTCGGGGTGATCGTCGCCGATCGATCGCTCGACCACCGCCCGCGCGCGCAGCAGGAAGCGCTCGCCCTCCTCGAGCCGACCGAGGTGCAGGTACGACGTCCCCAGGTTGGTGCAGATCACCGCGATCTCGGGGTGGTTCGGGCCGAGGGTCTCCTCGAAGATCGCCAGCGCCACCGCCGATTGCTCCGCCGCGCCCGCGTGGTCGCCCCGGGTGCCGAGGAACGCGCCGATGTTGACGTGCAGCGTCGCCGCCTCGGCGGTGGAGCCCCGGCCGTCGCGCTCGACGACCGCCAGCGCCTCGCGGGCGAGCGCCTCCGCGGCCGCCGCGTCGCCGCCGCGCAGCCGCACGATCGCGCGCGACGACAGCCAGCGGCTCTCGTTGTCGCCGGCCCCGCCGCGCCGCTCGATCACCGCCTCGGCCAGCCGCTCCCACACCGCCGCGGCGTCGACCTGGGCCAGTCGGTAGCCGACCACCATCAACAGCCGGATCGCCGCCTCCACGACCAGCTCGTCGTGGCCGCTCGCCTCCGCCGACCACACCGCCGCCTCCAGCGTCGCCGCGGCCGCCTTGAAGTCGCCGAGGCTGTCCTCGAAGACACCCAGGACCATCCGCGCCTCCGCGCGCAGCGGCCGGTAGCCCGCCGCGTCGATCCTCGGGATCAGCGCCCCGAGCTTCTCCTTCGCCGGCAGGAGCCGGCCCGCCGAGCCCTCCGCCCGCGCGCTCGCCAGCGCGTCGCGCAGCTGCTCGACCTCGGCGGCGGACTCGGCCGGCGGCGGCGCGATCGCGGCCAGCAGCGCCTCCGCGTCGGCGCACCGGGCCAGGGGCGCCAGCTCCGACGCCGCGCGGACCGCCCGCGTCACGACATCGCGGTCGGCCGCGAGGTACACGTCGATCAGAGCGCTGAACTCCGCGCGCCGCCGCTCGAGGCACGCGACGCGGCGATCGTGGAGCAGATCGGACTGCGCGCCCGACCGCCGCGACGCGCACACCTCGACGCGCATCGCGGTCCACTGCGCCGCATAGGCGTCGAGCCGCGCCTCCACGCGGTCCGCGGTCTCGGCGGCGAACGCGAGGTCGGTCGCCTGGATCGCCGCGCGCACGCTCGTCCGCAGCACTGGATCCCACGTCCCGTCGAGCGCGCCGATCGACGCACAGCGATCGACCTCCACCTCCTCGACGGTCGCCGCCTGCTGGGCGAAGATCCACCCGACGATCACGACCGTCGGCACCGCGAGCGCGAGGAACAGCCCGAGGAGCGCGCGCAGCCGCGTCCGCCGCTGCCCGCGCTCGATCGCCGCCAGCACCTCTATCATCGCCGGCCAGCGCCGCGCCGGCTCGACCGACAACCCGCGCTCGATCAACCGGCGAAACCACCGCGGCACCCGCCGCCCCGCCGGCGGCGCCTGTCGTCGCCCCTCGAGCACCGCCGTCGCCAATGCCGTCACCGTCTCGCCGACGAACGGCCGCGCGCCGAAGCACAGCTCCCACGCGATCACGCTCCACCCGAATTGATCGGCCGCCGCGTCCGCCTCGACGCCGTTCCATTGCTCGGGGGCCATATACGCCGGCGTGCCCTGGATCGACCCCATCGCGGTCATGCGCACCTCGAGCGCCGGCCGCTCGCCCACCGGCCGACTCAGCCCCGAGCGCGACACCCCCGCGGCCCCGCCCGAGACGGTCCGGTCGAACGCGAGCTCGGCAGGCGGTGCCGGCTCGCCCGTCGGCGTCACCTCCGCCTCCTCGTCCGTGCGAGCCTCTCCGCCGACCCCGCGCCCGTGCGCCAGCCCGAAGTCCATCACCCGCACCCGGCCATCGCCGCCGATCATCACGTTCTCGGGCTTGAGGTCGCGATGGACGAGCCCGGCCGCGTGGGCCGCCGCGACCCCGCGGCCGACATCCACCAGCACGGCGAGCTTCTCGGCGAACGACCGCGGCCGCTCCTTCGCCCATTCGCCGAGCGTCCGGCCCGACACGAATTCCATCGCCACCCAGACCCGATGCTCGTGGGTGCCGACGTCGAATACGGCGACCACGTTCGGGTGCGACAGGCGGGCGAGCGCCTGCGCCTCGCGCAGCAGCCGGGCCTCGCGCGCCCCGGCCGACGGCCCCTTGCTGGCCGGCAGCAGCAGCTTGAGCGCGACCTTGCGGTCGAGGTCGGGATCGAAGGCCGCGTACACGATCCCCATCCCGCCGACGCCGAGCTGATCGAGGATCACGTAGCGGCCGACGACCGCCCCTCGCGCGAGCGCCTCGCCCGGGCCCGCGGCCGGCGCCGCGTCCGCGCCTCCGTGCGCCGTCGCGGCGAGGGTCGACTGCAGATCCACGACCCAGCGTACCGCGACGGCCGCCGCCGCCGCGACGCGCGAAGTCGCCGACATGCGCGTACAACGGCGACCGCGCGCGTCCTCGTCGGCGCCCGCGCGCGCGACCTTGCGCGACGTCGCGGCCCCTCCCGCGCGCAAGCGCAGGTGCACCCATTCACCACACCTCGTCGCGAGGTACAGTGGCTCGACCCATGACGAGACACGGCCCTCTCCCGGCGCCACCACGCACCGGCCCGCGCGTCATCGGCTTCACCGGCGCGCGCGCCGGCATGACCCCCGCGCAATCGCGGGCCGTCGACGCGCTGCTCGCCCGCCTCGCCGAGCGTCACCCCGAGCGCCCGCTGTGCGGCCTGCACGGGGACTGCGTCGGCGCCGACGCGGACTTCGACGCCATCTGCAAGCGCCGCGGGATCCCCGTCAAGATCCGCCCCGCGTCGCTCCCCGGCCTGCGCGCCCACTGCGACTCCGAGGCGCTCGCCGAGCCCCGCCCTCCGCTCGTCCGGAACCGCGAGATCGTCGCCGACAGCGAGCTCCTGATCGCCTGTCCGCGCACGCGCGACGAGGTCCTGCGCAGCGGCGTATGGGCGACGATCCGGGCGATGCGCCGTGCCCGTAGGCCGCTCTACCTCGTCGCCCCGGACGGCGCCCTCTCCGTCGAACCGCCGCACGACGACCCCGACCGGCCCTGAGCGCCCCGAGGCGCATCCCCCCGCTCGCGCTCTCGCACATCGCGCGATCGCGCCGCGAAATTTTCCTCGCGCGACGGGGTCCACGGCTCACCGCGCCACGCATGTCGAGGTGTGCGGCGGACATGCCGCACGGCTCCACCCGTCCCGCAGCGACACGACTCTCGAGGAAGATCCCATGATTCGCCAGACCCTCAAGAACTCCGCCCCTGTCAAGCCCGTCGTCCTCGCCGTCCGCACCGGCATCAAGTCCGGCACCCCGTGGAGCGCCTGATCCGCGCCTGAACGCGCCGCAGCCCGTGCGGTGCGATTTCCGGCGGTGACCACGCCGCGCGCACACGACGATCGCGCGACGTGTCACCGCCGAACGCCGCGGCGGACGGACTTCGGTCCGCTCGTCGAAATCGCGGCCCCGAGGGACTATCACTACGACCTCGGGTGCTGCTTCCCGCGCGCCGGCATCGCGGTTATCCTGCGGCCATGGTCGCGCCCGTTCCGCCCACCGACGGGCACGACATGACCGCGACCCTCGTTGCGTCGGATCGCCCCGGCGCACGCGTCGAACGCGACAGCCCCCAGTTCGCCCCGGCCGCGACGCTCGGCCGCTTCGCGCTGCTCCGCAAGCTCGGCGAAGGCGGCATGGGCGAGGTCTTCTCCGCCTACGACGAGCAGCTCGACCGCCGCGTAGCGATCAAGCTCCTGCACGCGCGCGACGAGCCCGAGGAGACCCGCCGCCGCCTGTTGCGCGAGGCCCAGGCGCTCGCGCGATTCTCACACCCCAACGTCGTCGCTATCCACGAGATCGGCGAGACCCCGAGCGGCGACGTGTTCGTCGTCATGGAGCACGTCGACGGCGTGACCCTGCGCGAATGGCAGGCCGAGCCGCGCGCCGTCGACGCGATCCTCGCCGTGTACCGTCAGGCCGCCGCAGGGCTCGCGGCGGTGCACGCGGCCGGGATGGTCCACCGCGACTTCAAGCCCGCCAACGTCATGCTCGATCGCACCGGGCGCGCGCGGCTCCTCGACTTCGGCCTCGCGCACGCCCGCGGCGCCGCCCCGACGATCCCGGACGATCCTCAGCGCACCCCCACGGTCCTCGACGCCCGCCTCACCGCCACCGGCGCGCTCGTCGGCACGCCCGCGTTCATGTCGCCCGAGCAGCTCCTCGGCGAACCCGTCGGCCCGGCCTCGGACCAGTTCAGCTTCTGCGTCGCGCTCTACGAGGCGCTCCACCGGAGGCACCCGTTCCCCGGCGGAACCGCGATGGCCCTCGCGCTCGGCGGTCTCACCGGCCCGTCCGCCGCCCCCGCCCCTCCGGACATCCCGCCGCGGGTCAGCGCGGCGCTGCTGCGCGGGCTCGCGCGCGCCCCCGCGTCGCGCTTCGCGTCGATCACGGACCTCTGCGCGGCCCTCGACGACGCGCCGGATCTCTCCGGCTATTGGCGAGAGCGACTCCTCCTCGGGGTGGCCTGCGCCGCGCCGCTGCTCGGGTGGACGATCTACTATTTTTCGACCGACCCGAGTGAACACGGGATCGAGACCTCCCTGTGGCTCGCCGTCTCCGCCATGGTCACCTTCGCCCTCGCATTGGCGTATACGCGCAAGACGCTGCTCCGGCACCCGTCGCATCGCGCCCGCCTCTTGTCGATCCTCACCGTCGGCGTCCTCATCGTCGCCAGCCGGGTCCATGGGTTGCGGCACGACGAGCCGCTCGGCGTCGTCGCGGTCCGCGACCTCATGCTCACGGCCGCCGGGATCACCGTCACGCTCGCCTGGATCACCCCGCGGACGTGGCTGACCTGGCTCTGCGCCGCCATCCCGCTCCTCGGCGTGCTGGCGATCGTGCTCTCGGCCGAGCTCCTCGCGCTCGCCGCGACCGTGAGCCTGAACGGCTCGTTCCTCGTCTTCCTCGCGGACTGGTACATGAGCGGTCTGCGACGCGCCAGCACCACCGGAGCGACCACGCCATGAACCACTCGCAGCGGCTCGTCCCCCTCGCGCTCTCCCTCCTCGCGGCCGCGTGCGGCCCCGGCGGCGCAGGTGGGGCCACCGAGGGCGGCTCCAGCGGGACCACCGGCGAGGGCGACACGGGCGCCCCGACCACCACCGTGTCGATCTGCGCCGAGCACTGCGTCGAGGACGCGGACTGCCTCGTCGGCGGCGAGTACGGCGAGGACCTGTGGTGCGACAAGGGCGTCTGCGTATGGCAGGAGGACTGGTGCACCGAGGACCTCCCCTGTTTCTTCCGTCTCAATCAGCACGGGGCGTGCAGCCCCTCGTCCCCGTGCCCGATCCAGGACTTCGCCTGCGTCGACCTCGGCGACGGCCTCGGCTCGTGCGTCCCCCAGGCAGGCACCCCCCTGTGTAGTGGCGAACCGACCCTCTTCCCCGGGTTCGACGGCGGGGCCCCGATGTCCGTGTGCGTGCGCGACTACGCGTGCGACCTGGCCACGCGGAGCTGCTTCGACCGCTGCTCGAAGGACGCGGACTGC
>WBZU01003178.1_pt1 | contig 10922 bp, 10 predicted proteins | sample 5204311 | NCBI WGS metagenome assembly WBZU01 (sample SAMN12344359, study PRJNA552823) | activated sludge metagenome | biome: Activated sludge suspended growth; feature: Nitrification reactor; material: Wastewater; isolation source: activated sludge from nitrification reactor of wastewater... | reverse complement strand
GCCGATCCAGTACTCCGGTGGCGCGCCGAGCAACCCCTCGGCGGACGGCGAGACCCATTCGATGGTGCCGTCCGTGCCGACGCGCAGTACCACGTCGGCGACGTTCTCGGCGAGCAGCCGGTAGTTCGCGATTGCTTCCACGGTTCCGGTCACGTCGACGATCTGGGAGATCAGCGTGTCGACCCGCCCGTTCGTGGCTCGCACACAACTCACCGACAGATCGCCCCAGATCCGATGTCCGTCGGCCTGGACGTACTGCTTGAGCATCCGATAGGTGTCTCGTCGGCCTTCCAGAACATCCTCGACGTTCTTCAGGTCGGCTTCCAGGAACTCCGGTGCGGTGAGCTCCTGCCAGGTCTTGGTCTTGAGCGTCTCGGCGCCATAGCCGAACAGCGCGCACAGCGCCGGGTTCACCTCGACGAACCTGCCCTCCGGAGAAACCAGGCACATCCCGATGGCGGCGTTGTCCATCACCCGGCGGAAGCGCGTGTCAGCCAGGGTCTGCTGCCGGTGCGCCTCTCGCACCTCCTGTTCGGCGGCCACGTCGTGATCGGCGAGCCGCAGCGAGGAGATGAACCCGTCCCGGCGGCCGTCGAGGTCGTAGAAAGGCTCGGAGTGCATGTCGATCCAGTGTCTGGTGCCGTCCGCGGAGACGAGTTGAACTCGTTGTTCGACCGTGCCGCCGGCGGCGACGCGCTTCAGCCTGTCCTCGTGCGCGGCTACCTCATCGGGCTTGACGGCCACCCGCAACTCCTGGCCCATCCAGTACTCCGGCGGAGCACCCAAAACCTGCTCCACCGAGGGGGACACCCAGACGACCCTGCCGTCGCGGGCGTGCAGGACCACGTCACTGGCGTTCTCGGCAAGCAGGCGGTACTTGAGTTCAGTGGCGGCAAGGCGCTGGGCGGCCTCGAAGCGCTCGGTGACGTCGCGCCAGGTGGCCACGATGACGTCGACGCCCGCCGCCGCCGTGGCCCTGACATCGAAGCGACGGGCATCGGCGAGCACCGGAACGCCGTCGAGAGCGGCCGGCCCGCCGTCCCGCAGGCACTCGATCGCGAGCCGGTACAGTTCAGACCCCTTCAGGCTCGGCAAAAGATCAAGAACCAGAAGCCCTTCCAATTCGCCTTCGGTGGTCCTGAGATAGGCACACGCAGCCCGGTTGACACTCACGCAGCGGAAGTCGACCACCGCCCCGCCGGGGTCGCGAACCGCCTCGAGGATCACCTGGGGATCGAGCATGCTGTCGGCAGTCGCGCGCAACAGGGCGTTGAGGTCGTTCACATGCCCACCCAATGGAAAATGAGTCCCCGTCTGACGCCCTGCCGCTGCGAAAAATGATCGTAACCACCGACCGGTCCTCTGGAGCCCCTTAGATGAAGGACGGGAGCACGCCGCACAACTCCGCAAGGTCGTCACCGGCGCTGAGCACGGTGAAGTCGGGACGCACGATCGCCGCCTTCGCCTTGCCGCGACGCAGCCAATCAGCGAGTGGTGTGCCGGGTTCGGCGTAGTGCACGACGGCGTGGCGCCCTTCGATCAGATCGCGTTGCCGCGCGGTGGGCTCGACTGCGGTGATCACCGAAAAGCCCCTGCCGACAACGGAGTCGAGCCGCGCACCGGTGGATATCGGGGCGTTGGGACACAGCCGGCCGGTCAGCCGCTCGGCCCCGAAGCGCTTCCGGAGGTCTTTGCGCACCAACGCCGAACGGCTCAGAGCGGGGGTCTGGGAGTCGAGCAGTCGCGCGGACAGCCCGGGAATCAGGTGGGCCCGCGGTGCGAGCGCGCTGCGCAGCGTGTTGCCCACCCGGCCGCCGGCGGTCATGGAGTGGCCCACTGCCAGCGCCAGGGCGATCATGCCGCGGGCGTGCGGCTTACGCTCGGCCTGGTAGCTGTCGAGCACCTCTGCGGACAGGCTCTTGTTGAGAACCCCGGCCAGCTTCCAGCTGAGGTTCATCGCATCGCGAAGGCCGGCGCACAGACCCTGTCCGATGAACGGTGGCGTGAGGTGGGCGGCGTCGCCGAGCAGAAAGGTGTTTGCGCGCCGCCACCGGTCGGCGACTTGGGCACGGAAGGTGTACTCGGCCACGCGAATGAGATTGAGGTCGTCGTCGCCGGTGGAATCCAACCACGGCGAGATCAGCGGACGCAGCGCGGTCAGCGTGTCGAAATCGCCGGCATTCTCCCCGGGGAGCAGCCGGAACTCCCAGCGATAGCGGCGCGGCCCCACTTGCATGAAGGTGCCGGCCCGCAGCGGATTGCAGACCTGGTGCACACCGCCCCACTGCCGGAGGTCGACGTCGGCGTCGACGTCGACCACCAGCCAGCGCTGCTCGAAGCGGAAGTCGCGCATGGTCGCGCCGATGTGCTTGCGCACCAGGCTGTTCGCACCGTCGCAACCCAGGACGTAGTCGGCGTCGACGACGTGCTCGGTGATGTCGCCGCGGTCGGTGAACCGGATCCACGTCCGCCCGCCTCCCACATCGGTCAGGTCGGTCACCTCGGCATCCCCACGCAGGACGGTCTCGGGATACCGCATGAGGTTCGCCCGGAGTAGCCCTTCCAGTTCGGGTTGGTCGAACATGTTGGCTTGCGGATAGCCGTGGCGGCTGGCGCCGGGATCGCGGTGAAACTCCGCGAGCACCTTCAGATCCGGGTCCAGCAGGCGCAGTCCGAGTGCGGGCCGGGAGACGGCCGCGAACTCCTCGGCGATCCCCAGCCGGTCCAGGATCCGGCACACCTCGTCGTCGAGATGCACCGCGCGTGGTTGGGGATACAGCCCGGTCCAGCGATCGAGGATGACGCTGCGGACTCCGTACTGGGCCAGCAGCGTGGCCGCCGTGACACCCACCGGTCCCGCGCCGATGATCACCACGGGGTAGTGGGAATCCAGCTCCATGACGACTCCTTGCCAATTAGTTGACGAAATCGTCACACATGATCCGACTGTCAGTCAAGTAGTATTGACGAAATCATCACCAGTGAGCATGCTGATCGCGGCACTGGTGCACAGGAGCCGAAGCGAAGGCAGGTGGTCGTCGGATGGACGTGGTGGAGACGCCGGTGAGCCGGCTCGAACGCCGCAAACAGCGCACCCGGTCGGCGTTGATCCAGGCCGCCCAGGGCCTGATCGCCGCCGGCCGGCTCAACGTCCCCATCCTGGAGATCACCCAGGCTGCCGACGTCGGCATGGGTTCCTTCTACAACCATTTCGCGACCAAGGAGGAGTTGTTCGAAGCGGCGACCCTCGATGTCATCGACCGGCACGGCGAGATCCTCGACGAGGTGACGGCGGAGGTCGACGATCCCGCCGAGACGTTCGCCAGTTCCTTTCGCATGACGGGCCGGTTCTTCCGGCGTCGCCCGCAGGAAAGCGCCATTCTGCTGGCGAATTGGCAGGCGGCACTGACGTCCGAGCACGGCTTGGCGCCGCGGGCGTTACGGGACATCAAGGCGGCGACCGAAGCCGGTCGATTCACCGTCGACGATCCCCACCGGGCACTGGCGGTGGCGGGCGGCCTGCTCATGGGCTTGGGCGCCCTGCTGGCAAGCGAGCCGGACCGCGACGGCGATCAGACCACCGACGCCATGGCCGAGGATGTGTTGCGACTGTTCGGCATGTCGGCGCGCGACGCGCACAAAATCTGCACGCGACCGCTCCCCCGTATCGAGAGCTGACGCCTCACCAGCGCACCGTCATCCGCTGCGCCCCGAGGTCGATCGCGCCGTCGTCGGTCGCGACGGACGCCTCGACCCGGTCACCGTCGTGCAGATACTTGCCGTTACGTTCCTGGCTTTTGAAAAACGCCTTCCACTTCACCGCGGGGGGCAGCAAGTTGGAGATCATCTGTACCGGCTTGGGTGGGGCGCTCAGGGCGGTGCCGACCGGCGTTCCCGTGAGGATGAGGTCACCGGCGCTGAGGTCCTGGAAGCGGCTCAGCGATTGCAGTGCCGACAGGGGCCGGTACAGCATGTCACCCTCGACCAGAGCGTTCTGACGGGTCTCGCCGTTCACGCTCAGCCGCAGCCGCAGGTCGCCGAACCGGCGCCACTCTTCGGCGTCGAGAAGGACCAGTGCCGGGCCGACCGGGGTGAACGTCGGGTAGGACTTTGCCTCGTAGAACTGGGTCTGCGGCAGCTGGATGTCGCGGGCCGAGACATCGTTGGTGACCACCAGTCCGGCAATGACATCCGGCAGATCGGCGCTGGAAATGGTTGTGCCGACAGGGATGTCGCGGCCGACGACCATTCCGATCTCGACTTCGTAGTCCAGGAACCGGACGTGGGAAGGCTTGACGATCGGGTCGAACGGCCCGCTGATCGACGCCGAGGATTTGCGGAAGAAGGTGAGCGGCGTGCTGTCGGGATCCATCCCGGCATCCCGGACGTGGGAGGCGAAGTTGGTCATCTGCGCCACCACGCGGCACGGCGTGGTGACCGGCGACAGCAGATCCAGGGCGTCAACGGGCACGGTCGAACTCTCCGACTGGGCGGCGGCCAGCGCCGCCCGGTCCTTGAGGAGCTCACCTGTGGTGGCGGCCGACGTGACGACTTTCGCTGCGCCCCCGGCGTTCTGAACCCACCACCCGTCGGCGGTTCGCAGTACCGAGATCGTCATGAGCGGGCCACCTTCAGCAATCCGATCAACCTCTTGACGTCGAATTCGTTCTTGTCGCGCAGGGCAGCCACGATGGCCCCCACCTCGTCGCGGGCATGCTTGGCGTCGATGCCCAGGAAATCCTTACTGGCCGGCGGTCCCCACTGCGCCAGGCCGGAGGCGGTGAAAGGGGCCCAGCCGGTTTCGACGGTGTTGTCGAACATGTCGCCGTCGGTGAAGTGCTCGACGAGGAAGCCGTCGGGGTCGCGCCAGTAGTCGAACAGCTGGCTGCCTTGAATGTGCCGGCCGATCCCCCATGAGCGGAAATATCCTCGCTCGCGAAGGTATTCACCGCCGGCGGCCAGGGCGTCGAGGTCGCTGACCTGATAGGCGGAGTGCACGTAGCGGTTCGCGGGCCCCAGCGCCATCGCCATGGTGTGGTGGTCGGTCGGCGTGCTGCCGCGGTCACAGCGGATGAAGCTCATCGTCGGACCGCGCTCGCGCTGGCCGTCGTAGTACAGGAAGTCGCTGACGATCAAACCGAAATGCTCGAGATACCAGTTCAGGGTTTCGATGTACTTCGTCGACGAGAGCACTACGTGCCCGAGTCGCTGCACCCGCGCCGGCTCGCGCGGCGGACGCTGGGTGGCGTTGGCCCGCTTGAGCTCATGCCCGAAGTTGAAGACGTGGGGTTGCTGGCCGGGCAGCGCGGGCATTTCGTGAAGTCCGGCAACGACTTTCACCGAATTGCCGCTCGGATCGACCAGGCTGACCGCCTGCCCGCCGATGCTGTCCGGCAACCGTACCGGTGCGGCCCCCGTCTCGCCGGCCAGGCGCAGCAGGTCGGCCTCGTCGTCGGCGCGGAAGGCGAAGCCGCGGAACCTGGTCTCCGGGCCGCGCCGGATGATCACGCACGGCCCGCCCGCGTCGCTCCCCCGCAGGTGCAGTTCGTCCGGGGTGGTCGCCGCCGTCTGGAACCCGAACGCGCGGGCGAAGGCGGCGGCGCGGGACAGGTCCGGTTTGTCGAATTCCAGCCAGGCCAGGTCGGCGACCTTGATCACCGGGTTGCGGGCCCGGCCGGGGTGGTCGCCGCGCACCGCCCCGCGCTCGCTGTGCAGCTCGTTGTGCGCACCGATGACGTCGCCCATGCGACCCTCACTTTCCTTGCTGACGAAATCGTCACATACGACGGAGCAATCAGTCAAGTGGGCGGCTTGCCCTTGACTGACGCTTTTCTCGCATGTGAGAGTTTCGTCAGCTCGAGTTCCCGAGGAAGGACTGCCGTGAGCATGGCGAAGGTCCCGGTCTACGGGGCGAACATCTACAACACCGCAGCGATCCTCGATCCGTACCCGCACTATCGGCGGCTGCGGGACCTCGGACCGGTGGTGTGGTTGCCGCGGCACAAGGTGTACGCCCTGCCGCGCTATGCCGAGTGCCGGGCGGCCCTGCTCGATGATGCGACCTTCGCCTCCGCCGGCGGGGTGGCGCTGAATCCGCTGAGCAATCGGTTCTCCCGGGGCACCACGCTGGCCAGCGACGGGGCCGAACACGACCGGCGCCGCAGACTTGTGGCGCATCAGATGCTCCCCCGCACCCTCGCCGCGATCAGTGATGCCGTGCGATCGGTGGCCGAGGAAGTGGTGGATGCCGCGGTGCATCGGAGCGAAGTCGACGGCGTCGACCTGGCCACGGCCTTGCCGACTGCGGTCATGCCGGATCTTGTCGGTTGGCCGGTTGATCAACGCCGGCACCTACTCGATTGGGCCGGAGCCACTTTCGACGTGCTGGGGCCGGCGAATCTCAGAATGGCCCGTGGAACTCCGCGCGCCCTGCAGATGCTGGCGTTCGCCCGGCGGATGGTCCGCAACCGAAGCGTTCTGCCGGGCAGCATGGCCGCTGAGCTGCTCGCCGCGGCCGACGACGGTGCGCTCGACACCAGTGAGTGCCCGGCGTTACTTGTCGACTATCTCGGCCCCGCGCTGGACACCACCATCAGCACCATCTCCACCGCGCTGGTCATGTTCGCCGTCCACCCGCGGCAATGGGACCTGGTGAAGTCCGAACCCGACCGAATTCCCAACGCCATCAATGAGATCGTCCGCTACGAGTCGGCGGTGCGCGCCTTCGGCAGGCGCGTCGCCGTGGATACGGAGATGGGCGCCGTGCCAGTACCGGCCGGCGCCCGGGTCCTGGTGATGTACGCCTCGGCCAACCGCGACGAGCGCGAGTGGGACCATCCCGAGGTCTTCGACATCACCCGGGACGCGGGCCGCCATCTCGGATTCGGCAAGGGCGCCCATGCGTGCGCCGGGCAGGCGATGGCCCGCTTGGAGACCGCCGCGTTCCTGACCGCCTTGACTCAGCGCGTCGACCGGCTGGAGTTGACCGGCGCGCCACAGTGGTTGCCCAACAACATCATTCGCCGCTACGGCCGGATCCCACTGCGACTGATCGGCGGCTGACCTACGACACCGTGACGTGGACGTGGTTGAAGTGGTTGGGAACCCGCCACAACGTGTACACCACGCCGAACCGGCCCGTCTGGCCTTGGACGTCGGCGTTGATCGCGTCGCCCAGGCCCATGTCGGAGCCGATCATGATGTCGATGGCGTGGCCGCTGGGGTGGTCGGGAAGGGGGTCGGCCCGCACCCCGCCGATCGCCTGCACCCCGGGATAGGTGTTGCTGATATAGGCCGCCAGCGCCCGGGCATTGGGCACGAGGCCGCCCATCCCAACCGTCGGGACGGACCCGCCGAAGACAGCCTGCTGGGCGGCCGGAGTCATGAAGCCCGCGATGTCCTCCAATGCGTCCTGTATCGCGGCGGCCGACCTGGCGTCGAAGGCGCCCAGCTGGGGCACGTCGCGGAGGGTCGACCCTGGTTTGGGCGCACTCCAGGCACCGGGACCATCGGCGTGCTTGTTGTCCGGCCGGGTCGCCGCGGCCGGCTTGTCGGCCTGTCGGCGCGAGTCGTTGCGATTCGGCCCCGCGTCCTGGCCGTTGTCGGCGGACGCCGTACCGGTCGAGGTGAGTGCCATCACTGTGACGACGGCTCCCGCCAAGGGCCGTCCCACGGATTTCGCCATGAACGCTGGGGCAAATCTCAAGACGGTGCATCCTTCGCCGGGTCCGATTACGAACGGCATCACACCACAGGTGGCCGGCGATCAGGCGGATTTCACGCGCCGCTGGCCGGCCATGTGGACGGATCGGCGACCAGAACACATGCCAACGCTGATTCGGTCTCGCCTCGCCAAGAGGATTTTGTCCTGATCTGTGGGATGTGGGGCCTAGACGCCATCCCGGCGGAACCGCAGACTGGCGTCATGACCCGCTCCGTCGTCCTCGTGGGGTTCCACGGGGTGCAGGCCCTGGACCTCGTCGGACCGCACGACGTGTTGACCGGCGCCGCGCTGATGACCGAGGGCGGATACCGGGTGAGCGTGGCGTCAGCGGATGGGCGGCCCGTTCGCGCGGCGGGCAGCCTGGCATTCGTCACGGAGGCGATGCCGAACCCGAAAGATATTGACACACTGGTGATTCCGGGCGGTAGCGGCGTCGACGCCACCCGCCACGACCCGGACACGATGGCGTGGATCCAACGGGCTGTCGCCGCGTCGCGCCGTGTCGTCAGCGTGTGTACGGGCGCCTTCGTCCTGGCTGAGACCGGTCTGCTCGACGGCCACCGTGCCACCACGCATTGGGCATTCGCAGAGCAGCTGGCCGGCGAATTTCCCGCGGTGACAGTGGACCGGGAGCCGATCTTTCTGCGCAGCACGCCCACGGTGTGGACCGCGGCCGGGGTGACGGCTGGGATCGATCTTGCCCTGGCGCTCGTCGAGGAGGACTACGGCACCGAGGTCGCCCAGACGGTGGCGCGCTGGTTGGTCCTCTACCTGCGTCGGCCGGGCGGCCAGACTCAGTTCGCCACCCCGGTCTGGATGCCACGAGCCAAACGGGCGCCGATCAAAGACGTGCAGAGCGAGATCGAGTCCGAACCCGCCAAGTCGCACAGCATTGCCGATCTTGCCCGGCGTGCGGCGATGAGCCCCCGCCACTTCACGCGGGTCTTCACCGATGAGGTCGGTGAACCCCCCGGTGCCTATGTGGAACGGGTCAGGACCGAGGCCGCGCGGCGACAGCTCGAGGAGTCCGGCGACACCGTCGCCGTGATCGCCGCGCGGTGTGGCTTCGGGACACCGGAAACCATGCGCCGCGCATTCATTCGCCGGATCGGCGTACCGCCGGACCGGTACCGCAAGACGTTCGCCTGAACAGAGGAAGCCATGACTCAGATCGCCATCGTTGTCTATCCGGGATACACCGCGCTGGACTTCATCGGACCCTACGAGGTTCTGCGCAATCTCCCCGGTGCCGAGGTCCGCTTCGTGTGGCACGACACCGGCCCGGTCGCCGCCGATTCCGGCGTCCTGCTCGTCGGCGCCACCCACACGTTCGACGAAACGCCCCGCCCGGACGTCATTCTGGTCCCGGGCGGGATGTCGACGTTCGAGCACGCTCAGGACGAGCGGTTGCTGGAGTGGGTACGCCAGGCCCACCAGACGTCGACGTGGACCACCTCGGTGTGCTCGGGATCGCTGATTCTGGCCGCCGCCGGCATCCTCAAGGGCACGCGCGCCACGTCGCATTGGATGGTGGTGCCGATGCTGCGCACCTTCGGTGTCACGCCGGTCAGCGACGCCCGGATCGTCCACGAAGGCCGGATCGCCTCGGCCGCCGGCGTCTCCGCAGGGATCGACCTCGGACTGTGGCTCGCCGCTCAGCTGGGCGGAGAGGCGCAAGCCAAGGCGATCCAACTCGCGATCGAGTACGACCCGCAACCGCCGTTCGACTCCGGGCACGTGTCGAAGGCGTCGGCCTCGACCCGGGCCTTGGCGACGGCGTCGCTGACCAAGCAGACGATCGCCGGCCACCAATTGAGCCAGTCGGCGAAACTGCTGTGGAAGGCCGCATTGGAGAAGGTGCGGACGCGTCTGGCTTGAACTGACTTCACCCCGAACTACGTCACAAGACGCGCCACGCCGTAACCGCCGAGGGTCAGGGCCAGGTGCCGCGCGGACCGACGCGCGGCGCGGGACCGGGGGGCGGAACCGGCCGCAAGGCCGCACCCGGGATCGGGCGGAGGCCGCCCAGGCAGAGCCCCAGGCGTCCGAAGCAACCGCCCCGCCCGCCGATGCCGATGTTGATCGTCGGGCCCCAATCCCCACCGTCGCCGCCACCGTCGCCGTCATCGGCTACCGCGGTTGGAGCCGACATCAGGGCCGCCGGGGCTGGAGAGATCACGGGCGCTACGAGCGCGAGGCAGAGTAATGCCGGCGCGAAAGCGTATGCCCTACTTCGGATTGCCATGTCTCTGTCTCCGTCGTCCTTTCGGCCGCGCACACGGGCACCGGTGCGTGAAATCATCGCTGCGGCGCGGCGATCTTGGTCTGCTCGTCGATGATCTTGGCCGCGTCGATCACGACAGCCTCCTGCGTCTGTGGGGCGTCAGCGTTGAGTTGCAGCGCGAAGAGGCTGTCGTTGCCGGGAATCACCACCGTCTTCTGGGCGATGACACGTGCTTTGCCGTCGTAGGTATATGTGCCGGCCGACTGGACCGCCTCGAATCCGCCGAGCGTGGACTTCTCCGGATCTCCCAGCGGCTTGAAGCCCGGCAGATTCAGCAGCTGGCCCGGGGCGTACTCGAGAATTTTCGCGGGATCCACCGACCCCGTCAGCTTGGAGGCGATGGCGACCATCGCCGGCGGATCGGCGGGATCCAACGGCTTGTCGTAAACGATCGCACCGTAGGCCCATTCAGGCGTCCGGTCGCCGGCGTTGCTCCAATCCGGCGGGAAGGGGAAGTCGAATCTGGGCGTGCCCGGGTCGTCGGGCTTGAAGGGGGTCTCGGTGATGTTGTTCTCGTCGATGTAGTCGTTGATCGTCTTGTTGGGACCGTCAAGACGAGGCCGCCCGGTTGCGCTGTTCAACGCCGCGCCCGACGGCGACGACGGCGACGCTGTCTTGGTTGCCGACCCGCAGCCGACTGAGGCGACGCTGACAGCGACTACCAGCGCGGCCATCTGGAATTGACATAACTTCCGTTGTGCTGGACTAACCATGAACCCTCCTGGCGACAGGATAAGGTTGTCTACACATCCCTACTCGGGGAATCTTTCAGACGATCGGTCTTGAAGCCGGCAAAGAACCCACAGTGCGGACCTGAGTCCCTTCATGGACCGGCCCACCAGGCCGCACCCCTCTTGACCAAACGATCCGAAAGTCTCTTACGGTGTGGACGATGCGACTTACCCCAAGGAGAAA
>WBZU01003177.1_pt1 | contig 10925 bp, 6 predicted proteins | sample 5204311 | NCBI WGS metagenome assembly WBZU01 (sample SAMN12344359, study PRJNA552823) | activated sludge metagenome | biome: Activated sludge suspended growth; feature: Nitrification reactor; material: Wastewater; isolation source: activated sludge from nitrification reactor of wastewater treatment... | reverse complement strand
CAGTGAAGGCTTGTCAAAAAATGGTAGTATCTCACGTGGAATTGCGTTTGGAAACAATCAAGATGTGGTGCTGAATTCGAATTTGAATTTACAACTCAGCGGAAAAATTACTGATAAAATTAGCATCCTCGCTGCTATCGCCGACGATAATATCCCCATACAGCCGGAAGGTAATACCCAACAATTGCAAGAGTTTGACCGTGTGTACATTCAATTTAATGACGATAAATCAAAATTAATTGCGGGCGATTTTCAATTGATGCGACCCAATTCCTACTTTATGAATTATTTCAAAAAGTCACAAGGGGCTAGCTTTACAAGTAGTTTTGGATTGGGAGCTACTCCCGAAAAACAAAAAAACAATACACTCTCAGTTGCATTAAGCGCAGCCGTTTCGAAAGGAAAGTTTTCGCGAAATGTGATTGTTGGAACCGAAGGAAATCAAGGACCTTATCGTTTGCGTGGTGCTGAAAACGAAAGTTACATTGTTATCCTTTCGGGTTCTGAAAAAATTTACATCGATGGGCAACTGCTTGAGCGCGGGCAAGAAAATGATTACGTAATTGATTACAACACTGCCGAAGTTAGTTTTACTCCCAAGCGAATTATCACAAAAGATAAACGTATTACTGCCGAGTTTCAATACAGCGACCGTAACTATGCACGTTCTTTATACGATGTGGGTGCTGATTACAAAAACAACAAACTAAACTTACGTACCCACTTTTTTTCGGAACAAGACAATAAAAAGAAACCTCTGTTGCAAGAATTAAAAACAAGCGACAAACTCGTACTCGATAGCATTGGTGACAATTTGGAGGATGCTGTTGTTGCAGGAATCGACACTAGTGGTTATTTGCCTAATACGATACTTTACAAAGCTATCGACACGTTGGGCTATAGCAATGTGTTTGTATTTTCAAACGATTCATCAAATGCGATTTATCGTTTAAGTTTCAGTAATGTAGGAAGTGGAAAAGGAAACTACAACCCGGCTGCTACCAGTGCAAATGGAAAAGTTTATCAATGGATTGCTCCTGTTGACGGACAAGCACAGGGAAGCTATGAGCCTGTTGTTTTGCTTATTACTCCCAAACAAAAACAAATGCTGGTTGTTGCTGCCGACTATGCCATTGCTCGAAATTTTAGCTCAAGTATTGAATTGGCCTATACCAATTATGATTTGAATACATTCTCATCAAAAAACAAAACCGACGATGAGGGATATGCTTTGCGGTTTATGCTCATGAAACGAACTCCTTTATCCGCAAAGGAAAACGACACCTTGCATTTAATTACCGGAGCAAATTTAGAAGTGGTCAGCAAGTACTTTTCGCCCATTGAACGCTTTAGAAGTATTGAATTTGATCGCGACTGGAATCGTGCTACAGTGAGCGGAGCCAATTTGCAAAACATAGTCGGTGCAAAATTAGGTCTTGAAAAAAAATCACTTGGAACAGCTTTGTATCAGTTCAATAGTTTTGTTGAACAATCCATATATCGCGGTTATCAGCACAATCTTACCAGCGATATTGCGAAAAAAGGTTTTCAATTAGTTGTTCGTTCGAGTTTGCTTACTAGCAAAACAGAACTTAATAATGGGCGCTTTTTGAAATACAAAGCAGTACTCTCAAAAGAAATTCCATGGGTAAAAATTGGTGCCGGCATTGAGCAGGAAGAAAATAAAACAAGTTTGCTAAACACCGATTCTTTACTAGCAATTAGCTTTCGGTTTCTCGAATGGCAAGCATTTGTGCAAAGCGCCGATACCGCCAAAAATTCGTTTCGTATTAGCTACCTCAATCGAAGCGATTGGTTGCCCGATGTGAATGGGCTACTAAAAAAAGCATCAGTAGGGCAAAGTGTTGCAGCCAATTTGCTTTTGTCAAAAAAAGCAACCAGTGTTTTACAAATTAGTGGAACTTATCGCAAACTTGCAGTTGTAGATAGTTTATTGTTAGCTCAACAACCCGATAATTCATTGGTAGCACGAATTGAGTATACGGCTCGCTTTTTAAAAGGAGCCATTACCACCTCCACTTTTTATGAAGTGGGATCGGGATTGGAAGTAAAAAAAGAATTTTCGTATATCAAGGTTCAGCCCGGACAAGGTTTGTACGAATGGATTGATGCCGACAATGATAGCATTGAAGACCTAGATGAGTTTTTTGTTGCTGTATTTGCTGATAAAAAACAATACATAAAGGTATTTACACCTACCAGCGATTTTGTAAAAACTTACAACAATCAGTTCAGTGAAATACTGCAATTATCGCCTGCTAACGTGTGGGGTGGTAAAAAAGGTTTTCGGAAATTTCTAACTCTTTTAAGCAATCAAACAGCTTATAGAATTGACCGAAAAACAAGCAATACCGATGTGGAAAAGTTTTTGAATCCCTTTTTAAATCAAAGCAAAGATGTGGAGATTGTAACCCTGAATTCTTCCTTTAGAAACACTTTTTTTGTGAATCGTTTTAACTCGCGCTTCGGAATCGATTATTCCTATCAGCAAACCAAAAACAAATCACTGCTGGTAAGTGGGTCAGAGCAACGCTCCAATGTGTTTCACACTTTTAAAATTCGCTGGAACATTACTCGAAAATGGCTCCTAAGTAATGATGCAAGCATCGGCGTAAAGTCCTCACTCTCCCAGTTTTTCATTTCTCGCAATTACACCATCAATTACCTTAGTACTGAACCCAAATTAAGCTTTCAACCTTCAACCAATTTCAGGGCAACTGTAAATTACGAATACTCTGAAAAAACAAGTAAAACCATAAGTTTAAATGAAGACAGCTTACAAGCAATTGGACAAAAGTTGGGGGCCGAAATCAAATATACAAAAGCCGAACAGGGCAGCCTGATTGCCAAGTTTAGTTTTATTTTGTTTAGTTACCCGGGAGATGCAAACTCGCAACTTGCCTATGAAATGTTAGAAGGGTTACAACCCGGAAAAAACTACACCTGGAATGTTAGCTATCAGCGCAACCTTGCCAACAACATACAGTTGAATTTAAGTTATGATGGCCGAAAGTCGAATGCTGCAAACGGAAGAATTGTGCACATTGGCAATGTTATGGTCCGGGCATTTTTTTAATTTGCATCGCTCGATATATTTTTATTTTTGTTTTTTAGATGTTAACTGAAATGAAAAAACTGTTTTTTTTTAAATTAATATTTGATTTCCTGTTTGTAAATTCTCTCTTGGCTCAAACAAATATGAATGATAGTTCAAGTGTATTTACAATTGTAGAGGAAATGCCTGCTTTTAAAGGAGGGGAAGAAGCGTTGTTTAGATTTCTTGCCTCTTCAGTTATTTATCCGTTAAATGCTAAAGAAAAAAACATTCAAGGAACAGTGTATGTTACATTTACTGTAAACACTAAGGATAGTTTAACTGATATTAAAGTGATAAAAGGAGTTTGTTCTGATATAGACTTAGAGGCAATTCGTGTAATAACATTATCAAATGGCCATTGGAATCATGGAAGTCAAAATGGAAAGGCTGTGAACGTAAGTATGATGCTTCCAATAAAGTTTGCGTTGGCCTCCGGCTCTGGAGGCAATGTGTTTTTAAACACTGAAAGCACAAGTAATCAAAGAATTCTTGCTAGAGATATTAATTTCAACAATGGAATAATGTATTTAAGTGAGAATAAATTGGAAGAGGCTTTAATTGCATTTAAAAAAGCAAGGGAATATGACTATTCCGATGCTGAGATTGTCTATAGAATTGCAACAGTGTATTTTCAAATGAAGGAAGAACACAAAGGGTGCAATTACTTAAGAAAGGTTAAGCAATTAAATAGTTCTATGGGAGATGAACTTTTTAAACAGAATTGCAAAAATTGAGAATTCTAATGCTGACTCAAACAAGTCAATCTAGAATAAGCAAGTATAACTCAAAAATAGTATTTTTACACCTCATTTTTTAAACCCTTACAATGATTATAGAAAATAAAAAAGTGGTAAGTGTAAATTATCACTTAACGGTGAATGAAAACAACATGGAAGTGTTGGTTGAAAAAACTGATGCCGAACATCCATTTGTTTTTTTATTTGGTGCAGGAGGATTACTTGAAGCATTTGAAAATAACCTTAAAGGAAAACAAGTTGGCGACAGCTTTGATTTTAAAATTGAAGCCGAAAACGGATATGGATTGGTGGATGAAGACAGTATTGTAACTATTCCAATTGAGGCTTTTAAAGCAGAAGATGGGAGTATTGATGAAGAAATGGTAAAAGTTGGAAATACACTTCCCATGACCGACAACGAAGGAAACCGTTTGCAGGGTGTTGTGGAAGAAATTACCGATGCACATGTACGTATGGATTTCAATCATCCACTTGCAGGACAGGATTTACGCTTTAAAGGGATTGTACTCGACATTCGTGATGCCAGCGCTGAAGAGCTTGCACATGGACATGTACACGGCCCACATGGACACCATCATTAAGAAATGTTAATTTACAGATAACGCTTGGGGTTGACACAATAACCCAATTGAAACGAAGTTGTTGTCTCGGATTATTAAAAAATAAAATGGAAATAAAAGCAGGCCCTCTTCTTGAAACTATTGAGTTTCCGGCAGACTTAAAAAAACTCGACGAAAGTCAGTTGAAACAAGTTTGCGACGAACTGCGTCAGTTTATCATTGATGTAGTATCGATAAAGGGCGGGCACTTTGGCGCAAGCCTTGGAGTTGTAGAGCTGTCAGTGGCTTTACATTATGTATTCAATACCCCCTACGATCAATTGGTTTGGGATGTTGGGCATCAAGCATACGGTCATAAAATATTAACAGGTCGCCGCAAACAATTTCACACAAACCGCATTTACAAGGGCATAAGCGGGTTTCCGAAAAGAAGCGAAAGCGAATACGATACCTTTGGTGTTGGACACTCTTCTACTTCCATTTCGGCTGCACTAGGAATGGCAGTAGCTTCCCATTTTAAAGGGGAAAAAGACCGACAACACATAGCAGTAATTGGCGATGGCGCTATGACAGCCGGATTGGCTTTTGAGGGACTCAATCATGCAGGTGTTGAAAAGTCAAATTTACTGGTTGTGCTCAATGATAATTGCATGAGCATTGATCCCAATGTTGGTGCTTTAAAAGAATACCTCACCGACATCACCACTTCACACACCTACAACAAAGCCAAAGATGAGATTTGGAAATTGCTCGGAAAAATAAGCAAGTTTGGTCCTAATGCTCAAGAAATTGCCTCAAAGGTTGAAAATGGAATTAAGGCAACTTTACTGCGACAAAGTAATTTGTTTGAAGCGCTTAAATTCCGCTATTTTGGACCTGTTGATGGACACGATGTTGAAAGATTGGCTAAGGTTTTGGCTGATTTAAAAGATATTCCCGGTCCAAAAATATTGCACATACTTACTGTAAAAGGTAAAGGGTATAAGTTTAGTGAAGAAGGCAATCAAACTACTTGGCATGCACCCGGCTTGTTTAACAAAGACACCGGCGAAATTGTTAAAGTAATGCCAACCTCTCCACAAGCTCCAAAATACCAAGATGTATTTGGTCATACCATTGTTGAGCTTGCCGAAAAAAACGAAAAAATAATGGGAATTACTCCCGCTATGCCTAGCGGTTGTTCGCTCAATATAATGATGAAAGCCATGCCCAACAGGGCTTTTGATGTTGGTATTGCAGAACAACATGCAGTAACTTTTTCGGCAGGACTTGCCACACAAGGCTTGTTGCCTTTTTGCAATATTTATTCAAGCTTTATGCAACGCGCCTACGATCAGGTGATTCACGATGTTGCCTTGCAAAATTTAAACGTGGTTTTTTGTTTGGATCGTGGAGGATTTGCTGGTGCCGATGGTGCTACTCATCACGGGGCTTACGATTTGGCCTATTTTCGATGCATTCCCAACATGATAGTGGCTGCACCTATGAATGAGGAAGAGCTTCGCAACATGATGTATACCGCCCAACTCGAAAACAAAGGTCCTTTCAGCATTCGTTATCCACGAGGAAATGGCGTTATGCCCGAATGGAAAACTCCTTTTCGTGAACTGCAAATTGGTAAGGGACGACGCTTGGTAAATGGAGAAGACATTGCTATTTTGACAATTGGCCATCCCGGAAATTTCGCCACACAGGCTTGTTCCGAATTAGTAAAAGATGGTATAAGCGCAGCGCATTACGACATGCGTTTTGCCAAACCAATTGACGAATTATTGTTGCACGAAGTGTTTACCAAATTTAATCGAGTAATTACGGTTGAAGATGGCTGTATAATTGGAGGAATGGGAAGTGCGGTGGTTGAGTTTATGGCCGAAAATGGGTACCAGGCACAAGTATGCCGTTTGGGAATTCCCGACAAATACATTCACCATGGCGAGCAAAAAGAACTGTGGGCTGAATGCGGTTTTGATGTTGCTGGAATTGTAAATTCAGCAAAGGAAATTATTGCTGCAAAGCGCGCTAGCTTAGTAGGATAGTACCCATTAAACCTTTGTGTTACGGATGTTTTTTACACAATGCTGTAAGAGTAAAACCCTCCCGGCACCCCAATGTCCACCACCATGAAAGGACACCTTCTTCCGAAAGGGTTTTTATTTTACGAATTCTATTGAGTGAATTCGGCATGACTATTCTTATCACAAATATAATTTCCTGCTTGGTTTTTAATTTGTGACCTAGCGCACATTTTAAAGGTTTTTGTTATTTTTCACCTAACATTAATTTAATTTGTAATGAAACAGCTACAAAATTGGTTAGCCGAATACGGAGAAAGTCATCAAAACAGCAGTAACAAAAAAATCCATTGGATTTGTGTTCCGCTTATTTTTTTTAGTATCGTAGGCTTTTTGTTCAGCATTGAGCTGCCTTTTCAACTTAATTCAACACAACCGATAACAGCAGCACACCTAGCGCTATTGCTTGTTTTTGTGTATTATTTTTTGCTATCGTGGAGACTCTCAATTGGCATGTTCGTATTTGGATGCCTCTGTTTATTGGGGTGCCGCTTGCTGACTGCTTGGGGTTTTGTTGAATTGTGGAAAATCTGCTTAATTGTTTTTTCACTTGCCTGGATTGGTCAGTTCTATGGTCATAAGATTGAAGGAAAAAAGCCCTCTTTTTTAAAAGATATACAGTTTTTGTTGATTGGACCAGCCTGGCTGATGAGCTTCGTTTATCAAAAGCTGCAAATTCGATACTAAGCCGATAGTCAACACTTTTTTGCTTGGTCAATTTTTATAATTTTGCAGCGCTTAAAAAAGGCTCCGTAGTTCAATTGGATAGAATGACAGGTTTCGGCCCTGTTGGTTGGGGGTTCGAATCCCTCCGGGGTCACGAATAAATAAAAAAGCCAACCCGCATGGGTTGGTTTTCTTTTATTCAGGAAACGAGCAAAGTGAGCTTTGCTAAGGTTCGTGAATGAAAGAAAACAAAGCGCAGCTTTGACTTTTGTATTTTGATTGAGTGTTAGGAAGTGATCATGGGAGTAATCCCTCCGGAATCACTGATAATTTACAAAATGCGTTAGCGTACTTAACAAATTGAGATGTTGATTTTAAAATTCGAATCACTGATTTGACAAGTAAGCTCATTAAACAATTTGATTTGCCTTGCAAACAAATTTCTTAATCTTTTTCTCTGAAAATTTTGCACCCGTTTTTTAATTGGTGAAAGTCTTTGATAACGGAACTCTTTTTTTGAAAAGTAAATTTGGAATAGTAAAATAAATATTAGATATCTTAAACTATCTATAAACCAACAAACAGTCAAAAATTATTGCTGACTAATTTAAGTTTCTAACTTAGCAAGTAATTTACTTGTTTAAACTTCATGCCGGTTAGCAAAACTATCTCACATAAAGCCCAACTCATTGCCATGGTGCACGTACCTAGTGGCAATGCTCTTTTAAATAGTTTATACAACGCTGCCTTTTCAGTTGAAACATATACTTCTTTTGAATTGACTGAGCTTGATGAAATACGTAAACACTTACTTCAACTTTCAAACGAGTTACTAATTAACACAGCAAACCCACTGCTCGAAAATTGTCGTACAGCATCCTTTGTGCTGAAAAAAGAAGCAGTAGCTGTTTTGTTAGATAGAATTACACAACTGAAATTCGTTGAAAATCTCCTTCAGCGAGCACTTCATGAAGTAGAGCTATATTATCGAAATGGAATAAAAATTATCGCACTTGAAAATGTTGGTGCTCCCTATTTTATTGGAAAAGATATCCCTCTTGAAGAATTGTTAATACTGCTTTCCATTGCCCTTAAAATACGTCAAAAATATCCTAAAATTCAACTGGGTGTTCAGGTCTTATCCTGTGGTGAGTTAGATGCGCTTCCTATAGCTATGGCTTGTGGAGCTTTTTTTGTTCGCTCAGAAGCTTCAATCTTTAAAGGCCTTCGACCCGAAGGCGAAACTACCAATCAAGGCAACCTTGCAAAATTTTATTACCTCCGAAATTATTTGTGGACAAAACTTGATGTTGAATCACCCGAAAACAGAAGGACTCCCGCCCTGTGGTGCGACTTACAAAAAAAGCACACCGTGTTTTCGGAAGAACTGTTTTCCATGCAAACTTGGCTCAACAATATACTGTTTCAAAAACTCGAGGGTTTAATTATAACCGGCAATGAAACGGGTGCAAACGTTTCAGAAAATGATTTGGCAATGGCCCGAAATGCACTTAGTGAAGCGCGAGAAAAGTTAACATCCATTTTGGGAGCTAATCCAAACTTCGATGTGCCGCTTATTACCGGATCAGGTGCTAATTTTGAGCTGTATAAACGCTTTGCCGATTATTGTATTGTGGGTACAGCTTTTAAAAAGAACCAATATTGGGAAAATGAGGTAGATGAAACCGCTGTTCAAAATCTGGTATCTCAATTTAATCACTGATTTATCAATGCCCTTTAGTAAAACTATTTTTTGGATTCGTATTAAAGCATTTACAACCTGGTGTTTTAAGCTGCTCGGAGTAATCGCATTTTGCCTGTTTTTGTTAAGCTTTAGTGACATTCCTTATTATGCTTATCGAAATTTAAGCATGGAAGACGTACAATTAAAAAGCGACCCTAAATATATTGTAATGCTTGGCGGCAGTGGTATGCCCAGTCCTGATGGATTTATAAGATGTTATTATACTGCACAAAATGCCCTTCAATACTCCTCTGCAAAAATTATTCTTGCACATCCCGGAAACGGCGCCGATAGTACCAACCAATTGAAACTTATGGCGCATGAATTAATTATTCGAGGAGTTGATTCGTTGCGAATTTCGTTTGAGCCCAATGGTTTCAGCACACACACTCAGGCTGAAAACATTTGTGCCCTTATCGGGAAAGAAAACTTAACCGCTCCGGTATTATTAATCAGTTCACCTGAGCATATGTGCCGGGCGCTTAAATCTTTTCAAAAACAAGGATTTCTTTCCATTGGTACAGCTCCTGCATTCGATTCTCCGCTTAGCGAAACTCAAATAAAAAACAAGAATAAAACAAGTAAAAACCAAGTAAAAAATATTGACCTGCGTTACAATCTTTGGAGTTACCTGCACTACGAACTCCTTGTATTACGCGAGTATTGCGCCTTAGCTTATTACAAGGTTCAAGGTTGGATCTAGTCAAAGTTATTAAGAGCCAACTGTTAAAATATTCGATAAAAGGAAAAAACTGCAACTCAATTGTTTAGTAGTTTTGCTTCATGAGGAATGTATTATTAGCTGTTTTCTTACTGCTATCCGCTTATGTACAGGCAATACCTTCGGGATATTCTTTTTATAAAAAATTAACCACCCAAGAAAATCAAATTACTGTAGGGGCAACTAACAGCAGTGGGTTTCCGGTACTCGTAAAAATTACCGATCCCGATTTAAGGTCTGTCAACAACGGCGGTCGAGTAAGAAGCGCTAATGGCTACGACATTATTTTCACTGCTGGCGATAAAAACACGCTCATTCCATTTCAGGTTGAAGAATACGATGCAACAACAGGAGAATATGTTGCTTGGGTAAAACTCCCCGTTTTAAGTGCCACCGTTAATACCGATTTTTATATGTATTTCGGGAATGCTTCAATTGCCACAACACTTGGAAGCAAAACTACTTGGGATGCTAATTACAAAGCTGTTTATCATTTGAATACCGATGTGGCCGACTGGACCTCAAACGCTGCATCACTTACCAATAGTGGCACAACCAACTTTTCACCAGGTATTGCTGCCGATGGTCAAAGGGTGGGTTCTGGTACTTATTTGAGTCGAAATGTTGCGACCGGGCTTCAAATAACTGGCGACTTAACCATCGAAACTTGGATAAATTTTAACTCGCTGATTTCAGGAAGTAACGAAAACTTAATTATATCTAGTAGTTCTGGAGGTTCTGGAAGTAATTTTAATACCAACTACAGCTTAAGTGTTGTTGGTTCGGGTTCCAGCACCGGTACTTTTGTGTTTCGTTGGCAGTATGGCAGTAATTCTGATGAAATTGTTACCTCTTCCGTACCGTTTACAAGCCTTGCAGGAAGCGGCTGGCGAAATGTTGTAGTAACACGCGACAATAGCTCTAAACTGATTCGCTTTTATGTGGATGGGATTCAGTTAGGGACTCCTGTTGCTTATGTAAATTTTGCAACTGGCGGTAGTTCCAATTCGTTTTTAATAGGAAAAAATCTTGCCGATGCTGCTCGCACGTTGGATGCTGCCATGGATGAAGTTCGAATTTCTAATTCGGTAAGAGGCCCCGAATGGATACAAGCCGCTTACATGAGTTATAAACCGGCATCCACCTTCTTAACCTACTCACAAACATTTTCGGTAAGCGCAAATAACTTTTGCTTTTGCAATGTGGGAATGCCCGGCTATACTTCTCTAGGAGTATTTAATACCCATACTTATTTTATTTCAACCGTAAAAGAAACCTGGCAAAAT
>WBZU01003175.1_pt1 | contig 10926 bp, 12 predicted proteins | sample 5204311 | NCBI WGS metagenome assembly WBZU01 (sample SAMN12344359, study PRJNA552823) | activated sludge metagenome | biome: Activated sludge suspended growth; feature: Nitrification reactor; material: Wastewater; isolation source: activated sludge from nitrification reactor of wastewater... | reverse complement strand
TTTATTATCGCGGTACGAGTCTTGGCAGTTTGCTTTTCGCCACTAACAATAATGTTTAAATCATTGAGTAAATAGTCGGTAAGACTTAGTAGCAGTAAACCAGAAAGAATCAATGTAATATTAAAGGTGACCGATGAGAGAGAAGTGGTGGTACCAAGACTACTAAAATTAATCTCCCACCAAAGTGGATTCTGGGCAGTAATCATAGAAATAAACACTCCACCCGCAATAAATATTGTTAGTGCATTTACAATATCGCGACTTTGTAGGTGTACAGATGTAGTAATAATTGCATAAAGCGTGATGGTAGCAAAAATACCAATTACCATAGCGGCCGAGGTAAGCGATAAGACCAAACCTTTAAATGCCTCACTTAGCCCATAGACAGCCACTGCACTTATTACTACCATAATAATTGTGTAAGCCACAGCCAGGGTAAGTGAGTCAAAAATTAACTTAGGCTTAGAAAGCTGGAGTTTTTGATCGGGTTGTTGTGCTTTTAGACCTCGTAAATAACCAATTAAAAAACCAAAAAAGGTAATAATACCTGCATTAATTAAGACTGCTCCACCCACCGATGGCCAGCCGACAATTGGGATGTTGGTATGAAACTGGTGCAAAATAACCCACCAGATAGTTGTGGTTAAGAAGCCAACTGGTAGAGCAAAACTGAGAGCCAAATTCTCGCTTAAGGTATTACGGGCCGATTGGTTTTGGGCCGAAGATAATTTTTTCATTGCCTATATAGTAACGAAAAGTTTTAGTATAATCAAAAAAACTATGTTGTTATCAGATTACACATATCATCTACCCAAAGAAGCCATCGCACAGTTTCCGCCCAAAGTGCGAGGCCAGGCAAAATTACTTGTCCTTAATAAAATAAGCGACAAAGTAGAAGACCGGCAATATAGCGAAATAGTGAATTATCTTATGCCGGGCGATGTGGTGGTATTAAATAATACAAAGGTTATTAAGGCTCGTCTTTATGCAAAAGATACATCTGACACATTGCATGAACTGATCTTGCTAGAAAAACATGCCACTGATAATTTTCATCACCAGCACGATGTGCTGTATAGGGGAAAACTTACCCTCAATCAGACGTTATATACTAATAAAGAAGAAATTAAGGTAACAGCCGTAAAAGAGGGTGGAATAGCAACTATTAGCACCAAGGCAGACCTAGACGTATTAGCCGAAGAAGCCGGTAATGTGCCTTTACCGCCTTATATGAAGCGAGATGCCACCCAAGAAGATATTCAGCGCTACCAAACAGAATTTGCTAAATACAAAGGCTCGGTAGCGGCTCCAACGGCAAGTTTAAATATGACAAAAACACTTATCAATCAACTCGAGGCCAAAGGTGTAATAGTTTGTTACCTTACCCTGCATGTTGGCCTTGGAACATTTTTGCCAATTAGAGCAGAGAAGATAGGAGAGCACACAATGCATAGCGAGTGGTATTCTATTCCTCTAGAAACTATTCGTGCTATTCAGCAAGCTAAAGAGTCGGGCAATACTATTACCGCTGTAGGTACTACCGTTGCACGTACTTTAGAATATTGTGCCGACGACATAGCAACAAGTCGGGAATCATTAAGTGGTGAGGCAGATATTTTTATTTATCCTGGGTATACTTTTCGGCTTGTTAATCAATTACTAACAAACTTTCATGCCCCTAAAAGTACGGTCTTAATGTTGGTTGCAGCATTTGCTGGTTGGCCCAAACTGCTACATGCCTATAATCATGCATTGCAAAATGACTATCAATTTTTAAGTTATGGCGATAGCATGCTTATTCACTAATTAGCTTGTAAATAAGTTACCTTTACTGCATAATAGCCACCTAATGAAGCAATTTTCTTTTACAATTAGTTCTCAACTAAAGGATAGCAAGGCTCGGGTAGGAGTAATTTCTACACCCCACGGTGAGATACATACCCCGGCGTTTATTACCGTAGGTACTACAGCCACAGTAAAAGCTCTTACGCCCGAGCAAGTAAAAGACATTGGTGCACAAGCGGTTTTAGCTAATACTTACCACTTATATCTTCGTCCGGGTGAGGCAATAGTACAAAATGCCGGTGGCTTGCATAAATTTATGCACTGGCAAGGACCAATGTTTACCGATTCTGGTGGGTTTCAGGTCTTCTCGCTCGGTGAAGCCTTTGGTAAGGGTATTAGTAAAGTAGCTAGTGGTGACGAGGGTAAAAGCTCTGTTAACGAGCGCATGAGCCAAGCCAAAAAAGCCAAAATTACCGATGAAGGAGTAATTTTTTACTCGCACATAGATGGGAGTAGACACATGCTTACACCAGAAAAATCCATGCAAGTTCAGCATGCATTGGGTGCAGATATTATTTTTGCGTTTGATGAATGCACGAGCCCACACGCCAAGCGAGAATATCAAGAGATTGCCCTAGAACGCACACATAGCTGGGCCGAGAGAAGCTTGGCAGAACACCAAAAGCTTAATGGTAAGCAAAGCGATTATCAGGCCTTGTATGGGGTAGTGCAGGGCGGACAGTTTAAAGATTTGCGTGAGCGCTCGGCGGTTACCTTGGGTAGTATGGACTTTGACGGGTTTGGCATAGGTGGCAGTTTTACTAAAGACGACATTACTACTGCTGTTGGCTGGGTGACAGACAAGCTACCTGTAGATAAACCGAGACACCTGCTTGGTATGGGTGAGGTAGTTGATCTATTTGAGGGTATAGAAGCAGGTATAGATACCTTTGATTGTGTCAGCCCTACGAGGATAGCTCGAAATGGTACGGTCTATACCAAGAACGGCCGGGTTAGTCTGGGTAATGCAAAATATGCCATGGCATTCGCGCCAATTGAGCCAGGTTGTAAGTGTTATACTTGCCAAAACTATACTACGGCATATCTGCATCATCTTATAAAAGCGCAAGAAATGCTCTCAGCCACACTTTTGTCTATTCATAATCTCTATTTTGTTACGCACTTGGTAGATGAAATACGAAATGCTATTAATAATGATACGTATTTCGAGCTAAAGAAAAGCTTCTTAAGCAAATATTATCACAATTAGTTGACTAATATTATAAAAATATTTATAATTATATTCCTTAGCACCTTCTAGAGAGCGGAGGTACCATGGCCGTTACGTATCCAGATATCAATCGCGTGCAGTTTATGGATAGGCTGAAGCCATACTTTACTGTTAGCGAGATGAACGATATTGAGGCGGCCTATTTCTTCTGTAAGTATGCACACAGAGGCCAAAAACGAGATGATGGCCGTCGCTATTTTGATCATCCAAGGGCAGTTGCCTGGATATTGATAGACGAGCTAGGTATCGATGACGCAGATGTAATTATTATCGCCCTCCTACACGATCTTCAGGAAGATTCATTTATTATGACAGAAGAGCGAATTGAGATTAATTTTGGGCGCATTGTTGCCTTGGGTGTTCGTAATATGAGTAAAAATACTACCGCCAAAGACAACTATTGGCCACGGTTTCTTACCTTTGCTCAGTGGCGCGAGCTCGTTTGCAAGCTTGCAGATAGGCTGCATAATTTGCGTACACTTTCTGTCTGTAAACCAGACAAACAGCAACGCAAACTACTCGAGACTGAAGCTGTTATTTATCCGTTGTTTGAGCGGACAATAGAACTAACTCCTCATCAATATCAGCTCGCATTGCAGAATTTATGTAGCATGATCAAACACGAAGTAGAACTGCAAAAAGCCCAACTAGCCATGTAATTATTTACCCATCCACTTAGCTGGATGGGTTTTTATATTTGTAAATACTAGATTTATAAGCTTAGTAAAAAACTTTACCATAAGCGCTTGACATAGCATAAGCGTATGGTATTATAGATATCACTATGAGAAACATAGCTACCAAATTAATAGCACTCTTCCGACCACGACTTTTTGTAGCCGTGCCGGTTCGTGCAGCCTATGTCTCGAGAAATTTACGATAATTAGCAATTATTTATAAAAAAAGCTCGAGACTAGCACTACTCTCGAGCTTTTTGTTTTGAGCGAAAAAACGCTCCAAAAAGCACCATTCTTTGTGTGTTAAGACACACATCCACCTTCACAACCAAATAGAGGAGCAGCAATGAAAGGCCTACAGAGCTATTTAACTCTGTATAGAATGCTTGCCCAGCAAAATGGCGCCAAGCAGAACCTTAAAAGGCTTAAGAGGCTATCTATGCATGCTTTTGCATGGCTTATTCTGGTTGAATTTGTGGTTGTTGCCCAAATTTATCCGGTAAAGTGGTTTATTGATGGCCTTACTGCCAACAAAGACCTAGAATATTTTGCCATTCTGGCAGGTGCAATCTTTGCTATTTACCTATCAGGATCACTACTCTATGCCAGAATGGATCATTTTCGTCTTTGGGCGATGTGGATGAACTTCTTAACAATTCTTGGATATTCACACCAACACTTACTGTTACTCGATACCGCATGGCATGGCGAGCATAGTACCGGAGAAAAAGAATCTGTATTGAGTAAAAATATTCGCAAGATTGATCGCCTTACTGATGAGTTGATTTTTCAGGCACTACCATCGGCCTTACGAATTTTGTTTATCTCGCTGGGAGTTTTAGTTATTGGTTGGCAATATTCACTGCTAGCTCTACTAACAACTCTTGGTTATTACTTGGCCGCGGCACGTACAGAACGCAGATATGAGCCATTAAGGCTTATTGCTCACGAAGAAGACAAAGCTTTTAATCGCTGTGGAAGTGAGCAGATTAGCAATTGGCGTACAATCAAACAGTTTGGCCTAGAGCGCAATCAAAGCAAGCGATATATTCAAATGCTTGACGATTTTGTTGAGGCCGAACATCTGCGTTTTGATGTTTGGCTAAAAGATATTCGTATTCAGGATGCTATTGTATCGGCTAGCCGAGCAGTACTGTATTTGTTTATGGGCTTTCAGTTTGTAAATGGGCGAGTATCAATCGGCGAGATTGTACTGGCAAGTGCGTGGCTAGAGAAGATTTATAGCAATCTGTATCAGTTTGTTCACTTTCAGCGATACAAAAATGAAGGCGAAGAAGCATTGCATGAGCTTGCCGAAATGCTAACCACAAAGCCTCGAGTAACGCAAAAAGAGCATGCTGTTCGGCTCGATAATATCGAGGGCAGAGTAACATTCGAAAACGTAAACTTTGCTTACCTAGATGATGGTCAGCCTGTGCTGTGTAATATCGATTTTGAGATTCAACCACATCAGACTGTTGCCCTCGTTGGCCCGTCTGGCTGTGGTAAGTCTACTACCGTTAGTCTGGTATTGCGCGAACACGACCCAACAAGTGGCCGTATCTTAATAGATGGTGTACCTCTTACCGATATTGACTATGATTGGTTTCGACAAGAAGCCGTTGGTATTGTCGATCAAAACATTAAGATGTTTGAGACGACCATTGCCGAAAATATCCGGCTTGGTTGCCCAAATGCTACTGATGAAGAAGTTATAGAAGCTGCAAAAAAAGCAGACATTCATCACTTTATTATGAGTAAGCCCCAGGGCTATGAAACACTAGTAGGAGAAGATGGTATTCGTTTAAGTGGTGGGCAAAAGCAACGTATTGCAATTGCCAGAGCTTTGGTAAAACGACCTTCTTTGCTGATTCTTGATGAAGCTACAAGTAGCTTGGATGCTATCTCTCAAGCAGAGGTACAGAAAGCTATCGATATGCTTATTGTCTCACGAGAGTGTACAATCTTCATTATTGCTCACCGTTTTTCTACGGTTGAGAGTACTGATGTTGTGATTGTACTCAATGATGGCGAGATAGAGGCTATGGGATCGCACGAAGAAATGGAGCGACAAAATGGTCTTTATAACATCCTTAAAAACCTCGAAAAAAATGGTGGCTTAATATAGTTACCACAAGCCCTACATAAAGTAGGGCTTTTTTCTTTGCTATACTATATATATGAATAGACCAGCACAAATAATTCTCGTGAGACACGCCGAGAGTGCTCGCAATATTGCCAAAAAAGATACCACATACTTTGCTGACGAGTATGCCAGACGACACGTTAAGGGCATTCCAGATTATTTAATACCTCTTACTCCAGAGGGCGAGGCCCACGCCAAAGAGACTGGAAAGTATATAAAAGATCGTTTTGGTACTTTCGATTACATTTATCACTCTGGTTATAAACGTACCAAAGACACCTTAGAAAATATTTTGCAGGCTTATAGTGCCGAAGAGCGCGAGGCCATGAAGATTCGACACAATGCATTTATACGTGAGCGCGACCCGGGCTTTACATATGATATGACCGAGCAAGAGGCAACTAAGGCATTTCCGTGGTTGCAAGAATATTGGGATACCTATGGTGGGTTTTTGGCCTATCCTCCCGGCGGTGAGAGCATCGCTAAGATGACCGAGCGCGTATATCAGTTTTTAGGTATGCTTTATGCCGAGCGAAAAGGTAAAAACATTCTCATTATTACGCATGGTGGGACAATTAGGGCTTTTCGATTTTTGCTTGAGCACTGGGATTACGAACAAGCCATTACATGGCCACCAGGTACCGAGCCTAAGAATTGTGGTATTACCGTATATAATTACTCATTAGAAGAACATCGTTTGGTACTAAGCGAGTACAATACCGTCTGTCCAGAATAAAAAAACCACCCGTCAGATAAGACGGATGGAAGAAGCAGAAATTTATGCCGAAGGCACTCTATCGGAGGGAGTGTGAGCGCGCTTCATAATGGTGTCGATAGTTACGATCTTCTGATGTGGTTTGAGGGCAGATGTGGCGTTTGCTTCTGCCTGCCTAGCAGACGATTCACCAAACGGATTAACAAACTGTACAATATCGGTGAGATAACCAAACCGACGACGCGAGCGGGAGGGGTTTGAACCCTGGTATTTCTGCGAACCCACAGATATCCTTTCTGTTTGGAAGGGTGTTTTGGGCTGTGTCTCTACAAATGCAGAAGATTATGATTTTATATTAATTATAGTTATATGTCAATATTATTTTTTGGCACCAAAAGCAAAAAACACGTATTATTATAAGCATGAGCTTGTTAAAAAATGTATGGCTACAAAAATATGGCTGGCTTAGTTTTGTAAGTCTTGGTTTATTATTTTGTTTAATACTCTATCTCGCTGGATATACTCAGGAATCGGAGATTGCTGTAGTGAGTATTTGTCTTATAGGTACATTACCCGAGGCGATTGATATTATCCGCGATATTCTACATCGTCAATTTGGCGTAGACATTATTGCGCTTGTAGCAATTCTGTCATCACTTGCTCTGCGCGAGTACGCAGCAGCTGGGGTTATATTATTAATGTTTACTGGTGGCCGTGCACTCGAAGAATACGCAAAATCTCGTGCGCAAAAAGAACTAAGCGATTTACTAAAGCGCAAACCCAAACTTGCCCATATTAAGCAAGGGAACGAATACGTAGATATTGCTGCTACTAAGGTTCGTCCGGGAGACCATTTACTTATTAAGCCTGGTGAAAGCGTGCCGGTAGATGCAGTTATCTTAAAAGAACAGAGTAGCTTTGATGAATCGGCAATTACCGGCGAGAGTTTGCCACAACCAAAGTCGCCAGGCCAAGAAATTTTATCAGGTAGCATTAATCAAGATAGTGCAGTAGTAGTAAAGGCTCTACGTACAACCGGGCAGAGTCAGTACGAGCAAATTATAGAGCTCGTTAAGGCAGCGGCAAGCTCTAAATCGCCACTCGTTCGTGTAGCCGATAGATACAGTGTGCCATTTACCATTATTACTTTTGGTTTGTCTGGGCTTGCCTGGTTAGCAAGTGGCAACCCAGTAAATGCTCTAGCGGTATTAGTAGTAGCCACGCCTTGCCCGCTACTCATTGCAACTCCTGTAGCAATTGTTTCTGGTATGAGTCGTGCTGCTCACGCAGGAATAATAATTAAAGATGGTGCTAGTCTTGAGAGCTTAGCAATGTTAAAGGTACTAGCCTTTGATAAAACTGGCACACTTACTCAAAATTTACCCTCAATAGACAAAATACATACCGAGGGCGTCAGCGAGCAGCAGTTGTTACAACTTGTTGCGTCTATTGAAACTGGCAGCGCCCATACATTGGCCAAAACCGTTGTTAACAAAGCTCATGCACAAAAAATCCGTCTTTTGCCAGTGCATGAAATTCACGAAGAAGTTGGTTATGGCATATCGGCTATGGTTGGTAAAAGTCGTGTTTTGGTAGGTAAATATGAATACTTAGTGAGCCACGGAATTAAAGTACCGAACGGGAAGAATATTAATCAGACCACTATTTTGGTAGCCAGGGGACATAGTTATATTGGATCGATTAGTTTTATTGACCCAATACGCGGTGATAGCAAAGCTACCTTACACCGTCTTAAGCAATTAGGGATAAGCAAGACATTAATGTTAACAGGCGATAAAGCAGAAGTAGCAAATACGATTGCGCACGAGCTTGGCATTACTGATGTTCATGCCGGCTTGTTACCAGAAGATAAACTAAAAGTCATTAAAAAACACCGACATGAGGGAGTTATGATTGGCATGGTAGGTGACGGGGTAAATGATGCACCAGTATTAGCAGCAGCCGATGTAGGGATAGCACTTGGTGCTAAGGGTTCTACTGCGGCTAGTGAATCTGCTGACATTGTTATAATGCTGAATAATTTTACCCGTGTAGCGGCTGCCGTAGCTATTGCCAAACGCACCCTAAAAATTGCCAAGCAGAGTATATTTGTTGGTATTGGGCTTAGTTTTGTATTAATGATTTTTGCTGCTCTCGGTAAGATTCCACCACTGTATGGTGCTCTCTTACAAGAAGTGGTAGATGTTGCTGTTATTTTGAATGCCTTGCGAGCACTGATACCCCACAAAGAGATACTCTAACCCACTAAATCTGAATATGCTTGTGCTTTTTACATAATAGGCGAATAATACTAATAAATAAGAATAATTGATAATTTTAAGAAAGGAAAAGTATTATGTGGGATTTTTTGGCAATGTATTGGAAAGGTATTGGCCTGGCTACCATAGCTGCTATGATTATTGGCTTGGTGTGGTATGCCAAGCCGGTATTCGGCAAAAAATGGCAAGAGCTCGTTGGCTTAAAAGACAAAGATATGAAGCAGGGAATGTTTTTACCAATGATAATAATGTTGGTAGTGGTGTTTATTACCGCTTGCGTATTGATGCGTTTTATTGTTATTGCCAACCCAACAAGTTATGTTCAAGCAATTAAGCTCGCTATTTGGATATGGCTAGGATTTGTGGCCACCTACGCAATTGGTGGAGGTGTATTCGAAAAACGACCCCCATTCCTTATTGCCATTAATATTGCCAATAGCCTAGTAACCCTCGTAGTAATGGCAGCTATTTTGTATGCGCTAAAGTAATTTGCTTCTTAGTACTAGATCTTTTTAGGTTGCATTTATAGAATATTAGTTATGCAAACAAACGCTTTTACACGGTCGGTATATAATGTGGTACAGTCTATTCCTTCTGGCAAGACTATGACGTATAAAGAAGTGGCCATTGCAGCTGGTAGACCAAGGGCATATCGGGCGGTAGGCAACATCCTCAATAAAAACTACAATCCTCAGATACCCTGTCACCGCGTAGTGCGCTCGGACGGTACTGCGGGTGGATATAATAGGGGCTCTGCTAGAAAAGCACAGCTTTTGGCGGCCGAAAAAAAGCGAATTCTTAGAAAAACATAAGCTATTTTCAGCTGTCTCTCAGTTTGCTATTTTATGCTATCTATAGCTCGAAAAAACATAGTAACAAATACAAAAATTGTATTGACGAGCGGTGTATAATAAAAAGCGTAAGCATAGAGGGGAGGTGAGAAGCTATGAAAAGCCACGCACGAGTTATGCGACGTATTCGGCGCATGCCACAAAACTTGTTGCGCGACCGCCAAATAGTAGAAGACATCTTAGATGAGATGGCTACTAAATGGGCCCGCAAAGCAGAGCGCTTGCAGCACAAAGCTGTAGGACACATGCAAACAAAGACGAAGTAGCACCAGCAAATAGAAAGGCAAGAGTTTTGGGAAAAATAAACGTCTGACACGCAGATGAGTGTTTAAATCGCTCGTCTGCGTGTGCTGTTTATTCCAAAAACTATCTGTCTTTTTTATTGCAAAGGATAAACATATATATTAGTATACTCAACATCTAGTACCTCAAAAGAAGGGCTATCAAATGTCGGTTGTAGCAATTGGCGGTATTCAGTTTGCGCTTGCATGGCAAGAGATTTGCGAGCATGTAACTAAAGAGGATATCCTCGAACTAAAAGATCTTGATGATACTGACCTAGCCGGTGCAATTATTGGCTTGCTAGTAAATGATGGTTACGAACCTGATGATGCTGAGCAGCTGCTTGTGCGGGCTGGCCTACTCGAAAGGGAAGACTGATGCAGATCGGAACAACTAAAATTAGCTTTAGAAACCCTATTGTTACAAGGAGAGTTAGTAGAAAACCGATAAAGTATCCTACTCTGAGTCAATGGTCTGCGTTTAAAGTTACGGCAGTTGTGCAAATACTTGCCTCTGCTATATGTGCTTTGTGGTTCATTATGGGAATCCGGGGATTAGAGACTACTATTCCATTACCTTTTATTGCACTTATGGCTCTACAAGGACTGGGTGTCCCATATAATCTTTCTTTACACAGAAGAGAAATTTTGAGAAGACAACAAATGTATAGTATTCGTGAATATGGCTCCTAAGAAATTAGGAGTTTTTTCATGTCAAATTTAATTGAGGCAAAACAAGTTGTCTAGATAAATAATAAGAGATTCAACTATCATGAAATTATTCTCGAAAAACTACGAAAGGAATTCGAGATGAACCTTGCAAAGGCACTACAAAATCGTCTTTATGCCGAAGAACAGCTTGTGGCAGCCAAAACCGAAGCAGTTGGCAGTCAAGTAGAAT
>WBZU01003174.1_pt1 | contig 10929 bp, 9 predicted proteins | sample 5204311 | NCBI WGS metagenome assembly WBZU01 (sample SAMN12344359, study PRJNA552823) | activated sludge metagenome | biome: Activated sludge suspended growth; feature: Nitrification reactor; material: Wastewater; isolation source: activated sludge from nitrification reactor of wastewater treatment... | reverse complement strand
ACATCCGTGCCGGCGTCATCAAGGGGATGCTGGCCGACGTCGTCTCGGTGCGCGTCAACCTGGTCAACGCCGGGCTGCTCGCCGAGAAGCGCGGCATGAACCTCATTGAGCGCAAAAAGCACCAGCGCGAGTTTGCCTACGAAAGCCTGCTCACACTGCGGTCGACTTCCGGGCCGCAGCGCTGGACGGTGCGCGGCGCCATCTTACAGGGCGAGCCGCACATCGTCGCCATCAACGACCTGTGGGTCGACTTCCCGGCCATGGGGCATGTGCTGCTCGCGCTCCACAACGACCGGCCCGGTATCATCGGCAGCGTGGGCACGATCCTGGGCAACGCCGATGTCAACATCAGCTTCATGCACGTGGGTCGACGCTCGCCGCGCAGCGAAGCCATCATGGCGCTGGGCACGGATGAACCGACGACGCCACAGTTGCAGGCGACCATCAGCGCACTGCCGCACATCATGTGGCTCAAAGCCATCACACTGTGAATAATATCGGGCAATCGTCTGACAAGCGAGATGGTCGCTCGCCCACACATAGGGTATAATCCACACCCATGAATACGGAAGACGCACCTATAACGCCGTCGCGCCGCACATTGAGCCATCGCTGGAAAATGCGTGCGCTGCTGGCCGCGTCGTTGATCTGGCTGGGACCGACGCTCGCCTGCGGCAGCTTTGCCCCACGCCCGACGCCGACGCCAACTTCCCCTGCCGCAGTGGAAACGGCCGCAGTCCAGGCTACGGGGGCATCCGGCGGGCCGGTCGTACAGACGACACCGCTCCTGCCGGTCGAGACCGACACGCCGACGCCGGAGCCGACAGCCACCTTCACGCCCACGCCCATTCCAGGCACGGCGCTTGCCATCGGCCAGCCCGCCCGTGTGATTGCGCCCAACGGCGTCAACATGCGCGCGGAGCCGTCGACAGGCGCCGACCTTGTGCGCTACCTGCCGTCACGGCTCAAGGTCACCGTGGTCGAAGGCCCCGTCGAAGGGGAGGGCTATCGCTGGTGGCGGCTCGACGACGGCGAGGGCAACGTCGGGTGGGCGGTGGACAATGACGGCGAGACGGACGTGCTCAGCCCGCAGATGGGCGAGCCTGAGCCGGTCGACCGCTCGCCGCGGATCGGCGAACGCGTGCGCGTCACCATGAGCGCGGGCGGCCAGCTTTCCGTGCGCGAGACGCCTGGCACCGATGCGAACCTTGTGGTCCGTGTCAACCCCGGCGACGAGTTCACCGTCACGGGCGGGCCGCAGGAGTCGGGCGGGTACACCTGGTTCCAGATTCGCTCGGATGACGGTGCGACCGAAGGGTGGGCCGCCGAGAGCGACGGCACCGAGCGCTGGCTCAGCCCGCTGGAGTAGACGACCAACACTCAGCAGACAAAAAGGGAGAGCGATCCGTCTCGACGGATCGCTCTCCCTTTTTGTGCGAATTCTCGGTCCTTCACCGGCTGCGCTCTTGGTCAGCGCGGCGCCGCCACTTCGGCGGCAAGTGATGGAAGGAGGCGGCGCTCCGCACAGCGCCGCCGGGACCCCTCTTCCAGCCCAGACATCTGACTGCCTGTTGTTCCGATGCGACACCGTCGCTTTGGGCGTCCGGAATCACCCCTCACTTCGCACCTGTTGTTCGTCGTCAGATGCCTGGGCTGGAATGCAGCGCAGGCTGCGGAGCCGGAACCGCAGCCTGCACTGCCATCGAAGGAGTATATCTAATCAACCCGTACCGTCACGGAATGATTAGCACCTGCCCAACAAAGATCATGTTGGGGTTCCAGAGTCCGTTGACCTCGCACAGGTAGTCGGCAGAGACACCGAACCACGCTGCGATCTGGCTCAACGTGTCGCCAGGCTGGACCGTATAGGTCTGGCCGGCTGGATGAACCGGATCAACGGAACAGCCAACGGGTGCGCCACAGGGCAGCGGCTCTGGCAGTGGCACTGGCTGGGCACACCCAGGCAGTGTCAAGACCTGGCCCACGAAGATGAGATCAGGATTCACGATGTTGTTGATGTAGATCAACTCGTGCATGCTGACGCCCAACTGGTAGGCAATCGAGGCGAGCGTGTCGCCGGGCTGGACCACATAGGTGCACCCGTAGCCGGGATCGACCGGCGGAAGGATTGGCGGTGCGATCGGCTGATACCACCCATTACCGCAATCCGGAGCCGGCGTGCAGGGATCGACCGGCGGAAGGATTGGCGGTGCGATCGGCTGGTACCACCCGTCACCGCAATCCGGGGCCGGCGTGCAGGGACCGACCGGCGGATAGATTGGATGCTCGGGCTTGACCGGTCCGCCATGGCCGCCGCAGGAGGCAAGCGAGACACCGTCAATGTTGAAGTCCATCTCAACTTGCGGGACGCCCCACTTCTTCCAGCCTCGGATGAAGAGCGTGATATCCGTCGACTGCGCCACAAACTTGGCCGTATAGGTTGCCAGCGGTGCGGGATCGGTGCGCTTCGAGATCGGGCCGAAGTTCATGCCCGTCCAGTTGTTGACCGCTTTCCAGTCGCCGTTGTAGCCAGGCAGGAAGCCCCACTGCGCTTCGAACCGATACGGATCGTCCTCATTCCCCTCGCCACGCAACAGGCCGTGGACCGTGAGCTCGTACGTGACACCCGGGTGCAGGCCCGTGATGTACTGGTAGATGCCCGCGTAGCGGTCGTTGTCGACGGGGTAAATGTTCTTGGTGTTGATCTCGATGAGTTGGCTGTGAGCGCCGTCGGAGCGCACGCGGTACCATTCATCATCATAGAAGCCGTAGTTGGCGCCGCCACCGTTGGTGAAATAGCCCCAACTGTTGCCGACCTTGCCCACGGAGACGGCGTTGAAGCCGCGCTCGAAATCGCCGTTGTAGACCAGGTTCGGCCCAACACAGGCGCCGGCCGGCACTGGCGGATAGCCGTAGCCAGGATCGATCGGTGGGTGGCCGTACCCCGTATCGACGACAGGCGGATGGTCATAGCCCGGATCGGCCGGCAGTTGCCCGTAACCGGGGTCGACGACCGGCGGATAGCCATAACCCGGATCGATGGTGCCAGGGTCGACGACCGGAACGTTGTAGCCCGGATCGACCGGCTGCGCGTGATCATAATAGTAAGGACTTGGCCCGGTTAGGGAAATCGCATCGAAATTGACATCCAGCTCTTCTTCAGGAACGCCCCACTTCTTCCACACACGTACGTACATCGTCACATAGTCGGACTCCGCCATGAAACGTGTAGTGAAGCTGCTGAAGGCGCCGGGATCGGTGCGCAGGTAATATTTGTCCCAACCGACGTCGGTCCAGTTGGTGACCTTAGTCCAGTCGGGATAGGGGCCGAATGACCAACCGACCTGGACCCGGTAGCGCCACTTGTCGCCCTCGAGGTTCGTCGTGCGGATGATACCTTTCAGGCTGAATGTGTACTCGGCCCAGTCGACAACGGGCACGGTCTGGTAGATACCGGCGTAGCGATCCGGATCGCCCAGCATGATACCCTTGGTATTGAGTTCGAGGAGTTGGCTGTGCTTGCCCTCGGCAACGACGCGATCCCACTGGTCATCATAGAACCCGTAGTTGGCGCCACCGCCATTCGTGAAGCACTGCCATCCGCTACCAACCATTCCGCAGCCCGGCTGGCTGCTGAAGCCCTGTTCGAACCCTCCGTTATACAATACGTTGGTGAGCGAGGCACTCGTCGATGCCGGCCAGATGGCGACGGTCACCATACTGGCGATAATAGCAATTACCAAGACGAGGCTCATTCCGCGGCGCAGTCCTGGACTGACGCCGCTCAGCCGCTGCGGCCACCGGCTGGGCCGCACACGCCTGAGTTGCGTGCGTACTTGTTGCCACATTGAAATATCCTCCTGATTCGATGGCATAGTAATTCTGCTGCGGGACGGTATACGGTAGGTGCAGTCAGAATTCCGGCAGTCGAGGGTGATCATAGCATCGCACTTTCGCGTGCGCAATAGGCAAAATTTTCAACGATCGTTTCCATTCGATGACTATCCGAATCCCTCGACCGGGCCGAGTCGCCCTCGATCATGGTTATGCGAACCGGCGGTTTGAGTGAATCAGCGGAGGTGGCAAGATGGCGTTCAAACAACTGTCGGAGTTGCCGGCAACACAGCGGCAGGTCGAGGAATTGACCCACCTGCTATACGAAGCCACTCGAGTGAAGTTGGTCGGGATCTATCTACATGGCTCCCTGGCCATGCACTGCTTCAACCCCCAGGGCAGCGATATCGATCTCCTAGCCATTACGCAGCAGCCTGTGACCGCCGGCGAACGCAGCCAGCTCCTGGCAGGCCTGCTCGTCCTGTCGGGAGCACCCCACCCCGTCGAAATCAGCATTGTTCACTACGCGCAAATCGAACCTTGGCGCCACCCTGTCCCATTTGACCTCCATTTCAGCGAGGCATGGCGCACCCGGGCGGTCGCAGCGCTGGCGAAACGCGATACGACTCCGCTTGCGGGCGACGGCGACCCGGACCTGGCCGGCCATTTTACCGTGCTCATCCGGCGCGGCGCGTGCCTGGCCGGTACCCCGATCGAGGAGCTACGCTTGACGGTGCCGTGGGCAGATTATCTGGACGCCTTGCACGGCGACTTTGTGTGGGCCGTTGCCACTTCGGGCGTGAGCGCCGTCTATGTCGTGCTGAACGCGTGCCGCACATGGGCTGCGGTTGTGGAGGGCAGCGTGTTGTCAAAGGCCGAAGGCGGGACATGGGCAGCCCAGCGTGTTCCGGCGCGGTTTCGGGACCTGGTGATGCAGGCCGGCGCAGCCTATGCAGGCGAGCAACCCGCAACGCCCTTCGACCCCGCGGAGGTCGGCGACTTCCATCGCTGGGTCGGGCAGCAGCTCGGCTGGTGACCGCCCTCGGTGGCCGGCAGCAGCCCGTGGGCGGGCGTCACGACAGCGCCACGCGGCCGGAACGCCACCCAAAAAAGGAGCCCGCCATCGCATAAGCGGTGGCGGGCTGTACAAAGGAGGAACCAAAGGAGGTGCTGGTTCTGAATTGTGAAGTAAGCTCCCCTCAAACTTCACAACTCCGTCAAAGGTCCGACAGGCACTCTGTGGCAGCCCGACTCACAAATTGCGCATCGTTGCTACCAGTCGGGCGCTTGGCGGACTTTCCAGCAAACCCTACTGTCCAGTATACGGGATTCGGTTTTGGCGTTGTTGCCGGACAATCGTGTCCGAATTGTTCTACACCGGCCGCAACTTGGCACGAAATCCGGTGTTATTTCTCAAGACAAGCGCAAAGTGCCTGCCGGCGGCAGGGGAGTGTGCGGCCAGGTTGTGGCTTCGTTGCGTCCTGGTTGGCGGTGATGTTGACAGGGTGACAAACGCTGCACTACAATGGCCAATGCTTCCTGACCCAAGGTAAGGCACAAAGCAAGATTTTCAGGGTGCGTTAACGTGCGCTTCGAATTCACGGTGCGCCCTAATCGTTTACGATGACTTATTTGACAGAGGAGAAATTGCCATCATGGCTGAAAACAGCACGTTCGAACGCGTACGCGCCATTATCGTTGATCAACTCGGCGTTGACGCCGAAGATGTTTCCATGGAAGCCAACTTCCGTGACGACCTGGAAGCCGACAGCCTCGACCTGGTGGAATTGATCATGGCGTTCGAGGAAGAGTTCGGCGGCGAGATCAACGACGAGGATGCCCAAAAGATCGTCACCGTCGGCGATGCCGTCACCTACCTCGACGGCGCAATGGCTGGTTGATTTCACGACTAGACCGAGACAAAAAGGGAGCGGGCCGTGTGGCCCGCTCCCTTTTTGATTGGCAGCTACAACTCAGTGCAGGACGCGGATGACCGAGACGACCTTGCCGTTGATGCGCACGCGCTCGGCCGGACGCACGATGGGCTTGTACTCGGGATTGGGGTTAGCCGGCATCAGGCGCACATTGGCGCCGTCGCGGTAGAGATACTTGAGCGTCGTCTCCTCGTCGCCCTCGATCCACGCCGCCACCATGTCGCCATCGTTTGCAGTCTCCTGCTGGCGAAGAATGACGATGTCGCCGTCGAGCACGCTGGCATCGATCATCGAATTCCCTTTGACGCGCAGGGCAAAGAGCCGGTCGGCCGGCACGTTGACCAGCCCCTCGGCGATCTCGATCCACTCCTCCGGGTCATGCGCCTCGCGCGGGATCGCGCCGATCGGCTCGCCGGCCGCGATACGGCCCAGCACAGGCACAGTGAAACGCCCGGGCGTCGCGCCCGCCGGCCGCGCGCTACCATTCGCCGCTCCGCCATTTGTTCCGGCATAGAAGCCGATTTCCGCCAGCCGCACCCGGTTGAGGCTCAGCCCCCGGCTGACTTCGCGGTCGCGCGCAATCAGCTCGTATTCTTCGAGCTTGGCCAGGTTATAGTTGACGACGGACGTACTGCTGATCCCGACCTCTTCACCGATTTCGCGAATCGTGGGCGGATATTCGTGCGCGCCCATGAAACTGATGATGAAGCGAAGGATCTTTTGCTGGCGTTCAGACAGATTCATGATTCCCAATCCTGGTTGCGGTCGTTACCCAAGTTATCCCAAAACAGAACGTTTGTTTTCCCAAGTATCCCAAATAGTACACGAACATTTGTGCGATGTCAATACCCAAAAGCACGTTTGTTCTGATTTTGGTGAGGATTGGATAATCCGGGTGACCGGCGGCCGCCCTGCTTCACAAGCTGGCGTATGCATAGAAGGATTGGGGTCGGTGCGGTGGCCGCCTATTCAACCAGGCCGTGGCGGCGCAGATATTCCTGGTAGCGCGCCCAGTAGGCGGCGCGGTCGGCGGGACCGGTGGCAGGGTCGGGGAAGCGGGCGTCAGCCTTGGCCTGCCCGCGCACCATGGCCGCTTCCATGTCGATGCCAGCGAGGTAGGCGATCTTGAAGAGCATGACTTGCAGGTCGCTCAATTCCAGCGCCAGTTCGCTGCGAATCTGCTCCATGTCGTCGGGTGACGGGGCGCGGTAGCCTTCGATCATCTGCACGAGCTTGCTAACCTCGCCCAGCTCTTCGAGCGCGTGCAGCAGGGTGTGACTCATCGTCACCTGCTCCCACGCACGCGCTCGATCCCACGCCTCCAGCCACTCCTGATATTCGCGAATCTGCATGATCATTCACCAGGATCGTGTTCTGGCCCGGCGGGGGTGGCGGCCAGACGGCGGAGGAAAAGGGTCGAACGCAACTGCCGTTCCAGCACGACGATGAGATAGCGCTGCAACAGGCTCTCGACGCGGCGCATGACCGGCGGGCGTACGCGCACCTGGCTCACCGCCGGCCACGGCTGGCTCTGCAAGAAGCGCAGCACCTTGAGCGTGTCGGCGTCGATGGCCTCCACATCACTGCGGCGGGCTGCGCATTGCGGGCAGAGCACGCCACCCTCGTGCAGGTTGACGAAGTTGATGATTGGCTCCAGCGTACGCTCGCAATCCAGGCAGCGAAAAAGCTGCGGCTGGAAGCCGGTCAAGCTCAACAACTGCAAGTCGAACCAACGCAACAGATTGGCCGGAAGGTCGTGGCGTTCGGCGCCGGCATCGAGTTCGCGCAGGACGGCCAGCGCCAGGTCCCACACCGGCTGGATCTCGTCGTCGCTTTCGGCGAAGTTGTCGACGAGTTCGCAGACGTAGGAGGCCGCAGCAATCGCGTCGAGGTCGTCGCGCAGGTGGCGAAAACTCTCGACCGTCTGCACTTCGGTGATGATATCCCACGTGCGCGCCTGCGCCACCAGCAACGACGCGTGCACGAAGAGTTCCAGATGCCCGGCCTTGCGGCTGTTGGTCTTGCGCACGCCCTTGGCGATGAGTTCCAGCTTGCCGTCGCGCGGCGTCAGCACCGTCAGCACGCGATCGGCGTCGTTGACATCGCGGCGCCGGAGCACCAGGGCATGGGTCGAGCGGATCCGTTCGCGTGGTGGCATAGAGGGGGATTATACCACCCGCTCTGGGCCGTCCCAAGGCAAGCGCAGCCGCCGCGCTCCGGCAGTGACGCCATACGCTTTGGCCATCGCTGGCGCCGTGCGTTACTATCTATAATAGAATAGTCTACAGCGATGACCGACCGACCAGGGGATCGCCGCCCAGAAAGCCGTACCGGAAATGTTGAAGCTCGCCACGCTCGTCTATGTGCGCCGTCCGGGGCAGACGCTCATGCTTCACCGCGTCAAGAAAGCGGGCGACATGCACCGCGGCAAATGGAACGGGCTGGGCGGCAAGTTCGAGCCGGGCGAGTCGCCCGAAGCGTGCGCCATCCGCGAAGTCTACGAGGAAGCTGGCCTCACCATCCGCAACCCTGAACTGCGCGGTCTGCTTACCTTTCCTCAATTCCGCCCGGACGAGGACTGGTATGCCTTTGTCTTCGTGGCGCGCGACTTCAACGGCGAATTGATCGACTCGCCCGAGGGCACGCTGGCCTGGATCGACGATGCGGTGCTGCTGGATCTCCCGCTCTGGCCGGGCGACCGGGTCTTCATTCCCTGGCTGGATCAGGAGCGCTTCTTCTCGGGCCGTTTCTTCTACGCAGACGGCGACCTGATCGCCCACGAAGTTGTCTTCTATCCGTTCGACCCTGCGGACCTGCCCGGCGACCATGCCGCCGGCGTCGCGACCACACCGGAAACGCCCGTCACGGCGCCGCTGGGCTACACACCCGACGACGACACCTACTGCTGGGTATGCGGGTCGCCGGTTACCAAGCACAACTGCAAAATCACCTGTACCGTCTGCGGCTTTCGCCGCGATTGCAGCGATCCATGACGGTACGGGACATCCGTCAGGCAGTACGCCAGCCATGAACAGAAAAGAGTAGCCGCATGATGCGCATTTACGATACCCAGACCGCCCAGCAGACGATCCTGCGCCGCCCTGCGTGGGACGAACTCAGCATCCCCGACCCGCTGCTCGACCGCATCGAAGCATTGTTCGGCGAACGCATCTCGCCCGACGAGGCCGTGCGCCGCATCCTGGCCGACGTGCGCGCGCGCGGCGATGCGGCGTTGATCGAGTGGTCGCAGCGCGTCGACGGCGTCACGCCGCCCACGCTGGTCGTGCCGCGCGCAGCCATCGAGGCGGCCTACGCCCACGTCGCGCCGGAGGTCATCGACGCCATGCGCGTCGCCATCGCGCGGGTCGAGGCCTTTCACCGCCGCCAGCCCACGCTGAGCTGGATTCACAATGACGCCGAGGGCACGCTCGGCCAGCTCGTGCGTCCCATCGAGCGCGTCGGCGTCTACATCCCGGGCGGCTCGGCGCCGCTGCCCAGTTCGCTCATCATGACCGCCATCCCGGCACGCGTCGCCGGCGTCGACTTCATCGCCATGATCTCGCCGCCGCAGCGCGACAGCGGCCTGCCCCATCCTACGATCCTGGTGGCCGCCGACCTGGCCGGCATCGATACCGTCTATGTCGGCGGCGGCGCACAGGCGATCGGCGCGCTGGCCTTTGGCACGGAGTCTATCACCCGCGTCGACAAAATCTGCGGCCCCGGCAGCCTCTTCACCACGCTGGCCAAGCGGCAGGTCTTTGGCATCGTCGGCATCGATGGGCTCCCCGGCCCCACCGAGACGGTCGTGATCGCCGACGGCGACGCCGACCCACAGCTTGCCGCCGCCGACCTGCTGGCGCAGGCCGAGCATGACGTGCTGGCCTGCGCGATCCTGCTGACGCCCTCCTACCGGCTGGCGGAGCAGGTGCAGGCGGCAGTTATGGCGCAACTGGAAGAGTTGGGCCGCTCCGAGGTCATCGCCGGCTCGCTGGCGCGCGGCAGCGGCATCGTCGTCACCGACTCGCTGGCGCAGGCCTTCGAACTGGCCAATGCCTACGCGCCCGAGCACCTTTGCCTGCTCGTGCGCGACCCGTGGCATCACGTCGGCGACGTGCGCCACGCCGGCGGCATCTTTCTGGGCGAACGCAGCTTCGAAGTGCTGGGCGACTACGTGGCCGGTCCCAGCCATGTCATGCCCACCGGCGGCACGGCGCGCTTTGCCAGCCCCATCAACGTCAACGACTTCGTCAAAGTTATCAGCGTCATCGGTTTGAACGAGCAGGCGCTCCAGGCGATCGGCCCCAGTGCGCAGCGGCTAGCGCGCGCCGAGGGGCTCTCCGCCCATGCCGCCGCCGTGGAACGCCGGCTGAGATAATCCGTCTATCCATTCATCATCTGTATACGAAAGGAGTGGGAAGTGAACAGGCGAACGATTTTCTTGCGAGTTACGCTCATCATTGCAACCATTCTCGTCTTTGGAACGGTGCCCGCCCAGGCCCAGGAGGATGCCGGCTTCACGCTGACCGTCCTGCACACCAATGACACGCACAGCCACATCGAGCAGTTCGACGGCTTCTCCGGCTCGTGCAGCGAGGAGGAGGCCGCGGCCGGCGAGTGCTTTGGCGGCATCGCACGCCGCGCCACCATGCTTGCCGAGTTGCGCGGCACGGCGACAAATCCCATCACCGTCGATGCGGGCGATCAGTTCCAGGGATCGCTCTTCTACACCGAATACCGCGGCCAGGAAGCGGCCGACTACATGCCTATGCTCGGCTACCAGGCGATGGCGGTCGGCAACCACGAATTCGACGACGGCCCGGCCAACCTGGCGAAGTTCATCGACGCCGTGGGGCTGCCGGTGCTCAGCGCCAACATCGACGCCAGCGCCGACCCCGACCTGGCGGGCAAGATCGCCGCATCGACGGTGATCGAAGTCGATGGCGAACAGGTCGGCCTTATCGGCCTGACCACCGACACCACGCCCACCAGTTCCAGCCCCGGCGACACCGTGAGCTTTGCGGAGTACGTGCCGTCGCTGGAGCCGGTCATCGCCGATCTCGAAGCACAGGGCATCAACAAGATCATCCTCCTCAGCCACTGCGGGTTTGACGTAGAGAAACAAATCGCGAAGGATCACCCGCAAATCGACGTCATCGTTGGT
>WBZU01001247.1_pt1 | contig 10935 bp, 7 predicted proteins | sample 5204311 | NCBI WGS metagenome assembly WBZU01 (sample SAMN12344359, study PRJNA552823) | activated sludge metagenome | biome: Activated sludge suspended growth; feature: Nitrification reactor; material: Wastewater; isolation source: activated sludge from nitrification reactor of wastewater treatment... | reverse complement strand
CGTGTCCCCATGGGCATAATCCAAGGCAAACGCTTGGGGCTCGAGCGAAAACAGCTTGAACACCTCGAGGTCGATGGTTTGGTCCAGCAATGCCGGGTCTTGCGTATTGTTCATCCCGAAGTCCATCACGCGCTGCGGATAACTCGGATCTCGCTCCACGAGCGCGAGCGTATCGTCGAGGTGCAGCAATTCATGCGCCAGGATGCTCGCACTGCGATCTTCGTCGGCATGGATGAGCTGGGCAATGGCCACCACCGGCAAATAATACGGCACGCTTCCCTGCTCGGGCACAATTTCGCCCACGTTCAAGAATACGCAGGTGCAATGCGCCGAGACACCTTGCTCGGCTTCGACGGTCAAGAGCACATAAGGCGGCGAATGATCCCGTCGTACGGTCGCGTGGTTTGCCCGAACGAGCGAAAAAACGCCTTGTTCTTCAAGCACCCGAAGAAGCGCAGCTTCGTTTTCCGGGGACAACAATCGTTCATACACGGAGCGATGGTTCATGCGGCGAAGATGCCGCGGCGAATGAGTTTGTCAAGGCGTGATGCGCGACGCGGGTTGTGGTTGCGCTTGTCGGGAAATCCGCCCGAAGCGAAGTTGGCGAGGCCTTGGTTTCGATGCCATTCAAGACATCATGACTCCGGGGTCGATCGACAAGCTCGACGGAACCTCGCAATCGCCGCCTCAGGGACAAGCCTCGCCCCGTCGGCTCGGCTTTCGGGCGCGAATGGCGAGCGTTCAACAGGCTGTCGGCAAAGCGTCGGCTTTTACGCGTTCGATGGACGCCGTCGCCATTTCTTTGCCGCAAATCCAAGCGCCAACAACCACAATGGCCATGCCGAACGCTGCTGGTGCGGTGCCGTCGAGCATCCCCCGCCGGTTAGCACAATATCTCCGCCCGCTCCTCCGGAACCGTCCTTCGTATTCGGATCCCGATAATCCGCAAGGCCATCGTTATTCGAATCAAACGGCGGCGTCAGCAAATCCGTATCGCCCGCTTCCTGCGCATCCGACGCGCCATCGTTGTCGCTGTCGGAATCGAGCGCGTCGATCGTATCGTCGCCATCTGTATTCGTGGGTTTGTCGACCTTGCAGGTCGTCCCGTCAAAACAACCGCCGCCATTGGCCGGACAAACTTCCGTGCAATCATCGATATCGTCGCCGTCGCTGTCTTTCGACGTGGGATTCATCCCCCACGTTTTTTCGTCGCTATTTGATATTCCGTCGCCATCGATATCGGAATCACACGCATCGCCCAGCCCGTCGCCATCCAAATCGCCGCCGATGATCGGATAATCGCACAATCCCGTGCTCGGATTGCAAATCCCCGAACCATGACACGCATCCGTCGGGACCGGACAAACAGTGATGGCGGATTTGATACATGCACCGGCGACACATGTATCGTTCTTCGTACATGCATTGCCGTCGTCACACGCCGCGCCGTCGGGTTTCAAGAAATACGCACACGCGCCCGTCATCGGATCACAAATACCCGATGACTGACAATCGTTCTGCGGTGCGCAAGCGAGCGGCGGGCCGCCCGTACACACACCCGATGCACAATGATCGGCCGTCGTACACCCATTGCCGTCGTCACACGGAGCCGTATTGAATTGCTTGAAACATCCCGTCATCGCGTCGCACAAATCGTCCGTGCAAACATCTCCGTCATTGCAATCGAGCGGCGCTCCGCCCACGCATTGCCCATTGACGCATTTATCCGCCGTCGTGCATGTATTCGCATCGTCACACGTATTCGTGTTGTTCGTATGCATGCAGCCGCCGCCGGCGACGCACGTATCGTTCGTGCACACGTTGTCGTCGTTGCAATCATTGGCCGGTCCGCCGATACAGACGCCATTCGTACACGTATCCATGATCGTACACGGATTGCCGTCTTCGCAGGCACCTCCGTCCACGATTTCGGTCGTCTCCATCGCCGTGTCATTGATGGGATTCGGATCCGTCGTCAGGCTCGTAATCGTCGCCGCATGCGTCATCAAACCCGGCTGGATGCACTCGTTCGCTCGCAACTGAACCGAAAAGGTCGCCGTACTTCCGGCTGGAAAACACGTTGATGTTTGGCAATCAATGAGCCCGCCGGCCGTCGTGCACGTCCATTCCGACGGCCCCGTGATGTTCGTTAACGTCGTATTCGCCGGAATCGACATCGTCCAATGCGGCTCGAGCGCCATGCGTGGACCTTGGTTGATGACGTCGATTTTCAAATCGAGCAGTTCGTTGCTGTGAATGGGATCGGGCGAATCCACGATTCCAATTCCCAAATCCGCGTGCACTTCATCACCGCGCAGACAACCGAGCGCGATCGAATAAAGGTAATCGCCGGTCCCATACGGCTCCTGCTCGAACTGCGTTTGCACGCCCGCGTAATGCAAGCCCGTCGTGCGGGCGCGAAATACCGCCGCCTCTCCGGGAGAACGGGGCGAAATCGCATCCAGCGTCCCGGGACTTGGAAATGCCACCGAGAAATTGTTGCTGTCGGACCAATTCAACAATTCCCTTCCGGTACTATCGAGAAGAAAGATGCTGGGATCAATCGGGGTTTCGTCGCGTAATGGATCGCCGTCGACGCTCAAGTAAATCAAATCGCCTTCTTCGGCGCAAAACTTGAACAGATCCCGATCGCCCATGGCGCCGCCGTTGGAAATCGTCCCGGAGAAAAACATGTTTTTCGCGGCCGTTGCTCCAGCCGGCGTATTGTTCGGTTCGACCTCCGCGGTTGCGGACGAACCCCCGAGGCCCGAGCCGGGAGGCTGCAAAACCGTGTACAAGTGATAAGGCTCGGACGCGTTCATGCCTCCGAATAAGTCCATTTTCACGAACGTCGGCGCACCCGTCAATGGACAACCCGCGATATTGGGAGAACCCGGTCCCCAAGGCGTCGAATTGTTGGCATCGTCGTATTCGAGCGTGTCGGTCTCGGTCGTGATGCGCATGTCGAAATCGGTGTTGTTCGCAGCCGCGCCATCGGCCATCGCGAATACGCGCGTACCCGCAGGCGGCGAACCCAGCGTGTAAAAATCTTGATCGCCGGCGAAAAGAATCGTCCCGACCAGCCCGCAGGCCGGCGTCGCCGGCTGCGTCGTATCGTCATTGGGTTCCACTTCGGAGATACATTGCGAAGCTTCCAGGGTAAATCGAGCTCCCGCCGTCGCGATGTCGGCCTCGTCCACGTAGACGTACACGGTTTGTCCCGCATTGACCGGCGCACAGACGACTTCTTCCGTCGCGAAATACTCGGCGCTGTTGCCATTACGATTCGATGCGCCCAGACAATCCGTCAGCGTATGAGGTCCCATGCCCGATGTGCACGAAGACGCGACGTGCAAAGCCAAGTCGCCGCCGCCAATCGTCGATTGCGCCTTGAATTGATACAATCCATCGGTTGGAGCGGTAAATGCATAAGCAACGTCGCGCCCCATGGCGCTCGGAGGCGACGCAGGTTGTCCGATCGGAAATGGATTGGCGGGGAGCGAATAACAATTCGGACCGGCAGTGGAAACCTCGTAATCGTTCGCCGCCAAGGTCAAGGATCCCGTCACCGTACGGTCGAGCGGCAACGTTGCGGCATTTTCGCAACTGTCGTTGGTGGGGGCTTTGGTGATTTCGATCTGCATGGCCCGTTCGTCGGCCGCAGGCACGCCGCCACCCCATTTCGAGGCGATGATGTAATACGTCGTCCCCGCGTTCAACGACACCGTCACCGCCGATTGCTTCGTGCATTCATCATCGCCGCAACCGTTCACTTCTTCGATCAACGTGCCCGAACATGTTCCATTCGAAGAATGAAATACCCCGAGCACCGTATCGTACACGGTGGTTTTCGTGGGCGGACTGCACGTGGAAATTCGATAATCGGCCGTCACCTGCGGCGTAAACGAATACCAAAGACCTCGGGACGCCGACGTGACACACGACGGTAATGGCTCGCCCGTCGTCGTCGCTTCGTTCAAATTCGTCACCAAGCTCGACTGATACGGAAATGGCCCCGCCGGCGGAATGACCTCCGCACCTGGACATTTGTCATTCGCAGGCGCCGCGGCGAGCGACTGTGCCGACCAACAGATCGGGGTCATGGCCGATACCAAGAGCCACGGAATCAACGAACGACGATAAGGACGAACCATATCGTACATCGTCCGTGATCAACGGCGCCTTGTCAAATTTTTCTCGGAAATCGTTCCCCCAAAAGATTCCGCATTACGCGGCTTTGGGATTCGCGACCAGCTTCTCGGAGATGTCGGCCGGCCCCGCTTCGGGCGCCTTCGCCGCCGACGCAACTCGATGCAAATGCACCACCGCCGCCGCCAGCACCACGAGCGCTCCGCCTTGATGCACGAGCGCAAGAGAGATCGGTACGTGCCACAGAAGCGTGCAGATGCCCAGGATCGCCTGGCCCAACACGCCGGCCAAAAGCAAGTTCCCCGTCAAACTTCGTCCGCGCAAAACATGCACGAGCGTCACGCCAAACAAGATGTACGCGACCAGGCGATGAATGAATTGCACCGTCATCGCATTCTCGAAAAAATTCATCCACCACGGCGACAACATTCCGAGCCCCGGGGGAATGAGTTTGTCCGCCATGAGCGGCCACGTATTGTAATTGAGCCCGGCTTTGAGTCCCGCGACGAACCCGCCGATCGCCACCTGCAAAAGCGCGATCGCCACGATCGAAAACGCTTCGATTCCCCGACGTGAACCGAATACATCCCGAGCGGTTTTTCCAAAACCAACCGCCGTCCAAAGAATCGCCGTGTAAATGGTCACCGCCAACGTCAAGTGCGCGGACAAACGATAATGACTCACGTCCACCCGATCCACGAGCCCGCTCTTCACCATGAACCAACCCAAAAGCCCCTGCAGACCTCCGAGCACGAACAAACCCAAAAGCCTCGGAATCGCCTGCCGCTCGATTCTCTTCGTCGCCCAAAAAATCACGAATGGGACGAAGAACGCCACACCGATGAAGCGCCCCAAAAATCGATGCGACCATTCCCACCAATAAATGTACTTGAACGCATCGACCGTCATCCCCTTGTTCACCAAATGATATTCGGGAATGGTTTGGTATTTGCGAAATGCATCCTGCCAATCCGCGTCGTTCATGGGCGGAATCGCCCCGAGAATCGGCTTCCACTCCGTGATTGACAAACCGGAATCGGTCAGTCGAGTCGCTCCGCCGACGATGACCATCGCAAACACGAGGCCGGCAACAATGTAGAGCCAGAGGCGGATGTAAGGCCGAGCCGAAACTTGCTTCGGCGTCGCTGAGGGTTGCATGGGGCAGGAGATAGCGGCTGATTTGCCCGGGGGCAAGGAACGATCAGCGCGTGGGCTTCAAGCGAAACGCTCCGCATCCGCGAAAATCGATCTTCCCGGCAAACAACGAATCGTCCGTTGAAACGTCGCCCGTCATCGGAACCATCAAGTAGTGATCAGGCTGGTCGATCCACGATGTCGGCTCGAAGTGCACGCGACGGGTGTCCGGATCGAACTCGCCCGTGATCACATACGAACCTTTGGCGCCCGATTCATCGTGCGTGAAATCAAAGACCGCTCGGATGCGGTTGTTGCGCACATCCATGATGCGCAGCGTGAAGTCCGTGTTTCCTTGCGTGCAGTCGTAGTCGCCGACCCACGTCTTGAAGCGATCGAAAGGATTACGCGCCGGCAGCGCATCCGGCGTCCAGCCCGAGTTTGTCGGAGCCGGCTGCTTCACGACCACCGGCACTTCTTGCTTCACGATGACCGGGGCCTGCGTCGCCGTTTCTCCCGGTTGAATCACGATGTAGATAGGTTGTGCTTCCGTCTCGACGACCGACGCCGTCTCGAGCGCATCCGCAGATTCCACCTGCGTGTACGCGTGGGGCGCACATCCGGTAAAACCGACGATGGCTGCCATGACAAACCCCACACGAGTTTGTCCAACGAATCCCGCTGCGATTGACTTGGATGAACTCACCATCGTCTGCCTCCCAGGATCGAGCGACCGCACCAGACAACGATAGCGCGCTTCGGTTCCCTGCAACATGCCAACGCACCTCGAATTCCCCTCTTACACAACCGAGCGCGTTTTCTTTGCGAGTTTCTCTTTGATGCATGGATTGATGCACGGCTCGACGCAACGCGGTACAAGATGTGCATGGAGATCATCATCATTCGACATGGCGAAGCGGTCGAAGCTGCTCCGGGTCTTGGCGACCCCGGTCGATGGCTTACCGAAAAAGGTCGCCGGACAACCCGCAAAGTCGGCAAGTGGCTCGACAAGCGCAAGGCACGAAGGCCGGTTCAGATCTGGACGTCGAACCTCGTGCGTGCGGTACAAACCGCCGAAATCATCGCGCGAGAGGTGGGTGTGAAGGGGGAAGTCACCGCGATCGCGGAACTGCTTCCCGGTGCTGATCCCAATGCTCTGCTGCGGCTCGTGAGCTCTTACGAAGGCCCCGGACCCTTGGCGTTGGTCGGGCACGAACCGAGTTTGTCTTTGCTCGTCAGGCTCTTGCTGGGCAATGGAATCGCGATCCCCGAGCTCAAAAAGAGCGGCGTGTATTGCATCGGATATGAGCCGTCGAAGTCCGAAGACAAACCCGCCGAAGTCACGTTCCGCTTTGGTTTGTCCCCCAAAGACATGTCCGTCGTTCGGTCCCTCGTGGCGGAAGAATCGATCGTCGCCGACGCTTGATTCGCTTCAGCCGGAGCGTTTGGCCACGGCTTCGAGCACGTCGACATCCCGCACGCCGTCAGCCTCCGCGCGATACGAAAGCACGATGCGATGCCGCAACGCCGGCACGAGCATCACACACACATCATCCACATCCGCCGCGGCTTCTCCACGCAACGCCGCCCGCGCTTTGGCGGCCAGAACGAGCGCCTGCGATCCGCGAGGTCCCGCGCCGTAGCGCACGTAGTCCTTCACTTCCCGAACGATCTTGTCCCCGGTTGGTCGTGTCGAACGACTCAACGCAACCGCCAAATTCACCGCTTCATCCGTCACCGGAATACGCGGAATCAGCTTCCCAATCGCCACGACATCCGCGCCGTGAAGCACCGGTTCGATCGTCGGCATCGCCCCGCTCGTCGTCCGTCGCGCCACTTCCCGCTCCTCCGCTTCACTCGGATATCCGACGTGAATCTCCAGCAAAAACCGATCGAGCTGCGCTTCGGGAAGCGGATACGTTCCTTCCTGCTCGATGGGGTTTCTCGTGGCAAACACCTGAAAAGGCTCGGGCAATTTATGCGTTTCCGTGCCGACAGTGACCTTGCGCTCTTGCATCGCTTCGAGCAACGCGGCTTGGGTCTTCGGTGGCGTGCGGTTGATTTCGTCGGCCAAGATCAAGTTGTGGAAGATCGGCCCGGGCATGAACTTCAACGACCGACTGCCGTGTTGCTCGTGAAGAACATCCGTTCCCGTGATGTCCGCAGGCAGCAGATCCGGCGTGAATTGTACGCGTCCGAAAGAAAGATCGAGCGCCTTGGCGAGCGACGCGACGAGCAGCGTCTTCGCCAAACCCGGCACACCCACGAGCAGCGCGTGTCCTCGCGCCACGAGCGTCACGAGCATCGCTTCGATCACCGCGTCTTGTCCGACGACGACCTTCGCTACGGCCGATCGTAAGGCAATCGCCGACAGGCGTGTTTTTTCGAGCAATTCGACATCTGCATCCGTCACTTGCCCGAGCTTTGAGCTTTCATTCGTCATGCGCGCCAAGGCCTCGTACCGCGGGTCTCGACAACGAGCAAGCACCGCGTGCCAATCATTGCTCGACGAGGTCCGATCGTGGGATAGTCGCCGGCAATGCCGCCGAAAAGTGAATCCCGCGAAGCCAAAGAACCGCGGGACGTCGTGCCTCCCGCGTCCGCGACACCCATCCCCGTTGCTGCTGCCGCCGCGACCGAGACCGAAGAGCGTCCGCCTGAACGATCCGCGTCGAATCGCGCGACGAACAAGAGCGAAACACCCTTGGAAGTTCCCGTGACCGCGCCGCTCGAATCGGTGCGCTTGCGCGAAGAACCCGCGCCGCCTGCGCCAAGTGCTCCGCGATCCGGGCCGTGGAGGTCCTACAAAGAGATCCTGGCCAAACTCTCGCAACGGGTCCTCGATGCTCAAAAACCGCTGCGAATCTTGCAAGCGCTGCGTTGGGACGCATCGGTCGAAGAACAGTTTCTCCGAGGCAAACAGCGCGACTTGCCCAAGGTCACCTACGCATCATCGGACCTGGGTTTCGACGCCGACGCGAAGATCGCCGAGTTCGATGAGATCTTGCGTGATTGTGAACGCGAGCTTGGGGAACAGGATCGCCTGGGGCGTATCTTGCGACAAACCGCGATGGAGTACCGCGACGTCGTGGGCATGCTCAAGGCGCGAGGGAAACGCGACTTTTACAAGTATTCGCGATCGCTCTACGGGTCCCCGAAAGACAAACTTCCGGACGGACAAACCAGCGTTCGCGACATGGGCATCATTCTGTACGACGTGCTCACGGCGATCGGTGGCGAACGTCTCGGGCCGCCCGAGCGGCGTGAGATCACGGCGGAGATGGCGGCGCTCGACCTCAACGCTCGATTCGATCGATTCTTCGGCAGCGCCGCGATCCGTGTGCAAGTGGACGATTCGATCCTCGCCGATGCCGCCGCGGGCAGCGATTACGTGAAAATCCGCAGCGGCGCGACGTTCTCCACGCGCGACCTCGATATCCTCGAAGCGCACGAAGGTTGGGTGCACGTCGCCACGAGTTTGAACGGGCAAGCGCAACCCGTAGCGCGATGGCTCGCCAAGGGGCCTCCGCGAACGACGGCGGTGCAAGAAGGGCTTGCCGCCTTGGTCGAGATCTTCACGTTCCGTTCGTCGCCGCGGCGCGCGAAGAAATTGAACGATCGCATTCTGGCGGTCGACAAAGCCGAAGACGGCGCGAATTTCTTGGATTTGTTCGAATGGTATCGGACCGAAGGGTACGACGAGGACGAATGTTTCCAAAATGCGCGTCGGGTTTTTCGGGGGGGACTCTTGGAAGGCGGGGCGCCCTTTACGAAGGATGCTTGTTATTGCAAAGGCATCGTCCTGAATTACGCCTTCATGCGCGCCGCCATTCAGCAAGATCGCGCGGCGCTCATTCCGTTTTTATTCGTGGGCAAAGTCGCGCACGAAGACGTGCCCGTGTTGTATGCTCACGTGACGGACGGGATCGTCAAGCCTCCACCGCATTTGCCGCAGATCTTTGACGATATGAATGGTTTGGCCATTTGGATCTGCTACTCGTCGTTTTTCTCGCGGCTCGGATCGGCGGCGATCGCCGATTATTACAGCAAACTCATGGCGGTTTGAGGCGTAACCATGGCCCGAGACAAACCTCGCCGGCGACGTCTTTCGCCCTGGATCGTGGCTGTCGGTCTTTTTGCTTCGCTCAACTATTTCGGATGTGCCGAACCGCTCCCGCCAAAGAACCCGCAGGAGGCCTTGCAGCGCGGCCAACCCATGGCGGCCTTGCGTTTGGCTTATTATGGCAAACCTGAGGAAAAAGCCGCGGTCGTTCGTCGTATTCTCCAGACCTACGACCCGGAAGTGGCCGTGGAGCCCGTTTCGGACGACGAACTATTGAAGGGTTTGGATGGCCCGACGGTGCGGCAGCTCAGCCGCTTGGCGATCGTCGTTCGCGTGACCACGAAGAAAAAGCCGCCGAAAGAGGGCGGTTATTCGGCGCTTCCGTTTCACACGGCGGTGGCTATCGAAGGACCCGAAGCCGCTTTGTGGCGCCACGGAAGGGGTGGCCAAGCTCTGTCGGCATTTACCGGCGAAGATTATCCCCTGGGCCGCTCCGAAACGACGTGGCAAAGCCGGCGGGCATTCGAGATTCGCTCGGTCGGTGATGCGATCATCGGAATCATCTTGTTTCCCGGCTTGATCATCGATGCATTACCGACATCCACCACGACGGCTTATCCGCCCACGAAAGACGAGATTCTCGCGACGGCTCCTCGCGCGGCTCAGGCCGAAGAACGATTGGCCGACGTCAATACCGACGACCGATCCGTTTCCTACGTTATTTTTCGTAAACCCGTCGATCCGCAGCAACCGTTTGATTTGCAAATAGCCGTATCCGTCGGCGAAGGCACGGCACTCGGCCGCGCATCCATCCGCATTCCATTGCCTCCCGCTCCCACGCTCGAGGAGCGGATTCGTTTGGCCGGACATACCCGACGGATCCTCGAAGACCGAGACGTCGTATTCGATTCCGACGGGTCGCACGCGGGTAACTATTGGTGTCAGCCTGATTCGATGATTGCGGACAGCGGCCTGGAAGACTACCTCGGCAAGTGCAAATCCGTTCCGTTGGTGACGCCCGGTTCGACGCTCATGCCTTGGATTGGCCTGCAATTGCCGACGCGCCCGCAGACGCTCGGTACGTACGCCACGAGTGAAGCGAAGCGACCTTCATGGGCGCCTACGACGCCGAGGTTGGCGTGGCGAACCCTCGAGGCTTTGCCGAAAGCCAAGGCCGATGCCGATGCACGATTTCTCGCTTGCCGATTGATGGTTCCGCACGACAAACATGGCTCCGCGGCCAAGTCGACGACGCTGCAAAACCAAGCCGTAGGGGATCGAGTGTTGAATGGTTTGTCTTCACAACCTGAAGAGGTGTTTTTTTCGCAGATCCTATGGCCGGCCAACGGATCGATGACCTTCACGTTCAAGAATGACAAATCGCCCAAGTTTTCCGAGCTCGTCGTGCGTCGGAATGGTACTGAAATCCAAACCCAATTCGTGCCCGCGACTGCCGACGCGGCGACGTGTTTTGCCCTCGACCGGGAAGGAATCGAAACCGCGTTTTCCTCGGCGTGGGCCTTGGCGACCGACTCCATCGATGTCGCCGAGAAGACGCCCGTCCGGATTCGTCCGAGCGAACCTGATTT
>WBZU01001250.1_pt2 | contig 10943 bp, 7 predicted proteins | sample 5204311 | NCBI WGS metagenome assembly WBZU01 (sample SAMN12344359, study PRJNA552823) | activated sludge metagenome | biome: Activated sludge suspended growth; feature: Nitrification reactor; material: Wastewater; isolation source: activated sludge from nitrification reactor of wastewater treatment... | reverse complement strand
GGTTGGGGTAGCGCAGCAGCGTGCGGTGGGCGACCCGCTCGAGTCGGCGCGCCCGGCGGCGGGCGGCCTCGGCGAGGTCGCTGGGAACGAGCTCTGCCAACGTGCTCATCAGAACCACTGCTCCAAGCGGTCAAGGGCGATCCAGAAGCCTTCGCCGTCGTTCTTGTGCCCCTGCCACACCTCGGGGATGAACGCCACGCCGGGGGCCAGCCGGTCGAGCTGGGCGGCGAGCACGGGCCAGTCGATCTCGCCCTCGCCCACCTGGATGCCCTCGCCGTCGGTGCCCTGGGCGTCGACCAGGTGCAGGTGGCGGACGTAGGGCCCGACCTCCTCGACGAAGTCGGAGAAGCTGGTGCCGCGGTGGTTGCACGCCAGCTTGGAGTGCGACACGTCGAGGCACAGGCCGATGCCGGCATCTCGGGCGAACTGGGCGGTGTCGGCCGGGTCGACGAACAGGTTGCAGTGCAGCTGGCCGCCCAGGTACCAGGGGAAGGGCGGCAGCGTCTGGGCGGCGACCTCGACCCCGCTGAGGTCCAGGCGCCCGAGCGCCTCGATCACCCGGGCGTAGCGGCGGGGCCGCTCGTCGAGGGGGAGGGGGCGGTCGGCGGTGAACCCGCCGAGGCTGACGATGAGCGTCGGGACCTCGGTGCGGGTGAAGCACGGGGCGAGCGCGCGGGCGGCATCGAGGGTGCGGGCCAGTTCGTCGATCGAGCGTTGCCACCACGCGTCGTCGGGTGAGGCGAGATCGAGGATGTGGTCGCCTCGGAAGAGGTCCGGGCTGTGCACCGCGAACGCGAGGTCGAGCGGCTCGGGCAGGAAGCGCGCCGGGTCCAGTTCGAGGTCCTGGTACGAGTGGTGGAACTCGACGAAGTCGGGGCGGGCGCGTTCGATGATGGTGGCGACGTCGTGGAACCGGACCGGCAGGCCCCAGGGCCGCCGGAAGTGGTAGGTCCGGGGCCCGACCGGAGGTGGTTCGAGATCGGAGGGGTAGAAGAAGTCGCCCGCGGTCACCGCCCGGTTGAGGACGGTGCCGATGAGGTCGCCGCGACGGTTCGGCTGCACGCCGCGACCGGGGCTCTTCACGCTCACGTCATCGGCCCCCACGCGGTGGCCGGCGGGGAGGTCGCGGGTGGCGACCAGGCTCTTGGCGAGCGTGGTGCGGTTCATCGCCTCGCCCTGGCTCAGGGAGCGGGCTGCACCGCTCCCGAGGGCGGCCTCGAGGTTGCGGATCTCCTCGACCAGGCGGGCCAGCTCGCTCGGCAGGAGGCTGACCTTGTGGTCGTTGCCCTCGAGCGAGCGATCGGTGGTGAGGTGCTTCTCCACGATGCGGGCGCCCAGGGCAACCGCGGCGACCGGGACGTGCCAACCCCGCTCGTGGCCCGAGTAGCCGACCGGGCACGCCCCGATCCGGCGCAGTTGTTCGAGGTAGCGGAGGTTGACGTCCTTGTAGGGAGCCGGATAGGTGCTGTTGCAGTGGAGCAGCGCGTACGCCGCCCCGTGGCGCTGGAGCAGGGCGACCGCCTCGGCGATCTCGGACTCGGTCGACATGCCGGTGGAGACGATCAGCGGCTTGCCGGTGTCGGCGAGGGCGGCGAGGAGGTCATGGTTGGTGAGGTCGGCCGACGCCACCTTGTAGCCGGGCAGGCCGTAGGCCTCGAGGCGCTCCAGGCTGCCGACGTCCCAGGGCGTGCACAGGGGCACCATGCCGTGCTCCACGCAGCGGTCGAAGGCGCGGAAGAGGTCCTCGGCGGGGAGGTGGAACCGGTCGAGGAGGTCGAGGGTGTACTGCGCACCGAGGTCCTCGGCCTCCCGCCCCCCCTCGCGGTAGAGCGAGTCGAGGTCGCGGAGCTGGAACTTGGCGCAATCGGCCCCGGCGGCCGCGGCCTCGTCGACCAGGTGCAGCGCGGCCTCGGCGCTGCCGTTGTGGTTGATGCCGATCTCGGCGATGACGAAGGTCGGTTGGTCGTCGGCGATGAGGCGGTCCGCGATGCGCAGGTCCCCGCGACGGGCCGAGGCCACCGCCACTAGGTGGCCGCGGGCGTCGACCAGCGGGACGAACCGGATGCGATCGTCGAGGAGGGCGGCGACCCGTTCGGGGACCGCTCCCTCCGGTGCGGTGAGCGGTGCGAGGTTGGCGACCTCGCGGACCGGGCGGCGCACGTCGATCTCGTCCTGCTCGACCACCCATCGCCGGAAGTCGCCGTCGGTCAGCACGCCGGCCAGCCGACCGTCGGCCTCGACGCAGAACACCACGCCGTGGCGGTGCTCGGAGATCTGGCCCAGCGCGTCGATCACCGGGGCATCGGCCGAACACACCCAGGGGCGCAGCGATCTCGTGATGATCATCGGTTCCGCCGCCCGGCGGAGATGGTTCGCAGCACCCGTGGTCCCCCGTGGCTCCGCATCGGTGGAAATCGCCAGCCTACCGGCTGTGGATCTGGCCCGGTGCGGCGTCACCTGGTCGGGCCGGCCGCGCGGGGGCGGGTCGGATCACCGATCGCTGGTCGTCGGGTTCGGGGTCGCGCGGGTCCGGGACCACTCGGACGAACGCGAACCCGAACGCGAACGCCACCGCCACGACCCGGATGTTGGCGTAGAACATCTGCGCGATCGCCCAGACGATGAAGGACACGGCCAGGAAGCGGTCTCGTCCTCCTCGCACCATCGCCGTCCAGGCCAGCGAGGCGAGGACCACGATGGCCGTCAGCCCGGCCGCGCCGTGCTCTCCCAGCATGCGGGTGAACTCGGTGTGCGACGAGGCCTCCGCCCCGCACTGGTCCGAACGGAGCTGGCACACCTCGTAGGTGAGCCGCTGGTACTTGATCATGCCGGGCCCCACGCCGAACAGGGGGTGGCGGCCGAAGATCTGGAGGTCGTTCGAGGCCAGTTCGGTCCGGCCCGTCTTCGAGTCGGTGAACCGCTCGGCGAACGCGCCCTTGGTGAAGCTGTCCAGGCGGGGAACGATCACGAAGTATCCGAGGCTGAAGACGACCGCGATCACCGCGATGACCCGACGCCGGCCCTGGCGGTTCGAGGTCTGCGCGAGCGCCAGGCCGGCGACGGCGAAGGCGGTGGCGAACATCCCCCCGCGGCTGAAGGTGAGGAGGCTCTGGACGCCGGCCGCCACCGCCAGCGTGCCGGCGAGGAGCCGAGCCACCACGTCCTGTTCGACCAGGACGAGGAGGATGCACACCAGCACGGTGAGCCCGAGCACGCTCGACACCTGCACCGGGCCGAACCCACCGCTGGCGACGAAGTTCGAGGCATCGCTGAAGCTGACCTGTTCGCCGGTCCCGATGTAGTCGTTCAGGTTGGTGGCGGCGATGGTGAGCGGTGCGACGCCGGCGATCGCCACGGCCCACAGGACCCGGCGGTACAGGTCCGGCGACACCGCCACCTGGCTCAGCCACACGACCAGGGCGGCGATGGTCAGCGGGCCGGCCAGGCTGAAGGCGATGAGCTCGCGGGCTCGGGTCGGGGCGTCGGCGAGGGTGATGATCGACGACGGCAGCAGCAGGCCCACGTAGAGCAGGGCCCGGCGGCCGACCCCGTTGATCGACGGGAAGCTGATGACCACCGCGAGCACCGCGATGAAGATCATCAGGTAGGGCCCGAGCTGGTACGGGGCGGTGATGCGGGCCTGGCGCCAGGCGATCTCCGTGGCGGCGAGGTACCCGGCGAGCACCAGGAGCAGGTCCGGTGACCGCTTGGCCCCCGCGTACAGCGCGGCCCCGATGAGCGTGACCGCCTGGACGAGGCCGAGCTTGGGCTGGAGGAACATGGTCCGGGCGAACACCGCCTGGACGACGACCGCGAGGAACAGGATCGCCGGGCGGGGCAGTGTGACCCGGGAGGGGCGGGCGCCGAAGGAGGCCCGGTGCACGGCCGCCGGGGCGTCGGCGCTGGCCGAGACCGTCCTGAGCCCGGCGGACGGCGTGTCGGTCACCTCGTGTCGGTTCGGGGCGGCTCGTCGTCGGTGTCCGCGCTGGGCAGGACGCTCTGGGTGAGTTCCGGCGTGTCCGGTGTCGGACGTTGGAACAGACGGCCGAGGATCGGCAGGCGCGACCGGCTGGTGTAGCCGTAGTACTCGAAGAACGAGCCGTAGGTGTCCTCGGCGGCGACGCCGTTGAGCACGGTGCCGAGGAGGGGCGAGCCGACCTGGCGGAGCAGCTCCACGCCGTGGCGGACCACGCGACGGGTGGTCTTGTTGGCCGCGGTCAGGTAGATCGTCCCGTCGACGTAGCGGCTGAGGACCAGGGCATCGGTGACCGGGAGCGTCGGCGGGCAATCGATGAACACCACGGAGTAGTGCTCGCCGAGGCCCTGGATGATCTTCGCGGCACGATCGACGTTGAGCAGCTCGGAAGGGTTGGGCGGCCGGGGCCCGGCGGCGAGCACGTCGATGTTCGGGTGCAGCGGCGAGGTCTGCATCGCCTCTTCGAGGGTGAGGTCCCCGAGCACGACCGACGTGAACCCGATGGTGCCGTCGACCTGGAGGAAGCGGTGGATCCGGGGCTTGCGCAGGTCGCATCCCACCACCGCCACCCGCTTGCCGGCGGTGGCGAAGGTGAGGGCGAGGTTGGCGACCAACGTCGTCTTGCCCTCGCCGGCGCCGGAGCTGGTGATCTGGATGATCCGCAGGGACCGGTCCATCTGCGCGTACTGGATCGAGGTGCGCAGTCCTCGGTAGGCCTCGGCGGCGGCCGACATGGGCGCGGTGGCGGTGACCAGCGTGGGGGCCCGGGAGTCCCGCCAGGACTGGTCGAGTGGGACGAGGCCGAGGACCGGGAGGTCCTTCACCGCCCGTTCGAGGTCGTCGTTGGTTCGCAGCGAGTCGTCGAGCTGGTCGCGGAGGAAGGCGACGGCGATGCCGAGGAACAGGCCGATGGCCAGCGACTGCACGAGATCACGGATGACGGTGGGGGAGACCGGCGCGGAAGGGGGGCTCGCGGGGTTGAGGATCTGCACCCCGCCGGTGGTGTTCAGCCGCTCGCTGAGCTGCAGCTGGTTCATCGTGTCCTTGTACCCGTCGAGGCTGTTCTGGGCCGCGGTGCGGGCCGCATCGGTGCGCTGACGGATCTGCTCTCGCTGCGCCACGAGCCGCGTGTAGTCGGTGCTGTTCGGGTCGGTCATGAGGATCTGGGCATCCAGGGCGGCGACCGGCTCGTTGATCTTGTCGATCTGGGCCTGGAAGTCGTCGATCTGCTTCTGCACGACCTTCTTGGTGGCGACGATGTCCGCCGTGAGCGCGGCCAGGCGGCTGGTCTGGTACACGGACGCGTAGGTGTTGGCGCGCCGGGCCGCCTCCTCGCCGTTGTCCGCGGAGGCGGTGATGATGAACACGTCGTCATCGCCGCCGGCCACCGCGCTGACCGAGATCGGCGACCCGTAGGCGTCCGCCACCGCCTTGCGGATGGTGAGGCTGTTGACGATCCGCAGCTCGTTCTGGAGAGCGCGGGCAGGGTCGGTGGGCGACCCGATCGGATTCAGGATGTTGTCGGACTGCTTGCCCTGGAGGAGCAGCTGTACCGACGCTCGGTAGACGGGGGTGGCGCGGAGGTCGGTGAAGAGCGTGAAGCCGGCGAGGATCGCCACGACGGCCACGATGTAGGGCCAGCGGCGCCGCAACACGTCGAGGTACTGGCTGAGGCTGACCTCGGACTTGTCTTGCGTTGCGTACATCTTCGCCCCTGCCCCCGCGGTGGGGACCTAGAAGTCCGTCGGAGCAGTATGCCCGACGAGAGGTGCCCGGTTCCCCGCAGGAGCGAGGACCCGTCGGTACACCGCGGCGAGCTCGCGGGCGAGGCGGTCGTGGCCGAACTCCTGGGCGGCCAGCGCTCGGCCTCGGGTGCCCATCGCCTGGCGGCCCCGGGCGCCGAGCTCGAGGAGCTCCGTGAGGGCGGCCGCGAGGGCGAGGTGATCCTGGGGTTCGGGCGTGAAGCCGACGCCACGCCCCCGGACCGCTCGGGTGACCTCGCCGGTGTCGGAGGCGACGAAGGGAAGGCCGGCGGCCAGGTACTCGAGCACGGCGACCGGACCGGTCTCGTTGCGGGTGGCCAGGAGGCCGGCGTCGGCGCCGGCGAGGAGGGCGGGCACGTCGGTCCGGGGCCCGGCCACGCGGACCTGGTCGCCCAGGCCGAGCCGGGCGGCCATCGCCGCGCATCGCTCGGCGTAGTCGGTGTCGGTGGGGGTGCGGCCCACGATCACCAGCCCGAGGCGATCTCGTTGCGCGCGAGCGAGCGAGGCCAGCGCGCGGTAGGCGGTGGGCTGGTCCTTCTGGTGGCGGAAGTGGGCGAGCATCACGAGCACGACCTCCCGCCCGGGAAGGTCGAACTCGGTGCGCAGGTCGACGGGCGTGGCCCCGGCGAAGCGCTCGACGTCCACCCCGTTCACCGCCAGGCCGACGCGCTCGGGGGGCAGGCCGACCGACTCGACCGCCCACCGGCACAGCCGGCGGTCGACCCCCAGGTAGTGGTCGGTCCCGGTCCGGATCGCCGCTCCGAGGCTCGGCGGCACCCGGCGGTCGACGTGCAGGGCGCCGAAGTGGTCGTGGAAGACGTGGGGGACCGGGCCCAGCCCCAGGCGCCGGGCGAGGGCGACGAACTTGACGCTCCCCCGGCTGTGGGAGTGGACGACGTCCACGTGGTGGTCGGTCGCGAAGCGGATGAACCGGGCGATGCCGGCCGGCTCCCAGGTGGTCCGGCGATCGAGGAGCAGGACCGGCACGTCGTCGGCCAACTCGGCCCGCAACGGCCCGTCGTGGCGGGTCGAGCACACGAGGACCTCGTGCGTGTCCCGGTCGAGGGAGTTGGCGAGGTCGACCGCCACCCGCTCGGCGCCCCCGACCGCGAGGGTGTCGATGACCAGCAGGACGCGGGTGCGACGGCCGGTCATACGGGCCCCCCGGCTCGGGGCCGGCGCACCGCCCGGGCGAGGTCGGCGGCCGCCGAGGCCGCGCCGATGCGGTGGCGGTCGTAGCCGCCGGCCCGTACCTCGCCGACGATGGTCCGCAGCCGCTCCGCTCGCGTCGCGCCGAGGTCGGCCCGGCGGTGCTCGTGGGCGGCGAGGCGGCCGAGGGCGTCGGCCTCGTCGAAGGCCCCGACCGCCTCGGCCCGGCGCGCCGCCTCCTCGAACTGGGCGGCTCGGACGCCGGGGCCGCGGCGCGTCGCCGCCGGGCGGCCCACGGTGGTGCTCGCCACCCGGGCCAGTCGTCGCGCCCGCTCGGTCCGACCGGGTACCCCGGTGGCCTGGTCGGGATGGATCCGGAACGACAGCAGCGGCTCGTCGAACGCGAGCACGGTCCCCTTGGCGGTGGCGGCGAGGCCGAGCCAGCGGTCGTGGCCCATGGGTGACGCCGGGTCGTGGAGATCGGCGGGGAACGGCAGCGCGACCTCGAGGACGCGGCGGCGGAACACCATCGTGCAGCCGGTGGCGATCGGCCGGCGGGCCATGGCCGACGGCCCCACCACGCCCTCGGCCCGCAGCGATCGCGCCTGGCCCCGTGCCTCCCACAGGGTGCGGGGCCGACCGCCGTCGGCGGTCGTGATCGGGCGTCCGGCGCCGTCGACGAGGTGTGCGTCGGAGAACACGAGGGCCAGGCTCGGGTCGTCGTCGAGCTCGTGGCCGAGGCGCTCGAGCTTGCGCGCGTGCCAGATGTCGTCCTGATCGGCGAGGGCGAGCACCGGTGCGGTCGACCGCGCCAGCGCCCGTTCGAAGTTGCGGGTCGGGCCGAGGCGGACCGGGTTCACCTCGACCCGGACCGGGAACGGCGCGGCCGCGGCGAACCGATCGAGGAGTGCTCGGGTGCCGTCGTCGGAGGCGTCGTCCTGCACCACGACCTCGCTGGGGCGCTGCACCTGGGCGAGCAGCGACGTCAGCATCGGCCCGAGCCACCGCTCGCCCCGGTAGGTGGCGAGGACGACCCCGATGTCCGATGGCGGTGTCATCGGCTCGGGGTTGCGGCGCACGGTGCTCCCGACGGGCGGCGGACGAGCCCAGTTTGGCGGGCGGGGACTACGGTCACCAGCGGTGCGGTCCCGTCGGAGCGATCGGCCGCACCGCTCCGGAGCGGCGCGGGTGGGTCGGTTGGCCTTCGTGAGCGACCTGCCCCACCACCGGGCGGACGGCGTGGTTTACGGGCTGACGCCGGTCGTCGAGCAACTCCGGCACTGGGCCCACCTGGTCGACGAGCTGGTCGTCTGCGGAACCCTCCTGCCCGGAGCCCCGCCGGAGGGGGCGTCGCCCCTTCCCGAGGGCGTGGCCTTCGTGGCGATCCGGGCCGGCGGCGGCAACACCCGCCGGGCGAAGCTCGGCCTGCTGGTGCGGCTACCCGGGTGGGCGCTGGAGACCCGGCGCATCGCCCGATCGGTCGACGCCGTCGCGCTCCGCTGCCCGGCGAACGTGGCGGCGGTGGGCCTGTTCTCCACGTGGCGAGCCACCGCCCACCGGGTGGCTATCTATGCCGGGGCCTGGCGGACCTATCCCGGCGAGCCCCGCCCGTACCGGTGGCAGCGGGCGGTCCTGCGCAGCCGCCTCTTCGGCGGGCCCGTGCTCGTGTACGCGGACGATCCGGGCCCCGGCTTGGAAGCGTCGTTCAGTCCCTCCCACGACCGGCGGGGCTGGGAGGCGGCGGAACGGACGGCGGAGGCCCTCGTCCAGCGGATCGGCGCGCGTCCCCGGTCGGGTCCGTGGCGGCTCGTGGTCGCCGGTCGCCTCACCCCCAACAAGAACCAGGTCGTGGCGATCGAGGCCCTCGCGCTGCTGGTGGCCGAGGGCCTGGATGTCCACCTCGAGGTGATCGGCGAGGGGCCCCGGCGAGGCGACCTCGAACGCCGCGCTCGGGAGCTCGGCGTGGCCGACCGGGTGCGCTTCCTCGGGGAGGTGGCGCACGACGAGGTCCTCGTGCGCTTCGCCGAGGCGGACCTCCAGCTCCTTCCCACCCGCGGGGAGGGGTACGGCAAGGTGCTCCTCGAGGGGATGGTCGTCGGGGTCGTTCCGGTGTTCGCCGACGGGCCGGCGGCGGGGTCGATCGGAGGCGACGGCCGGCGGGGGATCGCGGTCCTGGCCGACCGGCCGGATCGCTTCGCCGCGGCGGTCGCCTCGCTCGTCGAGGACCGGGCGCGCTGGATCTCGATGGCAGTCGCGGCGAGGGCCTACGCTGGCACGCGCACGCTGGAGGCCTACGAGGGCAACCTGCGCGAGGTGCTGGAGCGCCGCTGGGGCGTGGAGCTGCGGCCGGCACGAGGAGACGACGTGGCGTGACAGCGCAGGAGGACCATCCGGCGCCGCCGCCGTCAGCCGAGCCGTCGTTCGTGATCGTCACCCAGTACTTCCCGCCGGAGCGGGGCGCCGCGCAGGTCCGGCTGGCGGCGGTGGCCGAGCACCTCGACCGTCGGGGCCACCCGGTGTCGGTCCTGACCGCGATCCCCAACTACCCCACCGGCCGTCGGTTCCCCGGCTGGTCGCGTCGCCTCGTGCAGGTATCCGACGAGGACGGTCGCCGGGTCGTGCGGGTCTGGGTGTGGGCCGCGGTGGGCAGCGGCATCGGCCGCTGGGCCAACCACCTCTCCTTCGCCGCCACGGCGCTGGTGGGGCTGCGGAAGGTCCCGGCCTCGGACTGGGTCTTCATCGAGTACCCGGCGCTGCCGGCCGCCGCCGTCGTCGGGTGGTGGTGTCGCCGGCGGGGGCGTCGGGTGGTGGTGAACGTGGCCGACCTGTGGGTGGACGCGGCGATCGAGGCCCGGGCCGTCCCGAGGCCGATCGCCTACCTGGCGCGCCGGGCCGAGGCGCGGGTGCTGCGCCGGGCCGACGTGGTCAACGCGGTCTCCGAGGGCGTGGCCGCGGCGGTGCGGGCCAAAGGCGTCGACCGCGATCGCGTGCGCTGGCTGCCCAACGGGGTGGACCCGGAGCTGTTCCGACCCGGTCCGGTGCCGAGCGACGTCCGGGCCGAGCTCGGGGTGCCGGACGGCCACCAGCTGGTGCTCTACGCCGGCACCTTCGGCTACGTCCACCAGGTCGACGTGGTGCTCGCCGCCGCCTCCCAGCTCGCCGACCTGCCGGTCACGGTGGTGCTGGTGGGCGACGGGTCCGAGCGGGCGCGCCTGGTGGCCCGGGCCGCCGACGACGGCCTGGCCAACGTCCGGTTCCACCCCTCGGTGCCCCCCGAGCGGGTGGCCGACTACCTGCGGGCCGCGGACGTGGCGCTGGCCACCGTGCGATCGGGTGAGGTCTACGGATCGGTCCGCTCGGCGAAGATGCTGCCCGTCCTCGCCTCGGGGGTTCCGCTGGTCTATGCCGCCGCGGACGAGGGTTCGGCGATCATCGAGCGCATCGGCGCGGGGGTGCGGACCCCGCCGGGCGATGCCGGGGCGATGGCCGCGGCCATACGTGAACTGCTCGCCGAACCGGGTCGGCGAGCCGAGATGGGCCGGCGCGGTCGGGCGTACGCGATCGACGAGGGCGACTGGTCGGCCTTGATCGACGCGTGGGTCGACAGCCTCCCCGCCGTTCCGTGATCGAGGTCCGCGAGCACGATGACGGCGACCTCGCGGGGATGGCCTCCCTGCAACGGCGGGTCGCCCCGGATTCGGTGCTCGGGGCGCTCGGCACCGACGTGGTGGCCCGGTTCCTCGCCGCCCAGCTCGCCGAGGAGCAGGTCGTGGGGCTCGTGGCCGAGGACGAGGGGCGGCTGGTCGGGTACCTCATCGGCGGGCGGTTCGGCGGGGCGACCTCGGCGTTCGTCCGTGCCAACCTCGGGCTCCTCGTCCGCCGGGTGCTCCGCCATCCCGCCGCCCTCGTCCGCCGGGGTGGCGGCGTGGCGGTCAAGGTCGCGGTGGCGGCCGTGGCGCGACCACGCCGAGGGGCCGAACGACCCGACCGGGTGCCCCCGAGATCCTTCGGGATCCTCGCCGTGGCCGTCGAAGCGGGGTCCCGGCGTCGCGGGG
>WBZU01003171.1_pt1 | contig 10944 bp, 9 predicted proteins | sample 5204311 | NCBI WGS metagenome assembly WBZU01 (sample SAMN12344359, study PRJNA552823) | activated sludge metagenome | biome: Activated sludge suspended growth; feature: Nitrification reactor; material: Wastewater; isolation source: activated sludge from nitrification reactor of wastewater treatment... | reverse complement strand
CGCCTTCGAGCGCCTCACCGAGCAGCGCGCGGCCACGCGCCGCCTCGTGCACGCCAATCGCGAGCGCCTGCGCGTGAGCAAGGCGCGCTACCTCGCCGGCATCTCCAGCTACTTCGAGGTCATCGACGCCGAGCGCCAGCTCTTCGACAGCGAGCTCGGCCTCGCGCAGGCCACGCGTGGTGCGCAGCAGGCGGTGGTGCAGCTCTATCGGGCGCTGGGGGGTGGAGCGGCGGAGTCGAGTGCGTCGAACACCTAGCTGGCGCCGGTCGAACGCTTCGCCCTCGACGATCCAGCGGAGCTTCGAAGGCTGCGGTGTTCCCTCGGACGCGTCCGTCCGCGTGTCTTGACATCTGCCCACCTGTCACCTTGATTGAAAGCGGATGGCGTCGATGGTGGTCGGGATATGCGAAGCTGCTTCCCGGCGAGGACGGATGGATCTTCTCGAGAGGAGCGCGACATGGCCGCATACTGGGATGAAGCCGCGATGCAGCGGGCGCTGGTGATGCCGAGCATTCTGGCGATCGGAGATTCCTGGTTCTGGTATCCCTTTCCCGGAGGCAGCCTGATCAGCTACCTCGGACCGATCGTCGAGAAGAAGGAGCACACCATCCTCGCGCAGGGAATGAACGGGGCGGAGGCCTTCGACTACGTCGATGGCAAGTACAAGGACCGGATCACCGGTGCGCTGCGTCGATATGGCAGCAGCCTGTCGGCGGTGTTCATCAGCGGCGGCGGCAACGACTTCGCGGGGTTCAACGACATGCGGCCCCTGCTCGCCTTGGACTGCAGCGGCGCGCAGTCGGCTGCCGACTGCTTCCGCAGCGGGGACGGCGGGCTCGGTCAGTTCCTGGAGCGCATGGACGATCATTACCGGCGCCTGATCGGCCTGATCTACACCCATACCTCGCTCGACTGCCTGATCCTGATGCACTCGTATGACTATGCGATTCCGGATGGTCGCGGCGTCGCGGGCAAGGCCGGCTGGCTCAAGCCGGCTCTGGTCGACGCGGGCGTGCCGGAAGCGCTCCAGCGTGACTGCGTGCGCTATCTCATCGATGCGTTCCACGCCATGCTCGGGCGCATCGCGATGGGCGATCCGGCGCATCTGCGGATCGTCGACAGCCGGGGTACGCTCGCGGAAGAGGATTGGGCGAACGAGTTGCACCCGAAGGGCAAGGGCTTCAGGAAGATCGCCAAGGAACGCTGGAAGCCGGTCCTCCAGGGGGCAGGGCTCGCCTGAGCGGTTCATGGATGGCGGAACTTGCGATCGGGGGCCGATCACATGGGGCGTCAGCTCGCGCCGGAGTTTCGCCGGGACCGTCCCTCGTCCATCCGGTCTTCGCCCTTGCGATGACGTCGATCGACGGGTTCATCGCCGCCTCGCTCAGCAGCCCGGCGCGCTGAGCGGGAGGGGGGAAAGTTCGGCAACCCGGTGCGCGCAAGGCGACGGTGCCGTATGCGGGCGAACCTGCACCGCCGCGAACAGGCGATGCCCGCTCGAGGGTCTTCGGGACGAGGGTTGAATCGTGTGGCGCAACAAAAAAGCGCCCCGAAAGGCGCTTGATTGCAGGTGTTCTGGCGGACAGGGCGGGATTCGAACCCGCGTTGGGATATTATCCCAAACACGCTTTCCAGGCGTGCGACTTAAACCACTCATCCACCTGTCCGGTGAAGCCCGTCATTATAGCCGCAGGGGCGCGGATAAGAAAGCGCTTTTTGTGCGCGGGGCGCGGGTGCTGCCCGTCCGGAATCGGTACTCCTCACAGGCTACTCCTCATTGCCGCAGTGCTTCGAGCTGTGCTGCGATTTCCGCGGCGAGGGCGTCGAGTTCGGCGTCGAGTTCGGCGAGCACGGCATGGTCCCGCGAGAGGCAGGCTTCGGGATTTGCCTTGCAGTGCGCCTCGAGCTTCTTCACCAGGGCCACCGCCGGCGCGGCGCGCAGCTGCGCGAGGGCGCCGCGCAGGCGGTGGGCCACATGACCCAATGGCTCGGCTTCGGCGCTCTCGATGGCCGTGCGCAGCTGCCGGCGGGAGTCGGCCAGCCAGGGGGCGAAGGTCTCCAGCACGACGCGCACGGCGGCGCGGCTCTCGGACATGTCGCTGCGCAGGGCGGCGAGGTCGAAGTGGGAGGTGGATTCGGGTGTGTGGGGGGACATGTCGGTCTCGCAGCTCAGTCGTTCGGTGCGTGGCCCACTGCGGCGTGCAGCTCGCCGATCGTGATCGGCTTGGTGATGACGGTGTCGAAGCCGCCCGCGAGGTAGCGCTGGTGCTCGGTCTCCATCGCGTGGGCGGTGTAGGCGATGACGCGGACTGCGCTCCAGGCAGGATTGGCGCGGATCCGCCGGCAGGCTTCCTCGCCGCCGAGGTCTGGCATGGAGATGTCGAGCAGCATGAAGGCGGGCTGCACCTCGGCGAGGCGCGCGAGCATCGGGATGGCGCTGTCGAAATCCTCCACGACCCAGCCGAGCCGGCGCAGGAGCAGGCGGGCGACCGCGACGTTGACCGCGCTGTCGTCGATGATGAAGGCGAGCTTGTTCATGATTGCGGACCGCCCGCGGGGGCGGTGAAGTGGCGCGGGAGGCGCAGGGTGAAGGTGGATCCATTGCCGGGGACGGAGTCGAGATCGATCATGCCGCCCATCCGGTGGGCGAGCCGACGCGACAGGGTGAGTCCGAGGCCGGTGCCGCCGTGCCCGCGGTTGAGGAAGGATGCGGCCTGGTAGAAGGGTGCGAAGACGCGCTCCTGCTCGTCGCGAGCGATGCCGCAGCCGGTGTCGGCGATGCGGATCGAGATCTCGTCCGCGGCGGCGGCGAGGCCGACGAGGATATGGCCTTCGCGGGTGAACTTCACCGCGTTCGACAGCAGGTTCTCGATGATCTGACGCAGGCGCACCGGGTCCGCGTCCACGATGCACGGATGGGCGGGCAGATCCAGCCGCAGGTCCACACCCTTGGCTTCGGCGTTCACCTTGTGCAGCGCGGCCACCGAAGCGACCAGGGGGACGAGGTCGATCGTCTGCGCGACGAGGGTGAGCCGGTTGGCCTCGACCTTGGCGAGGTCGAGCACGTCGTTGACCACCGCGAGCAGGTGACGGGCGCTGTCGTGGATGGTGGTCGCGCACTCGCGCTGCTCGGGGTCCTCGAGCTCCATGCTGAGCAGCTCGGCGAAGCCGATCACGCCGTTGAGCGGGGTGCGTAGCTCGTGCGACATGTTGGCGAGGAACTCGCTCTTCATGCGGTTGGCCTGCTCGGCGGTGTGGCGGGCATCCTCCAGGCTGCGGATCGAGCGTTGCACGGTGTCGGCCATGCGGTTGAAGGCGCGGGCCAGTTCGGCGAGCTCGTCGCCGCCCGCGGCGGCCAGGCGCTGGTCGAGGTCGCCCTGCTCGAAGCGGTGGATGCCATCGACCACGTGGGTGATCCGGCGCGAGAGCAGTCCGGCCATCCAGATCGCGATCAGGATCACCGCGAGCACCATCGCGAGCGTGGAGGCGGCCAGGCGGGTGGTGGTCCCGCGCAGCTGGTCTGCGATGTCGCCGACCAGGGTGTCGCGCTCGTGCTGGGTGCGCGCGTCGGCCTCGCCGATCATCTTGCCGATGCGCTGGCCCGATTCGGTGGCCGCGCGGTGGAAGTCGTCGACATTGGCGCCGATGGTGACGTAGCCGAAGCCGCGCGGCGTCCTGCCGTACTGGCCGGTGTAGTAGGGGATGGTGGCAACCGTGGTGAGCTTGCGCAGCCCCGAGAACAGGATGGTGAAGGAGCCCGAGCCGCCGTGCTCGGTCATGTCGTGCCAGCCCTGGCATTGCGGCGAGAAGTCGAGGTAGCGGCAGTCGAGCGCGACCAGGCCCGAGGCGGTGGATTCAGGGTGGGGCTCCCGGGTGAGGCGCTGGTCCTGATAAGGCGTCAGGGCGGCGGAGAAGGTCGGCCAGGACTGTCCGCTGCTGCGCCAGGCTTCGTAGAGCTCGCGGTCGAGCCAGGGCACGCTGCGCTCGCCGGTGGCAGGGTCGTAGCCGTGGATGAAGTAGTCGCGCGCGTGCGAGATGTTGTGGCCTTCGTCGTCCCAGATGAAGGCGTAGTTGCCCGAGGCGGGGTCGGCGATCGGGGCGAAGCGTTCGGGCGTGGGCCGCAGGGTGTCGGTGAAGGCCATCAGGTGGGCGTGGTCGAGCGCCAGCGTGACGTAGCCGATGATCCTGTCCTGGCGCAGCACCGGGGCCGCCCACCGGATCAATCCCCGGAAGCGCTTGCCGACCGGGTTCTCCAGTCCGGCGTAGCCGGAGTCCTCGGGGGCGAAGGGTTTGCCGAGGGCTTGCGCGCGACTGGGGGTGTAGTCGCCGATCCAGTGCGTGCGCACCTGGGCGCCGATCACGCGCGAGACGTGGATCTCGCCGGGGCGCAGGGCCTTCAGTGCCGGCCAGTAGGTCTCGGCGCGCACGAAGGTGTTCTCGCGCCGGGTGATGTCGCGCAGGCCGGGGTCGAGGACCTGGCGGCCGGTCTCGCTCAGCGCCTTGATGCGCTCGTGGCCGTCGCGGTCGATGAAGGTGATCTCGAGGAAGAGCGGGCGCGGGGTGCCGCGCATGTGGGTGTCGGGTGCGCGGTAATGGAAGCTGTTGGAGTTGTCGGGCAGCGGCGCGCGCACCAACGCGAGCTCGCGCGGCTGCGGGTCGCGCTCGACCCAGCGCTCGCCCTCGGCGTCGAGCGCGTATGGCCCGTGCTCCTCGATGTTGCGCACACGGGTGTCGACGAAGCTGCGGTAGGTAGCCGCGTCCGCGGGCAGGCTGGCGGCCGCGCGGATGTCGCCGTCGCGCTCGTGGAGGAACTGCGCGATGCTGCGCGCGGTGGCGGTGGTGAGCGTTTCGATGGCCTCGCGCGAGCGGTCGTCGAGTGCGTCGATGGCGTCGTCGATCGCGGTCTGGCCGGTGCGCATCTGGGTGTCGCGCATCACGTCGGACATGGTGATCGCGCGCTCGGTGACGAGCCGGCCCAGATCGTGCGCCGCCTTCCAGGCGAACACCGCGAGCAGCACCAGCGGCACCACCTTGATCGCGATGAAGATCGCGATCAGCTTGGCGCGCAGGCTCATCCCGCGGATCGCGCGAGGGGTCTCCATCGAGCAGGCTCGCGGGGCAGGCGGCGCTCAGCCCGGGTGGCGAGCGCGGCGGCGCATCGAGATCATCGCCTGGACGTAGCCGTGCAGCTCGTGGAAGGGAATGGGCTTGCGATAGACGGTGATGTCCTCCGGCAGTCCACCCGCCGCGGCGATCTCCTTGGGACCGAGCGCGGACACCACGACGATGGCGATGTCGCTCGACAGGGGGTTGTCGCGCAGGCGGCGGATCATCTCGAAGCCGTCGATGCCCGGGATGCGCAGGTCGGCGATGAGCAGGTCGGGCGGCTCGCGGCCGACCTCGACGAGCGCATCGAGGCCGTGCTCCATCAGGTGCACGTCAAGCGGCAGGCTCCAGGTAAGGAAGGTCTCGCGGTAGATGTTCTGCAGCAGTCGGTCGTCCTCGACCACCATCACGCGCAGGCGCTCACGGTTGCTGCGCATCGGTGCCGAGGGCGAGCGCGCATGCGCGAGCAGGGCGTCGACAGAGTCCTGGCGGATGCGGCGGTGGCCGCCGGCGGTCTTCCAGCCTGCCAGCGTTCCGCTTTCGACCATTTGCTGCACCGCACCGAGCGACAGGCCGAGCTGGCGTGCTGCCTGGGCTGTGCTGATGAACTCGGAATTGGAGTCGGACTTTCCAGCCATGGGCGTCTGCGATTCGAGGGAAAAGTTAAAAGTACCAGAATTATGGCAGTCTGACGTGGCGATGCGAAAGGAATTTCAAGGATGCGGGTCTCGACCCGGCGGGGGTGTTCCGCGCACGGGACGGGCCGCTACAATGATCCGGACGCGGTGGGCCGCGGGCGCCGCGGGCGTTCGCCGATGCCGCTACGAAAGACTTCCGGATCGCCGACCATGAACACCTCGAAGAACGTGCTGGGCGGAGCCTTGCTCGCCTGCAGCTACTCCCCCCTGACCGGTTTCTACCGCACCGGATGCTGCGAGACCGGGCAGGACGACCTCGGGCGCCACGTCGTCTGCGTGAAGGTCGATGCGGCCTTCCTCGAGTTCTCGCGACGGGCGGGCAACGACCTGTCGACGCCGCGACCGGAGTACCGCTTCGCCGGGTTGAAGCCGGGCGACCGCTGGTGCCTGTGCGCGCTGCGCTGGAAGGAGGCGCTCGAGGCGGGCGTGGCGCCGCCGGTGATCCTCGAGGCCACCCACGAGGCGGCGCTGCGCGTGATCGACCTCGAGACCCTCAAGGCCCACGCCTACGGCGCGGCGCACGGCCCCAGCGCCTGATGGCGAGTGCGCGCGCACCGCTGCGCGAGCGGCTCGCCGGCTTGCTCGCCGTGCTCGAGGCGGGCCTGGTCGAACGCCGGCAGGTGCTGCGCGCGAGCCTGCTCGCCGCGCTCGCGGGCGAACACTCGCTGCTGATCGGGCCGCCCGGCACGGCCAAGAGCGCGCTCGCGCGCCGCATCCACCTGGCCTTTCGCGATGCGCGCTATTTCGAGCGCCTGCTCACCCGCTTCACCGTGCCGGAGGAGCTCTTCGGCCCGCTGTCGATCCGCGCGCTCGAGGAAGACCGCTACGAGCGCCACGTGGCGGGTTTCCTGCCCGATGCGGCGGTGGCCTTCATCGACGAGGTCTTCAAGGCCAACAGCGCGATCCTCAACGCGCTGCTGACACTCCTCAACGAGCGCGAGTTCGACAACGGCGCGGGCCGCCTGCGTTGTCCGCTGATCAGCGTGGTGGGGGCGACCAACCAGGTCCCCGAGGACGAGGTGGCGGAGGCCTTCTTCGACCGCTTCCTGCTGCGCCTGACCGTGGCACCGGTGAGCGCGGAGGGGTTTCGGTGGCTGCTCGGCGAGGATCGCCCGGGGTCGCCCGAGGTACTCGCGCCGCCTTCCGGACTGCAGCTCGACGAGGCCGACCGCGCGGCGCTGGCGCAGGCTGCCGCCGCTTGCGCACTGCCTGCGGCGGTGCTCGACCGCCTCGGCGAGCTGCGGGCCTGGCTGGCGGGGCGTGGGGTGTATGTATCCGACCGGCGCTGGGTCAAGCTCGCCCACCTGCTGCGCGTGGCCGCGGCGAGCGAGGGCAGGGCGGCGGCGAGCGAGTGGGATCTGGGCCTGGCGCCGTGTTGCGTCGCTGCCGACGAGCCCACGCGGCTGGCGGTGGCGGACTGGCTGGCGGCGCGTCTGGGGATCCGCGAGGTCTGGTCGCCGCCGCGCATCACGCGGGTGGTGGAGGCCTTCGAGGCTCAGCTCGCCACCGAGCGCGAGGCTCGGGATCTCGACTACGACGAGCGTGGGCGCTTGCGCTTCTCGGCGATCGACCCGGTGGCGACGCAGGCCGGCGAGCTCGCCGGCTCGATCGGCGACGCCAAGGGCGGGGCGGCGGCGCTGCGCATGAGCGCCGCGCGCATGCGGCGCTATGGCAGCCTGCACATCGGTGCGCGCACGGCCCAGCTCGACGGCGTGCTCGCGCGCCTGGCGGCGTATCGCGGCGAACTCGGCGCGCAGCGTGCGACGCTCGAGGCATGGGCGGACCAGGCGCTGTGGGCGGATCCTGCCTTCGTCGCCTGCGCGCGTTCCGGGCTGGACGCGGTGGATGCGGTACTGGCCGGGCTCGAGGTCCGCGCCCGCAGCGCGCGTGCCGGCTTCGAGGCGTTGCCGCGGCTGGAGCAGGCAGGCGCGGCGCCCGCGCCGGTCGAGCACGACCCGCTGCCGGAGTGAGGCGGGGGTGATGGCGACCGGCGATGCAGGTTCCGGCGTGGCGCCCGCCGTCGCGCAGCAATCGGCCTCCGCGGCGGCCGACAGCGCGCCCGCGCCGCTGCCGCCGGACCGCGCCCGGGCCGCCGAGGCTCCACCCGTCCCCCGGCTCTTCGAGGCGCTCGAAGCCGTGCTCGCGCCGCTCGATCGCCTGCCGCGTCCGCTCTGGCTCGGTGGCATGACCCACTCCGGCGGCGAACTCGCGGGCCGTCTCGCCGCGCTCGAAGCCTGGCGGGCTGCGCTGCTCGCCGGCGGCCTGCCCGGGTCTTGCGCGGCCTGGCCCGAGGCGGAGGTGCAGGAGGCCGTGCGCGAGGTCTTCCGGGGCCTGGGCTTGCCCGCCTACTGTGCAGACCAGCCCGCGCTGGTCGATACCGTGCTGCAAGGCCTGCTCTTCCACCTCGACCTGATCGTCGACTACCGCGATCGCGGCGATACCGAGGCCGCGGCGCAGGCGAGGGCGCTCGATTCCTTCGCTGCCGACTGGGCCGAGCGCTGCGGCGAGATCGACGAGCTGGTCGGCGCCTTCGGGGATCTCGGCGATCTGCTCGACAACGCCCGCTGGGATGCGCTGCGCGGCCTGCTGCGCAGCACGGACTGGCGCGAGGTGCTGCGCATCCGCGCGCTGATCGAGCGCCTGCCCGAGCTCGCCCGCATCCTGCGCGCGCTCGGCCGCGCCTGCCCCACCGACGAGGACGCCGAATCCAGCCGGGCATTGCACGCCGTGGTCGAGCACACCGAGATACAGCGCAGCGTCTCGCACCGGGTGCGGGTGCCCGACCTGCCCGGCGAAACGCGCGGCGTGCAGCGCTCGGGCCGGATCGCGCGCATGCTGCCGGCCGAGGCGACGCTGCTCGGCCATCCGCGCCTGCGCCTGGTCTGGCATGCGCGCCGCGCCGAGCGCACGCTGCTCGCCTACGAGGACGACGACCACCTGCAGGAGGACTGCCTGCGCCCGGCGCCGGTGCTGCGCCCCAGCCAGCGCCCCGCGCCGGCACGGCGCCTGGAGCAGGGGCCGATGCTGGTGTGCGTGGATACCTCGGGATCGATGCAGGGGGGCGCCGAGGCGGTGGCCAAGGCGGTCGTGCTGGAGGCGGTGCGCTGCGCCCACGCCCGGCGCCGCGCCTGCCGGGTGTATGCCTTCGGCGGGCCCGACGAGGTGGTCGAGATGGAGCTCGGCGTCGATGTCGATGGCGTCGGCCGGCTCGCCCGCTTCCTCGGCCAGGGCTTCGGCGGCGGCACCGACATCTGCGCCCCGCTCGTCGAGGCCGCCCGCCGCGAGCACGGCCTGCGCGTGCAGGGCATCCTGATCGGCGACCGCGAGACCATCGGCCTGCTCGAACTCGCCGACGACATCCACTGGGTGCGCGACTGGCGGCGCTATGGAGGCGATACGGACAAGCCGGGTGGGGCCGACGCGGACAAGCGGCGTGGCGCCGGCGCCGGCGCGAACGCCCCGACCCTTGCTGCCGGCGGTGGCTCGCCGGTGCATTCCAGCCACCTCACCGCGGACTATTTCCCCGGTGCCCTGCGCACCCCCGAGAACCGTGCCGCCACCGTCACACCCGAGGCGGCTGCCGCTGCCATCCGTGCCGGCCGCCACCGCGGCGACCGGTTGTAGGAGCGGCGCACGCCGCGAACGTCGGCCTTCGGGCAATCCCCGCGCGTCTCGTTCCCGCGGCCGGATTCGCGCCTTGCGGCGCTCCTGCAGGGGCGTGCCGTCGTGGTAGGCTCGCCCGACCCCACCGCCCGGCCTTGCGCCGCTGTCCATCATGAGCTTCGCCACCGACCTGATTGCCGAACTCGAACGCGCCACCGCCGGCTGCCCGATCCCGCGCGTGCGCGCCCTGCACCTGCCGCCGCCGGAGGCGGCCGCATCGAAGAACGGCGAGTTCTGCGCGCTCGAGCTCGACGACGGCGCGCTCGGCCTCTCCTATGTGCTGCTCGGCGGCATCCTCCCGCGGCTCGCCGCCTCCGACGACCCGCACACCATCGTGGGGATGGACGCGCTGCAGCTCGCGCGCGAGTTCGCGTCGCCCGCCGCCGGCGCGGGGGGCGACGCGGAGATCCGCCGCACGCTCGGCTTCGCCGCGGCCAACGCGCTGTCGCGCACGGTGATGGAGCGCATCGGCTTCGCGCCGCCGCGCGCCACCGACTCGATCGGCGGCATCGACCCGCAGGCGGGCGACCACGTCGGCATGGTGGGGTTGTTCACCCCGCTGCTGAAGCAGGTCACCGCTGCCGGCGCGCAGCTCACCGTGATCGAGCTGAACCCCGACTATGCCGGCCACTACGACGGCTACCGCGTCACCCTCGACGCCGCGGCGCTGGAAGACTGCAACAAGGTGCTGTCGACCAGCACCATCCTGCTCAACCACACGGTGGACGACATGCTCGCGCATTGCCGCAATGCGCGGCGCATCGTGCTGATCGGCCCGAGCGCCGGCTGCCTGCCCGATCCGCTGTTCGCCCGCGGTGTCACCGTGGTGGGCGGGAGCTGGATCACCGATCGCGCCGGCTTCATCGACGTGCTGCGCCGGGGCGAGTCCTGGAGCGGCTTCGCCTACAAGTTCGCGCTCGGCGCGGCGGACTGGCCAGGCCTGCCGGAAAACCGCTAAGGTTGCGGCCTCGCGTGCGGGCAGCCTCCACGCTGCCCGCAAAACAATAAAGATCGACCCCCCCAAATGCACCTGACTCCCCGACTCGTCTTCTTCCTCGTCCTGCCGCCCCTGCTGTGGGCGGGCAATGCGGTCGTCGGCCGCCTCGCCATCGGCAGCATGGACCCGCTCTGGCTCAACGCGGTGCGCTGGATGCTCGCTTTCGTGCTGCTGCTGCCGCTCGGCTGGCGCGCGCTCGGCACGCCGGCGGCACGTGCGCAGATCCGCGCGCGCTGGACCCACCTCGCGGTGCTCGGGCTGATCGGCGTGGGCGCGTACAACGCGCTGCAATACATGGCGCTGCGCACCAGCACGCCGCTCAACGTCACCCTGATCGCCTCCAGCGCGCCGGTATGGATGATGCTGATCGGCGCCGTGTTCTACCGCGTCATCCCGCGCCCGGTGCAGGTCTTCGGCGCGCTGCTCTCCCTGGTCGGGGTGGCGCTGGTGCTGTCGCGCGGCGACCCGGCCGCGCTCGCG
>WBZU01001814.1_pt1 | contig 10949 bp, 16 predicted proteins | sample 5204311 | NCBI WGS metagenome assembly WBZU01 (sample SAMN12344359, study PRJNA552823) | activated sludge metagenome | biome: Activated sludge suspended growth; feature: Nitrification reactor; material: Wastewater; isolation source: activated sludge from nitrification reactor of wastewater... | reverse complement strand
TTCTAATAAAGCACGAGAATCAGTAGGTGATAATACTCCTTGGTTTCGTAACACTTTGATGATTTTTAAGAAATGAGATGTATAAAATTCTTGCAGTAGGAAAGATGAAAGGAGGTTCAGTTTATCATAGATTGAACCTCTTAAAATATTCTAATTATTCGGTAGACTTTGTAGATCAAATGGATATAGATATGGTTAGAAATTATGACCTATTATATATCCGTCAAAGTAATGTAAAGGCTGCTACTTTAAGTATGTGGCAATCTTTATTTGGTCTTAAAATAATTGTTGATAGAGATGATTCTTTTATTATTCCTAAAGATTATCCCAATAAACATTTATTTAAAGACCAAGAAGACCTCAAAGATCTACTCAGAGTAGCAGATTGTGTAACTACGACTACAGAGTTTTTAAAGAAAGAACTCTTAGAGTATAATGATAATATACAAGTAATTCCTAATCGAATCCCTTATGGGAAGGAACAGTTTCAAACTAATCCTGAAACTAAAGAGCAGTTCATGTCTCGTAAAATTCGAGTAGGATTAATTGGTTCTTTTTATCACCATCAAGATTGGTTTTCAATTAAAGGTTGGTTGATGACCCTTACACGAAATCAATGGTTTCGAGAAAACTGTGAATTCTTGCTATGTGGGTATGACGAGTCCACTAAACACTATTGGAAAGATCTTCAGTCTTTAGGGACGTTAGTTCAAGCAAGAAAAGATGTTACTGATTACATTAGTATCTACAACAATCTTGATGTAATTCTCTGTCCACTTAAAGACAACCATTTTAACAGAGCCAAGTCTTCTCTTCGAGTAATGGAAGCAGGAGTTTCTAACTCTTTATGCTTGTTAAGTCCTTTATACAAAGAGAAGAAAGACTTTCCTGATTGTGGACATATTTATATTAACGAAGAAAAAGAATGGTTTACCAAAACTCTTGAAGTTTGTCAAGACAAAGAAATGTTGTGGAACCTGAAGAAAGAAACAGGGATAAAAGCAAGAGAAGTTCTCCTTATTAATACGATAGAATTGAGAGACTCTCTTATTGATTTTGTTATTCATCTTCCTAAAGAGGAGATAACTAATAATTTTTACACTATTAGATATTCTCAAGAACAACCTTATGAATACATTCCAGTACTTAATAAGGTCAAAACCATTGAGCAGAAAAGTTGGAGGTTTGAGTATAACATCATCATCAATTTGATCAATGATGTAGATGAAACAAAGAAATGGACAGGGTTTTTCTCTTGGAAATTTCCTATCAAGACTTTGTTATTTAGAAAGAAAGTAGAGAAAATTTTAGATGATAAATACGACTGTATTAATTTTTGTAGACCTTTAGGACATCCCTATTTAAAGTTTACAGAAAGAGCACATCCTGGATTTATGAATCTTTTTAAGTTGATTTGTAAAGATTTGGATCTTTCGGTGAGTGAACCTAAAAACGTAATTTACTCTAACTTCTTTGTACTCAAAACTCCACTATACAAAAGATATGTTCAAGAAGTTCTAATTCCTGCTCTCTATCTTTTAGAGGGTAAATATTGGAACTTAGCGAACAAAGATGCTCAGTATAAGTCAGGACTTCCTTCTGACAAACTTAAAATGTACACAGGATTGGATTATTACAATTTTGTAACTTTTATCTGTGAACGTCTGATAGGACAGTGGATTGAGAAACATAAAATTAAAACATTAAATTATTTTAAATGATTGAACAAAAATTAGATTTTGAACGCATTACTTTTTCTGATGAATTCAACACAGAAATAGTTGTTAGAATTGATTACCTTAGTAAGGAGGCTGAACTCATAACATCCCAAAAGACATACAGAATACCTACTCACACAGGTACAATCTTAGCGTTTAAACAAGAAATATCATTACTTTTAGAAGCAATTAAAACTGTTGAACAAAAATTAAATAATGTAGAATGAAAAAACTTTTCTTTTTGGTACTACTTGTACCTTTTATCTCGTGTCAACCAGATACGATTTCTCGTCAAGTTGTAGTTCCCGCTACTCTTGAAACTGTAAAAACCCATCAAGAGGGGTTCAACGTAGTTACTACGTTGCAACTTCTTAAAGACAGTGTTGCTGTTTGGAGTAACTGTAAGATTGTTCAGGATGAGGTTATGTCTGATAAGACAGACTTCATTCATAAAGTAGATCGTACGGTCTGTTCTAAGTATGAAGGAGTTTATTATGCTTATAAAGGTGTCCTTATTGCTGAAATGGATGGTACACAAACTCCTTTGGAAATCGTTTTTATTTCCAAATCTTTGCTTGGTAAAGAAGATTTGATTGATGATGGTATTGGGACTTATGTTAAAGTCCGTGCTGTTCAAAACTTTGAATTAACTAACTGGCCATCTAATACCAGTGATAAAATCTTTGTATATGAAGAAAATTAATTGGTTAAAAGCATCTGCTTGGTGTATTGGATTGTTTCTTTTGGGAATTTATATCAACGGTTGTTCCAAGAAATACAAAGCAGAGAAAGAACATCAAACTATTGATGCTAAAAAAGCACACAGAATTACTATTAAAAGGGCTATGAATATGGCTCGAAAATAATATATGACATACCTCATAGGAAACCACCTTTTTTCAGAGTATCCTACTTGTAGTATTGAAGACTGTCTTTTATACTTAAAAGAGCAATCTATTATTGGTATAGACATTGAGACTGGTAGAAAATATCCTCGAAATACATATCGAGAAGATGTTTATCAACCTGGTCTTGATCCGTATGTATCAAGAATAGTAATGATACAAGTAGGTACTCTGGAGAAAAGATTTGTAATAGATTCACGAGTAATAGATTGTTCTTTTTTAAACGAAGTTTTAGAAAACGAGAATATTCTGAAAGTTGGTCATAATCTTAAGTTTGAAGGAAAACACTTTTTAGTAAATTATGGGATAACTATTAGAAATGTGTGGGATACCATGATTTCAGAAAGAGTCCTGTATAATGGATTAAAACTAAGTTATTCCTTGGAGTCTTTAATGAATAGATACTTGGGAATTAAATCAGTAGAAAAAACTAATTTATTCACAGAAGAATCTGAGTTTGAGTGGGAAGAAGAACTGGATGAATTAGATTTGCTTGATAAAAAAGAGTCTTTAGTCCAGTATGTAGATAAATCTATTCGTCTTGGATTTGTAGAAATAGGAGATAAACCCTTTACCAAAGAGCAGATAGAATATGGTGTAAATGATATTGTAGCCCCTCTAAAAATTTATGAAATCCAAAAACAAGGCAGATTTGTTAATGACGAACTTTATTTTCCTGAAGTTGGGTTTAAGTTAGAGAATAAATTCACTCAAGTGCTTGCTCATATAGAAACTGTAGGAGCAGGATTTGACCCATTGAAATGGAAATCTTTGGCAGAAAAGAATAGAGAAATCTTTCTAAGTAGAGTAGAAAAACTAAATTCTTATGTCGAAAAGACTTGTCCAAAGTTTAGTTCTAAAATAGACTTGTTTACTACAAAACCTACTTGTACTATTCAATGGACTTCTTCAAAACAAGTTATCGAGTATTTTAGACATTTAGGATTTTGTCCAAAAGAAAAATCAAAACAAACTAATAAATTAGAGTGGACTGTAGGAGCAAAGGCTTTATTTAACCTTCTATCTACAGAGAATAGGGATAATTTTTACTCTAATAAAGAAACAGAAATAGTAGATCAAGAATCCCTGATTCTTAACTACTTATTGATGAAAAAAGCAGAGCAATCTTATACTACTTTTGGAGAAGATTTTTTAAAGTATGTTCATCCAGTGACATATCGAATTCATTCTTCTTATCAGCAGTATATGAATACGTCGCGCTTGAGTTCAAAGAATCCTAATCTTCAAAACATCCCTGCTGGTAAGGAATATAGAGAGTGTTTTGTTTCTTCTCCCAATACAGTTTGGATAAATTGTGACTTCGCTTCCCAAGAGTCTCGAATTCTTGCAGATGTGTCTGGAGTAAAAACTCTGATAGATTTTTTCGTAAAAGGACATGAAATTTTTGGAGATGATATGCACTCTTTTGCAGCCACTAATATGCAAAGAGTTATCAGAAGAGATCCTTCTTTGATAATTACTAAGAAATCTGATCCAAAAGCAAGAAATATTGCTAAGGCACTAAATTTTGCTCTTAGTTATGGAGCAAGTTCTGCTTCATTAAAAAATACTCTTCAAGTCTCTGAAGAAGAAGCGGAAGAATTTATTCAAGCATATTTTGATGGCTTTCCAGGTCTTAAAGAAGACTTTGAAAGGACTAAAAGAGAAGCAGTACTTAAGGGTTGGATTGAATTAGACCCTTATACAAGGAAAAGATATTTCTTCGATGGATTTGAAAGAATGCAACAACTATATAAGGAGGCTATTTCTTATTATCCTCAAGAATATAAATCTTGGCCCAAAGAGAAAAAAGAAGATTTCAAAGAACAATTAAAAATAACTGCTCCAGAACTTAAAGGACTTTGGAAAGAATACATGATTCTCAAAGGTAAAATTGAAAGAAGAGGGCTTAATTTCCGTATTCAAGGAAATGCCGCTTCTATGTCAAAATTAGCCTGCATATTAATCTACAACACTTTTAGAGAATGTCCTACAAGAAAAATCATCAATGTAGTTCACGATGAAATTATCGGAGAAACCTCTTTAGAAGACTCTGAAGTTTATTCTAAAATAGTTTCAGAAAGTATGGTAAATGCAGGTAAGTTTATTTGTCAGCAAGTACCTATGGGTGCTGAAGCAGAAATTGCTAATTATTGGAAACACTAAATTTATTCTTAACGCACCTTATCCAGAAGAATTAAACACTTAATAATGTACAAAGAGCAAGAAATAAACGATTTACGAGAAGTTCTTTTCGCAAAAGGAATCTCAACAGAAGAAGACCTTATTGCTTATCTTAATGTAAGTTCTACTAAAGACAGGATGGTTCTTACTTACATAGAACTTGCTCGTCTTTTAGGAGAACGAACTGGTTTTAGTATCGGTCAATCTTTTTTGAGAACAAAAGTTCAAAACGTATTAGATGGAGAATAATTACATCCAAACACCTGCTGTAGAGATTAGACAAGATAGAATTATCTTTCACAACCTGCGTAGAGCAGACGGTACTCAGAAATTATCTATGGATGTAGAAGAAGCAGTGTTGTATTATATTGAATTACATAAGTTTATTATTAGTACACACAAAGAACCTTTAGTAAATAATAATACAACAACTTAAGTTATGAACTACGCTAAAGTAAAAGACCTTTCACCAGACAAAGTTCTTAGTTTGACAAGCGCAATGATTCGTGCGTGTAGATTGAAAAATCAATCTTTGTATGTTCTGAGTCACAAGTTTGAAAAAGAAGGAAAAGTATGGTTTAAAGGGTTTATCTGTTTACCCAACCAACTCTTACAGACTTCATATTGGTGTGAACAAGTCTTGGCTAATAAGAGTGTTATTTTGGATTTTACTTCTTCTACTAACGTCCCTATTCTAAAAGGAGGAGTTGATTGTATAATGAATCCTAATAGAGTAGGATTTGGTAATCAGAAGTTGTTAAAAACTTATGCTGAATGACACGATTTGAATATGCACAAGAAGTGGCTATGCTTAGTGATAGGTATAGCCACTTTCTTTTAGATCTGGTTCCGAGATTCGGAAAAAGCCTTATATGTACAGAACTGATTAAGAAGTGGAATCCTGAAAAAATTCTAATTTTAAGTGGAGCAAATTCTACTAATAGTCAGTGGGTTGAAAATCTTGAAGAATATAATCCTGATCTTCTTGAGATCACCGACATCTATTGCTATCAGTCTGCTCACAAACTTGAGGATATATATGATGTAATTTGTCTCGACGAAGCAGATTTAATTTCGAAAAACAGATTAGACTACCTTAAAGAGTTAAACCCAAAACATTGGATAGGAATGAGTGGAACTCTTGAGGAAGAGCATATAGACTTCTTCAGATTCTTAACTAAAGGAAAATTCTACCACGCTAAAGTTGAGTTTGAACAAGCAGTTGAATGGGGGATATTACCTGCTCCCAAGATTTATTCAGTAAGTCTTCAGATGGATAATACTAAAAGGTATCTATTATTTGAAAAAGGAAAGGACAAGAAGAAGAAAAATCTTATTGTTCCTTTTAACGAAAGATGGACTGCTTTTAAGGACAAATCTAAAAACGCTTTGATTCAGTGTACTGAATTAGAGTACCATCAGTTAATTTGTGAAGAGTTTGAGAAGTGGAAAGGATTTGAATCTGAGTTTGAATTACCTTATAATGAACGTAGCGAGTTTATTAAGATGATGCAAACCAAAGGTTTTAATCAGGTCACTTGTCGAGACAAAAAGATGAGAATAGGTAATGACAGAAAGAAGTTTTTTGCAAACATCAAAAACAGATGGTTTACTAAACTGTATTCTCAGTTACCTAAAGGGTCAAGGGTGTTGGTTTTCTGTAATGATATTGCACAAGCAGAACTCCTTAACAAAGAGTTTAGTGTACATTCTAAGAATGATTCAGAAACCAACGAAAGTCTTATCGAAAGATTTAATAACAAAGAAATTAACGTTTTACACAGTGTTAATTCTTTAGCACGAGGAGTGGATTTTGTAGATGTGGACTATTTAATCATAGTTCAGTCTTCTATGAAACAAGGTACTCAAATCCAAAAATTTGCAAGGAGTGGTCTTAGTATTGCTCCTAAAACGATTTTGATGTACTACCCGCAGACACAAGATGAGAAATACGTTAATAAGTTTTTAGAACAATTCAAAGAAGAATGGATAATTAAAAAGACATTACAATGACTGAAATTAAAATAAAAGGACGTACTTTCAACTATCGAATAGGTACTAAAAAGTACGATGAAAATGAAAGATGGTTTGACATCATCGAAGTTTACTATACAGATGGAATACCTACAGATTATGTTGAAGACACACGAGTTTGTTATAGATGTGAATCTGTAGCAGCAATTAAAGAACACAATGCTTTACTTATACAAGCATATTTTAAACCTATTATTGATTTAGATGACTTTCCGAATGAATTTACTGAAACTATTGATAGTTAGTCTATTATTCTCCTCTTGTGTTATTTCTCAACCTAAATATCGTTTTTACTACTCTCCTTCAATGGAAAAGAAAACAGGTATTCAAGGTTATTGTAAAGTAGGAAACAAAGTATTTCCTGCAACACACATTATCGAACATAGATTAATTAGAAAAGATGCTCTCTTAGTAGGAACGTCAGACACAATTTATTTAACCTATGACAAAACAAAAGTAACATGGTCAAAATAGGAACATTTTATATAGATAAAAGTACAGGTAATGTTTATTTAACAAGTCAAGTTTCAGAAGATAACTTATTGTTTATAAATATTAGATCAGCAAACAGGTATTCTGATTCTTCAACCAGGCCTAACGAAGATCCTCCTAAAGAGTTTAAGAAGTTTTTTGGTGAAATTAGTATTCAAGTATATCAAGATAAAACTACGATTAAAATTGTAGAAGATGATATTGAAGAAATTATTCAGGAAAAATTATCTATAGGAATCACAAGAGAAGAAATTCGTAAACTTTTAAAAGAATATCGAAAAGATGAACACTCAATTTAATACTAAAGAAGAGTTCTTTTTAGACATGCTTGAATTTTACACTCAAGATACAGATAGAAGATGTATCAATGAAAACGGAGATTGTCTGTATTATCTTGAGGGTAAAGCAGGATGTGCTATTGGGAGATTTTTAAATCCGAAAATTGCTCAAGATCTTGATGATGCAGAATTAAAAATTCAATCTGCTATAAACAGAAACTTTATAGGTATTCCTAAATGGATGATTGGTCTTGGAGCAAGTTTTTTACAAGACATTCAAATATTTCACGATCAAGATGCGTATTGGGATTTAGAAAACAAAACATTGTCTTATGAAGGAAGACAAACGGTTAAAGATGTTTTAAAAAAGTATGACATTAGTGAAGAGAAGTTTAAAAAATATATTGAATGAATATAAACGAAGAATTCAAAGAATTGTGTAAAGAAAATGAAATCCCTCTTAGTGAGGGATTTCTATTTGGAATTATTTTGGAGTTTCAAGATCAAATTCCAGAATTGAAACAGTTTATTTTAAACGAAGAGTTTTTTGATTACGAGCGGTATCAACCTCTTCAAATTAACCTTTGTACTACTAATCCAGAAACCCTTAAACCAGAACTTAAAGTTCCTTTGTTTGGAGGAGTAGTAGATGGAGAGTATGAGGTTTTTATCACTTCTGTCGTAGAACAAATCGGTTCTACAATTAAAGGAAAAGAAACCTCTTACTCATTATTTACAAAAGAAGGCATTGAAAAAAATTGTTTTTATAAAGTAAAAAACAGTATTGAAAACTTTGACTTAAATCGTTTGGTTAAAAGTATTGTCCTTTATTATGGGCAGACTATGATGGCCAAACAACTGGGTAATTATCTTAGAAGTGAGGAATGTTTAATTAACTATAAAACACTTCAAGAAGAAAATTATGGAAGACTTCTTAATAAGAGTTGAAGAAGGAAGAAAAGGCTTGAATGAAGGGTTACTTACTGATCCTCCAATGTTTTCAGAAGCAATTAACAACATTCAAAAAAAAATGATTTATGTTGTATTTGCGGCACCTAAAGCATTTAAGACTAAGTTTGTAGACTCTTTCTTTGTCCTTCACCCTTTCTTGAAAAACCCAAACAAAGATATTGAATGGGATTATTTTAGTTTTGAAATAGACAGAATAAACAAAGTTGCAGATTGGATTGCTTTTTTCTTTTGGACAGATTATAAAATAAAATATAGTTCAAATCACATTTTATTTAGAGGAATACATAAAGTTAAAGATGAACATCTTAAACTTATGGATGAAATTCTTGCAAAAAGAATTATTCCTCTAATGGGAAATTATAATGCTAAAGGAGAGAAAATAAGTCAAGGTAAACTTAACTTTGTGGAAGATAGAGAAAACCCCACAGGGGTCAGAAATTATCTTTTGTCTAAAATTAAATTGGAAGGAGAAGTGGTTTATGAAGATTATGAAATGGAAGAAGAAGGTAAAACAGTAAAGAAAAAAAGACTTACTGGATTTCACCATTCTAATCCTGAAAAGTACAGAATCGTAATAACTGATCACATCAGGAAACTAAAGAGAGAAAGAGGCTTTAATATAAAAGAGAATATGGACAAATATTCTGATTATCAAGTTAGTTTACGAAACATATTTGGATATACATTCGTAAATATTGTTCACTCTAATAGAGCAATATCAGACACTTCCAGAGTTTCTCTAAACGAAGGTAAATATTTAACTCCTCACTTAGATGATATAAAGGACTCTGGTAATATAGGAGAGGATCTATCTGTTGCTATTTCATTATTAAATCCAGAGGCATATAAAATTAGAAATCACTTTGATTATAATGTTGCTGAGTGGCAAGGTATGTATAGAAGCCTTCATTTAATTGCTTCACGAGACACTGAAGCCCCTAAAGACATGGCTTTAATTGGGGATGGTGCTAATAATTTTTTTAAAGCGTTACCTTCTCCAACAGATAGAGAAGAATTGCTTAGATTTAAAAAAATGTTTAATGCTTATAGAGCACTTCCTTTCGGAGAAGTATTTCAAGTATAAATTAATGTAAATAATTTGTATTATTATGGGATAGTAAGTGATAAAGACGTATCTTTATATCTTACTAAACATAGTAGATATGGAACACTTACAACAACAAATAGTAGATTTACATTTATCTGGCTTTTCTAATCGTCAAATTTCTATTCAAGTTGGTATTTCACCACAAAAAGTATCATCCTTTTTAAAGGAAAGGGGATACTCGTCCTCTAAAAACATACCTTTATTTACCAAAGAAGAGTTATTAAAACATTGGAAAAGTGGTTTGAACGACTATGAAATATCTAAAATTTTAAATGTTAGTCGCTCTTTAGTACAACTAAAAAGAAAAATATGGGGACTATCTTCCAACTATTCTTCGGAACAGAGAAAAACGATTGACGAAGTTATACTTACAACTCTTGTAGAGGAAGGTCTTTCAGATAGAGAAATTTCTGAAAGAATGAAGTGTGCTGAAATCTCTGTTTATTTTGTTAGAAAGAGACTGTCTCTTAGACAAAATGAAAATAGAAGCGAAGCGAAAAAAGTAGTTTTATCTCAAGTTCAGAAAGAATGTTTATTTGGTACTTTATTAGGAGATGGTAGTTTACGTTTATCCAAACGTTCTAAAAATCCGAGAGGGAAAGTCGAACACTGCGCCAAACAATTAGAATATTTAAAGTATAAACATCAATTTTTGGAAAATATAAGTTCCAAGATTGATTCTCATGTAAGAAATCTTAGTGGAGATAGATCAAAACATTTTGGAAAGAAGGGACTTTCTTATTCTTATAGTTTTCAATTAAATGCGAATCCAGAACTACATGAGTTTTATTATGAGTTTTATTCCAAAGGAAAAAAAATAATTCCAATAGATTTGTTAGACAAGTATTACTCACCTCTGGCAATGGCTATCCATTTCATGGACGATGGTACAAAAACAGCATCTGGCTATTCAATAGCAACCATGTGTTTTGAAAGAGAAAATCAACAAGAATTTTCAGATTTTATTTACAAGAAGTATGGTATAAAAAGCCATATTACAAGTAAAAATCAGATTTATCTTCTGGCAGAAACAGCACCTGTTTTCACAAAGTTAATAAAACCATTTGTGCCCCCTGTAATGCAATATAAACTACACGATCATGTGAGTAAGGTTAAAAGAAAAGTAAATATGTACAATAAAACAGGAGATCTGATTAAAACATTTGCGTCTGTAACCGAGTGTAAAAAATATTTAAACATTGGGATAGACACTGTTATTAAACAGTGTAAAGGAAATGTTAGTAATCCTCGACACGGC
>WBZU01003164.1_pt1 | contig 10955 bp, 14 predicted proteins | sample 5204311 | NCBI WGS metagenome assembly WBZU01 (sample SAMN12344359, study PRJNA552823) | activated sludge metagenome | biome: Activated sludge suspended growth; feature: Nitrification reactor; material: Wastewater; isolation source: activated sludge from nitrification reactor of wastewater... | reverse complement strand
GTCGAGGATCTGGGCGCGCGTCAGGGCACGCCGCGGGTTGAGCAGGAAGTAGCGCAGGAGCCGGTACTCGGTACCGGCCAGGTCGATCCGCCGCCCGCCGCGGAACACCTCGTGGCTCTCCTCGTCGAGCACCACGTCGGCGAAGGAGAGGCGGCCGTCGTCGTGCTCGTCGGCGGCGCTGCGCCGGCGCAGGATCGCCCGCACGCGCGCCACCAGCTCCTCGAGGTTGAAGGGCTTGGTGACGTAGTCGTCGCCGCCGATGGTCAGGCCGCGGACCTTGTCCTCGGTGGTGTCGCGGGCGGTGAGGAAGAGGACGGGGATCCCCGAGCGCCGCTCGCCCAGGCGCCGCAGCACCTCGAACCCGTCCATGTCGGGGAGCATCACGTCGAGGACGATCACCTCGGGCCGGCAGCGCGCCACGGCGCTCAGCGCCTCGCCGCCCGTTCCGGCGACGTCGACGGCGAACCCCTCGTGTCGCAGGGCGAGGGCCACCACGTCGGCGATGGCGGGGTCGTCGTCCACGACGAGCGCGCGCGTCGGGGATTCGGAGGTCGGCATCGCGGGAACATCCTCGCAGGGATACCTCAGAGTTTGCTGAGGGATTGCTGTGCCACGGCGCCCGCCCCAGCGGGTAGCGTTGGCGCCCCATCGTCCAGCGTCGCAGTGAGGGTTGTGCATGACCGAGAACACCGCCATCGCCACGCCCGGCCAGGCCCGGCGCAAGATCTTCGCGATGACCTGCGTGGCCGCCCTCGGCGGCTTCCTGTTCGGCTTCGACACCTCGGTCATCAACGGCGCGGTCACCGCCATCGACGACCAGTTCCACGCCAGCTCCGGCGAGCTGGGCTTCGCGGTCAGCTCGGCCCTGCTGGGCTGCGCGGTCGGCGCCTGGTACGCGGGCCCGCTGGCCGACCGGTTCAGCCGCATCCACATCATGCAGACGGCGGCCGTCCTCTTCACCATCAGCGCGATCGGGTCGGCCCTGGCCGGCAGCCTCGAGGTGCTGATCGTGTTCCGCGTGATGGGCGGCATCGGCGTCGGCATGGCCAGCGTGGTGGTGCCGGCCTACATCGCCGAGATCGCGCCGGCAGAGCGCCGCGGGCGCCTGGCCTCCATGCAGCAGCTGGCGATCGTGCTGGGCATCTTCGTCGCGCTGCTCACCGACTTCCTCATCTCCGAGGCGGCCGGCGGCGCGTCCAACGACCTGTGGCTCGGGCTCGAGGCGTGGCGCTGGATGTTCCTCTCCGGCGTGGTGCCCGCCGTGCTCTACGGCGTCGGCACGCTGTTCCTCCCCTTCTCCCCGCGCTACCTCGTCATGAAGGGCAAGGACGCGCAGGCCGCCGAGGTGCTCCGTTCCATCGGCGAGCAGGACGCGGACGCGAAGATCAAGTCGATCCAGCGCACGATGAACACCAAGCGCCCGCGGCTGGCCGACCTGCGCTCCGAGAGCGGCGGGCTGCAGCCGATCGTGTGGGTGGGCATCACGGTCTCGGCGCTGCAGCAGCTCGTCGGGATCAACGTGATCTTCTACTACTCCAGCACCCTCTGGCAGGCGGTCGGGTTCTCCGAGTCCAACTCGATGCTCATCACCGTCATCACCTCGGTGATCAACGTGGTGGTGACGCTCATCGCGATCGCCACCGTCGACCGGGTCGGCCGCCGCGCGCTGCTGCTCGTCGGCTCCGCCGGCATGACCGTCTGCCTCTCCACCATGGCGGTGGTGTTCGCCACCGCCGGCACGAACGCGGCCGGCCAGCCCGACCTCGGCGACTTCACGGGCCCGCTGGCGCTGGTGGCGGCCAACGGCTTCGTCATCTTCTTCGGGATGTCGTGGGGCCCGGTGGTGTGGGTGCTGCTCGGCGAGATGTTCCCCAACAGCATCCGGGCGATCGCCATGTCCGTCGCGGTGGCCGTGCAGTGGATCATGAACTTCGTGGTCTCCACCACCTTCCCGCCCCTCTCCGAAGCAGGCCTGGGCCTGGCCTACGGGTTGTACGCCGGGTTCGCCCTCATCTCGCTGTTCTTCGTGGCGAAGTTCGTCCAGGAGACCAAGGGCGTGGAGCTGGAGGACATGACCGGCGACGTCGGCCACCACGAGGCCGCCACCAGTGCGCAGCCCGCGACCTAGCGGGACCCCGACGATGGCGATCACGGTCTACGAGAAGCGCACCTGCACGAAGTGCCGCCAGCTGGCCGCCCTGCTCACCGAGCGGGGCGTCGACTTCGAGCGCGTCGAGTTCCACCTGGAGGGGCTGACCGAGCCGCAGCTGCGCGACCTCGTCGCCCGCGCCGGGGTGCCGGCCCGCGAGCTGCTGCGCCGGCGCGAGCCGGGCGCGGCCGCCCTGCGCGACGCCGACGACGACGCGGTCATCGCGGCGATGGTGGCCACGCCCGCGTTGCTGGAGCGGCCCGTGGTGGTCAACGGGGACCGGGCCGTGCTGGCCCGGCCCACCGAGCGGGTCCTGGAGATCCTGTGAGCACCACGACGTCGCCCCGCCCGTTCCCGGTCGTCACGGTGACGGTCGCCGCGGTGGCCTACGCGCTGGTCGCCACGCTGGCCCTGGCCCTGGAGCCGCCCGCGAAGGGGTGGGCGGTGCTGGCCTGCTCGGTCGGCGGCTGCGTCGCGCTGGTGGTGGTGGCCCGGCAGGCGGGCCGGTCCGACTGGCTCGCCGCCCTCGGCGTCCTCATCCCGATCTCGATCTTCCAGGTCCTGCCCGACTGGTTCCTGGCCGACGGCCTGGGCACCCTGCACTTCCCCGACACCGGCGCCGTGCGGGTCGGTGGCGTCATCCCGCTGGCCATGGCAGGGATGTGGGCGATCCCCCTGTTCGTCGTGTACCTCGCCGCCCACGGCAGCGCCGCCCGGGGCGCGGTGGTGGCCTTCCTCTTCTTCCTCGCCACCGAGCTGCTGGCGCCCGCCGTGGACCTGTGGGGCCCGGCCGGCGGCGTGCGCGAGATCCTCGGCGTGGCGGTCTACGTGCTCCCGGCCGAGGCGGTGCTCGGCGCCGCCACCGTGATCGCCGTGCGCGAGACGGCGCAGCGCTCCTTCGGGGTGCGCATCCTCGCCGCGCTGGCGGTGAGCACGCTGTACACGGGGGCGCTGGCGCTGTGCTGGTTCCTCATCGACCACGCCGACCTGACGCTGTCGGCCTCGTAGCTTCAGGCGACCGCGGCGCCCTTGCGCTGGTTGCAGGGCGCGCACAGGACCTGCAGGTTCGCCACCGTCGACGCGCCGCCGAGGGCGAACGGGATGACGTGGTCGAACTGCAGCTCGAAATCGGCGCCGCAGTCCACGCACCGCCCGCCGTCGCGCTCCCACACCTCCTGGCGCACGCTGCGCGGGATCGGCTCGCGGCGCGGCGCGGCCCCGTGCTCCTCGCCGGCCAGCGCGGCGTGGGCGCGCTCCAGGGTCCGGCGCCGGCGCGCGTCCCGGGCGAACACGAGCGCCCGCACGTCCTGGGCGGTCAGCTCGTCGTCCTCCCAGAAGAAGCGGTCGTCGTGGATCCAGTACACCCGCGGCCCGTCCTGCAGCACCGCGACCGGCTCGTCCTGCTGGCGCTCGCGCAGCTCCTGCAGGGCGCGCCGCGACCACGTCCGGTCGCTGACCGCCGCGCCGCAGGCGAAGACCCAGCGCGTGCCGAACACCGTGCGCGCCCGGCGCTCGAAGTGGGCGTCCTTGACCTCCCGCAGCATCCCCCGCAGTCTCGCCCGGCCGCGGACGGGATGAACGGCCGGTTGCAGGCGCGGAAACTCAGCCGCCGACGGGCGGCGCGACCGGGGCGCCGGGGCGCAGCAGGCCCAGGAGCTGCCGGGCGCGGGGCCCGGCGGTCACGTGGATCGCCGCGGGCTCGCGCACCCAGGCGATGACGTCCAGGGCGGTGAGGCGGTCGAGCATGAACTGCATCGCCTGCGCCTGGGCGGTGGTGCGGTAGGTCCGCGAGAGGTCGAAGGCGAAGCCGGTGGTGTGCAGCGAGTAGGCGCGGGTCGCCTCGATGTTGGAGGCCACCAGGAGCCGCTGGTAGGGCGTGTCGCGCACGGACGACGTGACGGTGAGCGGGGCGGTCGCGGAGATCGCCTGGACCCCGGCGCCGAGGTAGAGCAGGGTGGCGAGGGCCTCGGGCGCCAGGGCCCGGAACAGCCGGCGGGGCTCGCCGAGCCGGGGGGCCAGCTCGCCCATCGACGGGGAGACGAGCAGCCCGTCGGGGCGCAGGCGCCAGGCGGTGAGCGGGTTCAGCGCACCGGACGACCGGGCCGCGCGGATCTCGTCGGCGCTGGTGAAGACGGTGGTGGTGGCCTCGGGGCGCAGCACCTCCTCGCTGGAGTTCTTGTTCGTCTGCAGCGTCGCGGTGCGGGCCAGGCCGGCGGGATCGGTCCGGTACCGGGCCATGATCTGCTCGGCCGCGCGCACCCGCCACAGGTACGTCGAGCTGCTGTCGCCCAGCGAGGCGAGGAAGGCGTAGGACGCCTGGTGGTGCAGCGGCGTGCTGTCGAAGTAGAGCTGGGCGTACGGCACGTCGGAGGAGCCGTACTTGTCCTGCGCGGTCTGCAGGTTGCCGATGCCCATGTGGTAGCTGACGACCGCCAGCTCCTGCGTCCCCAGCTTGTCCTGCGCGAGCTTGAGGTACCGCACGGTGGCGGCCAGCGACTTGCGCGCGTCGAACCGCTCGTCGGCCCGGCGTCGCAGCGCCTCGCGGGCCGCCTGCTTGGGCCCGCCCTTGTTGATGCGCTTGGTGAGCCGGCGCGACTGCGCGAGGTCGACGTGCATCCCCAGCAGGCCGGTGGCCGTCTCGGCGAGGATCTGCGTGAGGCCGACGGCGCCGCTCAGGTCGTTGGAGGCCAGCGCGTCCGGCCGGCCGCCGCTCTCCAGGTAGACCATGCCCTCGAGCACGTCGGGGTCGACGTCCGAGCCGGCGACGGCCTGCTCGATGAGCGGGCGCAGCGCCGCGACCCGCTCGGCGGTGGCGACCGCGCCGCCCGGGGACAGCGCGTACAGGGGGTGGGCCAGGCCCGCGGCGGCCCGCTGCTCGAAGGCGGCCCGGCGGGCGGGCTGGTAGCGCAGCGGGTCGATCCCCTTGCCGGCGGCGCTGCCCGGGACCAGGCGCTGGGACAGGGGGATGCCGCCGCCCGTGTCATCGCCCGCGCCGCCGCGCAGGAGCAGGAAGGCGGCCACGGCCACCGCCGCGATCATCAGCAGCGCCGCGGCGATGCGGCCGCGGCGCACACGGCGCGCGGGTGGGCGCCGGGCCCACGAGGAGTTGGGGCCGGGCGTGCGTCGGGACGGGGACATCGGCCCGACACGGTGGCACACCGAGATAAGCGGTGACGTAAGACCGGCGCGTAGGATCGCCGCATGGTCCCCGACGAGTTCCACGACTTCTTCGTCGCGACCGCGGGGGTGGCCGGCGCCCTCATCGGCCTCCTGTTCGTGGCCCTCAGCGTCGCGCAGGAGAGCGGGGCCGACCGCGCCCCGGTCCAGCAGGTGCGAGCCGCCGCGGCGATGTCGGCGCTCATCGACGCGCTGCTCATCTCCCTTTTCGCGCTGCTGCCGGCCAGCGACCTGAGCACGGCGTGCATCGTCCTGGGCATCGTCGGCCTCAGCTCCACCGCGGGCCTCGTGGTGGTGCTTCACCGTGCGCGCCTGGAGGGCCGCCATCCGCGGCAGTGGCTGCTGCTCTTCGGGCTCCTGATCCTCTACGTCATCCAGCTGCTGCTCGCCGGCGAGGTGGACGGGAAGGTCGCCGACGTCGACGCGGTCAACAACGTCGGCGTCCTGGTGATCGTCTTCTTCGCCATCGGGATCGCCCGCGCGTGGGAGCTGGTCGGCGCCCCGGAGACCGGGCTGATCGGCACGTTGCGCCACCTCCGCGGCCGCCCGGGCGACGACGAGCAGCCCTGACCACCCCGTAGGATCGCGCCCATGGCCCTGGACGAGATCGAGCGCGACGCCCTCATCGACACCGACGTCCCGCACGTCTGGCAGCTCCTGACCCACGCCGAGCACCTGGGCGCCTGGTTCGGCGACGCGGGCGCGAGCATCGACCTGCGGCCCGGCGGCGAGCTCATCGTCCACTGGGAGGAGCACGGCGCCGTCCACGGGCGCTTCGAGGCCGTCGACGCCCCGAGCGTGCTCGCCTTCCGCTGGGCGCCGTTCGCCCACCCCGGGGGCACCGAGCCGGTGCCCGGGAACTCCACGCTCGTCACCTTCCTGCTGACGCCCGAGGGCGCCGGGACGCGGGTGAAGGTGGTGGAGTCCGGGTTCGCCTCGCTCGAGTGCTCCGGCCACGAGCAGCGCCAGCACGCCTTCCGCAACGGCGAGGGCTGGGACCTCGAGCTGCGGCACCTGGCCGACCTCGCCGCGCGCGAGGTCATCCTGCGCGCGACCAACGGCCGCTGACGCCCGCGCGACATCGGGCGGCTCCCGCCGGGACAATGGGGTGGTGCGCAGCGACGACGACACACCCCCGGCCGCGCCCGGGATCGACCCGGCCGACCTGGAGCTGGCGCTCCGCGTGCTGGCCCAGGTGGACGAGCTTCCCCTCGAGCATCCGGACGCCGTCACCGTGCAGCGTGCGACCGCCGGCCTCTACAAGACGGCCCGCAAGCGCCGGCGCGTGGAGGCCCGCAACGCGGTGGTGGCCCACGACGAGGCCGTGACCGCGGCGACCGCCACGGGCGCGCCCGGCCGCATCGACGACGAGACCCAGGGCCTGCCGCTCGTGTCGCAGGCCAAGGGCGCGATCGCGGGTCATCTGCAGCAGCCGCGCTCGTGCTACATCTGCAAGGTCCGCTACACGCAGGTCGACGCGTTCTACCACCAGCTCTGTCAAGACTGCGCGGCCTTCAACCACGCCCGGCGCGACGCCCGCACGGACCTGTCCGGCAGGCGCGCCCTGCTCACCGGCGGCCGCGCCAAGATCGGCATGTACATCGCGCTGCGGCTGTTGCGCGACGGGGCCGACACCACCATCACCACCCGCTTCCCCAACGACGCGGTCCGGCGCTTCGCGGCGATGCCCGACAGCGCCGACTGGCTGCACCGCCTGCGGATCGTGGGGATCGACCTGCGCGACCCCGCCCAGGTCGTCGCCCTGGCCGACTCGATGATCGAGCGCGGGCACCTGGACATCCTCATCAACAACGCGGCCCAGACCGTGCGCCGCTCCGCCGAGGCCTACGCGCTGCTGGCCGACGCCGAGCGCGCGCCCCTGCCCGAGGGCCCGCGGCCGGAGATCGTCACGTTCGGCCGCGCGGGCGACACCCAGCCCACGGCGCTGAGCGTCTCCACCGGCGAGCACTGGTCCCCCACGCCGAAGGCGCTCACGGCCATGGCGCTGACCGCCGGCTCGGCGACCTTCGACCGCGTGCGGATGGGCAACGCCATCGACGCCGGCGGCCTCGTCCCCGACCTGCACGACAGCAACAGCTGGGTGCAGACCGTCGAGGAGGTCGACCCGATGGAGCTGCTCGAGGTCCAGCTCTGCAACTCGACCGCGCCGTTCATCCTCATCAGCCGGCTGCGCGCCGCGCTGGCCGCCTCCCCGGCGCGGCGGACCTACGTGGTCAACGTGTCGGCGATGGAGGGCCAGTTCAGCCGCGGCTACAAGGGCCCGGGCCATCCGCACACGAACATGGCCAAGGCCGCGCTGAACATGCTGACCCGCACCAGCGCCCAGGAGATGCTCACGGACGGCATCCTCATGACGAGCGTCGACACCGGGTGGATCACCGACGAGCGCCCGCACCCCCAGAAGATGCGCCTGGCCGACGACGGCTTCCACGCCCCGCTGGACCTCGTCGACGGCGCCGCGCGCGTGTACGACCCGATCGTGCGCGGCGAGGCGGGCGAGGACCTGCACGGCTGCTTCCTCAAGGACTACGCGAAGTCGCCGTGGTGACCCCCGCGCGCACCCCGGTGCAGGGGGTCGTGATGCGGGTGGAGCCGCTCACACCGCACATGATCCGCGTGGTCCTCGGGGGACCCGAGCTGGCGGACTTCGCCCTCGGTCCGTTCACCGACCACTACGTGAAGCTCCAGTTCCCCGACGGCGACGGGAAGCTGCGCACGCGCACCTACACCGCCCGCGCCTGGGACCCCGAGCGCCGCGAGCTGACGATCGACTTCGTCCACCACGGCGACACCGGCGTGGCCGGCCCGTGGGCCGCCGCCGCCCGCCCGGGAGACCGCCTGCAGCTGCGGGGCATCGTCCCCGGCGGCGCCTACGCCCCGGACCCCACCGCCGACTGGCACCTCATGGTCGGGGACGCCAGCGTGGTCCCGGCGATCGGCGCCTCACTGCTGCGGGTCCCCGCCGGCGTGCCCGTCCACGTGTTCCTGCAGGTCGAGGGGCCGCAGGAGGAGCTCCCGCTGGTCTCGCCCGGCGACCTGCGCCTGACCTGGCTGCACGGCACCGGCGACGAGGACGCGCTGGAGCGCGCGGTGCGGGCGCTGGCGTTCCCGGCCGGCCGGGTGCACGGCTTCGTCCACGGCGAGGCCAGCGCCGTGCGCGCCGTGCGCCGGCACCTGCTGGTGGACCGTGGGATCCCGCGCGAGGCCCTCTCGGTGTCCGGGTACTGGAAGCGCACCCGGACCGAGGAGGGCTGGCGCGAGGACAAGCCGGAGTGGAACCGCCTCGCCGAGGCGGACGTCGCCTCCTAGCGCAGCCCGACGAGATCCACGACGAACACGAGCGTCTCGTCGGGGCCGATGACCCCGCCCGCGCCGCGCTTGCCGTAGGCGAGGTTCGGCGGGATGGTGATGCGGCGCCGGCCGCCCACCTTCATGCCCGCGACGCCCTGATCCCACCCGGGGATGACCTGGCCCTTGCCGAGGCCGAACTTGAACGTGTCGCCCCGGTCCCAGGAGGCGTCGAACTGGTTGCCGGTCGCCCAGGAGACCCCGACGTAATGCACCTCGACGATGTGCCCGGAGGCGGCCTCGTCGCCGTCACCGACGACGATGTCCTCGAGCTCCAGCTGGTAGGAGGGGTCGGTCCCGACGGGGACGTCGACGGTCGGCTTCTCGCTTGTGCTCATGCCCGGCACGATACCTTCACGGATCCGTGGCCAAGCGCGACAACACCAAGGTGGTCTGGTCCAGCAGCGACGGCGACCTGCGCAACGCGCGCGACCCCGCGGTGAAGGCGCGGCTGGAGGGCTGCGGGCCGGTCAAGGTGCGGCGCGAGACGGCCGGCCGGCGCGGCAAGGCGGCCACCACGATCTCCGGCGTCCCGGTGGATGACGCCGGCCTGCGCCAGCTGGCGGGCCGGCTGAAGAAGCGCTGCGGCGTCGGCGGCGCGGTGAAGGACGGCGTGATCGAGCTGCAGGGCGATCACCGCGACGTGGTCGTCGCCGTCCTGCGCGACGCCGGCTACGACGTCAGGCTCGCCGGCGGCTGAGCCGCCGGGGCGCGACTGGCGCTCGACAGGGTGCCCCGCGCACCCTGGAGCGCACTCCGTACCACGGAGGTGGTGCGACTAGGCGTGGACGCGCAGCGCGGTGCCCATGGCGCGCGGGGCGTTGGGCTCGACGTCGGCGTGGTTGTTCTCGGCCGACGTGTAGCGGCTGGGGCGCGGAAGGTCCCAGACCAGCAGCGCGAGCGGGATGAGCACGAGGAGGGAGATGATGATGAGAGCCATTGCGGTGCTCCTTCTCTGACGGGGGAACGACTGGACACCAACCATCCTGCGCCCGCCGGGTGAAGGTTCGGTGGGGCGAAGGTGGGAATCCGGTACGTGCCCGTCAGGGCACCGCGGGGCCTACTGCTCGTAGTTCTCCACCTCGGACGCCGGGCGCAGGTCGGCGAGGTCCGGGTCCTCGCCGAACTCCTCGTGGGCGCGGCGCTGGCGCAGCAGGTCCCAGTAGCGATCGAGCTCGACCTTGATCGCCTCCATCCGGGCGTGCTCCTCCGGGGAGAGGCCGGAGCCGTCGGTGTGCCGGCCGCGGAGCGTGTGCTCCTCGTCGACGAGCTGTTCGATGTGCGCGGAGATCGAGGCGTCGGAGGTCATGTCGCAGTCATACCCCGGGGCCGGGCCGACAATCAAGTCCGGCCCCGGAGGGACGGCGGCTCAGCCCAGCCCGCCACCGGCGTCGCAGCGGATGATGGCCGCGCGCTCCAGGCCCGCGTCGCGGTGGGCCAGCGCGACGCCGACCACCGGGTCCAGGGCGAGGTCCAGGAAGGACTGCACGTTCGGGTAGTGCACGGCGATGATCTCGTCGTAGACGTCGCTCTCGTCGCCGATGACGGTCATCCCGGCGAACGTGTGCCACTGGATCGACCCGCCCACGCGGTTCAGCGTCTGGGCGGCCACCATGCCGTAGCGCTCGTACGCCTCACGGCCGGTCACGTCCGGGTTCTCGCCGCCGGGCGGGTCCCCCTGGTAGGCCGCGCGGTCGCGGTAACGGTTGAGGTTGAGCATCACGAGCGGGCCGTCGGCGTCGGTGCCGATGAGGGCGGCGAGCTCCGTGAGTTGCTCCTGGGTGGGGTGGATCGGCATGGTGCTCCTCGTCGGGTCGGGTCAGGAAGGGGAAGGGGTCGCGCGCTGCAGGCCCGCCTCGCGCAGGGCGAGCTCGAGGTCCTCGATGCGGTCCTGACCCCAGAACAGCTCGCCCTCGAACACGAAGACCGGCACGCCCCAGTGACCGAGCTCGATCAGGGCCTCGGTGTCCTGGTCCACGCGGGCGCGCAGGGCGCGGTCGACCAGGGCGGCCTGGCAGGCGGCCCAGTCCAGGCCCGCGCCCTCGCACACGGAGCGCAGGCCGTCGTCGTCAGCCACGTCGACGGCCTCGGCCCAGATCGCGCGGCTGGCCGCGAGGACGAACTCCCGCTCGCGCCCGACGTCCACGGCGTGCTCGGCCACCAGCAGGCAGCGGATCGCGCCCTCGCCGATCGGGTCGTGGATGCGGCCGAAGGGCATGCCCAGGCGCTTGGACTCCCGCTTGACGTCACGCAGCGTGTG
>WBZU01003163.1_pt1 | contig 10958 bp, 8 predicted proteins | sample 5204311 | NCBI WGS metagenome assembly WBZU01 (sample SAMN12344359, study PRJNA552823) | activated sludge metagenome | biome: Activated sludge suspended growth; feature: Nitrification reactor; material: Wastewater; isolation source: activated sludge from nitrification reactor of wastewater treatment... | reverse complement strand
CTTGGCCATCACGGTTTCGCGGCGATGCAGGATCTCGGTCTGCTGGACGAGCTCCAGGCACGAGGCCGCGCCATCGGAACGCAGCCGGACGGAACGCCGGCGGCAGTTGCCGTCGCTGTCGGCTGGCTGTTGCACCAACTCGCCGCCGGCGCGCCGGCGCGCTACGGCGTCACGGTGACTGAGCTGGTGCACGACGAGGCCGGCCGGGTGACCGGCGTGCGCGTGGACGGGGAGCGCGGTGCCGAGGTGGTCGAAGCCGACCTGGTGGTGGCGTGCGACGGTCGCAACTCGCGAGTGCGCCAGATGGCCGGCTTGGTCGCAGACATTGAAACCACCGCCGAGGGCAAGATCGAGTGGATGAGCGACGTGCCGAGTCCGGTGTCGTTCGCGATGGCGTACATGTCGAACGGCGGCCACATTGGATTGCTCAGCTGGCCGGAGGGATCATTCGGGTGGCGAACGACCGATCCGGTTGGCAAGGATGCGGCGCTCACACCGGGCCGTGACGCGTTGATCGCGTCGTGGGAGCGGCTGCTGCCGGAAGCGGCCGATGCGGTCCGCGGTGTGCGCTCGATGGACGAGGTCTTCTACGACCAGCCGCAGCTGCTTCGCTGCCCGCGATGGTGGACTCCCGGTGTGGTGCTGATCGGCGACTCGGCGCACTTCTTCGGTCCGGAGACCGGGGCGAGTGCCGGGGTGGGGATGGCCGACGCACATGCGCTGACGCAGGCGATCGTCGCTCACGCGAACGACCCCGACGCCGCATGTGCCACGTACGAAGCCTGGCGTGCGCCGGCGGTGCGGCCGCTGGAGGCGATGGATCCGGCGCGGAGTCGATGCGATCCGACCACCATTGCGCCTGCCGCCCCGCACGAGCGGTGGCCGCCCCCTGCGTGAGTCGCCCCCCCCCGGGGTGACCGGCGCGTCGGGGTCGTCTGAAAGAGTGCAGCAATGAAGTCCGGTCGCACGGTCATTGTGATGCTCATGACGCTGTTCGGTGTCGCCATCGGTGCGGTGGCCGTCGTCGCGGTCTACGGCCACACACGTGTGCTCCCGCCGGAGACGTTTGCCGATCGTGTCGTCGCGTCGCTCAATGGTGACCACGTGCAGTCGCTTGTCAGTGGCAAGCTCACGGCCATCGTCGTGGAACGCGGCGGCGCCGCCGTCGACTCGGCCACGGTGGAAACGGCGATCAAGCGGGTTGTCGCGTCGCCCGGGTTGACGAAGGTTGCACGGTCGCAGGTGGAGATGGCCGAGCGGCGCGTGACCGAGGGCTCGGCTCGTGACTTCACCGTGGACCTCTCATCGGCGCGGCCGCTGCTCGTCGCTCAGTTGCAGAAGATCGATCCCGCCCGCGCCGAGATGCTTCGCCGCGTCAGCGGTGCGCTGCCCGTCACATGGGAACCGCCGATCCGCGCCACGACGATCCGCCGTATCGTCGACACGGTTCGTATCGCTGCATTCGCAGCGCCGGTGCTCTCGGCACTTCTGCTGATCGTCGCCTTCGTGATCGCGCCGATGCGGCGGCTGCTGCTCGTATGGGCCGGAGTGCTCATGGTGGCGGGTGCGCTCACCGGGTTGTATGCCATGCAGCATCTGCGTTCGTCGGCGCTCGATCGCGTGCCCGGCGACGACGGGGCTTACGGGGCCATCTGGGACATCTTCGTCGAGGGACTTCGCAGCTGGTGGATCGTCACGCTCGGAATCGGTGTGTTCGCGCTGGTCGTTGGCGTGGTTCGTCCGCTTCGTCGGTAACCGGGCTGCGCAATCCGATGCCGTGCGCACCACACTGCCGACCAATAGTGTCTCGTCACGCAGTTGATCGCAGAGAAGGGGCCCCCAATGTCGTCGAATTCCACGCCACCTGACTCCAAAGACACGACGCGGGTCGTGATCGCAGCAGTCGCCGTCACCGCGGTGATCTGGTTCGCGTTCGCCAATCGCCAGCGCGTGAACATCAGCTGGTGGTTCTTCGATCGCCAGTCGCGCTTGATCTACGTGATTGTCGTATCCGCCGTTCTTGGTGCGCTCGCCGATCGCCTGCTGCTGTCACGCAAGAAGAAGAACTGACGCAAGTGACGGCGGCGGAGTACGACGACGTCGTCGTCGGCGGTGGCCACAACGGGTTGGTGGCGGCGGCATATCTTGCGCGGGCCGGACGGCGCGTGCTGGTGCTCGAAAAGCGCGATCACGTCGGTGGGGCGGCGGTCTCGGCGCAGACGTTCGCGGGAATCGACGCGCGGTTGTCGCGCTACGCGTACCTGGTGTCCCTCATGCCACAGCGCATCATCGACGACCTGGGTCTCGACGTGCGACTGGCTCGCCGTCGTTACTCGTCCTATACGCCGGACCCCACCGATCCGTCGCGTGGTCTGCTGATCGATCGACAGGACGTCGACGCCACCTGGCGACACGCCGCGTCGCTCGGGGTCGACCCCGAAGCCGTCAGCGGATGGAACGAGATGTACAGGCGTCTGGCCGCGATGGCCGAGCGCATCTGGCCCACGTTTCTCGAGCCGCTGCGATCCGCTGCCGACATGCGTGACGTGGCCGGCGACCATGAGATGTGGGATGCGCTCGTCACGGCGCCGCTCGGCGCGCTGCTTCGCAGCTTTGTCGACCACGATCTGCTTGCCGGCATCGCCGCCACGGACGGACTCATCGGTACGTTCGCATCCGTCGACGACACGTCTCTGGCCCAGAACATCTGTTTCATTTACCACGTGGTGGGCGGCGGCACGGGTGACTGGGACGTTCCGATCGGCGGCATGGGCGCGGTGACCGGCTCCATTGCGGCGGCTGCCGTGCGCGCAGGAGCGCACATCCGAACAGACGCCGAGGTGGTGGCCATCGATCCCGACGGCATCGTCACGATCGCGACGCCCTCCGGCGTCGAAAATGTGGTGGCCCCGTCGATCCTGGCAGGCTGCGCCCCTGCGGTGCTCGACCGTCTGCTCGCGGCGTCCGGCGCTCGTCCGATATCGCACGACCTGCCCCAGGGCGCGCAGCTCAAGGTCAACATGCTCCTTCGGCGACTGCCGCTGCTGCGCGACCGCGCCGTCGACCCGGCGGCGGCGTTCGCCGGCACCTTCCATATCAACGAGTCGCGCAGTCAGCTGGAGGCGGCCCACCGGCAGGCGTCCGACGGGCAGATCCCCGATCTGCCGCCCTGCGAGATCTACTGCCACACGCTGTCGGATCGCTCGATCCTCGGGCCCTCACTCGCCGACACCGACGCCCAAACGCTCACCCTGTTCGGTCTGCATATGCCCGCCGCCCTCTTCGAGGCCGACAACGAGCGGGTGCGCCGAGCGGCGCTGGCCGCAACGCTCAGGTCCCTCGACTCGGTCCTGGACGAACCCATCGAATCGCTCCTGATGAGCGATGGCGACGGTGTTCCGTGCATCGAGGCCCGCACGCCGCTCGACCTGGAGGCCGACCTCGATCTTCCGGGCGGCAACATCTTCCATCGTCCGCTGGCCTGGCCGTGGGCCGAGTCGGACGATCAGGTCGGCGCGTGGGGTGTCGAGACCCCCTACAGCTCGCTGATGATCTGCGGCGCCGGTGCACGCCGGGGAGGCGGCGTCTCGGGCATCCCCGGCTACAACGCGGCCCAGGCGGTGCTCGCCCGCGACCGTGCTGTGCACGACCACGCAGAAAGCACGGATGCACTGGGACTCCGCGAGCGGGAGGCTTGATCTGACGCACACAGATATCGGAGGGCAGAGCGATGACCGAGCCGCGCAACGAGCCGTCGGGATCACAGCATCCTCCTGATTGGTCGGCATCGGACAGCCTGCTCCAGCAGGAGATTCGCACGGAGATGCGGCGGATCGTGCAGGACGAACAGTGGATCGCCCAGACCGATCGCCGCACGCGCATCGACTGGTGGTTGGCGCTGGCGGCGCTCGCGCTCGCCGGGCTTGCCATCACCGCCATCGTACTGAGCGTGGTGGCGCTCAACCGCAACATCGACACCGTCGCGCGGGCTGCGCCGAAGGACAACAGTGTCGGAGTGGGGGCGATACGTGACGGTGCGGTGAGCGCGGCGAAACTCGCAGCCTCGTCGGTCGGCACGTCGGCGCTCGCCGAGCGGGCGGTCACCGGAGGGAAGATCGCTCCGGGGGCGGTTGTCACCGCGCTGCTTGGCGCCAAGGTCGTCACCGGCCCCAAGGTCGCAGACAATGCGATCACCGGCGCGCAGATCGACGAAGCCACCCTCGGACGGGTGCGGGTGGCGACCAACGCCTTGAAGTTCGGTGGGCTGGCCCCGGGCGCCTTCCTGACCGGCGTAACGATCGTGGAGTCGCAGACCGACGACACGACCGCTCGAATCAAGGGTCCAAAGCTCGCCGTCTGCCCGACCGGCACGAAGGTGATCGGCGGCGGGGCCGAGGTGATCGGCGCCACAAACGTCGGACTCGTGCGCAGCGCGCCATCCGGGACGACCGCGTGGGTCGCGACGGCCCGACGTCAGAACACGACCGAGACGTCGTGGACGCTGGTGGTCCAGGCGATCTGTGGCAGATTCGGGACCGGTTGATCGTGTCGCCGCGCACGCCGTGGCTGCGGCTCTCAGGAGTCGGCTTCACGGTTGCGGAAGTGCGGTGCGCGGCTGCGTGAGGCGGTTCCGAGACGGACAAGCATGCGGCGAACACGACCAGCTGGGCGCCTGCGAGATCTCTCGCCAACCCGCGTTGGCAACGCTCGAGCCATCCTGGACGGTTTGGTGGGTCAGGTGGTGGACGTGCGCGACGGCGTGGCGAGCGTGCGACTCGAAGTGGCGACGGCGTGTACCCGCATTTCCGGCACGCTGCACCAGCTGCTTGGCCGGATGCTTCGCCGGGTGTTGCCGGCGCTCGTGAACGTGCGCCAGATCACCTGAGCCCGGCGGTCGGCAGCCGGCAAACTAGTGGTCGTGGTCGTGGTCGTGGTCGTGGTCACCGTCGCCGCAGTTGTTGGCGCAACCGGCGCAGTTGCCTGAGCATCCGCCTGCGAGCGTTTTGCGGATTGCGGCGCCCGACTCGAGAACGAGCAACTCCGACGCCATGATCGACGCATCGTCGGCCGAGACCTCGCTCACCGCGTGCTTGATCTCGGCGATGCGCGGCGCCGCGACCGACAGCTCCCGCACGCCGAGTCCCACGAGGACCTGGGCGAGCGCCGGATCCGCGGCAAGTTCGCCGCACACGCCCACCCAGCGCCCGTGCCGGCGCGCTGCCTGGCACACGATCGCGATCAGGCGCAGCACGGCCGGGTGTGCGGCGTCGCCAAGCTCGGCCACAGCGGGATTGCCGCGCTCTGCTGCCATGGTGTACTGGGTCAGGTCGTTCGTGCCGATCGAGAAGAAGTCGACATCCTTGGCGAGCAGGTCAGCGCACAGCGCCGCAGACGGGACCTCGATCATGATCCCCACCTGCGGAGTGCCGCTCGCAACGCCGCGGGCCGTGAGCTCCTCGCGTGCGAGCTCGAGCTGTTCGCGGGCGGCGAGGATCTCCTCGCGCGTGGCGACCATCGGAAACATCAGCGCGACACGGTGATCTGCGGCCACGCGAAGCGCCGCGCGCAGCTGCGTGCGAAACAGCTCCGGCCGCGCCAGTGAGAGACGCAGGCCGCGAATTCCAAGGAAAGGGTTGTCCTCGTGCGTTTGGTTCAGGTATGCGACCGCCTTGTCCGCACCGGCGTCGAGGGTACGGATGATCAGGCGCCTGCCGTCCAGGGTTTCGGCCACTCGCCGGTAGATGGCTTCCTGCTCGTCCTCGTCCGGCGCGACGTCTCGACCCAGAAACAGGAACTCGGTGCGAAACAGGCCGACCCCGTCGGCGCCGGCCTCGACGGCGGCGGCGACATCGTCCGGGCCGGCGATGTTGACCGCGACCTCGACCTTCTGCCCATCGAGCGTCACCGCCGGTCGGTGGGCCGCCGCCGCGAGCTCGGCGGCGCGGGCGGCCGCCTGCGCCTGCTGTTCACGCACCCGAGCGACGGTCTCGGCATCGGGGCCGATCTTGACGGTGCCGGCGTCGCCGTCGACCAGCAGATCCTGATCCTCGCTGATCGACATGATCACCTCGCCGACATTCACCACCGCCGGCACACCCAGCGCCCGCGCCAGGATCGCGCTGTGCGATGTGGGGCTGCCGGTGGCGACGGCGATGCCCTTGACCAGTGAGAGGTCCAGGGAGGCCGTCTCGCCGGCGCCGAGCTCCCGTGCGATCAGAATGCCCGGGCCCCGCATGACGGCCGGGCCGGACGCCTGTCCGCCGAATTGCGCGAGCACGCGTCGGCCGATGTCGCGCACGTCCTCGGCTCGGGCGCGCATGTAGGGATCGTCCATTGCCGCGAACCGGGCGGCGCCCTGCTCAACAGCTCGTGCCCATGCCTCTTCGGCGCGGGTTCCCGCGGCGATGGCCTCTTGCGCCGGTTCGATCAGGGCGTCGTCGGCCAGCAGGGTTGTGTGTGCGTCCAACATCTGCGCATGATCCTCGCCGACCTGGGAGGCGATCGACTCCCGCGCGAAGTGCACCTCGTTGCGTGCACGAACCAGCGCGTCGCCGAGCGCCTTCGCCTCCACGGCCGGGTCACCGGGCACGCGCGGGGCTGCCGGGGGACGGCGCAACCTGCGAGCCGGGCCAACTGCGACGCCGGGCGCCGCCGCGAGTCCCTGGAAGCTGCCGTCCGCCGCCAGTTGAAACGGCATCTGCATCGCGACGCCTGCCGGCGCCGCCGGCTGGGTCGGTTGTGGCGCCTCGACAGACTCGTCGAAGTTGCGCGCTGCGAGATCCGTAAGCGCTGTGATCGCTACCGACGCCTGAGGGCCGCTGGCGCTGACCCGGATGACATGCCCCTGATGTGCGCCGAGCGTCGCGACCTCGGTCAGGCTGCTCGCCCGCGCCGGTCCGGCGCCCGTGGTGAGGTTGGACACCTGAACCGCCGCGTCGAACGAACCGGCGATCTGGACGAACTTCGCGGCGGGGCGCGCATGAAGGCCATGGGCGTTGCCGATGGTGAGCTCCGCGCTCAGGGCGTCGCTGTCGGCTGCGGCAACCCCCGGCGCGGCGGTCGTCGAGGGAGTCTCGTCCAGCTGAACCTGCTTGCCGAGCAGTCCCGCGCGGGCCTCGCGCATCACCTCGTCCGCCGATTGTCCAAGTCCAGCCGCCACCGCACCAGCAACTGCGCCCTCGACGACCGGCGCGGCGCACAGGTGCGTGCGCGCCGCCAACTCGGGATCGATGAACTGCAGTGCCATCTCGGCCGACATCACGGCGCTTCCCAGATCCATGAGGACGACGACGTCGCCACCTTGCGCACCGACCGACTCGATGGCTGCGGCCACCTTCATCGTGTCCGTGCCGATCCCCGGCTCGGCATCGATCCCGCCCGCCGGCTCGATGGCGACTCCCAGCGCCATCTGGCGTGCCAGGTCGGCAGCACCCTGTGCCACCAGCGCACTGTGGCTCACGATCACCAATCCGACCATCACGACAGGCCGTATGCGCGATGGATGAGGGCGATGGGGTGCACGGTCATGACGCCGGTGGCGCTCGCGATCTGCCAGCGGCAGGTTTCGGAGTCGCAGACTGCGAGTGGTGGATGCATGTCGCGCACCATAGAGAACAGCGGTGCGCCGACGGCCATGGCGATGTCGTACTTCTCGCGCTTGAGGCCATACGTACCGGCAACTCCGCAACATGCGACGTTGCTCTCCACCACCTTGACGCCCGGGATGAGTCGCATCAGCTCCACGGCCGGTGTGCCGATGCCATGGCCGCGCAGCTGGCACGGAGCGTGGTAGGGCACCGTCATCTCCACCGGCGCAAGGTCCAGCGGCAACTCGCCGTGATCGTGGAGGTCGAGCAGGAACTCGCAGATGTCGAATGTGCGCGCACCCACCGACGCCAGGGCGGGATCCTTCATCCCGAGGATCTCGTGCGCCTCGCGTTTGAGCATCAACCCGCAGCTGGTTGAGCTCGCCACGATGGGAAGCCCGTGGCCCGCGCTGTCAAGCGCTCCGACGAGTGAGCGCACCGATTCGCGCGCCTCGTCGAACAGTCCATTGGACTGCAGCGGCAAGCCGCAGCACCCCTGCTTGGGGGTCAGCACCCGGTATCCCAGGTGCTCCAGCACCTCGATCGTCATGCGGCCGGTCTCGACCTCGTAGTAGTTCGCCGCGCAGCCGTGGAAGTAGACGAGGGTTCCGCGCGTGCCCTGCGCCGGGGTGCGTCGGCGCAGCCAGCGACGAAGGGTGGTGCGCGTCGAGGTCGGAAGCGGCGCCTTGTGATGGATGCCGAGCGTCGCCGACAGGGCGCGCCGCACGAGCCGGTTGCTGAGCACTGCGTTCGCCACGGGTGCCACGGGTGCGCTCATCCTGCCTGCGATGGTGGGGCGCGAGATGAGACGATCGCGAAACGGGATGCCCTTGTGCGCCTTCATCTCATGACGGGCTTGGGCGTTGATCTCGGCGATCTTGACGTCCTGCGGACACACGTGGGTGCAGATGCCGCAGCCAGAGCAGTAGTCGAGCGACACGTCCACCGATGTGCCCGCCTCACGGAAGCGCTCGCCCTGCGGGCCGACGTATTTCGGGCCGGGAAACAGCGGCGTGACGGCGGCCACCGGGCAGTGCGCCTCACATGTCGTGCACTTGACGCAGTGGTCCAGGCTTGCGCGCATCTCGTCGCTCATGACGCGTCCTCGATGATCGTGTCCACGGCGCGGACGGCGGTTGCGATTGCGATTCCCTCTCCGGACTTCTCGCGCCAGCGGCTGGCTCCGGCGACGATGCCGCCCGCCACGACGACGTTGTCCAGGGGCGCCACTCCGTGTGCGTCGACGGGACGCATCCCTTGATCGACGGCGGCGCCGGTGTGAAACAGCGGGTGATCCGCCCAGTAGTCGGGCAGCACCATCGGGTCGCTCGGCACCGCGGCGAGTGGCAGGCCGAACACCGGCTCGCTGATGGCGCCGTATGAATCGACGGCGATGGCGCCGCTCTCGAATCCGCCTGGTGCGAATACGATCCAGGGTGAGCGCGTCAGGCGAAGGCGTCCCGCGGTGTCGGTCTGCACGCCGGTGATGCGGTCGCCTTTGCGCGTCGCGTTCACGGCGCGCGCGCCCATCATCAAGCGGACGCCTGCGGCTCGGGCGATCTCGGTAAGGGCGGCGTTCATGCGGAGGCCCGGCACCGACGGTGGGGGCAGCGGAATCTCGAAGACGGGCCGTCCCAACCGGGTCTGGAACGCCGACCACGTGGCGTGCGCGTCGCGAAGACCGAGCACCGCCGGCATACCCACGACCTGGTCGGCGTCGTTCAGTTCGCGCGCCACCGAGTCGGCCAGCCGCGTCAGTGTCGCCGCGTCGTCCACCGCTCGTGCGGTGACCAGGCCGGAGCTATCAGCCTCGCCCTCGCGGACCGGGAAGTCGATGGTGACGGCCCGTGCGCTCGCGCGGCCGCCGGTCGGCAGGTCGGTGCGCGCAACGTTGTCGGCGATCAGCGCCGGATACATGTCCTTGAGGTGTCGCAGGCCGACGATGGCCACGTGCGTGCCCTCACGCAGGTCACCGGCGGCCATCGACGGAGGCATGAGTGCGGTGGGGCGCAGCGCGCCGACGGCGGTCGGCATGTGGGCGTTGACTTCGGTTGATCCTGTCAGCCACGTCGGGCCGAGTATCGCTGCGAACCACTCGGCGGCGTGGCGCACGCCGTCGGCACGCAGGTGATGGTAGGGGTGAAGGTGGTTGGCCGCCGCCAGCGCTTCGATCGCATCGAGGGGTCGCATCACGCGCTCGGGGCAGTAGCCCAGCAGATCGATGGTTCCCTGGGACAGCTGCAGCCCACCGACGCCGGCCGATAGATGCGCCACGGAGCGCCCGGACTTCGCCAGGCGGATGGCGGCGGTCAGGCCGGCAAGTCCGGCTCCCACGACGACTGCGTCGCTCACGCGGCGCCCTCCCGCGTCCGTGGCAGATGCTCCACGTCGAGCAGCCCGTCGAAGATCCATTTGTCGAGCGCCGTCTGATGCACCTGGTCGCCGTGCAGGATCGTGTGGAGTCCGATCCACCGGTTCGAGAGGAACGTTTGCAGCCGTTCGCTCGCGCGCTCGGCGTCCAGCGCCCCGATCTGATGGCCGATGCCGGTGGCGCGCAGCGAGCAGAACCCGCCCTGACACGGTCCCATGCCGAGTCGCTTCTGGCGGCGGATGTCGTCGAAGCTCGCCGTCGGCGTCTCGGTCAGGTGGCGCTCGATCATCGACCGGGTGACCAGCTCACACTCGCAGATGATGGGATCGTCAAGGCGGTCCTGCTCCCGGTCGGCGAGGCGGTGACCCACGGTGTACGTGCGGCCCTCGCGTGCCATGGGCATGACCTCGTCGGCGGTGCGGCACGGACGCGTGTCGCCGCGTTGCTCGCACATCTGGTCGACCACGACCTGCGCCATCAGCCGGAACGTGGTCGCCTTGCCGCCGGTGATCGTGAGGAATCCGCTTACCCCGTCGCGTTCACGGTGATCGATGGCAGCCATGCCGCGGCTCATGTGACGGGTGTCGTCCGCGGCGACGCGGGCATCCTTGACAAGCGGCCGCGCCCCGGCCCAGGCGTGGAGCGCCCGGGAGTTGCGAAATCCCGGAACCAGCACCTCTCCGGCGTCGAGCATCTGCTGAACCTCGTTGCGCGGGATCGGCAGGTCGTCCGGACTGTCCACCTTGGTGTCGGTGGTGCCGATGACGCATACGGTGTGAATCGGCACGATGATGTCGCCGTCGCCCGGGGGGTCACAGCGGTTGACCACGGTGTTGACCAGGCGGTGGTTCATGGCGACCATGACTCCGCGGCCGGGTACGACCTGCACGTCGGGGCATCCGGCCATGTCGGCGATGTGCCCGGCCCATACGCCGCCCGCGTTGATCACGAAGTCCGCCTCGATGCGCACTTCGCCTCCGTGAGCATCGTCGCGGCAGACG
>WBZU01003157.1_pt1 | contig 10966 bp, 16 predicted proteins | sample 5204311 | NCBI WGS metagenome assembly WBZU01 (sample SAMN12344359, study PRJNA552823) | activated sludge metagenome | biome: Activated sludge suspended growth; feature: Nitrification reactor; material: Wastewater; isolation source: activated sludge from nitrification reactor of wastewater... | reverse complement strand
ACGAGGTCCGGGCCCAGCTCAAGGAGACCCTCGAGCTCGGCAACGTGATGGAGGTCCCCCGCCTCGAGAAGATCGTGGTCAACATGGGCGTCGGCGATGCCGTCGCCCAGGCCTCGCTCCTCGAGCACGCGGTCGCCGACCTCACCGTGATCACCGGCCAGAAGCCCCTGATCACCAAGGCCAAGAAGTCGATCGCCACGTTCAAGCTCCGCGAGGGCAACGCGATCGGCGCCAAGGTCACCCTCCGGGGCGATCGCATGTGGGAGTTCCTGGACCGGCTGATCGCCCTGGCGATCCCCCGCATCCGGGATTTCCGCGGCCTGCCGGCCAACAGCTTCGACGGTCGGGGGAACTACACCTTCGGCGTCACCGAGCAGCTCATCTTCCCGGAGATCGACTACGACAAGGTCGATCGCACCCGTGGCATGGACATCACCATCGTCACCACGGCCCGTACCAACGCCGAGGGCAAGGCCCTGCTCGACGCCTTCGGCTTTCCGTTCAAGCGCGAGGGGCAGGCGTAACCAATGGCTAAGAAGGCACTTCGCAACAAGGCGGCCAAGAAGCCCAAGTTCAAGGTGCGGGGGTACACGCGGTGCCAGAAGTGCGGTCGTCCGCACTCGGTGTACCGCAAGTTCAACCTGTGCCGGGTCTGCCTGCGGGACATGGTCCACGCCGGCGAGATCCCGGGCGTGACGAAGGCGAGCTGGTGATCCCATGACCATGACCGATCCCATCGCCGACATGCTCACCCGCATCCGCAACGCCAACACGGCGATGCACGACGAGGTGGTCATGCCCTCCTCGAAGAAGAAGGAGGCGCTCGCCGCCCTCCTGAAGCGGGAGGGCTACATCGAGGACTTCGCGGTCGCCGACAACGGCGATCGTCCCGGCGCCTCGCTCACCGTCACCATGAAGTACTCGCCCGAGCGGGAGCGGACGATCTCCGGCCTGCGCCGGGTGTCCAAGCCCGGCCTGCGCGTGTACTCGCCCGCCACCGAGGTCCCCCGGGTCCTCGGCGGCCTGGGCATGGCCGTCGTCTCGACCAGCCAGGGACTCATGACCGACCGCGAGGCGCGCAAGCGCCGCGTGGGCGGCGAGGTCCTGTGCTTCGTCTGGTAGGAGCCACCGTGTCCCGCATCGGCAAGTCCCCCATCCCCGTGCCCAGCGGCGTGGACGTGGCCCTCGAGGGCCGGCGCGTCACCGTCAAGGGCCCCAAGGGCACCCTCGAGCGCGAGCTCCCGGGCTCGATCACCGTCCGCCAGGACGGCGACACGCTCCTCGTGGAGCGCCCCGACGACGAGCGCCAGACCCGGGCCATGCACGGCCTGGTGCGCTCGCTGGTGAACAACATGGTCGTCGGCGTGACCGACGGCTTCACCAAGCAGCTCGAGATCATCGGCGTCGGCTACCGCGCCACCGCAAAGGGCCCCGACGCCCTCGACCTCGCCCTCGGGTTCAGCCACCCGGTCACCGTCAACGCGCCGGCCGGGATCACCTTCGAGGTGCCGAGCCCCAACCGCATCGACGTCAAGGGCTCCGACAAGGAGGTCGTCGGCCAGGTCGCCGCCGACATCCGCAAGCTCCGCAAGCCCGAGCCCTACAAGGGCAAGGGCGTCCGCTACCTCGGCGAGCGGGTCGTCCGCAAGGCCGGCAAGTCCGGGAAGTAGCCACACGGGGGCTCCGCCCCCGTGGACCCCCGGGCAAGCCGGGTCGGTCCACCGTCCGACATATGCCCGTCATCCAGGAAACCCACACATGAGTGACTCACCCAAGAAGAACCGAGAGGCTCGGATCCGCCGCCACCGCCGGGTGCGCAAGAAGGTGCGCGGCACCGCCGAGCGTCCCCGCCTGGCCGTGTTCCGCTCCAACAAGCACATCTCGGCCCAGGTGATCGACGATCGCAGCGGGCGCACGCTCGCCGCCGCCTCCACCACCGAGCCCGGGTTCACCGCGCTCGGCAGCAACGTGGCCGCGGCCACCGAGATCGGCAAGCTCGTGGCCTCCCGGGCCAAGGACGCCGGCATCGACACCGTCGTGTTCGACCGCGGCGGCAACCTCTACCACGGCCGCATCGCGGCGCTGGCCGACGCCGCCCGCGAGGGCGGACTGGAGTTCTGATGGCCCCCAACACCGCTTCCGACGCCCAGCTCCGCGAGTCGCGCGTCATCAACATCAACCGCGTGGCCAAGGTGGTCAAGGGCGGTCGTCGCTTCTCCTTCACCGCCCTCGTGGTGATCGGCGACGGCGCCGGCCGGGTCGGCCTGGGCTACGGCAAGGCCAAGGAGGTGCCGCTGGCCATCCAGAAGGGCACCGAGGAGGCGCGCAAGAACCTCTTCTCGGTCCCGCTGGCCGGCAGCACGATCACCCACCCCACCATCGGCGTGATGGGTGCGGGCCGGGTCATGCTCAAGCCCGCCGCCCCCGGTACCGGCGTGATCGCCGGCGGCGCCGCCCGCGCCATCCTCGAGGAGGCCGGGATCCACGACGTGCTCTGCAAGTCGCTCGGCTCGGCCAACCACATCAACGTGGCCCGGGCCACCATCGAGGGCCTGCGGGGCCTCAAGCGGCCCGACGAGATCGCTCGCCTCCGGGGCCTGGCCCCCGAGGAGTTCGTCCCCAAGGGCCTCCTCGAGGCCTACCGCGAGAGCGAGCGGGGCCCGCTCGTGGTCGACGAGGTGAAGTGACCATGGCCGATCTGCTCGTCACCCAGACCCGTTCCACCATCGGCGCCAAGCCCAAGCAGCGCGGGACGATCCGCGCCCTCGGGCTCGGCCGCATCGGGCAGTCGAACACGCTGCCCGACCGTCCCGAGATCCGCGGCATGCTCGCCCGGGTCCCCCACCTCGTGACCGTCGAAGAGGTCACCGGGAAGGACTCCTGATGAAGGTCCACGACCTCCAGCCGGCTGCCGGCTCCAACCGCGGCCGCAAGCGCGTCGGCCGCGGCATCGGCGGCAAGGGCGGCAAGACCGCCGGCCGCGGCACCAAGGGCCAGAAGGCCCGCGGCGCCGTCCCGATGAACTTCGAAGGCGGCCAGATGCCGCTGCACATGCGGGTGCCGAAGCTCAAGGGCTTCACCAACCCGTTCCGCGTGGCCTACCAGGCGATCAACCTCGACACGATCGACGAGAGCGGCCTCGACGAGGTCACCCCCGAGTCGCTCGGGGCCAAGGGCCTCGTCGGCAAGGGCGCGCTCGTCAAGGTGCTCGGCCGGGGCGAGCTGTCCCGCCCGGTCACCGTGCGGGTGCACGCCCTGTCGGCGTCGGCCGAAGCGGCCGTCACCGCGGCAGGCGGTACGGTGGAGCGCCTTCCCCTCCCGTGGGGCGAGCGTCGGCCGCCGGCCAAGGGCAACCAGTTCACCAACCGCTGAGCTCGGCGGCGGCCCCCCGCCCCGCAGACCCCTCTCCCCAGGAGCGCGCGTGTCGACCCTGCGCAACGTCTTCAAGATCCCCGAGCTGCGCAACAAGCTTCTGTTCACGCTGCTGATGATCATGATCTACCGGTTCGGGTCCCACATCCCGGTGCCGGGGATCGACCTCGGTTCGATCAAGGACCTCGAGGCCCGGGCCGACCAGGGCGGCGTCCTCAGCTTCCTGCAGGCGTTCTCCGGCGGCGCCATCACCCAGTTCGCGGTGTTCGCGCTCGGGATCATGCCGTACATCACCGCGTCGATCATCATGCAGATCCTCGCAGTGGTGATCCCCAAGCTCGAGGAGTGGCAGGAGCAGGGGGCGGTCGGCCAGCGCAAGATCACCCAGTGGACCCGCTACCTCGGTGTGGCCATCGCCCTCCTCCAGGGCACCGGCATCACCTACCTGTTCCACACCGGCGGCGGCGGGTTCGGCTCCCGGGGCGGCGTCGGCTTCGACCTCTTCGGCGACAACTACAACGCCGGGCGCTTCGCCCTGGTGGTGCTCACCCTCACCGCCGGCTTCTCCCTGCTGATGTGGTTCGGTGAGGTCATCACCCAGCGCGGCGTCGGCAACGGCATGTCGCTGCTGATCTTCGCCTCGGTCGTCTCCCGCCTCCCCGCCAACTTCGCCACGGTCAAGGCCGAGTCGGGCATCCTCGCCATGGTCCTGATCGCCCTGATGTTCATCGTCCTCATGGCGGCGATCGTGTTCGTCGAGCAGGGCGTGCGTCGCATCCCGGTCCAGTTCGCCAAGCGCCAGGTGGGCCGCAAGATGTACGGCGGCCAGAGCACCTACATCCCGCTCAAGGTCAACGGCGCCGGCGTGATCTCGATCATCTTCGCCAGTTCCGTGCTGTACCTGCCGCTGATCATCGCCCAGATCCTGCCCACGCCCTCCGATCCCAACAAGAGCAACTGGGCCACTGCCGTACAACGGTTCGTGGACGATCACCTGGTGCGGTCCACCGCCCCGTTGTACCTGGCCTTCTACGGCATCCTGATCGTGGCGTTCGCCTACTTCTACACGGCGATCCAGTTCGACCCGCACAAGCAGGCCGACCAGATCCGCAAGCAGGGTGGTTTCATCCCTGGCATCCGCCCCGGCTACCAGACCGAGCGCTACCTCGCCAAGATCCTCTCCCGCATCACCCTCCCCGGTGCCCTGTTCGTGGCGGCCATCGCCCTGATCCCGGCCTTCGCCATCGGCAAGGCGCTGGGCGACACCACCGGCAGCCAGCAGCTCGGCTTCTTCGGCATCTCGATCCTGATCGCCGTCGGCGTCGCCCTCGAGACCGTCAAGCAGATCGACGGCCAGCTGATGATGCGCAACTACGAGGGCTTCCTCGACACCAAGTCCAAGAAGTCCAAGGCCAAGGCCAACTAGCCCCATGACCGACGGCATCCGTCTCGTGATGCTCGGCCGGCAGGGCGCGGGCAAGGGGACCCAGGCCGTCCGCCTGGCCCAGCACTACGTGGTGCCCCACATCTCCACCGGCGACATGCTGCGGGCCGCGGTGGCCGCCGGCACCGAGTTCGGCCTGCGGGCCAAGTCGGTCATGGACGCCGGCCAGCTCGTCTCGGACGAGATCATGGTCGGGGTGGTCGACGAGCGGCTCAACGCCAGCGACACCACCCGCCGGGGGTACATCCTCGACGGCTTCCCCCGCACCGAGGCCCAGGCCGTGGCCCTGGAGTCGATCACCGGCGAGCGCCCGCTCGATCGGGTGGTCAACCTCGAGGTGCCCGAGGAGGTCGTGCTCGGGCGGATCACCAAGCGTCGCGTCTGCACCACCTGCGGGCACATCTACTCCGTCGATGCTCCGCCCACCAACGGCTGGCTGTGCGACGTGGACGGTGGCGAGGTGGTCCAGCGGGCCGACGACACCGAGGAGGCGGTCCGCCAGCGTCTCGACCTCTACAAGGCCGAGACGCTGCCCCTGGTGGCGTTCTACGAGCAGCGGGGCCTGCTGGCCCAGGTGGACGGCCTCGGCGAGCCGGACGAGGTGTTCGCCCGGCTCCTCGCCGCGCTCACCGACGCCCGCCACGCCTGATCGGGCGGCCCCGGTGCGCCTCGGACGCCATCCCGCCGTGCGCTCGACGGCCGACATCGGCGCGATGCGCCGGGCCGGTCGGGTGGTGGCCGAGATGCACGAGGCGATCCGCGCCGCGCTGCGGCCCGGGGTCACCACCGGCGAACTCGACCGCATCGGCCGTGAGGTCCTGGCCCGCCGGGGCGCCACCTCCAACTTCCTCGGGTACGGCCACCCGCCGTTCCCCGGCGTGATCTGCGCCTCGCCGACCTCGATGGTCGTCCATGGCGTGCCCTCCGACGACGTCGTCCTCCACGACGGCGACCTGATCTCGATCGACTGCGGGGCGATCGTCGACGGCTGGCACGGCGACGCCGCCTTCACCGCGGTGGTGGGTCAGGGTGCGCCGGAGATCCTCGCCCTGATCGCCGGCGCTGAGGCGGCGCTCGACGCGGCGATCGCCGTCATGGTTCCCGGCGGCCGGATGGGCGACATCGGCCACGCCGTGTCGTCCACCGCGGCGGCCCACGGCCTCGAGGTGGTTGACGGCTACACCGGCCACGCCATCGGCCGGGCCATGCACGAGGCGCCCAACGTGCCGAACTGGGGCGAGGCGGGCACCGGCATCAAGCTCCGCGCCGGCAACGTCCTGGCCGTCGAGCCGATGGTGGTCCTCGGCGACGCCGACACCGTCGTCCTCGACGACGGCTGGAGCGTGGTGACCGCCTCCGGCGACTGGGCCGCCCACACCGAGCACACGATCGCCATCACCGACGCCGGGCCCCAGGTCCTCACCCTGCCGTAGGTCGCCGCCCGGCCTGCAGGTTCCCGCCGCGCCTCGGGTGAGCAGGTGTGCCCCGGCCCCGACTCGAACTTGTCTGCGTACGTGCCCACCTCGGCACAGGCGTAGACAAGTTCGGGGGGCCGCTCGATCTGGGTGACCGGCGGTCTCGGGGTCCAGACGCGCATCGGGCGGAGGCCGGTGGCCTCCGCCCGATGCGGTGTTCAGGGGGTGATCATCGGCGCCTCAGCGGGCGCCGACGGGATCAGGCGTCGCCGAGGCGGCGGCGCCGGGCACCCAGGACGAGCGCACCGCCGATGGTCAGCAGCGTGCCGCCGAGCACGGCCTGCCCGGTGGTGTCCGAGCCGGTCCGGGCCAGGCTGCCGCCGGCGGTCGAGCCACCGCCGGTGCCGCCGTTGGAGGCGTCGTTGCCGGACACGTCACCGCCGGCCACGGTGGTCTCCGACGACGGCGCCGTGGTGGCGCTGGTGTCGGGCGCCGTGGTGGGCACGGTGTCGGGCAGCGTGGTCGGCTCGGTCGACGGCGTCGTGGTCACCACACCCGTGGTGGTGGTGGCCGCGGTGGTCGGCGTGGTGGTGTCCGCCGGCGCCGTGGTGGTGGTCGGCAGCAGGGTCACCGGGATCCCGGTGGTGCTCGTCGTCCCCGGGACCGTGGTGGTCGTGCCCTCGCCGCTCGTGGTGGTCGTCGTCGGCTGGGTGGTCGACGTCGTGGTGGTCGTGGCCTCCGTGGTGGTGGTCGTGGCCTCCGTGGTGGTGGTCGTGCCGTCGACGGTCGTCGTCGTCTGGTTGGGGTTCTCGGTCGTCGTCGTCGGCTGGGTGGTCGACGTCGTCGTCGTGGTCGGCTGGGTGGTCGACGTGGTGGTGGTCGTCGGTGCCGTGGTCGTGGTGGTCGTCGTCGTCGACGTGGTGGTCGTCGACGTCGTCGTGGTGGTGGCTTCGCCGACGTAGGTCAGCGTGGCGTTGTTGTTCTGGCCCGGCAGCTGTGCGTTCAGCTGATCGGAGATGGTGGTGCCGCCGACGACGGAGTCACAGCCGGTCGCACCGGTCGGAAAGTCCGGGATCGTGAAGGCGGTGCTGGTCACGGTGACCGCGGTCGTGCCGTTGGAGGTGCCGGTGATCGGCATCGAGATGTCGACGAAGCACTTGGCGGGGTCGTTGAAGGTCTGCCACGAGGCTGGATCAGCGGGGGTGCTCGACACCTCGACCTTGACGGCCAGGCGGACCGTGCCGGTGCCGGTGAAGGTGGTGCCGCCGCCGCCGGTGCTCCCGGTGAACGGGGTGGTCTGCGTCAGGTAGATCGTGAACCTGCCGGTGAGCCCGAACCCGACGTCCTGGTTGGGGGCGGTGTAGGGGGTGAAGGTGGCGGTGCCGGAGAAGGTGTTGGCCACGTCGTCGAACGAGGCAGCCATCGTGCCGGCCAGATCGGGGCTGCTGATCGAGCGGGCGTTGGTCGCGTCACCGACACGCACGTTGATGGTCCCGGCGGTGAGCGTGCCGTTGTACTGGATCACCTGGGCGTCGGCGGCCGACGGCAGGAGCGCCGTGGCCCCGAACGCCACCGCCGTGGCGGCGACCGCACCCACGATCGACCTGCGGATCGACTTCGAACGTTGCTTCTGGCTCACGTGGCCTTCCTTCTCCATCGAGAGCGGGTCGCGGTTGAACCGTGACCCGGTTCCACCCCCTGCCCGCGGGTGCGCGGACGTTCAGGTAACTAGCAGGTCACCTATCGGCGGGACCAGCCCCGATGTGACCGCGAGCACCCGAAGCCCGCCGGTCGTGTCGGGGACGCTGGTGCACCGCGCAGGGCTCCCCACGGCCGCTCCGGCATGTGGTAGGGCCAACTTGGACCGGCGGCGGGCCCGCGGTAGGGTCTTCCTTCGGCCCTGTCGGGGGTCGCGCCTTCGTGGCGCGCCCACCCCGGTGCGGCCAGGGTCCGGAGCGTACCCCGCACCCCGCCTCCAAGGAGCCGGCTCGCGCCGGTCGACCACCTACTCCGAAGGCACTGATGAAGGTCCAACCGAGCGTCAAACCCATCTGCGAGCACTGCAAGGTCATCCGCCGCCACGGCCGGGTCCAGGTCATCTGCTCCTCCAACCCCCGGCACAAGCAGAGGCAGGGCTGATCCATGGCACGCATCTCCGGCGTCGACATCCCGCGCGAGAAGCGCCTCGTCATCTCCCTCACCTACGTGTTCGGCATCGGCCGGTCCACGGCCGAGCAGATCTGCGAGGCGGTCGGCATCGACCAGAGCACCCGCACCCGCGATCTCACCGATGAGGAGATCAACAAGATCCGCGCCTTCATCGACCAGAACGTGAAGGTCGAGGGCGATCTCAAGCGGGAGATCCAGCAGGACATCAAGCGGAAGATGGAGATCGGGTCCTACCAGGGCCTGCGCCACCGCAAGGGCCTCCCGGTGCGCGGCCAGCGCACCCACACCAACGCCCGGACCCGCAAGGGCCCGAAGAAGACGGTCGCCGGCAAGAAGAAGGTGCGCAAGTAATGGCCAAGCCCAAGCCCGGGGGCCGTCGTCCCCGCAAGAAGGAACGCAAGAACGTCACCTACGGCGTGGCCCACATCAAGAGCTCCTTCAACAACACGATCGTGTCGATCACCGATCAGACCGGCAACGTGATCTCGTGGGCCTCGGCCGGCAACGTGGGGTTCAAGGGCTCGCGCAAGAGCACCCCCTACGCCGCCCAGATGGCCGCCGAGCAGGCCGCCCGTCGGGCGATGGAGCACGGCGTCCGCAAGGTGGACGTGCTGGTCAAGGGCCCCGGCTCGGGCCGCGAGACCGCCATCCGATCGATCCAGAACACCGGCATCGAGGTCACCGGCATCAAGGACGTGACCCCCATGCCCCACAACGGCTGCCGCCCCCCCAAGCGGCGTCGCATCTGACGCGGGGGAAGGTTCCATGGCTCGTTACACCGGTCCCAAGGTCAAGATCAGCCGCCGCCTCGGCGTCAACGTCTTCGAGAACGACAAGGGCTCGCGGGCGCTGAACAAGCGCCCGTACCCGCCCGGCGAGCACGGCCGCAGCCGTCGCCGCCAGCCCTCCGAGTACCTGCTCCAGCTCCAGGAGAAGCAGAAGGCGAAGTACATCTACGGCGTCCTCGAGCGGCAGTTCTCCAACCTCTTCAAGGAGGCGGCCCGCCAGAAGGGCGTCACCGGCGAGAACATGCTCCGCATGCTCGAGCAGCGGCTCGACAACGTGGTCTTCCGGGCCGGCTGGGCCTCCACCCGGCCGCAGGCCCGCCAGTTCGTCGGCCACGGCATGGTCGATGTCAACGGCAAGCGGGTGGACATCCCGAGCTACCGGGTGCGGGTGGGCGACGTGATCTCCCTGCGCACCAAGGCGCGCCAGATGATCGTCATCCGCCACAACCTCGACACGCTCGATCGGCTCAAGCCGGCCTGGCTCAACGTCGGCGACGAGGGCTTCGCGGTCACCGTGGCCGAGCTGCCCACCCGAGCGCAGATCGACGTGCCCGTGCGCGAGCAGCTCATCGTCGAGCTCTACTCCAAGTAACCCCGCCCCACCGAACGTTCCTGAGGAAGGCAACACATGCTGGTCATTCAGCGCCCCACGGTCGAGCCCGTCGGTGAGGAGGAGGGCAACCGCCAGCGGTTCTCGATCAGCCCGCTCGAGCCCGGCTTCGGCCACACGCTCGGCAACTCGCTGCGGCGGACCCTGCTCTCGTCGATCCCCGGCGCGGCGATCACCGCCGTCCGCTTCGACGACGCGCTCCACGAGTTCGACACGATCACCGGCGTCACCCAAGACGTCACCGACATCATCCTCAACCTGAAGGACCTGGTGGTCACCTCCACCTCCGACGAGCCGGTCACCCTCCGGCTCGACGTGCGGGGGCCTGCCGAGGTCACCGGGGCCGACATCCAGGCCACCTCCGACGTGGCGATCCTGAACGGCGCCAGCCCGGTCGCCACGCTCAACGAGAAGGGCCGGCTCGCCCTCGACCTCACCGTCGAGCGCGGCCGTGGCTACCTCTCGGCCGACCGTGACAAGGGCACGAACACGATCGGGGTCATCCCGGTCGATTCGATCTTCTCGCCGGTCCGCCGGGTCACCTTCGCCGTCGAGCCCACCCGGGTCGAGATGGACACCAACTACGACCGGCTCGTGCTCGACATCGAGACCGACGGGTCGATCACCCCGCGCGACGCGCTCGCCTCGGCCGGCGACACGCTCACCAAGCTGGTGCAGCTCGTGGCCGAGATGAGCGAGGAACCCCCCACCCTCGAGCTCGGCGAGACCAGCGCCTCCATGGCCGCGTCGCCGGAGCTCGAGATGCCCATCGAGGACCTCGACCTGTCCGAGCGTCCCCGCAACTGCCTCAAGCGGGCCCAGGTCAACACCGTGGGCGAGCTGCTGCGCAAGAGCGAGGACGATCTCCTGGCCATCACCAACTTCGGCCAGAAGTCGCTCGACGAGGTCAAGGAGAAGCTGAACGAGCGGGGCCTGGCGCTCCGCGGGATGGAGTGAGATGCCCGCGACCCCGAAGAAGGGACGCCGCTTCGGCGGCGACGCCGCCCACCAGCGGCTGATGATGGCCAACCTGGTCTCGTCGCTGATCGCCGCCGAGGGGATCACCACCACCGAGGCCAAGGCCAAGGCGCTGCGCCCGGTGGCCGAGAAGGTGATCACCAAGGCCAAGAAGGGCGGCCTCCACAACCACCGGCAGGTGGTGGCGTAC
>WBZU01003156.1_pt1 | contig 10970 bp, 8 predicted proteins | sample 5204311 | NCBI WGS metagenome assembly WBZU01 (sample SAMN12344359, study PRJNA552823) | activated sludge metagenome | biome: Activated sludge suspended growth; feature: Nitrification reactor; material: Wastewater; isolation source: activated sludge from nitrification reactor of wastewater treatment... | reverse complement strand
CCCCGCCGCACGCAAGGGCAAAGGGCTCGAGGAACGCATCAATGCCGCCGTGAGCAAAATAGCTTCGATCGAGACCGTCGTCGAATTCGCGATCGCGGCCCCGCGGATACCCATTTCCGGAAAACCGAACAATCCAAAAATCAAGATTGCATTGAGCGCCAAATTCAAGACGTTTCCCACGCCCGCCACGACCAGCGGGGTTCGCGTATCGCCCGCCGCTTGCAATGACGCCGCCGCGATCGCTTCAACGAGGAAAAACGGCAAAAATGGACTCGCGACACGCAAATACGCCCCGGCCTGAGCTTGCACGGAATCACCCGCGCGAGGAAACATGCCGTGCACGAGCGGCCATTCGGCAAAGTACAGGACAAACCCGAGCCCGATGCCCAAAACAAATGCGAAAAGAAGCGCCGCCCGCGCCGCTCGCGCTGCGGCAAGCGGATCACCCGCACCGATCGATCGCGCGACGACCGCGAGTGTTCCCGCCGAAAATGCCGTCGCCACCGAATACACGGACCACACGAGGCTCCCGGCAATTTGCATCGCCGCCAAGGAGGTGGCCGAATATCGCCCGAGCATCATTCGGCCGACGAGAAATACGAGCGTAATGAGCAACGTGTGAGCAATCGCCGGCCACGCCAACGCCCAAACCTGCCACGCAAGCCCGCGATCATCCAACCGACCGACCGGCGTCTCGGGGCGAAGAATGGCGCTCACGAGCCCCCACGTGACACGCGCCGGACGATTCGGCAAGTTTGTACGGGACGTCGGGGAATCAACGACCGTCAGATGACCCGCGACATTCGGACTCGTTTCGAGGTAAGGTGTGCCCATGCAAATCGGTCAACGCTTGGGCTCGCTGGTTGTCTCCGACATTCGTGCAATGACTCGCGCTTGTGATGCCGTCGGAGGTATCAACCTCGGACAGGGTGTATGCGATCTTCCAACACCGGCTCCGGTCGCCCAAGCAGCGATCGCAGCCATCGAAGCAAGTGTTGCCATTTATACAGCGCCGGAAGGCATTGCACCTTTGCGTCAAGCCATCGCGGCGGATCTCGAAAAACGTTATGCATTGCGTTACGACCCTGCATCGGAGGTCGTGGTGACGTCCGGGGCGACGGGAGGTTTTGCGGCGACGTGTTTGGCGTTGCTCGAACCGGGCGATGAAGTGATTCTGTTCGAGCCTTATTACGGGTATCATTTGAATACGGTGATTGCGATGGGGCTCGTGCCGGTGCTGGTCCCGACGCGTCCGCCGGAATGGGAGTTCGATCGCGAGGCGTTTGTCCGGGCTATTTCCAAAAAAACGCGGGCGGTGGTTTTGTGCACACCGTCGAATCCCAGCGGGAAATTGTGGACCGCCGAGGAGCTCGATTGGCTGGCGGATGTGGTCGAAGCGCATGATTTGACGGTGATCACAGACGAGATTTACGAGCACATCGTCTTTGACGGGCACGAGCACGTGCCTATGGCGACGCGCAAGAATGCCCGGAAAAACACGGTATCGATTGCGGGGTTTTCCAAGACGTTCGCGGTGACGGGTTGGCGTCTGGGGTATTTGACGGCGCCTCCGGATGCGGCCAGGCGCATTACGATTGCCCACGATATGCTGTACGTTTGTGCGCCGACGCCATTGCAGCACGCGATGGTGGCGGGTTTGGCGATGCCCGAATCGTATTTCAAAGGCATCGGCGCGAGTTACCAGAAAAAGCGCGACATTTTATGCAGCGCGCTCAGTGATGCCGGATTGAATCCGTACGTGCCGCGCGGGGCGTATTACGTGCTCGCGGACATTCGTCGCTTGGGCAAGAAGACGTCCAAAGAGGCCGCCATGGAGCTTCTGGACAAACTCAAGATCGCCAGCGTGCCGGGAACGTCTTTTTATCGGGATCCGGTGGGCGAAACGATGTGTCGTTTTTGTTTTGCGAAAGACGACGACGTTTTGGAGGAAGCGGCGCGACGTATTCGAGCGTGGTTCTAAAAAAACTTTCGCGTCAATTCATTCGATACGTTGCAATAGCGCTCCGTCGGCGTGTTCGGATTCGTAAGTTGCTTCCATCGTCACAGAGGCTCCGGGTTCTATCGTACGCACGCAGTAAAACGTCTTGGACACCCGAATACAATCTCCCACGTACATGCCAAACAAAAGCGGTTCCGGTTGAGAACCCCACCAGTTCTTTTCTTTGAGTGCCGATTCGGGAACATTGCACGCCATTAAAAAATCCCCTATGGGACCCTTGTCACGAGGGTGAACACGAATTTGGTCCAATTTAACATGGCAATCATCGATCCGCGCGATTTTGCCTTGCTCCATGGTAATGGCCGAAGGTTTGGCCTGGTCGCAGCCCGGGATGATGATTAGAAGAGACATCACCGCAAGCAACCGGGAAAAACACATCGTCGATAGGAAATTCATTTGCACCCCGCAAAATCGATGGTTCCTGGTTCACAGTCGACGCAACGTTGCAACACTTGGCTGCAACACGCACGACACCCGGAACGATCCGAAGCGTGATCGCAGCTGTTGTCACACAATGGAGCGCTGCGCTCTACAGCGCACGGGATCTTTGCATTGCGTAGCGGTGACCGTCGGTCCACAAGCGACCAACATTGCGCTTACACCTATCATGCTCCACCAGTGAATGAAACGCATGGCGTAGCGTAATGCCCGGCGCACGACGGGTCAACAAACATTTACGACCGCGTATCAGTCAGCCATCAACGGCGCAAGCCTCGTCCGCAAATTCATCACGGCGCCTTCGCCCTTGATCGAACCTTCAATCCGTTTGTCCGAACCGATGCCATTTTCGGTTGGCACGACGAACAGCGGAATCATCTTCGATGCATACCCCGCCCGGGCCAAACGTTCCGCGTCGACGTCCAAATCGAATTCCACCATGCGTACGTTCGGAAAAACTCCATCGAGCTCTCCCTTGACCGCCGCATCGTGAAATCGTTGGCAAGGTTCACACCACGTCGCCCCGACATACACGAGCAGTCTTTTCTTATCGGCTTGGGCGCGTTCGAGTTCCCGCTTGACCAGCGTCGCCACGTCTTCCCCCGGCGGCGCTTTGATCCATTCAATGCGCTGAGCCGCGGTATTTGCCGTCGTCGCAGGCAAGGGTTCTTTGTTTACCGGCGGCGGATCATTGGTACATGCGGCGAGAAAAACCGCAGTACCCAAAACGTGAACGAACCTTCCGCGCATGAATAGCCCCGCCAAACCCCTCAATGCACCCCGCCCACGAGCCACGCATATCCGGGCACCAGCACCTCTTCCGGTGATGCCCCGCCTTGCGTCGCCGAAGACGTCGTTCCTCGAGCATCCGTCGACATGCGGAACCCGTGATCGCCAAAGACGAAGACCAGCGTCCGCGGTGGCGAGCTTTCGACGAACTTCGCCACCACTTGCGACGTTTCATCCGCAATCGCTCCGAGTCGCTCGTCAAAGGCCGGACCCACGCCACGCAATCGCGCCTCGACCACATCCATCTTGAAGATTTCTTTGTTGCCGAGTCTTTCTCGACGAACCGTCGTCAACGATCGACCGCGAATCACATCCGGCTCCGGCGTCATTTCCGCCATCGGCTCGCGAAGCCCTTCCGGCCCTTTCGCCAACAACATCGATTGCACCTGCGTCGTCGACGGCAAGGCGCTCCAAAGAAGCGTCCGATCCACACATACCGCTCGACCTTGCAATGCTGGCTTGAGGCGACTCATGACGCGTTCACCCAAATCGAATCGCATCGAATCGACCAGCAACAAGCGCACGGCGCGGGCATTGTTCAATCGAGCAATACGGGCCGCAACTTCAGGCGCGTCGAGCACCATCACGGGACGTTTGCCCGTCGCGCGAATCGCTGCAAATCCTTCCGTATAACTGTGCTCGAAGGACGAACGGAATCCGTCGACGATCTTTTGCACTGCGCCGTCCGCTTGACCTCGCGCCAAGGCCCCGAGCAGCGGCATGTAACGCGTCGCAAAGAGCCGATCGATCAAACCCGCGGGCTTCGGGCCTTTGGCTGCATCGAGGTCCATGGCAAACGCTCGCCATTCCGACGACGAGAGCACTCGTTCGAGCGCCGAGGGTGTCGGCGGAGGAGACGAATGCGTCGCCAAATCAGCAGGCAAAGGCGGAGGCGGCGGCAACGTATCCGACACGTACGTGGGTTTGGCCGGAGGAACCTCGGCTTCGCTCCGAGCGGCGGCATCGAGCGGGGACAAACCTCGCACGGTCCGCTTCGCGGAAGGTTCGGCGGGAATCGACGACGCCTGTTTGGTTTGTCGCGGCTCAATCACGGGTGCCGGAGGAGGCGGCGGCAAGGGCTGGTGTGCAGGAGGCGCTTCCGCATTTGGACGGCAATCCAAATCCACCACGGTCGAAGGCGAAGACGGCGGCGGTTCGGTCGGGCGATTGACTGGACGAACTCGCAGACGGCCATTGCCGGGAGCTCGTGCAGGCGCAGCTGCGGGCGCTGCCGCTTTGACCTCGGGTTCCTGCGTCTGCGTGAGAACGCTCAGCGCTTCGGTCGTTTCCGGACTTTCTTCGACGGGCGGAGCGGAACGAACGACCGCGCGAGCATCGGAGACCATCGGGCGACGCGTGGGAATCGCATCCGCGACAAACTCGTCGAGGCGCATGGGCGTCAGGATTCGCAGACCTCGATCGCCATCTTCGAACACGAGCGCCACGGCACCTGTTTGGGCGGCATCGCCAAACGCGGAAACGACGGCACTATCGACGAGGTTCAACGTTGACGAACCATCCGTGAGCGTCGTCAGGGACGGCAACACGAGCGCCAAACCGGCAGCTCCGAGCGCTCGCGTGCGCGCCAGCTGATCGCGCAACGACGCCGCGGCATCCACATCCGCAGGCACGTTGGGCGGCGGAGCGCCGCGCATGGCCAACGCGCTTTCCACGGCCTCTTCGACGGCTTGCCGCAAACGCCCCGGCATCGGACAACGCGAAACACTGGCAACGACATAGCCGCGGCCGCGCAGGTCGCCGAGCATCTCGGACTTACGCGAAAGCGCGATGAAATGAGCGCCAAACGTGGGTTTGTGGGACGTGGAAACGGTCGGAGAGGCTTGCACCAAGCGCATGCCGACACCCATGCCAGAGACTTGGTCGAAGGGGCGAATTTTTGACGACAACTTTTTTGGACCCGGCGATATTTCCCGATGGAGACGCAGACATGCATCAATCTTCTCGACGAACCTACAGGCTTGCTCTTGCAACTTTCTTGACCGTCCTCGCCGGCTGCTCGGATCCGGTCAAGACAAACCCCACCCCGACCGACCCGTTCGGACCGATTGGCGATCGCGCCGACCTTCCCGTTGCGGAACGTATCGCCATTGAAAACCTCGGCGCGCCCGTGGACGTGGTGCGCGACAAAGACGGGCGGCCACATATTTATGCTTCGAGCATCGAAGACGCGATGCGTGTGGAAGGATTTTTGGTGGCGCAAGATCGGCATTTGCAGGTCGAGTTTTTCCGCCGCGCCGCCGAAGGACGGCTCTCCGAGATCCTGTCGGATGCCGATGCGAGCCTCATTGATACGGATATTTCATTCCGGCATGTCGGATTGCATCGCACGGCGAAAAAGCAATATGCAGCGCTGACGCCCGAGCTGAAGAGCATCGTGGACGCTTATGCCGACGGCGTGACGCAATATTTCCGCTTGTTGCGCAGTCGAGAAGCGGCGCTTCCGGCAGGTCTTTTGTTGATTTCCGCCGACGCATTCACGGACTTCACCGGCGAAGACGCGCTCGCGATCGCTCGATTGCAGACGCATTCTTTGTCTTATGACGGAGACAGCGACGTCTCGGCGACCTTGACGCTCGATGCGTTGAAAAAGACGTTTTTGAGCAGCTCGCCGGATCCGAAAATCGCGTCGCGCAGCGGAATGGCGCAGGATGTTTTCCGATTTGCGCCTTGGGATCCGGCGACCACGACGACGGGGTATCCGATGGGGGTCGGGGGCGTAAAACCCACGAACAAAGCCCCGGAGATCCCGAATTTGGGCCCACGAACGGAACGATATCGAGCGGGATATCGTTGGTTCAAGGACTTGATTGCGCCCGAGGGATCGGGCTCGAACAATTGGGCGGTTCAAGCGACGCGCAGTGCGACGGGACATGCGCTCGTCGCGAGCGATCCGCATTTGTCGTTATCGGCGCCGGCGGTGTTTTGGCCGGTATCGATCGACGTCACGTCCGCGGATCCGGCCAAGCAATGGAAGGTCGGAGGCATTGCGTTCCCGGGCATTCCGGGGATTATTTTGGGGCATAACGAGCATATCGGGTGGGGCTCGACGACGACGGGTTACGACGTCACGGATGCTTATGCCGAAACGCTCACGCCGGACGGCAAAGGCGTCACGTTTAATGGCAAAACCGTGGCGATCGAGACGATCGACGAAGTGATTGGTCTGCAAGGCGGCGGGTCGTACACGTATCAGGTGCAGGTGGTGCCGCATCACGGGCCCATTTTGCCGGAAATTACGGCGGACCACAAAGTTTTGCCGCTCGATCCGGCCAAAGGTGCGATCAGCATCAAGTGGACGGGGTATGAGCCGACGACGGAGGTCGAAGCTATTTTTGGATTGCTTCAGGCGAAAAACGTGGACGAAGCGCGTGAAGTCATGAAGAAATTCAAGGTTGGCGGGCAAAACTGGATGATCGGCGATACGCAAGGAAATATCTTGTGGACGTCGCACGTCAATCTTCCCAAACGAGCGCCCGGAGCATTGGCGTGGGATCCGGCAACGCAAAGCGGAACATTGCCTTCGTTCGTTTTACCGGGCGATGGAACGGCGGAATGGACCGGGTTTTTGGATAGCAATTTGGTGCCTTGGGAGAAAAACCCGGCAGCGGGATATTTGGCCACGGCCAACAACGACAACATCGGCGATACGCTCGACAATGATCCATCGAATGGCAAATTGCCGGACGGCAGCCCGATGTACATCGGAGCGGATTACGATTTGGGCTTCCGCGAAGGGCGCATCAAAGAACGTTTGTCGAAACTCGACAAAGCCACGCCGGAGGATCTGGCGAGCATTCAGGGCGACGCTCGTTCGGCGATGGGTGCGCGTCTGTCGCCCGTGTTGATCGCATCGATCGACAAAGCGGAAGCGGAGAAGAAAACGCCGGGAACGCATGCGGATTTATCGGCGATCGTGATGGATCCTTCGTACGATTCGGCGAAAATCGCAGCGATCAAGGATTTGCTGACGAAATGGGGCATGGAATCCGATTACGAAGCGGCTTCGGGCATGGATCCGGCGACGAACATGCCTTTGCCCGAATCCGGGGATACGGCGAAGGAAGTACGCGCGGCGCAAGCGACGCTCGTGTTCAACACGTTCCTCGTGCGCCTGCTCAATCGCGTCTTCGCGGACGAATTTGGTTTGGCGGGACGACAGGTGAGCAGCCAAATGCGCGCCAAGGCCATCCTGTCGTTGTGCTTGAACGATCCGACGAAATTGGCGACGTACGACGCTTCGACGGGACAAAGCATTCTTTGGGACGACGTGAACACGCCCGAGCAGGAATCGAAAGACGAACGGATCATTCGCGCCTTGCTCGACGCGATGGACACGTTATCGAAGAATGTCGGGCCGAACGTTGCGGATTATCGGTGGGGGCAATACCACACGATTCGCTTCGAGGCGCTCGTGCCGATATTCACGGCGTTATCGATTCCGCCGGGGAGCAACAAAACGTTTCCGGACGGATTCCCGCGGCACGGGGACAATTACGCGGTCGACGTGGCGGGTTTTTCTTTCGGGAGCACGCCGGGACAAATGCCGAATTTCAAATATGGACACGGGCCGACACAGCGCTTCGTGATCGATATGGATCCGGCGGGACCGAAGATTTGGAATGCGTTGCCGGGCGGAGCGATCTGGGATTCGCAGAATCCGCATTTCGCGGACCAAGCGGAGCTCTGGCGCCGCAATGAAACGCACGCGGTACCGTTTGCTTTGCCGGACGTCATTGCAGCGGCGGAAAGTCGCCAGGTGATGACGAAGAAATAAGGTTTGGGGTGTAAAACGACGAGGCTGCGTTTTGGGGGGAGCGTGGCCTTGTCGTGAAACAGTGGGATGCTGATGAGGAGCAAGGATACGCCCAAAATCTTCTTGACACGTTTGTCCGCGTCCTGTAACAATCATTCACATGTCGCCACTGCTCCTCACATCGGCCGCTACTCTTGCGGAAGAACGAGATCCAATTTGGGAAGCGATGCTCGCATCGCCCATCGTCGAAGACGACCTGAGTGAGGACGAACAGGCGGCGTTTGAAGAGGGAATGGCGGATATTCGTGCGGGTCGCGTTGTTTCGCGCGAAAAGATACTCGAAACCGTGGAACGGTTGCGCATTGAGCAGGGTGAATGAGCTGGGATTTGGTCTGGTCGGTCGCGGCCGAACGGGATCTGTACGAACTCCCTTGGCGGGTCGCCGCGAAGATCGACGCGGAAGTCATGCATTATGCGGCAACCGGACGCGGCGCCGAGCGTTTGAGTCCAACTGATCCTCGACGTATGCGTCTACGTGTTCCAGGTGCCGAAGCACAAATCTATTTGAATCGAGAAGAACGTATTATCTGGGTTGTACGCGTATTTCGACGAACGCCCAGTTAGCAACATTGGGGCAGATCCAAGGCTCAACGGCGCAATCCGGCAATAACCTCCGGCTTCACGACTTTGCCCAATGCGTTCCGGGGCAAACTGTCCACCACGTGCACGTCCCGCGGCACTTTATACGCCGCCATCCGCTCTTTCGCCCACGCACGTAATACATCGCCCGCGCATTCGTGCGCTCGACCGGGCGCAGCCACGACCACCGCAACGACCCGTTCGCCCCATGTTTCATCCGGCAATCCCACGACGGCCACTTCCGCCACCGCCGGGTTTTCCCGCAATGCCTCTTCAATCTCGAGCGCCGATAATTTGTAGCCGCCGCTTTTCAAAATATCCACGCTCGTTCGTCCAAGCAAACGCACGTATCCGTCCGCCGATATCTCCGCCACATCTCCCGTACGAAACCAACCGCCTTCGGCAAACGCTTCCCGCGTCGCTTTTTCCAAACCCAAATACCCCTTGAAGACGCTCGGGCCGCGAATCCACAATTCTCCCGTGCCGGAAGTGACCTCATTGCCCGCTTCATCGACCAGCCGGCTTTCCACGGTTCGTAATGGTTTGCCCACGGAACCCGGACGACGTCCCAATGGATCGATCGGATTCGACGCCCCCACGCCAATTTCGGTCATGCCAAACCTTTCGAGCGGCACCCAGCCCGTGATCGATCGCCACCGTTCCGCCAACGTCACCGGCAATGCCGCCGAACCGCTCGTCGCCAAGCGCAATTTCTTTGCGCCCGCGGCCCAACGTTTTTGCGTCGGTTCATCCGCCGCGTCGAAAGCCTCGAACAATTTTTGATACATCGTCGGCACGGCCATGTACGTCGTCGGAGGGTTTTGCCCAGCAAACTCTTCCCATACGCGGCGAGCGTCGAATTTGGACAGCATTCGAGTCGCTCCGCCGGACAAAACGGACGTCATCAGCGAAATGCCGAGTCCATGCAAATGATGTAATGGCAGCGCGTGCAACAAAAGGTCCGTCGTTTGCCAAACCCACGCCTCTTCCAAAAGCTGCGCTTGAATGGCCACGTTCGCATGCGTAATCATCGCGCCTTTGGGTTTTCCCGTCGTGCCACTCGTGTAGAGGAGCAAAGCCACGTCGTCGGCATTTCGCGGCGAGACATCATCGACATACGAATGGGTTTCTCGGAGCGAACCAATCGGAAGAACTCGCCGCCCCTCGCACAACAATGCGGCACGCTCGCGTAAATCATCCGATACGATCACCATCGTGGCGTGTGCGTCCCGGCCAAACCACGCCAGTTCCGGCGCGGGGTATTGCGCAGACAGCGGCAAAACGACACCTCCGGCCAACAAAATTCCGACAAACGCTTCGAGCCACCTCGCTCCGGGCGAAGCAAAGAGCGCAACGACGTCACCATCGAGCGACGCACGGCCATCGAGGAGCGTCGCGCGAGTGCGCAGGGCGCCATCCCACAAATTGGCAAAGGTCCGAGATTCGTGATCATCGGCAACAGCGAGGCGTTGTTCGTGTTTTCGAGCTTGAAGACGCGCAACGAGGGGCGACGACATGGCGGAACGATCGCAGCGCGAAGGCAAAACTGCAAGATGTGCGTCATTCTTTTCTCGATCGGCCGTTCTTTGGGTACACTGCGCGGCATGTTCGTGTCTCGATTCGACGTTCTCGCTTCGTGTGCCCTCGTAATTGCCCTTGGTTCAGCTTCCATCGGGTGTGACGAGGGAAAACCTTCGGACCAGCCGGGGGCGAAAGCCAGTTCGGCGCCAAGCGCATCGGCCGCAAAGGAAGCGGCGCCTCCGCCGAAGCCCAAGACAGTGCCGGCGCTGATCGTGGATTCGATGGGCCCGTATTTGGGCATCACGCGCATCGACGTGAAGGCGGAGAATTGGCGCGAGAAAATGGCGACGGTGATCAAGGATTTTCCGATCAAGCCGGACGAACCCGTGACGGTGGTGGCGGAAAAGCGCGCAGCGACGCCTTATGTGGCGGCGCTGGTGGATGAGCTGGGCAAAGCGGGCGCGACGAAGGTCATTCTCAAGACGGACGGTCGCGATGATGTGCCGAAGGAACTGACGGTGGTGCCGCCGAGCAAAGTATCGGCGCCGCCGGGGTGTTCGGTCGTGGTGAGCGTGCTCAAGGATTTGTCGACGGCGGTTTGGCCGGTCAAAGGGGCGACGGCGAAGAAACAACGCAAAGGTTTGGCCGGGCCGGATCTATCGAATACGGCGGATACGATCAAGAAAGACTTGGCGGCATGTGATTCATCGTATGCGTTTTTCTCGTCCGATGATGCGATCGGCTGGGAAATGGCGTACAACTTGGCGGGCACGTTGAAAGTCGTGGATG
>WBZU01003152.1_pt1 | contig 10973 bp, 8 predicted proteins | sample 5204311 | NCBI WGS metagenome assembly WBZU01 (sample SAMN12344359, study PRJNA552823) | activated sludge metagenome | biome: Activated sludge suspended growth; feature: Nitrification reactor; material: Wastewater; isolation source: activated sludge from nitrification reactor of wastewater treatment... | reverse complement strand
TCCCCGCGCGATGTCGGCGAGCTTCGAATCGGGGTTCTCCTTCACGTATGCGACGAACTGGGCTTCCCGCTCGCCGCGCTTGGCACGCTTGCCGCCGGTCGACCCGCCCTTTTCCGAACCAAGAGCTTTCTGGATCCTGGACTGGGCGTCCTTGATTGACTTCTCGGCGTCCCTGGCTTCCTTGCGGGCCTTGTCCTTCTTGTCCTTGTACTCGGCCTTTACCTTCGCGGTTGCTTCCCTGGTTGCAACCCTGACCGCTTCGCGAATCGCACGGCTTTCTTCAACCGAAAGCTGCTTGAGCTTCGAAGCTGAAGTTTCAAGTTGTTGAATTGCGTCTTCAATGCTGGACATAGTCTCTCCTGTTGGCGATTGTCATGTGCCTGCCAGACATCGTCATGAGACCGGCATTCATGACTATAACCAAACGACGGGTTTCAAATGTCAATTCCGGTCCGTAACGAAATGTCGTCTTCCGGATGTCAGGCAAGTGCGCGGTTGCTCAAGAGGTGCCGTTGGTACCTTGCCTGTCTCCCCCTGACTCGCCCTGATGCCTCCTTCACGCTTCCGTTCATCCCGCAATCCGATCCCCCACGAACGCGCCTTCTGGGCGATGGCGGCGATCGCCGTGACCTTCCCCGCGATCTCGGCGGTGCCTTCCCCGCTCTACTCCCTCTACCAGGACATGTGGGGCTTCTCCGACGCGGTCCTGACCGAGGTCTTCGCCGTATACGTGGTCGCGCTGCTCTGCTCCCTGCTCGTCTTCGGGTCACTCTCCGATCACCTCGGGAGGCGCCCGGTGCTGCTCGGAGCGATTGCCTTCGAGGCCCTTTCCCTCCTGCTGTTCCTGCTTTCCGGCGGAGTCGCGATGCTGGCCCTGGCCAGGGTAATCCAGGGTCTCGCCACCGGGGTGACGCTCGCCACGCTCAGCGCGGTGATCGTCGACCTGCAGCCCGAGGATGACCCGAAGCGAAGCGGCGTGGTGAACGGAGTGGCGCCGCTCGCCGGCCTGGCGATCGGTGCGCTCGGCTGCGGCGTGCTGATCCAGTTCGCCCCCTGGCCGACCACCCTGATCTTCCTGATCCTGCTGGCGGCGCTGGGGTTTGCCGCGGTCGCTGTCTGGCGCTCGCCCGAAACCTCGACCATGAAACCGGGCGCCCGCGAGTCACTGTTACCGAAGGTCGGCCTGCCGGCCCACCTCAGGCCCCGGTTCTTCTCGCTGCTCCCGATCATGATCGCCGGCTGGGCACTGGCCGGGCTCTATCTGTCACTGGGTCCTTCGATCGCATCGAGCTTCATCGAGGATGACCCCTACCTGACCGGCGCGATCGTGGTCACGGCACTCTGCGGGACCGGAGCCGTGGTTGTCTATCGGCTCCGTCACCGCGAGCCGGTGACCGTGATCCGCTTCGCGGCAGGCTGGCTGGCCGCCGGAATCACGATCAATTTGATCGGCCTGCTGCTCGACCTGGCCCCGCTCGCCCTTGCCGGGACCCTGATTTCCGGAATCGGCTTCGGAGCCTCGGCGCTCGGTTCCTTCGGCGTACTTGCCACCCTCCCCCATCCCGACGAACGTGGCGAGCTCTTCGCCTTCGCCTACGTGGTCAGCTACATCGCCTTCAGCGTCCCCGCCCTGATCGGCGGCTTCGCCTCGGACCGGTACGGCCTCCACGCCACCGCCCTCGTCTACGGCAGCCTGATCCTGGTGGTCACGATCATCGCCTTCTTCACAGCGGGACGAAGGCACCCCCGGCAGGATTCGAACCTGCGACATCCGGCTTAGAAGGCCGGCGCTCTATCCAGCTGAGCTACGGGGGCGCGAAAAGGTAACGCTAGCCATTCCCGCCGCTGGCCGGGCGGAAGCGGCTACTGCGAATCGGATGACTCTGCGGCGGCTTCCGCGGCCGCGGCTTCTGCCTCACGATCCTTGATCGCCTGGAGCGCGTCGGTCCGCACCTGGCGGATCGCTGCCTGGTCGAGCTTGGCGCAGCGGTCTGGATCGAGCTTGCCGTTGATCTTGTAGACGTAATCCGGCTGCGGAGTGATGTCGTCTTCCGAGACGACGAGCTCCGCGTTGGGGTCACCGTCAACCCAGGCCCGGACCGGGAACCAGTAATCGGCTTCCGGCGCGTCCTGGGTGTACTCGCTGGTGATCAGGTAGTCGTAGTCACCTTCGTTGATCGTGTTGATGAATTCACGACAGTTGGTGATCAAACGGTAGGTGCCGTTGTCACCCTCCTGACCGATGTACTGGACGTGGTTCGAGCGATCGACCCCGTAGAAGCCGTACTGGCCGAAGAAGATCTCACCCGAACCGGCGAGCGCGATCCGCTTGTCCTTGAGGTTCCGGGTGAATTCGAAGGCGTCCTGGGGGCCGCCTTCCTGCAGGAAGAGAGTGGTCCGGGTGTAGTGCTTGTCGGCGTAACCGACCTCTTCACCACGGCCCCAGATCGCGCCGATGATCGCGATCGCGGCGACGCAGCCCACGATCACGTACTTCGGCACCCTGGTGTTGTCCTTCATCCAGCTCAGGCCGACCGGGGCCCAGACGATCGCCAGGGTGAGGAAAATGGCGCCGGGCAGGAAGCTCGGGTACCACTTGGGCGAGGTCAGCACCGTGATCGCGTAGACCACGGTGAGGAAGATCAGGGTCTTCTTCGCCCTCGCCTGCGGCTCACGCAACTGGCGGATCAGCGGCAGCATCACCGCGGCCAGCAGGAGCCCCGGCAACAGGTACCTGGTGTTGGTGAAGAACCCGCGTGGCTGGAACTCCTGGCCGGCCGCGGTCAGCGGGGTGAACACGTAAACGAAGGCGGTGATCAGGGCGGCCGCGGAGATCACCCGGACGATCTTGTTGCGGGACTTGAAGACCAGCCAGAGCGCGGCCGCGGCGAGCATGACCAGGATCAGCGGGAACAGCACCCCGAAGGCGTCATCGAGCCGGGGGAAGAACCACCAGCGGTAGATGCTCGGGTCGGTGATGTAATGCGCGACCGAGAACCGCGGGCGCGGGTCGAGCGGCATCTGGTCCGGCTGCGGCAGGTGGAGCGGGCCCCAGCCGACCGCCGGCACCGGGTTGCCGCCGGTGTAGAGCATCGCCCGCACGTACCAGTAGCCGCCGACGATGAACATCGAGACGCCGAGGCAGAGCGCGGTCGTGACCCGGCGTCCCTTGCCGCTGATCAGGATCATCCCGAGGAAGATCACGCCGACCGGCGCCAGCATCGAAACCTTGATCGAGATCGCGATGCCGGCCGCGATACCGGCGAGGATCAGCGGGCCCTTGTCAAGCAGCGGAGCGTTCGGGTCGGGTTTTTCATCCACCGCTCCGGAACTGGGCGCCCGCCTTTGGTGCCCGTTGATCAGGAAGGCGACGAAGGCGATCAGGAAGGCGAAGCAGACGATGTCGTTTCGACCCTCGCCGGGCTGGGTCTCGATCATCACCCCGGCCGAAAGGAGCATCGCGCCGGCAACCAGGGTGGCGGGCCCCACCCCGTAAGGCCGGCCCACGCACCAGCAGGCGAGCAGGGCGATCCCGAGGGGGAGCATGTTGAAGACCGGGGAAAGCCAGTCGCTCCCCATCACGCCCATCAGGGCGCCATGCATCAGCTCCGAGTTCTGGGGGTAAAACCAGACCGCCAGCCGCAGCGCGTCGGTGAAGTGGAGCGGGATGATCGAGGAGTCCTGAATGAACCTCGCCGCGGCCGGCATGTGGTACCAGGTCGTGTCACCACCGAACATGCCCTGGTCGAGGCTGAGCTGGGTCGGGAAAGCCCATTCCGCCACACACCAGGACGCCACCGCGACCGCGACCAGGAAGGCCCATGTCGGGACCGCTGGCGCGGCAATCTCCTCAACGTCTCGCGGCGCGAACTTCCAGGCCAGTCCGGCGCCGATCAGGGGGATCACGACGCAGGCGACGGTGATCCAGACCTCCTTCAGCAAGCCAACCGAACCGATCAGCTCGAGTGAGAGGATGATCAGCGCGAAGGCGATCGTCAGCTCGGCGAGGCGCGCCAGCGCACCCGAGAATTCGGGCACGATCCATCGCCGAAGCCACCAGGATCCGTACCAGACGGCACCGACCACGACGGCGATCTGGAGCGTTCCGGCGATGTATGAGGCTAGGGACGGGGTCAAGGCCGTCCTGTGAGCAGGGTTGGCACCGCGGGAATCCTAATTTATGGCCGGGCGAAACGGCTCCCGGCGGATCCCCGGCGGCTCAGGTGGAGGAACCGCCGGCCACCGGCACCTGGCACGCGACCCCGGTGCCAGCCAGGCCGCAATAGCCGTTCGGGACCTTGTCCAGGTACTGCTGATGCGGGCCCTCCGCGTAATAGAAGGGGCCGGCCTCTTCGATTTCGGTCGTGATCCCGCCCAGACCCCGCTCGTTCAGTGCCCGCTGATAGGTGTCGCGGGCCATCTCGGCGATCTCCTTCTGCCGGTCGCCGACCGTGAAGACGGCGGAGCGGTACTGGGTTCCGACGTCATTTCCCTGACGCATCCCCTGGGTCGGGTCGTGCTCGGAGAAGAAGACCTCGAGCAGCCGCTCGTAGCTGACCTTCTCCGGATCGAAGGCGACCAGCACCGCCTCGGCGTGGCCGGTCTTCCCGGAGCAGACCTCTTCATAGGTCGGGAAGGGCGTAAACCCGTTCTGGTAGCCGACCGCGGTCGTGTAGACACCGTCGAGGTTCCAGAACAGCCGTTCCGCGCCCCAGAAGCAGCCGAGCGCGAAATAGGCGACCTCGATCCCTTCCGGGAAGGGCCCCTGGATCGGGGTTCCCAGAACGGTGTGATTGTCCGGAACCGGGAAGGCGTAGCCGGAGCGGCCCGGGAGTGAATCTTCCGGGGCGGGCATCGTGGTTTTGTCGCGACCGAAGAACATGGAACCGATGCTACTCGGGTGCCCGTCCCGGTTCGCGAGCTTCAGGACCCGGGCGCGGGAATCTGGCTGGACATCTGCAGGTAGCCGGCGGCGCTCGGGTGGATCCCGGTGTCGCCGCTGATCACCCAGGGCTTCCCGAACGAGGGTCCGGAGCAGAAGGAGAGCGGGTGGTCGATCTCCAGCTCATCCTGGGTCGGGGTCGACTGAACGCTCGGGCCGTCGACCTTGTAGCCGAGCAGCGAACAGGAATAGTTCGAGGGGTAGAGCGGCTCCATGTCGATTCCGACGTTGAAGCGGGGCGGGGTCACTACGGTGATCCGGCTGCTCGAGACCGATTCGGCCTCGTCCGCGATCACTTCGTTGAGCAGCGATTCCATCATCTCGAGCTGGGTCGCGCTGTAGGCGAGTGCCGAGGATGGAATCGTGAACGGATAACCCATCAGCACCACATGCGAGCTCGAGTTCTGGACCAGGTCGGTGAAGATCTGGTTCATGTTCGAGTCGAGGTTGACCGAGGCGAAGGCGTCGAGGACGCATTGGCGGAAGTCGCCGAAGAGATCCGACTCCAGAGCGCAGCCCATGGTGTCAACGTCAAAGAGCACGTCATCGAGCAGCGGATTGGCCCCGAGCGTCATCAGGATGTAGTCCGGGTTCTGCGACTCGATGTTCTTGAGGGTCTGGTGGAACTGACCGTTCGGCAGCCAGTCGGCCGGCGCGGAACCGGTCACCGCGTAATTCTCGTATTCGGTGATGCCGTATTCGTTTGCCCATTGCGCGGCCCAGGAAATGTTCCGCGAGAGCCCGAAGTCCTGCAGATAGTTCGGCTTGCTCCCGACCGAGCTGTTGCGGTTGTAGGAGTTCGAGGAGCAGGCGTCGTTCAGGGTCGTAGCTCCCGGTTTGCAGTCGAGCAGTTGCCCGAGGGTCATCGGCTTGCCGGTCGCCCCGAAATACCCGAAGCCGGCCGTCACCGAATCACCGAAGGCGACAACCGAGGTGCCGGAAGCGGCCTGGTTTCCAACCCGCACCTGGACCCGCTGGCTGGCGACGAGCCGGCCCTGGAAGAAACCGGCGATTTCGAACTCGTCGGCACCGGTCTGGCCGGGAATCCTTCGGTAAGCGAGGTTCCGGGATCCCGCCACCGCGTGACCCGACTCACCGTCACGGACCACCCGCCACTTCAAGGTCCGCCCGCAGACCGGATACGCCGCCCGGCGCGACTTCGATGCCGGCGACTCAAGCATCATTCTGGGCAGGGTCTCGCACCTGCCTGGCTTTGCCCTGCGGATTCCATCCTGCACGACACTGCTGCCGGCGCCGCGATCGACGTCCCTTCTGACTGCGGGTTGCATGTAGGAAATCGATGCCCGGGCGGTCGCCCGGGGTCCCCTTCGGGTCAGCAGCCTGCCCATCTCCGCGGGAATCTTCATGCCGGCCACGAAGGGAAAGAAGCTGCGCTGGTCGGCCTGGCGCAACGGCCCGGAATGAACCACGGCATCCCACCTGCCCGACCAGCTGCGATCTGGCAGGTCCACGGTCACCCGACCGTGCACCGTGGTACCGGAAATCTCCAACGGCAGGTTCATCGAAACCAGCAACTTCCACTTGGAGCCGCCTCCGGCCAGCTGGACTCCGTCGAGCCGGGAATGCGTCTTCGCCTGGGCCCCGGCTGCGAAACAGGCGAGCGCCAGCGCCGCCGCAACGAACACCGCTCCGACCCTCGCGAAACCCTTTGAGCCTGTCCCCCGCATTTCAGGAACCTTAACCGCCCCCGCGGCCGTTCGATGCGTCCACGGGAATAGACTTCCCTGTGTGGGCGCGAGGATCATCGAGAACGGCGAGATCGGGATCAGCTGGGTCATGGAGGACGAGGCGATGGCCCGGGCTTCCCATGCCCTCACCGATGGCGAGAAGGTCTGGCTTGTTGATCCGGTCGATGACGACGCCGCGATCGAGCGGGCCCTGACCCTCGGCAAGCCGGCCGTGGTCTTCCAGTTGCTTGACCGGCACAACCGCGACTGTGCGCAGGTAGCTGACCGGCTGGGCATCGACCATGTCGCCCTGCCGCTGGAACTCCGGGGCACTCCTTTCGAGGCGATCGAGGTGGTCGAGAACCGGATCTGGAAGGAACGGGCGCTCTGGTGGAAGAAGACCAAGACCTTGGTCGTGGCCGAAGCGGTCGGGGCCAGCAGGATGTTCAATCCGAGCGAGGCCGGCGCCGGCGTTCACATCGGCCTGCGCGCCACCCCGCCCCGCAAGCAGCTCGGCACCTACAACCCGAGGCATTTGTTGATGGGGCACGGCAACCCGATCAACGGCAAGCAGGCCACAGTCGCCCTCCAGCAGGCGCTCGACCGCTCCCGCCGGGACCTCCCCGGCACCATGCTCAAGATCCCCTTCGCCTTCCGCTGAGGGCTCCAGAGCGAAACTCCCCCATTGCGCGGGGTTTCTTTCGGTGAGTCGATTCGTCCAGTCTGTAAGGAAGCAGATGCCAAGTCCCCGCAACTTCATCCCGGTCCTCGCCGCCCTCGCGACCCTGCTGCTCGCCCCGGCCTCCTTCGCGGCCAAAGATCCCGCCTTCGTGCCTTCCCGCAACTCGCCGATCCAGACGGCGGGAACGCCCATCGGGGTGGCTCCGTATGACCAGGCCAGCAGCGAGTCGGGGCTGCTGGTCCTGAATCGCCGGCCGGCCGGCATTCAGGTCTTCGAGAACCGGCAGGAAACGCCGCTGCTGCCGGTCCACAGGTTCAGGGTCAAGGAGGATCCTCTTTCCCTCCAGACCTTCACCGATACCTGGAGCGAGGTTGACGCGGTCGGCGTCGTGCGCCATGACGGCGACTTCTCGTTCTATCGCGTGACCCACTCCAGCAGCAAGGGTTACGGCCTGGTCAGCGGCAATATCGGCGTCGACATCGGTCCCGTCACGGCCCTGGCGAAGTACCACGGGCTTGGCATCGACTCGGCCCCTTTCGGCCGGGTGAAGGTAGTGGCCGTCGACACCGCCGATGACTCCCTGATTCTGGTCAGCCAGGTTCCCGGCTTCCCCGACGCGATCGAAGCGACGGTGCCGGTTGGCGATCAGCCGGTCGACATCTACTCCGAGAATGCGATCGCCATGTTCGTGGTGAACCGGGGCTCTGACGACATCAGCGTCGTCCGGTACTTCCAGGATCCCGATGAGACCGGGGAGATCGGGCAGGGAAACTACGGCCATTGGGAAGTCACCGACACGGCCCCGGTCGGTGAGAGCCCGGTTGCGATCGCGGCGATCCCTTCCCGGCAGGGCCGGAACCTCTTCGCCGTCGCCAATTCCGGATCCGATGATGTCTCGATCCTGCGCCTGAACCCTGACAGCAGCATGGATGAGCTGGGCAGGGTTCCGGTCGGCGACCGGCCGGTCGCCCTCACCTCCGTCCAGATGACGGCGAACGGTCGCTGGCGCCTGGCCGTCGCCAACGCCGGCTCGGATGACGTGACCATCATCGAGGGTGAATTCAACGGAACCTTTGCCGCCACGGACACGATCCCAGTCGGCTCCAATCCGGTCTCGATCACCTCGGGTGACTTCGATGAATACTTCGACGCCGACCTCGCCGTGGCCGACCGGGCCAGTGGTCAGGTCTCGGTCCTGCTTGACAACGAGCCCTCCGGCACCTGCCGCGGCGGTGCCGCGAAGCTGCTTCGCGGCGGCCAGTACTCGGATTCGCTGTTCGGCACCCACAACCCGGACCAGATCCTCGGGCTGACCGGAGATGACGAGATTCACGGAGGCAAGGACGGCTTCGACTGCCTCTTCGGCGGCAAGGGCAAGGACAGCCTGGACGGCTACAAGCTCGGCGACCTCCTCGACGGCGGCCCGGACGCCGACACCTTGACCGGCGGAACCGGGACCGACCTTGTGATCGGCGGGGCCGGCGACGATTTCCTCTGCGAGAACCTGGAAGAGGAGATGAAACAGGAAGCCTGTGGCGTCCCCTACCGCGACTACTCGAGCTGGGGCCGCGTCGGCCGACCCGAGCGGGACCGGCTGTTCGGGGGCCCGGGCAATGACCGCATCCAGGCGGACTACGGACGCGACCTGGTCAGCGGGGGCTCCGGCCGGGACGACATCTTCAGCCGCGACGGCGCGCGGGATCTCGTCACCTGCGGCGCGGGCCGGGATCGGGCGCTGGTTGACGACCGGGACCGCGTGCGCGGTTGCGAAACGGTCAAACGGATCGAAGTCAGCCGCGAATCCTGAACCTGAAGACGGCCGGGGTCCTGTCCGCAAGGCCGTTGCCGTCGATCGCCACGACCCGGAAAGTGTGGCTGCCGGTCTTCAGGCCACGGTAGGTCTTCGGTGACCGGCATCTCCGGAAACCCTGACCGTCAAGGCGGCACCGGAAGGTCGGAGCGGAGCCGGTCGACTCAAGCCGGAAGGTGGCCCGCCGCTTGCCGTTGCTGATCAGCACCTTGCTGATCCGCGTGCGGGGAGCGGCCGGCGCCGGCGTGCCCGACTTCGAAAGCACCTTGAAGGCCTGCTCGGCCATCTTCGCTTCACCGAGGGCGTTCGGGTGGACGATCACCGGGTTCTCGCCAAGCAGCGCCGGCTCGACCCAGCGGGTTCCCGGGGCCTGGCAGGCGTCGTGCCCGTTTGACACGCCGTTCAGGTTGACGAAGACCGAACCGGTTTCACGGGCCGCGCGTCCCACCGCATCGTTCAGCGTCCGCTGCAGCGAACGGACATAGGGAACGTCACCCTTCGAGACCGGCATCTGCGGGTAGCAGCCATCGGTCTCGGGCATGATCCAGGGGTAGCCGAGGATTGCGACCCGGGCCTTCGGCGCCTTCGCGTGAACAGCGTTCAGGGCTTCGACCAGTGACGGGTAGGTGGTGTTCCGGATCGTGTCCTCGAACTGGTCGCCGAAGGTGTCCTTGCAGGGGCTGCCCTGACCCAGCGAGGCAACCCCGAGCGTGCCACAGCTCAGGATCGAGCCGATGAAGACGCTGCTGTCATTGCCGCCGATGGTCATCGTGACGAGGTCGGTGTCCTTTGAGAGCGCGTCGAGCTGTGGCGCCACCCCGGGGTACTGGGACTCGCCGAAGTGCCTGGTTTCGGCCGCGCCGCAGGTCACGTCGGTCAGCTCGGCGCCCAGCTTTGCAGCCAGAACATGCGGATAGTTAAGAGTCGAGCGCAGGCACTGGACCGGGGCTTCGGGGTCGAGCGGCAGAACCCCGGAAGCGGCGCTGTAGGAGTCGCCGAGTGCCACATAGTCGAGTGACTTGCCGGCCGCGGCCGCCGGCCCGATCATGGCGAGCGTGGCGAATGCCGCACCGGCCAGAATTGCGAGGACGGACACACAACGACTGCGAAGCTTCATCAAATCTCCCGGGGTAGTCGAGAACACCAGCGTTCCTGAGCGCTCTGTGACTACCCCGGGATTCGAACTCCAAACCGGGAAGATGCGGGCCAGGCCAACCCTCCCGGGTTCTGCGGCTAACCCTGCTTGAGGTAGTTGACCTTCTCGGGTTCGAGGGTGAAAGTGACCCGGACCTCGCCCGGCTGGCGGAACGGATACTCGTCGGCGTCGATGTACTTCTTGGCCAGCATGTTGATGTCGTCGTCGGCGCCTTCCTGGGTATCACCGATCAGCCGGCCGCGGATCGACACGTACTCGTAGGGGTTGCCGTCGGCCATCATCGTCACGGTCGCCCGGCCCGCCTTGCGCAGGTTCTGCGGCCAGGCCCGACCCTCGGCACTGTTCAGGATCACGTTGCCGTCGTCGTCGGCGTGCGCCCAGACGATCACCGACTGCACCGAGCCGTCATCGGTCGGCACGGCGACGACCGCATAGTTCGCACCTTCCTTGACGATTTCGAGCGAACGACCTTCGAGTTCTGCCACTTCGACCTCCTGGGTTGTTTGAAGACAGGACCGAATCTACTCCCCGGCCGGGTCCGGTCGACCGAGGGGATGGTGGCAGGCGGCGAAATGACCCTGGCCGTAGTCGATCAGGGCCGGCTCCTGTTGCTCGCAGACTTCGGTTGCGTAGGGGCAGCGGGTGTGGAAACGGCAGCCCGAGGGCGGGTCCGAGGGGCTCGGAACGTCACCCTC
>WBZU01003151.1_pt1 | contig 10976 bp, 8 predicted proteins | sample 5204311 | NCBI WGS metagenome assembly WBZU01 (sample SAMN12344359, study PRJNA552823) | activated sludge metagenome | biome: Activated sludge suspended growth; feature: Nitrification reactor; material: Wastewater; isolation source: activated sludge from nitrification reactor of wastewater treatment... | reverse complement strand
GGCCCGCGTGGTGCGAGCGCTGTCGTCGTAGAGCACGTCGTAGCGCTCGGTGCGATGCGCGGCGCTCTCCGATCCCGCGGGCAACAGTTGCAGATGCAGCGTGTGAGCGCCTCGCGAGAGACGCGCTCCGGGCACGGCTCTGCCGCGGAAGGTCTCGGCTTCGACGCCGTCGAGAGTCCACCCGATGAGCTCGGCGATCTCTTCGTTCGCGAGCGCCTTCGAGAGCGCTTCACGCAGCGCGCGAAGCTCTTCGGCGAGCGCGGGAGACGCCGCGACAGGAGCGCGCGGCGCGGGCGCAGGAGCGCTCTGAACGGGCGCGCGAAAGGCCTCGTCGAGCCAGGCGAGGAACTGGTCGAGCGCGACGGCGCTCTCTGCGTTCGCAGACCGTCGGCTCATGGCGCTGTCGTTGTAGAGCACGTCGTAGCGCTCGGTGTGATGCGCCGCCGAGGCCGTTCCCCGCGGCAGAAGGTACAGGTGCAGCGTGCGGTATCCGCGCGCGAGCACGATGCCCGGCGCCTTCACGCCTCGAAACGTCTCGGCTTCGACGGAGTCGAGCTCCCACCCGTCGAGCTCGGTGAGCTCTCCGCGCGCGAAGGCCGCGGTGAGCGCGTCGCGAATGGCGCTCACCTCTGCGTCGAGCGAAGAGGCCGATTCGGATGTCGTCACGACCGCGTCTCCTTCGAATCGGCGACGAGCTTCGAGAGGCTGCTCATAGGCGCCGGACGATAGACTCTCCGCTTCGACGCGAGCAAGGCGTTGCGCGGCGGGCGCGTCGCACGAGGTACCGACTCCGCGCTGACGTTTTCATGTACGCTCCGCAGCGCGAGGAGAACGATGGATCGACGCATCGCGAAGTGCGTGCTTGCGAGCCTTCTCTCGTGCGGGTGCGGTGGGTCCGACGCGCCGACCCTCGCTGGTGACGCGTCGACTCCCGCTCGCGACGCGTCGACCATGGCCGTCGACGGAGAGGTCATCGTCCGCGCGCCTCGCGTCGAGCCGCACCCGATGGGTCGCTTCAACGTCATCCGCGACGTCGTCACGGCGACGGGCGTTCAGAGCGCGGCGGTCGGAGACTGCAACGACGACGGGAACCTCGACGTGGTGACCCTCGGTCGCGACGTGTCTCCGACGCTGCTCCTGGGCCGCCCGGGGCCTCGCTTCGAACCCGCCCCTGACCCGCTCCCCAACTCGCACTGGCGCGCGGGCGTCTTCGTCGACCTCGACGGCGACGGACGCCTCGACCTGGTGCTCGCGACGAGCTCGGTCGACCTGCTCCGCGGCCAGGGCGGATGCCGCTTCGCCGCGCCGGTCACCATCGCCGGGGCCACGAGCGAGTTCGCCGCGCAGCAGGTGCTGGTCACCGACGCGAACCTCGACGGACGCGCGGACCTCTCGATCACGCAGACGCGCTCGCCCGACGCGCCGCACAGGCTGCTCATCGCGCGCGGCGACGGCGCCTTCGACGAGTTCACGCCGCGCCCCACGCCCTTCATGCTCGGCCACAAGGAGCCCGGCTTCAACGGCTTCGGGATGTTCTACGACGACCTCGACGACGACGGCGCGATGGACCTCTTCGCGATGGTCGACATCCAGAAGGCGTGGTTCTCGTGGGGCGTGCAGCCCGGTGAGATCGAGCAGTCGCGCGACGAGGCGCTGGGGATGCTCATGGCGCGCTGCGACCCGATGAGCCTCTCGCCGCTCGACTACGACCGCGACGGGCGCGTCGACTGGTTCGTCTCGGGCACCTCGAGCAGCTCGCGCCTCTTGCGCCACCTCGGGGGCCGCCGCCTCGTCGACGAGGCCGCCACCGCGAGCGTCGAGGGCGTGGGCGTCGACTTCGCGTGGGGCTCCTACAGCTTCGACGCCGATCTCGACGGATGGCCCGACATCCTCACGCTCCGTCAGGGCAACGACACCGACCCCTCGGTGCCGGTTGTGCCGGGCCCCGTCGACCTGTTTCTCAACCGCCATGACTGGACCTTCGCCAACGCGGGCGCGGCGACCATCGGCTTGTCTCTGCGCGCGCGAGGTCTGGTGTGCGGCCCGCTCACCGATGAGGGTCCCATCGGGTGCTTCGCGATGCCCGACGACTCCGCGCCGCTGCTCATGGTCAACGCGATCCGGCCGCAGGGAGCGATGGCCCTGCTACGTCTGCGCGGCACCGTCAGCGCGTTCGATGCGACGGGCGCGCGGGTCTCGATCGACGGAGCCTCTCCGCCCATGGTGTTCGTCTACGGAGGTCAAGCGCCCTACGCCGCCGAGCACGCTCGCACCCTGCAGATTCCGATGGGCGACGCGCGCACGGCGACGGTGACGGTGCGCTGGCCGAGCGGCATCGTGCAGCGCGGCGTCACAGTGAGCGCCGGACGCGCGAACGAGATCGCAGAGCCCGAGGTCGTGACCCTCTCGCGCCGCGTGGTGAGCGCCGACGGGGCGAGCACCGTGGATGTGACGGTGCGTCCGCAGATGCTCGACGCGAGGGCCGTGAGCCTCGAGCTCACGGGGGCGGGGCGCTGGCAGGGCGAGGCTACGACCGACGCGCAGGGAACCCACCGCGTGCTCGTCGCTCCGACGCAGCCGGGCGAGGCGCGGATCACGGTGAGCCTCGACGGAAACTCGTTGCGCGTGCGTCCGCGCGTGATCTTCTCCCCGGCGTCAAGATGACCGAATCAACGCTCGCCTCCGACTCCGCGCCGAGCCTCAAGCTGGGCCGCTTCACGACGCCCGAATCGCCCGTCTCCCTGTGGGCGTTCACCGCGCGGTTCGGGGCGTGGACGCGCACCGTGTCTGTCGCGCTGCTGCTCCAGCTCGCGACGCAGTACGTCTTCTTCCTCGCGCTGTACCTCTACTCTCCGCGGCAGACCCTCACCAACGTGCTGGCGGCCTACGGCACGGTCTTTCTGCTCCAGACCGTCGAGTGGAGGCTGGCGCCCGGGCGTCGCTTCCGCGTGCTGACCTCGGTGGCGATGTGCAACACCATCTGCCTCTTCTACGCGGCCGGCTCGGGGCGCTGGCAGTGGATGTCTCTGCTCGTCACGCTGGGCTGGCTGTCGCGCACCTTCATCGTCAACCGCGAGGGCCGTCACCTCTTCAACCCGGGCACCTTCGGCGTCTTCTGGGGCGGCCTCCTGTGCTCGTCGGGGCTCCAGGTCGGCGCGTGGATCCACCCCATCAGCCACGGGTTCACGCACGTCCCCCACTTCACGCTCGTCGTCGCGGGCATCGGCGCGCTGATCGCATTCCTCGGCGGACACGTCGACGTCGTGCTCGCCGTCCTTGCGGGCACCTTCGCGGCGCGCGGGTTCGTCAGCTCCGCCGAGCTGATCATCTTCCTCTTCGCGGCGACCGACCCGGTCACGATCCCGCGCAAGTTCTGGCACCGCATCCAGTTCGGACTGATGGCGTCGATCATCACGGGCATGCTCTGGAGGGTCACCTCGAACGAGCTGGTGAAGGTCGGCGGTCTCATGATCACGGGCCTCCTCATGCCGTTCTTTCTGCGCTTCGACTACGCCCCGTGGATGCGCGCGAGGCTCGGTCGCTACGGCGAGGAGGCCTTCTGGTCGCGCCCGTTCCTGCGGGTCATCGGCGCGCTCCTGGTGGTGGCCTACGGCGTCGCGGCCGACGTGGTGTATCCCCACCGCGAGCACGAGGTCTCGATCAGCGTGAGAGACGCGCAGACCGGCGCCGAGCTCGGTCGCGACGCGGCCCACGAGCTCTTCGCGGGCGACATCATCGTGCAGTACGACGCCACGCTGCTCAACGTCTCCTGGGCCGACCTCTACGGCGCCTGGAACTGGACCTCGCACGGCATCCACCCCGGACAGATTCAGCCCGGCGCGCGGGTTCGTCTGCGCTACCGCCTCGCGTGTCACCCCGACGTCGAAGAGACCTCCGATCGCTTCATCGAGACCCCGCGCATCGTCGCGAGCGAGGCCCACGGCACCGCGGGCGGCGCCGACATGCGCATCATCGTCCTGGGCGTGCACGTCGACGCCATTCGCACGGCGTGCCGCGCGAGGTGATATGACCAGCGGATCTGTGTTCGATCCGTCTGGCAACGCCGCGCTGCTCAACCTCTTCGTCGCGATCATCCTGGCGCTCTGGGTCGGCGCGGCCTTCGCCATCGCGAGGCTGCTGCGAGACGAGACCGCCGCGCGCCGCGAGCTGTGGGGCCTCACGGCGCTGTCGCTCGCGCTCACGGTGTGGCGAGCGCCCGTGCCCGCGCATTTCTTCGCGACCGTGTCCGCGGCGTTTCCGTCGCAGATCTCGAAGATCGGACTCGGGTGGCCCACGCTCATCGCGGCGCTGAGCCACGTGTTGCCTCGCACCGACTGGGTCTCCTTCGGCGCGGCGCGCCTCTGCGGCGTGCTCACGGGGCCTGTCGCCTACGCCGCGCTGCGGCGCCTTTCGAACGACCGCCGCGCTGCGCTCCTCGGCGCCGGGTTGCTCGTCGCGCTGCCCTTTCAGATCGCGCTCGCGACCGGCGACGACGCGCACCCCGCCGGGCTGCTGCTCTTTCTCGCGGGCCTCAGCCACTTCGCCGACTACGCGGCCTCGGGGCGTCGCGGCGCCTTCGCCCTCGCAGCGCCGTGCCTCGTGCTGATGGTGCACACGCGACTCGAGACGGCGTTCATGCTGCTGTCGATCCTCGCGCTCGTGGTGCGACCGAAGGACCTCGTCGCGCTGCTCCGCCGTGACGCGCGCGTGCTCCTCGCGGTGGGCGTCGCGGCGGCTGTGTTCACGCGCCTGGCCATCGCGCCCGACCTGGAGCGTTGCCTGCCGTATCCGTCGCCCTCCGCGCTGCTCCGCGAGGCGGTCAACGCCGTGACGCTGTTCCCCGCCATGGGCGACTACTTCACGAAGCAGACGACGGTTCTCGCCATCGTGAACGACGCCACGACCTTCGACAGGATCTCGTGGGTGCCCGCCGTCCTGCTGCCGCTGCTCTGGGTGGGCTGGGGCGCGCTGCTGTCTTCGGAGGCAGGGTGGCGCATGGTCGTCGCGGTGCTCCTCGCGCGCCTCCCCGGGTACGCGTACCTGGGCGTCGACGGCACGGACTACCTCGGGTCGAGGCACTTCGTCGGCGTCCTTCCGCTGCTGTGCCTGGTGACCGCGGTGGGCGCTGTCGCCATCGGCCGCTGGTTCGGTCGCGCGGCGCTGCCGATCGCGCTGTGCGTGGCCGCGCTGTTCGTCGTCGAGTCGCGCGCGCCGCTGCGCTTCCGCTTCGCCTTTCAAGAGGAGTACGCGTTCCTCCGTCAGGCCATCACGGCGCTGCCCGAGAACGCCGACGTGGCCAACATCCAGTTCGAGTTCGGGCTCTTTCCTTCGAGGAGCTCGCTCGTGCTGCTGCGCCCCGACATCATGTGGGTCGACCTGGGCAGAGAAGACAGCCTCGGCGCGCGCTTCGCGTATCGAGGCCCCGACTGTCGGGCGCTCGAGCTCACCAACATCGAGCGCGCGACGCGCATGTACATCAACCGCGACGAGCGCCTCGCGCTGCTCGCTCGCCTGGAGGATCTGTGTCGGGACTTCACGCGCCAGCCTGTGCGCCGCGTCATCGCGCGCGGGAGCGTCTCGCGACACGGTCACGGCCCTCCGATCGAGGCCGGACCGAGGCTCCCGATCGTGCTCGCCGAGCTCGCATCAGCGCAAGGTGACTCCTCCGCCGCGCGATAGACGCACACCGCGAGATCCCCTACCCTCGCGCCCCACGAAGCGATGACAGACACGAAGGACACGGCGGAGTCAGCGCCCTCTGCGACACCTCCGGAGACAGAGCCCGCAGCGACGGAGCCTGCGGCGAAGACGGAACCCACAGAGCCCGCCGCGACAGAGCCCACGGAGCCCGCCGCGAAGACGGAGCCTGCGAAGACGGGCACCACCGCGCCTTCGAGTCGTCCGATCGACGCGATCCGATCGCGCATCGGCGTGGTCGTGGTCGTCGCGCTCATGGCCGTCGGCGTGTACTGGTCGCGCGTGGGGCGCCTGCCCTTCGATCCGCGCGGGTCGAAGGTGAGATCGAAGCCGGGGCCCCGGTAGCGGGCCGCGCCGCCCTGGACCGAGAGCACGACCTCCGGTCCCCCGAGGCGCGCGTGGGCCTCCCACCCGCCCCCGGCCGTGCGGCGAACGGGGCCGAGAGACACCGCCACGAGGCCCATCCGCCCCGAGGAGCTGGCCCTCTTCGCGCCCCTCACCGCGGGCTCGACGCTCGGACCGGCGACGGTGACCGCGATCAACGGCATGCGCGACGGCTACCTGTCCGTCAACGTCCGCATCGGCAGCACGCCGCTCACGATCTCCGTGACGCGCGTGTCGGGTCACGAGAACGGTCGCTTCTCATTCTACTTCATGGGCAACAGCACGCCCGCCATCGAGGCCACGCTCAACGAGCTGCGCAGGGTGATGGCGGCGCACAACGACGTGCCCATCCCTCCTGACATGCGACCCTTCGAAGGCTGGTGACGCGCGTCGCCCTCTCGCTACGACCCCAGCGCCGTCGCGAGGTCGTCGAGATCATCCACCCGCACTCCGCGAGCGGCGAATCCCTCACGCAGCTCGCGCTCGAGCGCACCCGCGAAGTCATCCCCCATCGCGTCGAGCCTCCCCGCGCGCTCGTAGAGGTGACGCGCGCGAGACAGCGCGTGCATGCGGTCGATGCGCACCGCGCGTACGAACGGAGCCACTCGATCCACGAGCCTCGCGGCGCTCATCGGGAGCACCGGCTGCACCACCGCGAAGGTGCGAACGCCCGCTCCGTGAAGCCGTTCGAGCGCGTCGAGCCGCTCGTCGATCGGTGACGCGCCGGGCTCGAACGCGGCCCGCACCACATCGTCGTCGGTCGGAATCGACATGCCCACCGCGCCCCTCACCGAGCGCGCGAAGAGGCCCACGTCATCGAGCACGCGCGCGTCTCTCGTGAGGATCACCGGCGTGAACCCGGCGTCGACGATGGCCTCTACGCAACCCCTTGTGACGCGGTATTTTCGTTCGAGGGGCTGGTACGGGTCGGTCACCACGGGGCTCATGCGCACCACGCCCGGCGCGCGCCCTGAGAGCTCGCGTCGCAGCACCGCCGGGGCGTTGACCTTCACGTCGACCCAGCGCCCCCAGGGGAGCGCGGGCAACCCTTCGAGCGAGCGCGAGAGGTCGGCGCACGTCGACGCCCAGCAGAACTCGCAGCCGATCATGCAGCCCACGTAGGGGTTCACGTAGTAGTGCCCGTCGCCCTCGGCCACGAGCACGCGATCGACCTCGATCTCACGCACCACGCTCCCCCTCGTCGTGGTCGGGCGCTCGATCACCGGGAGCAAACCCTCGCGCGATCGGATGAGCCTCGCGAGCTGCTCCACCGCGCGTCGCTCGTCGGGCGCGAGGGGTGTATCTCCCGCGAAGAGCCGCCGCGCGACGAGGTTGAAGCGGGCCGTTCGAAGCAGGCACGACTCGTCGGGGTCGCGCGCCGAGAGCTCGACGAGCAGGTGTCGCTCGCCCTGCGCGAGGGTGAGCGAGATGCCCTGGTCGACGTCCCACGAGAGGAGCCGCCACGCGGCGTCGCGCGATTGACCTTCGAGCAGCGGGCCGAGGAGCGCGCGCGCGACCTCGTCGACCGCGCGGCTCATCGACGCTCACCGAGCGGGCGCACGAGGTCTTCAGGGCGCACGATCCAGGGCGGCTCCGGCGCGTCGTGGAGCTCGTAGAAGCCGCTGCAAAACACGGAGTGCGGACACGACTCGCACACGGGCTTTCGCACGCGCTGAGCGGCCAGGTACTCGGCGAGGTTCACGTCGTCGTTGTTCACGAAGACCATGTGCCGCTGGAGCTTCTGCAGGTCGCCCATCATGAAGCGCTCGTAGCCGGGCATGAAGCAGAAGGGCAGGTTGATCACCTGGAACTTCATCCGGTCGCTCCAGCGATCGATGACGCGCATCGCGAGCGTCGCAGCGGCCTGCGTGTCGGGCGCCACCCACTGCGTCGCGCGCCCGAAGGGCGTGAGAAACTGAATGTTCATCCAGCGCAGACCGAGCTCCCACGCGAGCTCGGCGAGCCTGTCGAGCGAGTCGTGATTGCCTTTGGTGACCGTGACGTTCATCCCGAGCTCGACGCTCGGAGGCGCGTGACGGAGCGCGTTGCGAATGCCTCCCACGGTCTGCTCGAAGGCCTCGGCGACGCCGACCTGTTGAGCGTGCGTGCGCGCGTCGTGGCCGTGCACGCTGAAGAGCAGCGTGGTGAGCCCCGACCGCACGAGCTTGCGCGCGAAGTCTTCGTAGAAGCACATGCGCCCGTTGGTGGTGACGTTCACGCGCTCGAACCCGATCGCGCGCGCGTAACGGATCAGCGGGATGAGCTCGGGGTTGAGCGTCGGCTCGCCGCCGTCGAAGTCGACCATGCGCACGCCCATGGCGCGGTATCGGTCGAGGTGCTCGCGCTGTCGCTCGGGGTGTCCGTCGACCTGCGTGCGAGTGCCGACCGCACAGAAGGTGCAGCGGTTGTTGCACACGTAGGTGACGTTCATGATGAGCTTCTGGGCGCCTCCCGATGCGCGCATCCGCGCTTCGAAGGTCCATCGAAAGCGCTGCAGCTCATCGGCGCTCACCGACGCGTCGGGCTGGCTCGGAACCTTCTGAAAGCTCGGCCCCCAATCGTCGACCACGGGGAGCTTCCGCCCGCGCGCGAGCTCGGTCCCCGGCAGCGGCGTCGCGAACTGCACGGCGGGAAAGGCGTTGAAGCGCTCGTAGAGGTCCATCGCGAAGGCGAGCGTCGCGTTGATCTCCTGCGCCGACTCACCGGGCAGCCCGACGATGTAGTGGATCATCAGCGGGACGCCCGCGGCGTGCGCGTTCTTCGCTGCGTCTACGATGGTCGCGAGGTCGAGGCGCTTCTTCACCACCTCGGTGACCACGCGCTGCACGCCGCTCTCGGCGCTGACGCTCACGGTGGTGACGCGCCCTCGCATCCGTCCGAAGTGAGCGGGCGTGAGGTAGTCCGCGCGCATCCCGTTGGGCACGTCGAAGCGCAGGCCGCGAGCTTCGACAGCGTCGAGCAGCGCCTCCCAGTGGCGCTCGTTGACGTTCACCAGCTCGTCGAGCACCTCGAGTCGCGTCGCGCCCCACCCGGCGAGCGCGTCGACGTAGGAGCGCAGCCGCTCGGCGCTGTAACGGCGCTGCGTCTTGGGCTCTCCGGGCGCGCGTCCCGGGTTCGAACTGCAGTGCACGCACGTGAACGGACAGCCCCTCGAGGTCACCAGCGGCAGCGTTCTCCCGTCGATGGGAAAGGGCCACGCGCCTCGCCCGACGCCTCGCACCACGCGCGCTCGAAACGCATCGTGAGCGTTGAGATCGACGAGGTCCCACGCTGGCAGAGGGAGCGCGTCGAGCTGCGCCTCTTCACCGCGAAACACCCCTCGCACACGCTCTCCCGAAGCGATGCGCCTCACGAGCGGGGGCACCGTCACCTCGGCCTCGTACTTCACCCACGCGTCGGCCTCGGGGTACGCGCCGAGCACCTCCGCGCCGTCGGCTTCGACGTAGTGCTGCCCCGACTGGTAGCAGTCGGCGAGCACGATCGTGGCGTCGGCGAAGCGCGCGCGCAGGCCCGTGAGGAGCTCCGCGAGCAGCTCGTCGCGCCGCGGAGGACGGTGAAACGGCGTGTACGCCACCACCACCGCGTGGGGCTCGCATCGCGCTGCATCGACGGCGGAGAGCACCGCGTCGACCGTCGCGCCGAGAAGAAAGCGCCCGTCATCGCGCGGCGCGAGCCCCGAAGAGGGCAGCGCGTACGCGTCGACGAGCGAGACTTCGATCTCGTGCGCGCGGAGCACCGCGGCGGGCTGCACGGCGCCGAGGTCGCTGAAATAGGGGTAGTCGATGAAGTCCCGCGCGATCGACACGGGCGGATGCACGATCAGCGAGCGGGGAGCGTCCATGACGGAGCGGCGAGTCTACGACGGCGCGAAGCGACGCGCGTCGCCCCGTGATTTCACGATCAGAGATCGCGCGATGGTCCCACGGAGACGGGCGTGAACTCATCACCGCCGAAGCGCGCGAGGTAGTCATCGCGAATCCCTCCGCAGCGGGCTCGAAACGAGCACTCTCCGCAACCTGGGAGATAGCGTCCGCCCTCCATCGGCGAGTCTTCGAGCATGAAGGCGTGACCGCCCGGGTTGACGATTCGCATCGAGAGCTCGCGCGCGAAGAAGAGGCACGCCCGATCGCTCGCGGGCACCGTGCACGGAGGCGTGTGCAGCGAGGTGATGAAGTCAGCGCGCGTCGAGAGCCCGAGCGCCATCGCGGCTGAGAGATACGGCATCACCTCGGAGATGCGCGGCACCTGCGGCGCTGCGTCGGGGTCGTCGCGCGCGGTGAGCAGCCACACGCGCCACTGCCCCACGCCCCGCGCGGTGTACGCCTCGACGATCGCGGGAAGCTCCTGCGCCGTGTCGCGGTACACGAGCACGTCGCCCTCCATCGCGAGGCCCGCGGCGCGTACGGCGCTCATCGCGTCGAGCAGGAGCGCGTGTGCGCCTGGCGTCTGCGTGAAGCGGTCGTGCGTGTCGGCGGTGGCGCCCTTGATGGCGAAGGCGACCTCGGTGACGCCCGCCTCGGCGCAGCGCGCGACGACCTTGGGGTACGCGAGCATCATCCCGTTGGTCTGGAGCTTCACGCGCGTGTACCCGATGCGCCGCGCGGCCGAGACGGTCGCGAGCATGTCGCGCCGCAGCGTGGGCTCGCCGCCGCCGAGCCACAGCGCGCGCGCCCCGTCGCGGTAGGCCCGGAGCAGCGCGTCGGCCACCTCGCGCGCGTCCATCGAGGGTCCGTCGGGCTGCGTCGCGAAGCAGCCCACGCAGCGCTGGTTGCAGCGGTAGTCAGCGGCGATCTCGAGCCAGCGTGGCATCGACGGCGACACTACCCCGCGGCGCCCGCAGGGTCATCGACGGGACGCAGCTCGGAGGCGCCGTAGGCTTCGAAATACCGTCGCCG
>WBZU01003150.1_pt1 | contig 10980 bp, 4 predicted proteins | sample 5204311 | NCBI WGS metagenome assembly WBZU01 (sample SAMN12344359, study PRJNA552823) | activated sludge metagenome | biome: Activated sludge suspended growth; feature: Nitrification reactor; material: Wastewater; isolation source: activated sludge from nitrification reactor of wastewater treatment... | reverse complement strand
TTTTGACCGGAGGCGGTGCCACACCGAACAGCGATTTCACCTCCATCAGCAATCTGGCAATCAACTTCGCCCACGGTGAAACGGTCAAGGCTGTGCCTCTGACGATCCTGCCGGATGCAGTCATTGAAGGCAGCGAGAAACTCCTCATGAGGATCATGAGCGTAGCCGGTGGAGCCACCTTGGGGACTGTTAAAGAAACCACCGTGCGCATCGTCGATGCAGGCGATACCACAGCACCGACCCTCACCTTGACCGAACCTGCCGCGAATGCCCGGCTGACCACCGTGATCTTCAAAGGCAGCGCTGCGGACAGCGCCGGGATTCAGAAAGTGCAGTTCGCGCTGAATGGAGGAGCCATGACCGATGCCGTGACCACGCTCACAGGCAGCGGTGTCACCGCCAACTTCACTGTTGGCCCTCTCACCGGTGTGCCACCCGGCCCAAACACCGTGTCCGTGCAGAGCGTGGACATGCGCGGGAATCGCTCGACCATGATCACTCGCAATTTCACTTTCGTGGTGATGAGCCCGCTGACCGTGACGGTGATTGGTCCGGGCATCATCTTTAAGAGTCCGTTTCCTGGGACCAGCGACAAGGAACTGATCTCGGGCTTGTTTCTTATTGCCCAACCCTCCAGCGGTGCCGTTTTCGACGGCTGGCGCAACGTGAACAACACGGCTGGCACGGGCCTCACGGCTGCAGAGTTGGAACTGCCAACTATCAGATTTACCCATCAGGTGGGGCTGGCTCTGGAGACACGCTTCATTCCCAATCCCTTCGTCCCTTCGATCATCGGTGCCTACGATGGCCTCGTCCTGCCATCAAACACAGAGCCTGCGCCCACCGGCACTCCGGCGGCCAATGACAACTGCGGCGGGGTGACGCTCACCCTCACCAGCACCGGCTCCTTTACAGGCACTATCAAAATGGGCGGCATCACGCTGCCTCTCACCGGCAGCTTCGACAACACCGGCATCGCCCGCTTTGGCACGAGCCGGAGCACCACGACAAGCTTCCTCCCGGACGCAAGTTTGGTCGCCAACCTCACGCTCGACATGACCGGCACCACCGGCAAGCTCACCGGGCGCGTCGTCCGTCTGGCGCGTGGGAACGTTGCCGCCGCCGTGTCGCTCATCGACGCGGATCATGCTCACTTCAGCAAAACGCAGCCTGTGCCCGTAAGTCTGGCGGGAAGCATCAGCAAAATCTACAATCTGGTGTTGAAGGCCCGCAGCAACCAGGGGGCAGGGTTTACCAGCGCCGACTATCCGCAGGGCGAGGACTTCGGTTCCGCCACAGTAAGACCCGCCGGAAGCGTTTCCGGCAGCTTCCGCATGGCCGATGATGATGCCGCAGTCACCTTCTCCACGACTCTGTCACGTCTGTTTCAATGGCCGCTGTTTCTGCAACTGCTGCCGAGCAAAGGCAGTGTCATTGGCCGCGTGGAGATCAATGAGGCACTGCCCGACACCGACATGACCGCCACAGGATTGATCTGGTTCCGCCCCTTCGTGAACCGTCAGTGGTATCCCTTCGGCTGGGATGAAGGCATCTTCGTGGACCTCATCGGCACCAAAGATCAGACCCCCACCGTGGCAGATCCCATCCTCGGCGGCCTGGGCGCTGCCAGCACAGTTGGCAATGCGACTCTGACCTTCACCGATGGTCTCCTCACCACCGCTGAGGTAAAGGACGTCAACCTCAGTCCGACGGCTGTGGTAAGCACTGCTGGCGGAAGCGACACCAGCTATACACTCTCTTTCAATTTACTCCGGGCGGGCAGGGAGTTCTCCGGCAGCTTCGCTCATCCGGGCGGTGGTAATTCTGAGTTCAAAGGCATCACTCTCCAAAAGGGTGCGAACAAGAGGGGCTTCGGCTTCTTCCTGTCACCGCGCCCTGCGGTCGGAGCAGAGGACTACCAGGGCCAGATCGGGCGTGTGGAATTGAGGGCGAAGTAGCACTCGCCTATTTTGTAACGTCGCCCTCTGCACCGTGTGAGAGCACGGTGATGAAAACGCATTTTCTTCTCCTGCTCATCGGACTCGCGTCGATGACGGTGCACGCGGTCCCGTTCAACTGGACGGGCACGACCAATGGCAACTGGGCCACTGGCACCAACTGGGCCGAAGGCTTGCCAGCGAGCGCAACAACGACGGCGCTGATCTTCGACAACGCCGCGCAACTCACCACGAGCAACAACATCAGTGGCGGACTGACGCTGAACTCGTTCACGCTGACTGCAAACTCAGGCGCGCGCACGCTGAATGGCAACAAGCTCACCTTTGATGGCGCTGCGCCGACGCTGTCGATGCTGAACACCATCGGAGTTGCGGCAAGCAACAGCACAACCGTCAACACGCCGATTCAGATGAACCAAACCCTGTCGATCACAGGTGGCGATTTCACCCACCAACTGAACTTCGGAACGGCAGCAGTGTTCTCGGGTGTCGGCGGACTGACATGGTCCGGAGGCTTCGGCTTTATCAACGCGACCAACACTTACAGCGGTCCGACGATCATCGCCGCAGGCGGCGTGGGCGTGAACAAGAGCGGTGCATTCGGCAGTTCAGCGAGCGTGACCGTGCAGAGCGGCGCTACGCTTCAGATTCAGGGAACCCCAACGATCAACAAGCCTCTCACCCTTGCGGGCATGGGCACTGAGGGTTTGCCTGCGTTCAACGCTCTTGGAGTCACCGCATCGGCAAAGACCTGGCAGGGCAATGTGGCGCTTGCTGCGGACACTTCCATCGGCGCGGTCAACGGTGCCTCACTCAGCATCAACGGCGTGATTTCCGGCACCGCGAATCTTTCCATCCTCAACAGCGCCGATGGGGAGGTGAGTCTCTTCGCGCCAACGGGGAACACCTTCGTGGGCAGTGTCATCGCATCACGCGGGCGGTTGCATTTGTTTGATGACAATGAGCTGGGTCCCGTGACCAACCATCTGACCTTGCAGGATGGCATCACCATCTCTGGCCCTGTCCTCCCTGCGACACGGCAGGTGACGAGCGGCGCGGGCGGCTTCATTACGGAGGTGCTGGAGATTGCTTCGTCGATTGAAGGTCCGGGGTCCGTGACCGTGGAGAGTTCGACATTGACGGGACACAACACCTTCACAGGCGGGCTGTTTGTGAAATCGAGCAATCCCACCAAGGGCGGAGTCGCCAACATCGGGAGCGAGGCCTCGCTGGGTGCTGCGGGCGGCTTGGTGCAGATTGAAAACAAAGGTCAGCTCACTTTCCTGACCGGGTTCACTGTGCCAAGTTCGCGCCCGATGATCGCCTCGGGTGCGACGGCAAACCTCGTCGCTTCCGGTGCTTTCAGGGTCACCGTCGCTTCCAACATCACCGGCACCGGTCGCGTGGAGATCGGTCCCATTAGCGGGGTGCCCAATGTGTTGGACACTGGAACCATCCGGCTTACCGGCACGAACACGAATGCAGGCGGCCTGGCGGTGCTCGGCTCCACTGTGGAGATCAGCAGCGACGCGCAGATCGGTGGTCCGAGCGGTGTGTTGGAAATCGGCCGCACGGTGGGCTTTGATTTCTTCCCTGGTGTGCTGCGCGCCGTGGGGAATCTCAACGTCGCCGCCACACGCAGCAGCACCTTTCGCGAGGCGACCGTGGATACGAGTGGCTTCGATGTGACCTTCAATCAGACGCTCTCCGGCACCGGACTGACGAAGGCTGGAGCAGGCGTGCTGCGGCTGAACTCGGCGATCACCAGTTCAGATTCCATCGTGCAGGTCACAGGTGGCATCCTGCGCCTCGGTGTGAACGATGCGCTCGGCCCGCAGGGAACCTTGACGCTTTCAGCAGGTGCCGCGTTGGAGTTGAATGATTTCAATCTCGGTCTCAGCAATCTCAGCGGCGCTGGTGATGTGCGTCTGGGATCGGGCACACTCACGTTGAAGAGCATCAGCAGCACAGGGCTGATCACCGGCACTGGCGGCGTCGTGATCGACAACCTCAACATCACCAGCCCCAGCGATCTTGGCGGCATCAATACCTTCACGGGTGGTCTCACGATTCGCGGCAAGGCCAGCCTCTCCTTCACCAGTGCGGCGAACCTTGGCGGGGCGGGCAATGTCATCCTGCTCGACGACGGCGGCCTCGTCTATTCGGGGTTCACACCCATCGTGCTTGGCAGCGGCGTCAGTCTCAGCGTCGCAGCCGGTGGCGCGCGTTTCAGCACGCAGCAGGAGTCGCTGAGTATCGGCGGACAACTCACTGGCACTGGCCCCGTGAACTTCAGTGGAGGCAGCCGCCCCGGCTCGGGCTCCGGCAAATACGAGGTGCGACTCACGAATTCAAACAACACCTTCACAGGCAACATCGGCTTCAGCGGCGAAGGCTCGTTCGGCATCGTCGCCGATGGCTCGCTCGGCAATGCCGCCAACATCGTCACGCTCGGCGGCAATGTCTTTGACGGCGAATCCTTTCGTCCCAAGCAAGGCGGACTGCGCGCCTATGCCAATCTCACCCTGCCCGCCACGCGCGCCATCCATCTCGATGGCGACTATGAGGGCGGCTTCATCGACACCAATGGTTTCGATGTCACCATCAACGGCGTGATCAGCGAAGTGATCTCCGACATCCCGTTTGTCAAAGACGGCGCAGGCACGCTCCTCCTCAATGGCGCAAACACCATGACTGGTATCACGACAGTCCTTGAAGGCACACTCGGCGGCACCGGCGTCATCGGGCCGCTCGTCGTAACCGGCACTGCGACCCTCGCTCCAGGTCAAAGCCCAGGCACTCTGCACACAGGCAGTGTTTCGCTCGGGGACGGCACCACCCTCGCTCTCGACTTCGCCTCTCCGACACTTGCTGATCAACTCGATGTCACCGGCGGCGTGATCTTGAATGGCAACGTCAATCTTGTTCCCACGCTCAGCTTCACCCCAACGAGTTCGACAACCTTCATCGTCATTGCCAACGACGACGTCGAACCCATTGACGGAGTGCTTACGTTCAGCGGCACGCCGCTTGATGAAGGCGCGGTCTTCACCTTCGGCGGGGCGAGTTGGACAATCAGCTACCTCGGTGGCAACGGCAACGACGTGACCCTCACCGTCGCACCAGCCAGCAACGCAACGCTCGCCATGTCCTCCTTCAGTATCGCTTCACCAAGCGGTGGCGGCATTGGCAAGCAAGCGCAGGGAAGCATCAGCGGCACAGCAGGTGCAGCGGTGCGGCTGGAGAGATCATCCAATCTGATCGACTGGACACCGCTCGCCACCATCACACTGAATGGATCGGGCCTCGGCACCTTTGATGTGACCGATCCGCTCGCCACTGACCGCGCTTTTTACCACCTGATCTATCCATGAATCGGACCGAGCGGCCACAGAGCGAACCAAAGGAATCTGCGCGAACAGCGGCACCTGCGCCACGTCGGCGAGCGTCAGCGCCGCACCCCCGGGCAGACGCACATGCAGAGAACAGTCGGGCCGCGTGCAGGCTGGGGGCATCGGCAGCGCCGCCTCGACAAAACGCACAAGTGCCGGCTCCTTGTCATGGCACGTTGCCTCGCTCATCGCCAGGGCAGGCTTGCGGCGCGCCTCTTTGCGCCAGCCTGCAAAGGTCTGATAGTTGATCCCGGCCACCTTGCAAAACGCAGGCCCGCTCAGTCCCGATCGATCAAACTGCGCCATTATCTCGCAACGCTGCTCCCGTGTCGAAAGCACCCGTCCCCGCCCATCGCGCTTGAGCACCGCCAGTCTATCCCTGCTATCATCATTGATCATACCCGCTATGTATGACCCGCAGGGGCTCAGCGTGACACCTCTACCCCAGGGCACTTCCGGTGACGCTTACACCCAGTGGTCCTTGTTCCCGCTCAGTCGCGGCGGGGACGAGCAGGAGCCGATGCGTGCGCTGAACCGGCTGTGCTCGCAGTATCACTACCCGCTCTATTGCTACATCCGGCGGCGTTGACTGAAGCATCACGATGCGCGGGACGCGCTGCATGATTTCTTCGCCAAGCTGTTGTGCAATGAGTCGCTCAAGGAACTGCATGAGGTGGACGGAAAGTTACGCGGCCTGCTCAGCACGGCGCTACAGAGCTTTCTGCACAAGTGTGGCATCGCGATCCCGCCGCGCAATCACGCGAAACGAAACCGGAGGCGGAGCGCGAGATGACCGAGTCGGAGGGCCGGTTGCAAAAGATGTGCCTCACGAACGATGACCCGCCCGAGAGCGCGCCTTCGAGCGCAACTAGACTGACGAGCGGCATGGATTTCGCCGCGCGCCTCAAGGTCGAGGCGCAGGCGATGGCGCGGCTCTCGCATCCGGGCATCGTCAATGTGTTCGACGTTGGTGAGACAGGCGATGGAGTCTGCAACTCGGCCTGGCATGGTCAAGAAATGTGGTTGCAAATGTTGCGTTTTCAAAGCCGCGGTGAAAGTTCGTTGGAGAACAACTTTCGCGTCCCATGAAGCCATCGCTCTTCTCACGCCGGCCCTCGTGGTCATCGGCCAGTTCGTTGATTTCATACCGGCGGCTGGTGCATCTCGCCGTTGCCATCATCGTCGCAATCATGCTGCCGGGAGCCTTCGCCGCGCCTGGGAATCTTGATGCCGGCTTCAATCCCAATGTCATGGATGGAGCCAGCGCAGGGAGGGTCAGTGCCATCGCCGTGCAGCCGGATGGCAAGATTGTGATCGGCGGCTACTTCACCCATGTCGGTGGCGTGGCGCGCAACTCCATCGCGCGCATCAACAAGGATGGCACGTTGGATGCCGGCTTCGTGCCGGGGACCGTTGGCAACCCGGGCGCGGACAATGGCTCCGTAAGCGCTGTGGCCGTCCTGCCGGATGGGAAGGTGCTAGTGGGCGGCTCGTTCTCCCAATTCGCCGGGCAGTCTCCTGGCCGCTTCGTGGTGCTCAATGCGGACGGCAGCCTTGCATCGCTTGCTCCCAACACCTTCAGTTTCAACTACATCGTCTATTCGATCTGCGTGCTGGCGGACGGGAAGATCCTGGTGGGCGGCTCCTTCGACGTCGTGAATGGCAACACCACGGATTCGGCGCATGTGGTGCGGCTGAACGCCGATGGCACTCGCGACACGAGTTTTGTTTCGCCCTTCAACTATGGCAACCACGTGGATGGCGTGACGGTCGATTCCCAGGGACGTGCGATCATCATCGGTGGCACCTTCACCTCCAAGACGAGCGTGACGCGCGAGGGCATTGCCCGGCTCAATGTGAACGGGTCCATCGACACGAGTTTCAATGCCGGCTTCCCTGCCGGGACACCTGTTTACAGCGTGGCCGTGGACCGCGTGGACCGCATCCTGATTGGCAAGGACGTCAGTGGACCGGATCTCTTCGTGCGGTTGACCTCCACGGGCGCGACTGACCCGTCGTTTGCGCCCTTGAAGGCGGATTCATCTGGCCCGTTGGCGGCGAATTCGCCCTATGGACTCGCCTTGCAGGTGGATCAAAAGGTGATGGTGGGTGAAGGCTACGGCATCGCTCCGCTCTTCCCTGGCATTGCGCGAGTGGGTCCGGACGGCGGGCCTGCGGAGGTCGCGCCGTCGTTTGACATCGGCACAGGTGCGAACAGCAGTGTGCATGTGATCGCGGTGCAGGCGGATGGGAAGGTGCTGGTGGGTGGCAATTTCGACGCCTTCAATGGCACGACCCGGCGTGCCCTCGCGCGGCTGGAGAATGACGCTGCGACCGAGAGCCTCACCGTAACTGGCGGAAACCGCGTGGAATGGCTGCGTGGTGGGTCAGCGCCAGAGGTGACGGGCGTCAGATTTGATTTCTCCAACGACAACGGCAGCACCTGGACACCGCTTGGCATTGGCACGCGCATTTCAGGAGGCTGGGAACTGACAGGCCTTGCCCTGACCGATCAGGGCAAGATTCGCGCACGGGGCTTCACCAGTTCCATCGGCTACCACTTTACGGGCAGCGGTTCAGGAATCGTGGAATCGACGCTCAACTTTGTTCTGCCGCAGCTGGTGCCAGGCAGTGCCAACCTGTGGCTGGCGGGCCATCCGGACGGAACGACGGCACGCGATGATGATTCCGCTCCCTCGGAATCGCCGGTGCTGGCTGATGTTTCCATTGTGCCGGGCAATGACTTGGTTTTCACCGTTTCCGGTGGCACGCACAACGGCCCTATCGGTCCTGGAACCACCGGTCCCGATGGCGGAACCAGCATCACGCACACAGAGGAGAATGGCATCGGCGAACTCACCGCGCCGCTCAATGCGCTGGTGGGTGTCTTCCTTGATAACGATGCACCCGCCGGATCTGCACCGGCAGCGCTGCTCAACTTCGGCGATGCGGCCGCGCGCGATTACACCGTGCTCCAGCCCGGCCTGCGCCAGCCGTTCTTTATCGGCGACGGCGAGAGCAGCACCATGACTGAACAGCGCGTGCGCGTGCCAGCCGATGCGACCCGTTTGTTCCTCGGCTCGCTGGATGAGTTCACCAACCACCTCAACTACGGCTCGTTTTCGGCAAGCATCGAATCCCTGGCACCGCTTGAGCTGCCCGATCTCCCTGCGTTTGAAAACTTCTCCATCGTGCGTGGCACCGGCACGCTGCCATGGACATTCTCCGTGGTCCAAACCTCCACCGCCTTGGGGCTGACCTTGCGCATTGAATCCACACTGGACCCGGATGACGACAACAGTTGGACCGACCTGCCAGGGGGCAGCGAACTGACACGCAGCGGTGATTCATGGACGCTCACAGCGGCGCAGGTGCCCGTCGGGAGACGCTACTTCCGGGTGGTCGCGGAAGCTCAGGGCTACGATCCCGTGGTGCTGCAATACGGCTCCTCGTTCCTGATCGAGAAGCAGGTGGTGGACACCACGCCGCCCGTGCTCAACATCGTGCACTCCTGGGTGGAGAAGGTCGGCACGACCACACACTTCAAGATGATCCTCGATCCCCAGGATGAAGTTGGACTGCCGGTTGTCGGCCTGGATTCCAGTCCCATCTGGTTCCGCAGCAAGCTCAATACGACGACGGCGCTGCCGGCCAGCACTCCCTGGAGCAAGTATCCGTGGACTCGCGGCCAAGCCTTCGATCTGCCGTTCAATTGCACGTCGATCGTGATCGAACTCGTCGCCCGCGATGCCGCCGGCAATCAATCGGCCATTCAGCGTCGCACCTTCAAGACACCGTTTCCCTACAGCGCCGAACCAAATCAAATGCCGAGGTTCTCCGGCACAGTGCCATTGACCGGTGCAGGCATCGACTGCGTGGGCCAGTTCGCGGGTCGCTTCGATGAGACGGGCAGCGGCGATGATGTGCTGCAAATCGATCGCACCACCGGCACGGTGTTCATCCATCGCCAAAACTCGTCTGCTGCGTTCACTCTCGACAGTCTCTCGCTGCTGACGCCGAACTCGGCCAAAGACAGTGGGGCGGGAGATTTCGATAAAGATGGCCGGCTCGACTTCGTCGTCGTGGTGGACGACACGCTGAAGTATTTCCACAATGACGGCGTGGATGGCAATGGCGTGCTGCAGTTCAGCAATTCGGTTCCTTCCGGTCTTTCAATCAGCAGCATCACCACGGTGCAACATTGCGCCGTGGGCGACTTCACGGGCGATGACAAGCTGGATGTCGTCATCACCGGCACGGACAGCGGTGGCGCGCCGCGCATCGCTGTATTGATCAACTACCTCGCCACCGGTCAGTTACAGACCGCCACCAGTGCTGCGATGCCTGCGGGCACCTCGCCGGGCTTGGTGAAACTTGGTGACGTCAACGGCGATGGATGGCTCGATGCGGTGACGGTCGACGCTGCGAACAACCGGCTCATCGTCTTCCTCAACAAGCAGGATCAAACCTTTGGCGGTGCTGGCGAAACCAATCCTGACTTTGCGCCGCACACGGTGACCACCGGGCTGACACCTGCATTGCCTGCACAGGCGCTGGCCGTAGGCGATGTGACGGGCGATGGCCGTGCTGATGCTGTGGTGGTGATGCACCTGTTCGCGAGCACTTCATCCGATCCAGACGACACGCGCGACCATCAGATGTGGCAATTGTTCGATGGGCTCGCCGACGGCAGCCTGCATGCCGGCACCACAGTGTATGAGATCAGCAAAGGTCCGCAGGCACTGAGTTCCACCTCGTTCAAATCGGATGTGCTGTTGCAGGATATGAATGGAGATCGATTTCCTGAGCTGATCTTCACCAGCCAGTTTGAGCCACCTCCCACAGGTGGCACCCATCAGGGCGGCGTGCATGTGGTGCGGATCACGTCCCAGCTCACGACGACGAACACCCTGCAATCCTTCGCTCCCGTCGAAACCATCCTGGCAACCAACGTGGCCAATCCGCATCGTCTGTGCGCAGGCCGCTACTTCAATCACACGCAACGAGATATCGCGCTCGCCAATGGCTCCGATCCGAGATTGCAGTGGCTGCTCAATGGCTACACGCCAGTGGCCAGCTCCAAGAGCATGGACATCACCGGTGGCGCAAGCACCGACTCCGATGAGAACGGCACCGAGCAGCCCAACGGCGGGCGCACTTACGCTGCCTATCCGGGCGAAGGCATCGACTACACGCTGACCTACGCGAACAACACGCCCAACGCGATGACCAACGCCACCATCGAGTGCTTGCTGCCTGCCACGGTTGCCTTCGTGCCGGGCAGTTCCGATCCGGGCCATGTGATCGTCAACTCCGGGACGTCGAAGATCATTCGCTGGACCGAGACCGTTCCGGCGGGAGGGAGCGGCGTGAAGAACCTGCGCGCCACCGTGCTGGCAACCGAAGGGGGGCTGCCCAATCACGTGGCGGTGATGGGCTCGCTCTCCATGATCTTCTGGGCGCTGATCCTGGTGGTTTCGATCAAATACGTCGCCTTCATCCTGCGCGCCGTGGCCGTGGTGCTGAGGTCCGAGCAGCTGCGTCCACTTCGGGTCGGACGTCGCCACCTGGCGGAAACGTTCGCCGTACTTGCCCGCGCCGCCGGCGGCATCGACCGCGCGGACCAGGCT
>WBZU01003149.1_pt1 | contig 10980 bp, 9 predicted proteins | sample 5204311 | NCBI WGS metagenome assembly WBZU01 (sample SAMN12344359, study PRJNA552823) | activated sludge metagenome | biome: Activated sludge suspended growth; feature: Nitrification reactor; material: Wastewater; isolation source: activated sludge from nitrification reactor of wastewater treatment... | reverse complement strand
TGGCCGCCATGATGCGCACCAATGTCAACGTGCAGGAACTGACGGTCGAAGCCGCCCTGACCGGCAAGCGTGAGCACATCTACCATGCCGCCATGCTCGACCCGCACACGGCCGCCGAACTGAGCCTGGATCAGATCTGGAGCCTGGTCGACGATCTGCTCGAAGCCCACGGCGACTGGCTGCCGGCCTATCATTGATCGCCGCATCGCCCCTCGCTCGCCGCCGCTAACCTCACCTACCGGTGACCTGGTGCGGCGAGCCTGGGGCAGGTGGCGCCTCGAAAGATTATCGCATCTCTACAATCACTGTTAGGAGACACCCAATGGCGCTGCAGGCTTCCCCGCAAGGCTTGGAATGGTTTCAAGACGCCCGCTTTGGCATGTTCATCTACTGGGGCCTCTACAGCATCATCGGCAAGCAGGAGTGGGTCATGCACACCGACCGCATTCCGGTGCCGGACTATGAGAAGCTCGTCCCACAGTTCAACCCCACGCGCTTCGATGCTGACGCTTGGGCGCGCACTGCGGCCGAAGCGGGCCAGAAGTACATCATCATCACCAGCCGCCATCACGACGGCTTCAGCATGTACGACACCGCGCTCAGCGACTACAAGGTGACCAACACGCCTTTCCGCCGCGACCCACTGCGTGAACTGGCCGAAGCGTGCACGCGCCATGGCGTCAAGCTCGGCTTCTACGTTTCGCTCCTCGACTGGCACCACCCGGCCTACCGCTTCCGCGCCGAGAGCGGCCTGGCGTGGGATGATTACGTTGGCTTCCTGCACGGGCAGGTGCGCGAGCTTTGCACGCAGTATGGCGAGGTGGCGGCCATCTGGTTCGACGGCGACTGGCCGCGCAGCGCGCTCGACCCGGACCGCGAGTACTTCCTGCCCGGCGGCTCGTTCGAGTACGAGAAGCTCTACGGCATGATCCATGAGTTGCAGCCTGACGCCGTCATCGAGAACAACCGCCATGCTGAGCCCATGCCTGGCGAGGACTTGCAAGGTTTCGAGCAAGACCTGCCCGGCGAGAACACGACCGGGTTCAACGAGACGACGATCTACGGGCTGCCCATCCAGGTCTGCATGACGATCAACGATCACTGGGGCTGGAGCCGTGATGACCGCAACACCAAGTCGGCGCGGCGGCTGGTGCACGTGCTGGCCAAGTCGGCGAGTGTGGGCGGCAACCTGCTGCTCAACGTCGGCCCGACGCCGGAGGGTGAGATCCCCGCACTGCACCAGGAGCGGTTGCGCGAGGTCGGCCGCTGGCTGGCGCAGAGTGGTGACGGCATCTACTACACGCGCGCTGGTGTCATCCCGCCGACACGCGAGACGGTCAGCACCCGTCGCGGCGAGCATCACTTCGTCCACGTGCTTGACTATGTGAGCGACTGTGTCATCTTGGCCGGTGTGCCGGAGCACGTACATCATGCGCGCCTCGTCGCCTCGGGCCGCGCGCTGGAGATCGAGCGCGAAGGCGAAAACTTCTTCGTCTCCGCCGACAGCGACCGCACGACCATCTGCATTCCTCCCGACCTGCGCGATTCGCACGACACCGTGATAGAGTTATTCTAGTCAGGGAGTGTCAGGCGTAACGAGTGATGCATAACAAGTAACGAGTCATCACGAATCACGAATCACGCATTACGCATCACGAATCACGCATCACTCCTACCGTCCAAAAAATCAAAGGATTAGATCATGACCAAAATCAGCTTTCTCGGTGCCGGCAGCACCGTCTTCGCCAAGAATTTGATGGGCGATATTCTCAGCTATCCGGAGTTGCAGGATGCCACCATCAGCCTCTTCGACATTGACCCGGCGCGCCTGCGCACTTCCGAAATCGTCGCGCACAAGATCGCCGAGTTCTTCGGCATCTCCCCGCGCATCGAGGCGACGCTGGATCGGCGCGAATCGCTGGCCGGCGCCGATTTCGCCATCAGCATGTTCCAGGTCGGCGGTTACAAGCCGGGCACCGTCACTGACTTCGAGATTCCCAAGAAGTACGGTCTGCGCCAGACCATCGCCGACACGCTGGGCATCGGCGGGATCATGCGCGGGCTGCGCACGATCCCGGTCTTCCTCGACATCGCGCGCGACATGGAAGATCTCTGCCCGGACGTGACCTTTCTCCAGTACGTCAACCCCATGGCCATGAACTGCTGGGCGCTCAACCGCGCCACCAGCATCAAGACGGTCGGCCTCTGCCACAGCGTGCAGGGCACGGCCGAGCAGTTAGCCGAAGATATCGGCGTGCCCATCGAGGAGATCAACTACACCTGTGCCGGCATCAACCACATGGCCTTCTACCTCAAGTTCGAGCGCGACGGCCAGGACCTTTACCCGCTCATCCGCCAGGTGCTGGACGAAGGCCGCGTGCCCGATTGGAACCGCGTCCGCTATGAGATATTCAACCGCGTCGGCTACTTTGTCACCGAGTCGAGCGAGCACTTCAGCGAGTACGTGCCGTGGTTCATCAAGCGCGACCGGCCCGACCTCATTGAGGAATTCAACGTGCCGCTGGACGAGTACATCCGGCGCTGCGAGGTGCAGATCACCGGCTGGGACTTCATGCGTCGCAAGCTGGAGAATCCGGAGGTCGACATCAAGGAGGAATTCGTGGCAGGCATGGCCAAAGCCGGCGTGCCCAAAGATCGCCTGCCAGACGCCTTGGAGGAGTTCGAGCACATCAACGAGGTGGAACGCAGCCACGAGTACGGCTCGCTCATCGTGCACAGCATCGTGACCGGCCAGCCGCGTGTCATCTACGGCAACGTGGCCAACAGCGGCCTCATCGACAACCTGCCGCAGGGCTGTTGCGTCGAGGTACCGTCCCTGGTCGACAAGAACGGCGTGCAGCCGACCAAGATCGGCACGCTGCCGCCGCACCTGGCCGCCATGATGCGCACCAACGTCAACGTGCAGGAGATGGTCGTCGAGGCCGCGCTCACCGGCAAGCGCGAGTATATCTACTACGCGGCCATGCTCGACCCGCACACCGCCGCCGAGCTGAGCCTGGACCAGATCTGGCACCTGGTCGACGACCTGATCGAAGCGCACGGCGACTGGCTGCCGGCGTATCGGTAGGGGCCATTCGTTGCGCCGATTTGCTGCTTGCTAATCTGCGCAGACCAGCCTATGATGTAGCTACTTAGGTGGCTACATCATAGGGGGCTTGTATGCCAGAGATCGGTATCCGTCAACTGAAAAATGATGCCTCGGAGATTCTGCGCGCCGTACGTGAGGAGAAGGTCGAGTATATCATCACATTGCGGGGGCAACCGGTGGCTGTCTTGCGCCCGCTCGAAACCATCGCAGCCGACGCTGATGCGATTTTGGACATGGCGGCAGATGTTTTCGCCGGCTTGGACGCTGCCGCTCTTGCCGATGTGGAGGCTGCCATGCAGCGCCGGTCGGATTTCTTTGGCGAAATTGCCACGACGGCGCCATGACGATGCGGCCGGTGTTGCTGGATACGGATGTATTGTCCGCCATCATGCGCCGTGACGAGCGGGCAACGGGTCGTGCCCGTCGCTATCTCTTGGAACATCACCGCTTCTCTTTCTCGGTGATTACACGCTACGAAGTTCTGCGCGGTCTGTTGGCCAAACAGGCACTACGCCAGCTACTCGCCTTTGAGCAGCTTTGCGCTGTGAGTGCCGTGCTGCCGCTTACCGATGAAGTTGCCATGCAGGCGGCGGCGATCTATGCCGATCTGCGCAGCCGCGGTGAGTTGATCGGCGACGCCGATATCTTGATCGCCGCGACTGCGCTGACCCACGACTATGCGGTGGCTACCAATAACGAAGCACATTTTCGACGGGTAACGGCTTTGGCTGTCGAGAATTGGCTGCTTGATGAGTGATTATTGATGTAACTGAAAGGTCCGTGTATATGACCCACAAAATCGTTCTCATCGGCGCGGGCAGCGCCAACTTCGGCCTGGGCGTCATGGGCGACCTGCTCAAGAGCCAGGTTTTCGCCGGCAGCACCATCTGCCTGCACGACATCAACGCCGAGGCGCTGGCACGCACGGAGGCCTTTGGCCGCCGCTATATTGAGGCGCGCAATCTGCCTCACAAGCTGGAGGCAACTACGGATCGCATGGCTCCCTTGCAAGGCGCCGATTTCTGTATCATCTCCATCGAAGTGGGCAACCGCTTCGAATTGTGGGAGCAAGACTGGCACATCCCGCAACAGTACGGCATCCGCCAGGTCTACGGCGAGAACGGCGGGCCGGGCGGGCTTTTCCACTCGCTGCGCATCATCCCGCCCATTCTCGACATCTGCGGCGACATCATGGCCATCTGCCCGGATGCGTGGGTGCTCAACTTCAGCAACCCCATGAGCCGCATCTGCACGACCGTGATGCGCAAGTATCCCGACCTGAAACTGGTCGGTATCTGCCACGAGGTGGCATCGCTTCCCGCGCATCTGCCGAAGATCCTGGAGACGCCGCTGAGCAACCTGGCCTTCCAGGCCGGCGGGCTCAACCATTTCAGCATCTTGCTCAACATTCACTACAAGGACACGGGTGCCGACGCCTACCCCGACGTGCGCGCCAAGGCGCCGGCCTACTTCGAGCAGATCACCAACGTGTTGGGCTGGGCGCTGCCGAGCATGCCGCCGGAGCACGTCGCTACCGTCGGCCACCGTCCCTGGGCCGAGCGCGGCCTCTTCAAGGTGATTCTGGAGCGTTTTGGCTACCTGCCCATCACGGTGGACTCGCATTTTGGCGAGTACATCCAGTGGGCGTGGGAGGCGGCCGACAGCGAAGGTATCCTCGACTTCTTCCGCACCTACCAGATTTGGGTGGCGCAGAAGGTCTCGGAGGAGACGCTGATCAAGGGCTCGGGCGATGACTGGGTGACGTCGGAGATCCTGGAGAGCATCGCGGCGGGGCGCCCGGCCGAAGTGCTGGCCGTCAACCTGCCCAACCGCGGCTTCATCGACGACCTGCCGGCCGACATCGCCGTGGAGGTGCCGGCCGTGGTCGACGGTAGCGGCGTGCAGGGCGTGGCGTTGGGCCGCTTCCCGCGCGGCATCGCCGGGCTGCTGCGTAACCAGGTCGCCGTCCACGATCTCACCGCCGAGGCCGTGCTCAACAAGTCCAAGAGCGCCGCATTGCAAGCGTTGCTGGTCGATCCGGTCGTCCACAGCGTGAGCGCGGCCGAGCAGATGCTGGAGATGATGCTGCGCGTGCAGCGGCGCTGGCTGGGCTACCTGGCGTAGTGCCGGTGCGCGCCTGCTTGACGCACACGAACGAAGCGACTATCTTTTGGGCGTGACCACCACTCAACCACGCGTCGGCTTTGGCCTCCTGCCCGGCGATCCGTTCTGGGTCCAGGTACGCGAGGCCGTGCAGCAGCGTGCCGAGGCGCTCGGCATGTTGCTGATTCCGGTCGCGGTGCCATCCGTCGGTACCACGGGCGAGCTGCACCTGCGTTTCCTTGAAGAAATCAAGGCGCAGGAGATCGGCGCGCTGATCAGCCATGTCGCGCCCGAGTCCCTTATGTTGGCGATTCTGAATGACGGCGTGCCGATTGTCTGCTCGGAGGACACGGCACTTCGCCACCCGCGCCTCGTCAGCGTGCAAGGGCTGGACCGGGCGGCCATTATGGCGGCCGAAACCATTGCCGCGCGGCTGGACGGCCGCGGTACGATCCTGATGGTGGGTGGCTGCGACGACCCGGCCATGACTTCCACGCTGCGATCCACGGGCTTTCGGAAAATCGTGGCGCGCCACGCTGGGCTGCACTGTCTGCATGTAGGTAGCGGCTGGCGCTATGATGACACCTATGCGCAGTTGCTGGAAGAAGCGGAGCAGTGGGTGGGGGAACTGGCAGCCGGGCGGATCGACGCCGTCTTTGGTCTCTCCGATTCGCTGGCGCTGGCGGGCCGCGATGCTGGGCGCAAGCTGGGCGTGGTGGATGACGCGACGGTCGTGGTGGGTATCAACGGCGATCCGCTGGCCATCGCCGCTATCAATGCCGGCACCATGGCCGCAACGGTCGAGACGAGCCCCGCTGACCTCGGCTTCAACCTGGCCGAATACGCCCTGCGCGCGGTCTCCGGCGAGGTGCTTCCCGGCCACTTCCCCTACTCGTTTGAACTGGTCACCGCAGCCAACGTGGCGGAAGTCGCCGTTCGCAAACTAGTCTTCATTGCCGACCTGCCCAGCCGCCTGGTCGATGTCAACCGCCGGCTCGAGCAGCAGCGACTGGTGCAGATGGAGACGAGCCTGGAACTGAACCAGCGCGTCGGCCTGATTCTGGATCAGGATGAGTTGCTGGCGACCACGGCCGAGATCATCGGCACGCGCTATGCCTACGATCGCGTCCACTTCTATCTGTGGTCCCACAGCGAGCGCACATTTACGCGCATGGAACGGGCCGGTGGCGACGACGATGGCGCCAATGTGCCGCTGGCCATGGCCGGCCCGCTGGGTCACGCCTTGCTGTATAACCAGGGCATCTACATTCCCGACACTGCCAACAGCCGGCGCTATGCGCCCGATCCGCGCTGGCCGGATGTGCGGTCGCGCGTCGTTCTCCCCGTGCGCGTCGGTGGTCGTATCCTCGGTGTCCTCGATCTGCACAGCGCCAATCGCGTCGTGCGCAATCAGGCCGAACTCGACGCCTTGCAGACGTTGGCCGACGAACTCGGCAGCGCCATGCGCAACGCGCAGCTCTATGCGCAGGCGCTGCAAGCGCGCGCTGAGGCGGTGCAAGCCGGCCTGCTGCGCTCGCGCCTGCTGGCCAATGTGAGCCATCAGTTGCGCTCGCCCCTCAACGTGATTCTGGGCTATTGCCAGGCTGCACTGGCGACGCCCAATCCCTACGGCGTGCCGCTGCCGGGGGAACTCCTGCAGGACCTGCGCTACATCGAGCGTAGCGGCGCCGATCTGCATCGTCTCATCAACGACCTGCTCGATCTGGCACAGGCGGAGACTGGCACGCTGCGTCTCTTCCCCGAGGTTGTGGACCTGCGCTCCCTGCTGGCCGATGTCTTTGCCGCCGCGGCGCAGACCGTCGGCGACAACGAAGAGGTGCGCTGGCGCTTGCAGGCGCCGGTATCGCTGCCTGTACTCCATGCGGATCCGGTGCGGTTGCGCAATGTGCTGATGAATCTTCTCAGCAATGCGGCACGCTTCACCACGCGCGGGCAGATAGTCCTTGGCGCCGAGGATGCTGGGAGTCACGTTCACCTCTGGGTGCAGGATACCGGCCGCGGCATGACGGCTGCAACGCTGGCGCGCGTCCGGCAGAGCCGGCCGGCTGTCGAAGCGGCCACGCCGGCCGGCGACGAGGCCACGCAGGGATTGGGCCTGGCAATCGCCCAGCACCTGGTCCAACTGCACAACGGGGAATTGACCATCGAAAGCGAGTTGGGGCACGGCACGACCTGTCACATCTACCTGCCGAAGATGGACGCGGCCATGGAAGCCGCAGGCAAAGAATCGCCGGCGCTCGAAGCAATCCATCAGCGTCACTCGCGCGATCGCGCATCGCAGCAACTCGTAGAGCGGATCCGCGAGTTTGTCGCCAACAATTACGCGAACACCTTCACGCGCGAGCAGATTGCGGCCGAGCTTGGCGTTTCACCGGCGTATGTGTCACGCGTCTTTCGCCAGCAGTGCGGGATGGCGCTGTGGGATTACGTCAGCGAGTACCGCATCGCGCGCGCCTGTGAACTGCTGAAGCACAGCGACCTGACCATTACCGAGGTGGCATTTACCGTGGGCTTCAACGATGCCGCCTATTTCAGCCGGGCCTTCCGCAAGGGGACCGGCCAATCTCCTGCTGCCTACCGTGCGGCTACCTGAGCAGCCGCACAATGCCCGGACTGTTTCTCTCAAATCCCGGAATGTGTTTCCAATTGTCCAAGTTGTGTGCCTGATTATACCGGAATTCTCGCCTGTTGCCGGCGTATACTGTCTCTGCACGCAACAATCAAAATTGATTCAACCCAAGTCCGAGCTTGTTGTGATGCTGTCGGAGCATAGCCCCGGTAGCGTTGACAACTGTCTATCTGCCCGATGATTTTGGCCAATTCTCTACCCAGTGAACCATGTCACTACTCTTGCTGGAACCCGATCGCGCCACGCGGCAACTATACGCCCGAGAACTGGGCAAGCGCTGGCACGTGGTGGCGGTGGAGCAGCCGGATGACGTGCTCGCTATCCTGGAGTCGCAGCCGATCAGCGCAGTCATCCTGGAACTGGGCGCCAGCGCAGAAGATAAGTGGCAGTTACTCACATTGGTCAAGGCCCGCGTAGAGCGGTCAACGCTGCCGATCATCATCTGCAGCTCGATTGATGAACGAGGCAAGGGCTATGAGTTTGGGGTCTCCGCCTATCTAGTCAAGCCGGTCTCGCCTTCCCAGCTTTCGTATGAAGTGTCTCGCTGGCTGGCGGATAGTCCGGGAGTCGATGAGGGAAAGTGAGAAGAACGATGTCGATACAGAGCCAGACAGCAGGACTTTCGAACACCAAGAGCAGCGCAGCGAGCCCACGCCGTCGAACTTTTAACGGTGAAACGTTGACTGCCTTCTTCTTCATTCTTCCCAGCCTGATTGGCTTTACGGTCTTCTATGCCGTGCCGGCCATTCGCGGTATATGGATCAGCTTTACCAACTGGGACTTACTGCGGCCGGCTAAGTTCATCGGCATCGAGAACTACGTGAAGCTCTTCCAGGACAAGGAATTCTGGAACGCGCTGACGGTCACGGTCTACTACGTGCTGCTCAATATCCCCCTGCAGACGGTGCTGGCCATGATCATCGCGGTGATGATGTTCCGGCTGACGAAGTCGATGTTGATCCGGGCGATGATCATTCTGCCTTGGCTGATGCCACCAGTCGTCGTGGGCTTGATCTGGCTGTGGCTGCTCGACCCAAACATCGGCATCGTCAATGTGACGCTCAAGGCACTCGGCCTGCCCATGATTGCTTTCCTGGGGCTGCCGCAATGGGCCATGCCCTCGATTGCCATGATCAATATTTGGGAATATGTCGGCTATACAGCGCTGCTGATCTTTGCCGGTCTCCAGTCGATTCCCGGTGCAGTCTACGAGGCGGCCAGCATCGATGGTGCTTCCGAGTCGCAGACCTTCTGGAAGGTGACCGTGCCACTGCTGCGCCCGGTCCTTGTCTTTGTCATTGTGACTTCGGTCATTGGGTCATTCCAGATTTTCGACACGATTGCCATCACCACGAAGGGTGGGCCGGTCAATGCCACCAAGGTCATGAACTGGTATATCTACGAACAGGCTTTCTCCCGCTTCAACATGGGCTACGCCACGACCATCTCCATCATCTTGTTCGCAATCCTGATCTTTGTGAGCATGGTCCAGATGCGCATCATGCGTGCCGGCGAATCGGACATGTAGTCTAGCCGGATGTGCTTCCAGACCCGATGTAGAAAGGGAACCTACTCATGACAACGCAAGTACAGACCGCCTATCGCCCGAAGCGTGCCTTTCCCTGGGGCAGAACCTTTGCCTGGATTGCCTTGATATTACTGCTTTTCGTCACGCTTTTCCCCTTCTGGTGGATGATCCGCACGGCATTGACTTCGCCCAAGGCCGTCTTTCTGGATACCAGTTCGTTGCTGCCGGTACAGTTCACGCTGATCAACTTCCAGCGTGTTCTAGGCTTGGTCGACCCGCAGACGGCGATTGCCCTTGGTGGCTCGGGACAGTCGATCAACTTCGGCCGCTCGATTCTCAATTCAGTCATCGTTTCGGTGATCGTCGTGGCTGGCCAGGTTACGTTCAGCGCCATGGCCGCCTATGCGTTCGCTCGCCTGCGCTTTCCATTTCGGGACACGCTCTTTGCCATCTACATTGCGGCCCTCATGGTGCCCGGCATCGTCACCACGATCCCGAACTTCATCCTGGTGCGCCAATTGCAGTTGCTCAATACCTACATCGGGATCGCAGCGCCAACTTTGCTCATGACGCCCTTTGCCGTCTTCTTCTTGCGCCAGTTCTTTCTCGGCGTCAATCGTGAAGTCGAAGAGGCAGCGCGCATTGACGGCGCCAGCATCTGGGTTTCGTTCGTGCGTGTGGTCGTGCCCATGACCATTCCGGCGTTGACGACCCTGGCCATCGTGACGCTGATCGGCACCTGGAACAACTATCTGTGGCCGCTGATTGTGGGCAGCGACGAAAGTGTCCGTGTGCTGACGGTCGCGCTCGGCATTTTCCGCACGCAGACGCCGCAAGGGTCACCCGACTGGACCGGCTTGATGGCGGGTACGACGCTGGCCATCATTCCGACCTTTATCATTTTCATGTTGCTGGGCCGCCGGATCCTGGATTCAATCCAGTTCACCGGGTTCAAATAATCGCCTGGGTTTTTCGCAGTGCCATTCCAGGGGCCGCCAACGGAGCGGCCCCTGGAATGGCCGGGAGATCGCTAGAGGTCTAGCCTGGCTGTCCTGTCTCACCATAGGGCTACCGGGTTGCCTGTATACACAATCGTTGGTTTCTGTTTTTCAGTTCTACTATCGGAGGAAAAAGTATGAAGAAGGTTTCGTTATTGGTGACGTTGCTCCTGATCCTGGGCACCGTCCTGAGCGCATGCGGTGGCGCAGCGGCCCCGGCTGCCCAAGCCCCGGCCGCCGATACAGGTGCGGCCGCAGACACCGGCGCCGCTCAGACCGCGCCGAGCGGCGAAGCGGTCACCATCGAGTACTGGCTGTGGGATGCCAACCAGCTCCCTGCCTACCAGGCGTGTGCCGATGCGTTCATGGCTGCCAACCCGAATATCAAGGTCAACATCACCCAGAGTGGCTGGGGTGACTACTGGAACAACATCCAGACCGGTATGGTCGCCGGCACCGCGCCGGATGTCTTCACCGACCACCTGGCCAAGTATCCCGAGTTTGCTGCCAAGGAACAGCTCGTCGACATTCAGCCCTACGTAGATGCCGATCAGGTTGACCTGAGCGTCTATCTGGGCCAACTAGCCGACCT
>WBZU01002345.1_pt1 | contig 10987 bp, 9 predicted proteins | sample 5204311 | NCBI WGS metagenome assembly WBZU01 (sample SAMN12344359, study PRJNA552823) | activated sludge metagenome | biome: Activated sludge suspended growth; feature: Nitrification reactor; material: Wastewater; isolation source: activated sludge from nitrification reactor of wastewater treatment... | reverse complement strand
GACGAGCTGACGGCGGCGATCGTCGGCGCCCTGAACGCGGCGGCCTCCTGAGCCCGCCTGCGCGCGCCCCCGCCCGCCTCCCGGTCGCGCGGGGACGGCGGGCGGACGCGTTATAGTGGCCGGGCGCCGATGCGGCTCGACGACGAAGCCCCCACGCCCGACGAGCTGGCGCAGGCCGACACGGCCGTCGTCACGCCGATCGCCGAGCGCCTGCGCAAGGGCGACGTCAAGGCGCGGCTGTTCGGCGCGCCGATCGAGTCGGCGCGGATCGGCCGCTACGCGGTGCTGCGCCGGCTCGGCGCCGGCGGGATGGGCGTCGTCTACTCGGCCTACGACGACGAGCTCGACCGCAAGGTGGCGATCAAGCTGGTGCGCGGCGAGCTCGCCGGGCCGGCGACGATCGAGCGGGTCCGCCGCGAGGCGCAGGCGCTCGCCCGCCTGTCGCACCCGAACGTGGTGCAGGTCTACGAGGTCGGGACGTTCCGCGACCAGGCGTACGTGGCGATGGAGTTCGTGCCGGGGGCGACGCTGCGCGCCTACCAGTCGGCGCCCGGACGGACGCCGCGCGAGGTGCTGGCGGCGTACCTGCAGGCCGGGCGCGGGCTCGCGGCGGCGCACGCGGTCGGGCTGGTCCACCGCGACTTCAAGCCGGACAACGCGCTGGTCGGCGACGACGGCCGGGTGCGCGTGGTCGACTTCGGGCTCGCGCGACTCAGCGGGTCTTCAGGACAGGACCCGGAGGACATGCCCGCTTCGCCAGGTCTCGCGGGACAGGCGGTCGGCGCGCTGACGGCGAGCGGCGCGGTCGTCGGGACGCCGGCGTACATGGCGCCCGAGCAGATCGACGGGCAGGTGGCCGACGCGCGCAGCGACCTGTTCGGGTTCTGCGTGGCGCTCTACGAGGCGCTCTACGGGCGGCGGCCGTACGCGGGCGAGCGGCCGATCGACATCCGGCGGGAGATCGCGGCCGGGCAGGTCTCCGAGCCGGCGCTCGCTCCGGACCTGCCCGCCGCGGTCCGCCGCGCGCTGGTCCGCGGGCTCGCCGAGGACCCGGCCGCCCGCTGGCCCGACATGGACGCGCTGCTCGCCGCGCTCGCCCGCGACCCCGGGCGCCGGCTGCGCCGCGTCGCCATGGCTGTCCTCGCGGCCCTGTCCGTCGGGACAGGTGTGTACGCGCTGCTGGCCCGCGGCGAGTCGGCGCGCGCCGAGGAGGTCGCGGAGGCCGGGCGGCGCGCGCAGGCGGCCGAGACCGCAGCGGCCGCGGCGGCCGCGGACGCGGCGCGGGTCGAGCGCGTCGGCCTGGCCCGGCGGCTCGCCACGCAGGCGGCGCTCGAGGGCGACCGCGACGCCCGCAGCGCGCTGCTCTTGGCGGTCGAGGCGGCGCAGGCGACCCGGCGCGCGGGCGAGCCGGTGGTCGTCGAGGCGGAGCAGGCGCTGCGCGACGCGCTGGCCGGCCCGCGCAGCCGGCCTCTGGCCGCGCCGGGGGCCGCCGCGGCCGCGCGGGTCGCCCTGTCCGCCGACGGTCGGTGGGCCGCGACGCGCGACGCCGCCGGCGTGCTCCGGCTGTGGGACGTCGCGGGCGAGCCGCGGCTCGTCGCGCTCGACATGGCCGAACAGACAGAGCCCGAGGGACCGGAACAATTGGCCCTGTCCTTTACGCCAGACGGTGCGGCGCTGCTGGCGGCGCGCGCGGCCGGCGGCGCGTGGCGGATCGACCTGGCCGCGCCGGGCTCGCCGCCGCGGCCGATCGAGACGGGGGTCGCGGCGCGCGAGCTGGTGCCGGCCGGTGAGGGGCGGCGGGCGCTGGCGATCGGCGAGGCAGGGGCGGCGCTGGTCGACCCGAGCGGGGCGGCGCCGGCGCGGGTGCTCGGGGGTCTGTCGGGACCTGTCCGTGAGGCCAGCTTCAGCCCGGACGGGCGGCTCGCGCTGGTCGTCACGGCGGACGGCGCGGCGCGCACCTGGTCGGCGCAGGACGGCGCGCCGGGGCGGACGCTGCGCGGGCCGACGGCGGTCCGGCGGGCCCGCGCGGCCTGGCAGCCCGACGGCGCGGCGGTCCTGCTGACCGGGCCGGAGCGCACCGCGCAGCTCGTCCCGGTCGCGGGTGGGCCGACGCGGATCCTCCGCGGCCACACCGACGAGGTGCTGGCGGTCGCGTTCGCGGGCGACGGGTCGCCGCTGACGCTCGGGCTCGACGACGCGCTGCGCGCGTGGGACCCCGCGGGCGGGAGCACGCGCGTCGAGCTGGTCCGCCACGCGGAGGCGATCGGCGGGGCGCAATTCCTGCCCGGAGGCGACCTGGTCCTCGGGACACCTTACGGCGGGGCGCTGTGGCTGTGGGCCGTCGACGAGCGCGGCGAGCCGCTGGTGCTGCGCGGCCACGCGAGCAGCGTGTCGGCGGTGCGCGTCAGCGCGGACGGGGCGCGGCTGCTGACCGCAGCGCACGACGACCCGACGCCGCGGCTGTGGCGGCTCGGCGACGACCCGCAGGTGCTGCGCGGGCACGAGGGGCTGATCGAGCGGCTGGCGTGGCGCGCCGACGGGTCGCGGCTGGTCAGCGCGGCGAGCGACGGGACGGCGCGCGTGTGGCCGCTGGACGGGTCGCCGCCGCAGGTGCTGCGGCGCCACCGCGAGGACAGCGCGGTGGTGGCGGCGCTGCGCCCCGACGGCCGCGTCGTCGCCACCGCGGGCAGCGACGGCGTGGCCCGGCTGTGGCGCGTCGACGGGCCCGAGCCGGCGCTGCTCGGCGGGCCGCTCGAACATGTCTCGAAGGACATGGACGCGCCGGGGCTGCGCGACGTCGCGTGGAGCCCTGATGGTGACGTGCTGGCGGTCGCGGGCGAGGACGGCGCGGTCCGCCTGTGGGCGATCGACCCCGCCGGAGCGCGGTCGCTCGTGTCCAAGGTGTCTCTCGGGACAGGTCCGATCGAGCTGGTCCGGTTCACGCCCGACGGCGCGCGGCTGGTGTGCGCCGGGGCCGACGGCGACGCGCGGCTGGTGCCGCTCCAGGGGCCGCTGCCGGGCACGCCCGTGGTGTTCGGCGGGCACGCGGCGGCGATCCGGTCGATCGCGCTGGCCGAGTACGGGCGCGTCCTCGCCACCGCGAGCGACGACGGGACCGCCCGCGTGTTCGACCTCACCGCGGCGACGCCGCGGCTGATCCGGGAGCTCGCCGGACACGCGCGCGGGCTGTGGTCGGTCGATCTCGCCGCCCCGCGCGCGGTGACGGCCAGCGCCGACGGCACCGCCCGCGTGTGGGTAGTGGACGACGCGGCGCGTCCGCCGGCGACGCTGCTCGGGCACGGGCAGGCCGTCCTGTCGGCGACGTTCTCGCCCGACGGCTCGCAGGTGCTGACGACGTCGGCCGACGGCACCGCGCGGATCTGGCGCGAAGACCCTGGCGCAGAGGACAGGTCCGGTTGGACCTCCGTGGCGCTGCCGCACGCGGGCAGCGGGCGCCCGGGGGAGCTCGACCGTAACGTGTGGATCGGGGCGTGGCGCCCGGGCGGCGCGCAGGTGGCGACCGCGTCGGCCGACGGCGTGATCCGGCTGTTCCCGGCGGACGTCGAGCCGCTGATCGCGGAGGCGTGCGCGCGCGCCGGCGGCGAGCTGCCGCCCGCCGTGTGGACGCGCGTGTTCGGCGACCGCCCGCGCGCGCCCACGTGCCCGTGACCGCGAGCTGTCGCATCGGCGACGGAGAGTCGAAGGGCGTGCCGCCGATCGCGGGCCTCGGCTTGCGACGCGACCGTGTCTCTCGCCACGCGTGCCGGGCTCACTCCTCGGGCGAGACGACGCCGAGGCCCGGGGAGGCCGCGGCGAGGGCGGCCGCGACGGCCTTCCAGTAGGAGCGCTCGGCGGAGCCGTCGACCGCCATGCGATCGGCGCTGGCCTGGCCGCGGGGGTCGCGTTGCTCGACCGAGACCGCGACAAGCGGGGCGCTGGCGACCTCGACCTCGCAGGCGATCCGCGTGTCGCCGAGGCACACGACGCGCAGGCGACCGGCGACCATGCCGCCCTCGAAGCGGTTCGGCTCGGTCGGTCGCGCGTGGTCGGCGACGGCGACGTCGAGGACGGCGAGGCAGGGCCGCTCGAGCTCCTCGCGGACGCGCTCGTTCCGCTGGAGGTGCAGCGCCGGCTCGCGCCCGGGCGTGCGGATCAGCGCGACGGACTGCCACACGTCGGAGCTGAGCCACAGCGGACCCTTCGGCCGCGGCGCGACCTCGCCGGCCGCGAGCGCGTCGAGCAGGCGGTGATCGATGACGCCGACGACGCCGGACAGTCCCGCGCACTCGGCCCGATTGTTCGGCGCGGCGGCGAGGGCCTCCTGGGCGCGCACGAGGCGGGCGCGCGCTTGCTGCGAGAGGTCGGTCCACGTGCGCTCGAGCGGCTCGAGCGCGGCGTCCTGGATCTCCCGGAGCTGGCGCTCGCGTCGCTGGTAGATCGCGTAGATCGCGACGAGGACGGCGAGGATGACCGCGGAGATCGTGAACGGGTGGAACAGGCGCTCGGCCCACGCGGTCGGCGCTTCGTCGTCGTCGCGCATCGTCGTCGACGATAGCGCGGATCAGACGCGCATGGTCGGCGCGGGGCCCTGCCAGGTCGGCGCTTCGCCGTCGTGGATCGCGTCGCGCAGCTCGAGCGGCGTCTGGAAGCGGCGCGCGGGGTCCTTGTCGAGCGCGCGCAGGATCAGCGACTCCCAGCCGGGCGGGATGTCGGGGCGGAGCTGACGCGGCGGCGTGACCGGGTCCTGACAGTGCGCGAGGCCGACGGCGATCGGCGAGGGGCCGGTGAACGGCGGGCGGCCGGTGAGCGCGTGGTAGAGCACGGCGCCGAGCGCGTAGACGTCGGTGCGCGCGTCCGCGAGGCCGCCGCGGACCTGCTCGGGGGCCATGTACTCCGGCGTGCCCATGACGATGTTGGTGGCCGTCATGCCGCCGCCGGTGACGGGCTTGGCGATGCCGAAGTCGATGATCTTCACCGTGCGGTCGCCGGAGATCAGGACGTTGCCGGGCTTGAGGTCGCGGTGGACGACGCCGGCGGCGTGGGCAGCGGCGAGGCCCTCGCACAGCTGCTCGGCGATCGGCTTGAGGTGCACGGCCGGGAGCGCGCCGAGCCGCTGCAGGCGGGCCGAGAGGCTCTCGCCGGCGACGTACTCCATCGACAGGAAGAGGAGGCCGTGCTCCTCGCCGATGTCGTGCAGACGCACGACGTTGGGGTGGGAGATCTTGCGGGCGGTGCTGGCCTCGCGGCGCAGGCGATCGGTGGCGCTCGGGTCGAGCAGGCCGAGGCCGGCGACGACCTTGAGCGCGACCTCCTCGCCGAGCTGCTCGTCGCGCGCGAGGTAGACCGCACCCATGCCGCCGGCGCCGAGCAGGCGGACGATCACGAAGCGGCCCGCGACCCGCTGCCCGGGCCGGATGTGGCCGGTGACGAGGCCCTCGGCGTCCGCGACGGTCGCCCCGGCTGGCGCCGCGCCGAGCGCGGCGATGCTCTGCGTCGCCGCCGCCAGCCGGTTGAGCTTGGCGTTGAGCTCGAAGTCGACGTTGCAGACGATCGACTCGAGCGCCTGGATCCGCTGCTCGAGCTGGCGCCGCTCTTCGGTCAGCGCCTTGATCTTGCCGTCGTTGCCGCCGCCGCCCTGGTCGAGCTCCTTCATCCGCTGCTCGTGCTTGAAGCGCAGGTAGCGGGGCCCGAGGATCCCGGCGAGGACCGTCAGGAAAAAGACGATCGGGATGAGGACTTCCATGGTGGTTCGTCCATCACCCCGAGCGGTAGCGCCTCAGCGCGCGCGGCTCACACGTTCTCGCCGCGGGCGCGGATGTCCGTGAGGACAGCCTCGATGCCGCGCTTGTCGATGATCCGCATGCCGTGCGTGCTGACACGCAGGGTGATGTAGCGGTTCTCGCTCGGGACGAAGTAGCGCTTGCGATGCAGGTTGGGGAAGCTGCGCTTGTGCGTCCGGATGTGCGAGTGCGAGACGTTCATTCCGCCTTGCGGGCGCTTTCCGGTGACCTGACAGACTTGCGACATGGCGAGACTCTTTGCGAGGGCGGGGAAAGTAGCCGCGGGCCGTTCGGGGTGTCAAGTCGCACGCCGGTCCGAATCCGGACGCAGAGGGACCGGCGAGGGGAGAAGCCGAGCGGACGGGGGTCCATTTGCCGGATGTTCGGGTGTTTGTGCGCTTGCGCTCGCATGTCCGGCGCGTGCTACCCTGCCGGCCGCATTCAGGAGCCACCGATGACGACCAGCAACACGTACGCGCCGACCGAGTACAAGGCGAAGGACTACTCGCACCTCAAGGGCCTGAAGGGGATCACCGACGAGCAGATCGAGGTCCACCTCAAGCTGTACGCCGGCTACGTCAACCGCACCAACGCGCTGTTCGCCAAGGTGGCGGGGCTGACCAACGAAGGCAAGACGGGCGACTCCAGCTACCAGGAGCTCAAGCGCCGGGCCGGGTGGGAGTGGAACGGCATGCGCCTCCACGAGTTCTACTTCGACGCGCTGACCCCGAACGGCGGGGCGCTCGGCGACGACAACGCGTTCGCCAAGGCGGTCGCCGCGCAGTTCGGCAGCGTCGCCGCGTGGAAGGCGGATCTCGTCGGCGTCGCCAAGATGCCGGGGGTCGGCTGGGCGCTGACCTATCAGGATCCTCACAACGGGCAGATCTGGAACCACTGGGTCGAGGCGCACCAGGACGGCCAGCCCGCGGGCGCCCGCCTGCTGGTGGCGCTCGACGTGTGGGAGCACGCGTTCGCGGTCTACCGCAAGCCGCTGCCGCCGGAGCGCGCCGCGTACATCGACGACTTCTTCGCCAACGTGAACTGGGACGTGATCGCGCGCCGCCTCGGCTGAGCCGGGCCGCGGACGCGCGAGAGGCCGCTCCGCGGGTGCGCGGGCGGCCTCTCGCAATTGCTGTCCCTGGGGACAGGTCGCTCAGGGGTTGGCGCCCTCGGCGATCCACTGGGTCAGCAGGTCGATCGCCTTCTGGCCCTTGGGCGCGCCGCCCTTGGGCATCTGGGCCGCGCTCATGCTGTTGAACGGCGGCATGCCGGCGGTGCCGGCGACCTTGGCGAGGAAGTAGCTGTTGACGGGGTCGCCGGGGGCGACGCGCAGGAAGCCGACCTGGGTGGCGTCGACGTTCACGATGTTCATGTAGGAGTCCATCGCGCTCGTCATCATGAGGCCGCCGGAGCCGGCGGCGTGGCAGCCGCAGGTGCCCTCGACGATCGCCGGGTAGACGTCCTTCTCCCAGCTGAGCATGGCGGCGCCGGTGGTGTTGTCGCCGGTGCTGCCCGGGTCGGTGCCGCCGCCGGTGGTGTTGTCGCCGGTGGTGTTGTCGCCGGTGGTGGTGGTGCCGCTCGGGTCGGTGGTCGGGTCGCCGGAGGTCGGGTTGGTCGTCGCGTTGGTCGCGTCGCTGGTCGAGCCGGCGTCGGTGGTGCCGCCGTCGCTGGTCGAGCCGCCGCTGTTGCCGGTCGAGCCGCCCTGGGTGACGGAGGCGTCGGAGGTGCTGCCGGTGCCGTCGTCGCCGCACGCGGCGAGGGGGAGAGAGAGGAGGGTCAAGGAGAGGGTGAAGCGAAGGGACATGGTCGTTCGATGTGCGGGGTTGGTGGGTGCGCGGAGGATCAGGGCTGGGCGCCTTGATCGATCCACTGGCCGATGGCCTCGAGGACGGGCCCGTCGAGCGCGCCCCCGAGGGGCATCTTCAGGCCGCCGCCGCCGACGTCGGCCTGAGTGTTGTTGAGCTTGTGCCAGAGGTAGCTGTCCTCGCGCGAGCCCGGGACGACGAGCGTGAGCCCGGAGATCGAGGCGGGCGCGTTGACGAGCGAGTCGTAGGAGACATCGGGGGTGAGGAGCATGGTCATCGCCGCGCTGCCGTTCGGCTCGTGGCAGGCGCTGACGCAGTTGGCGTCCCAGATCGGCTGCATGTCGACCGCGTGGCTGGGGGCCGCGCCGCCGCCGCTCGAGCCGGAGTCGGTGCCGCCGCCGGACGCGTCGCCGGTGGAGCCGCCGCTGGCGGAGGCGCTGCCGCCCGAGGCGGAGGCGCTACTGCCGCCGGAGGCAGAGGCAGAGGCGGACATCGCCCCCTGGCTGACGCCGTCGAGTGGATCGACGTCGTCGGCGCAGGCCGGGACGGCCGCGGACAGCAGGGCACAGGCGAGGACGGAGAGGGCCAGGCGGTTCATCGGGCCCATCTATACCAGACTGCGGGGCGCTCGCGCGATCTCGCTCATGCGCCCCGGACGGGGGCCGGAGGGGCCCCGGCCGCGGACCTCAGGGCAGCGCGCCGCCGGAGATCCAGGCCTCGACGGTCGACAGCTCGGCGGCGGTCATCATCTTGCCGAGCGGCATCTTCGAGCCGGACCCGCCGACCTGCATGAAGGTGCCGTCGAGCTTGTGCCACAGGTAGCTCTTCGAGGTGTCGCCGGCCTCGACGACCATCATCGACGGGAGCTCGACCGAGGCGACGCCGACGAGCACGTCGTAGTCGTCGCCGTCCATCAGCAGGGTGCTCGCGCCGCTGCCGCCGGACTCGTGACACAGCGCCATGCAGTAGTTGTCGAAGATCGGCTTGATGTCGGTGGCGTAGCTGACGTCGCCCATCGCCCCGGTGCTGCCGGCGCTCGCGCCGGTGGTCGGGTTGGTGGTCGCGGAGGCGCCGGTGGTGCTGCCGCCGTCGGAGGTCGAGCCTGCGGAGGCGTCGGTGTCGCCGCCGTCGTCGGGGCACGCGGACGCCGTGAGGGCGAGCGCGATCAGCAGCGGGGCGGCCCGCCGGGGCCGTACAAGAAGGTCATTGCGCATGGCGCAACGGATACAGCACAAGGGGGGGCGGATCAAGCGCGCAGGCGCGTACACGGACGCGCGTGGCCGGGAACTCGCGCGCACGGGGACGCGCGACGTCGGGGGTCGCGCACTGATATGTCTGTAAGTTCATGTCCGTACGGACACGTCGCGGAGACGCCCGGCGGTGCGCGTGGTACGCTCGGGCGGTGCCGGGCCGACCCACGCTGCGAGCGCTCGCGCTGGCCGCGGGGTGCGTCGCCGGCTGCGGGGTGCCGACGACGCACCGGGGGTTCGTGGCGGCGTTGCCGTACAGCGAGGCCCCGCTGCCGGCGGCGGCCAAGATCTTCCTGGTCGCCGGGGGGGTCGACGTCGCCAACTTCGCGGCCGAGGTGGCGGCGCAGCGGCGGCTGTGGCTCTCGCGCGGGTACGCGGCGGACGAGATCGCGTGCTACTGGGCCGCGCCGACCCGGGCGGCGTTCCGCGCCGACCGGGCGCAATTCCGCCGGCTCGCCGCGGCGCTGCGCCCGTGCTACGCGGCCACGCCGGCGCTGCTGCGGGCGCACCTGGCCCAGGCGGCCCGCGGCGCCCCGCCGTTCGTGTACCTGTACGTGACGAGCCACGGGCTGCCGTCGCTGCTGCCGGAGAATGTCCCGAAGGACATGTTACCGGAGCCGGTGGCGGCGCTGCTCGGCCAGTACTCGCTGCAGCTCGGCGCGGCGCCGGGCGCGGGGGTCGAGGCCGGGCCGTTGCTCGCGGCGCAGCGCGCGGGCACGCCGGCCGAGGACCTCGTGCTCGCGCCGGACGGGCTGGCGCGGGCGCTGGCCGGGTTCCCGGCGGCGACGCCGAAGTTCGTGGTGCTGCAGGGCTGCCACGCCGGCGGCTTCGCGGAGGCGCTGGCGGGGGTGCCGGGGCTGGTCGGGCTGATGGCGGCCCGCCACGACCGCGCCAGCTTCGGCTGCGATCCGGGCCAGGACATGACGTTCTTCGGGGCGATCTACGGGCAGCTGTTCGGGGCCGCGCTGGCCGCCGCCGCGCGGCCGCAGGCGATCGACTGGTCCGGGCTGTTCGCCGCCGTCGAGGCCGAGGTCGCCGCCGCGGAGGCCGGGCTCGCCGTCGACCCGTCGCTGCCGGTGTTCGTGCGCGGGCCCGAGGGCTGACCTTCGAGACAGGTCTTTCCGGGCAGGTCCCCTCAGGGGCCGTCGGGGTGGCCGGCGATCCAGCCGGAGATCGTGCCGACGAGGCCGGCGTCCTCGGCCCGCGCGGCGTCGTCGAGCGCCTGTCGGGCGACCGCGAGCGCGCGGGCGCGCTCGTCGGGGTCGGCGCTGGCGGCGGCCTCGGCGGCGAGCGCCCGGGCCAGGGCGAAGCGGGCGAGCGCGATCTGGGCCGGCGCCTCGGCGCGGGTCGCCAGGGTGATCGCGCGGCCGCAGTGGCGCTGGGCGGCGGCGTGGCCGCCGATCGCGGGCTCGACGGCGCAGAGGGCGATCAGCGGCTCGATGAGGCGCGGGTAGTCGGGGCCGTAGAAGTGCTCCCACGCGGCCGCCGCGCGCCGCAGGTCCTCGGCGGCCTCGGCCCACCGCAGCTCGCCGGCCGCCGCGAGGCCGCGGCCGAGCAGCGCGAGGGACATGTCCGGATGGTCATGTCCGTAGATCCGGGCGTAGATCACGAGCGACGCGTCGTAGGCGGCGCGGGCCGCCGCGAGCTCGCCGCGGGCGCGCGCGAGCTCGCCGGCGACCGCGAGGGCGCGCGCGTGGTCGGGGTGGTCCGGCGGCAGGGCGGCGGCCGCGAGCTCGGCGGCGCGGGCGGCGTGGCGGTCGGCCTCGGACGCGCGCCCGCGGGCCTGGGCCGCCGCCGCGAGGTCGAGCAGCACCGGCACGAGCCGCGGGTGATCGGCGCCGTGGACCTGCTCGCCGCGCTGCAGCGCCGCGGTGAGCTGCTCGAGCGCGGCCGCGACGTCGCCCTCGCGCAGCAGCGCCCGGCCGTAGGCGTCGAGGGCGGCGACCTCGCGCGGGCCGACGTCGCCCTGGCGGCGCAGCGCGGCCGACAGCCGCGACCACAGGCGGCGGGCCTCGCCGCGGCGCGGCAGCTCGTCGCCGGCGAGCTCGAGGAGGAGCTGCAGGGCCTCGGCGGCGACCTCGTCGTGGCGGCTCGCCTCGGCGGCCCACAGCGCGTCCTCGAGGGTGCGCTCGGCGTCGTGCGAGCGCCCGAG
>WBZU01003146.1_pt1 | contig 10993 bp, 8 predicted proteins | sample 5204311 | NCBI WGS metagenome assembly WBZU01 (sample SAMN12344359, study PRJNA552823) | activated sludge metagenome | biome: Activated sludge suspended growth; feature: Nitrification reactor; material: Wastewater; isolation source: activated sludge from nitrification reactor of wastewater treatment... | reverse complement strand
AGGAATGTACATCCGTGCGGTATAAAAGTACCTACGCTCCGTCCGTTGATACCAACAAATCATTCGTAACCTGAATTATGCGGAGAAAACCAACTTTTTCATTATTTGTAACTTTAACGGGTTAGCTGAAAAATAGAATTTATAAGAACAAACAAACTTATCCGTGTCATCCGCGTTTCGTTTTGAATTATATAAAACAGTAAATTCAAAAATGCAGGATACACTATTATAATACTTGATATTATTTATTAATGAGTATATATTTGACTAAATCAAATGAGCAAAAGTAAATTACATATCAGAATATTATTATTAATTTTATTTTCTTCGGGATTTTTATATGCAGCCGTGACCCTTCAGTATTTTGTTGCAAGGGATAATGCCGATGGTGTATTTGTGGAATGGAAAACAAGCGATGAAGCCGGAACAGTAAAATTTGAAATTGAAAGAAGCGCAGACTCACCTGACAATTTTATTTATATCGATTACAAAAGTGCTAACGGGAATAATTCATATTATTCTTATCAGGACAATTCAGTTGACTACGGTAACGGCAGATCCACTTCAATATATTTTTACAGGTTAAAATGTGTAGAAGGAAACGGCAATTTTACATATACAAATCATATCACTGTCTCACATACCGTATCAGGTATAAGAAGCACCTGGGGCAGCATCAAAGCGATTTTTAGATAGTAAAATATTTAATCTTCTCAAAATAACTTTAAAAATATTTTTCGAAAGGAGATAATCTTGGCAGAATCTACACGTACATTAAACATAACCCCGGAAGAAATTCAGCAGGGTAAGACAATGGCTATCGTTGCTTACCTCATATTTTTTATACCGCTATTGATGGATGATATGCGGCAGAATAAATTCGTGATGTTTCATACAGAACAGTCTATTGTTTTATTATTGTTAAATGTTGCCGCCGGTATAATCGGTACGATCACCTGCGGGATCGGACTTGTTCTTTATATCCCCTGGCTAATATTACTTATTATGGGAATCATGAACGCAGCTAACGGAGAGGTAAAACCTCTTCCGGTTATTGGAATTTATGGTGAAAAGTTCAATCTCGTTAAGTAGATATTTTTTATTAAAATATGAAAAGCAATTGTCTCTTGTTGAGATGATTGCTTTTTTGTTTTGACTGATTATAAATTAATTGATCCGGACAGGCTTAAAGTTAACTATTGAAATTAAATGACGTATATCATTTTAATTTCAGGTTAATTTAATCAAACAAACTATGCCATCAGAATTACAAACTGCTAAGACTTTTTTTCTTGTATCCGGAATATTAAACATACTGGGATTCCTCGGATGGGGAACATCAACAGTAATAGGCGGGATAGCTACCTGCGGCGCAGGCTGCCTCATTGGTTTCCTCCCGGTTATAAATGTTGTAAGCTGTATCATGGATTTTATTGCTTATAATAAACTGAACACTCTGAATCAGAAAGGTACTTTCAGCACAATTCAGACCGCTTCAGTATTTCAGATCATTACTATTTTGACCGGTAATATTGTCAGCTTTGTTTTCGGGATAATAAATTTAAATAATATCGGAAAAGAACCTGTAAGTTCTTTTTTGAAGGAAAAAGAAATTTACTAAAGATTCATAAGATTCATAAGATTCATAAGATTAATAAGATTTATAAGATTCGTATGATTCAATATATTTATGTGAATAAATATTGTAATTGCGTAAGAAGCTTATAGATCTTATGAAACATACAATCTTAAGAATCTTATAAATCTTACGAATATTTAATCAAATGACATGTTCGAAAAATTAGAAAAAGTAAAATCACGGTATCATGAAATCTCAGGTCTGCTTGCTGTAGAAGGCATTACAAATGATCAGAATGAATTCAGAAAACTGTCCAAAGAATATTCCGGACTTGAAGATATCGTAAATGCATATAATAATTATCTCAGGATCAGAAAAGAAGTGGAGGATAACAAACAGCTTCTTTTCGAAACGAACGACACCGAAATGAAAGAGCTTGCAAGAGCCGAACAGGAAATTCTCGAGCTCAAGCTTGAAGATGTGGAGAAAGAGATCAAAGAACTTCTTATTCCGAAAGATCCTGTCGATGACAAAAATGCTATCCTGGAAATACGCTCGGGTACCGGCGGGGAAGAAGCAGCCTTGTTTGCTGCTGATCTGTACAGAATGTATTCAAGATATTTTGAAACAAAGAGATGGAAAACAGAACTGATAGAATTCAATGAATCCTCTACGCCCGGAGGGATCAAAGAAGTGGTTTTAAATGTCAGCGGTAAAAGTATTTACGGTGATCTCAAATATGAAAGCGGTGTCCACCGCGTACAGAGAGTTCCTAAAACAGAAGCTAACGGAAGAGTCCATACTTCTGCTGCCTCAGTCGCTGTGTTTCCCGAAGCTGAAGATTTCGATCTCGAGATTAATGAGAATGATCTCAAGATAGATGTATTCCGTTCCGGAGGTGCCGGAGGACAGAACGTGAATAAAGTTGAAACTGCCATCCGAATAACTCACCTGCCTACTAATACTGTTGTCCAGTGTCAGGACGAGCGCTCACAGATAAAAAATAAAATGAAAGCAATGAAGGTACTCCGTTCAAGATTGTATGAAGTCGAACTCGAGAAGCGAGATCAGGAATTAATTTCAAAAAGAAAAAGTATGGTGAAGTCAGGTGACAGAAGCGATAAGATCCGAACTTATAATTTCCCTCAGAACAGACTTACTGATCACAGAATAGGTCTTACACTGTACAATCTTTCAGATGTTATGGAAGGCGATCTTGATGAGATCATAGACAAACTTAAGACTGCTGACAGAGCTGAAAAGCTTGCTGATACAGAATCTTAAATTTGTATATGGGATTTCGAATTTGGAATTTATATAGAATGAAAAGAAAAATGCTCATCAGATAAAATCAATCGTAAAAATCAAAAGACAAATTCCAAATCCGACATACCAAATCCCAATTTAAAAGAATGCTTTTATTTCCGCTCTTCCTGTATGAAGGATACTTCTGCCGCCTTCTGCTCTTCCGTCATAGTTAAGTGTTGCCTGCAGGTTCTTGCTGATGCTGTAATCAAAGAAAGCCCTCCAGATAAAATTCTTTCCGACCTGCTTTCCGTTTGTGAGCTCGTAAGGAAACGCTGCGTTGGACTGATTCAGTCTTACTTCATTTCTTTCCAGCTCAGCCCTGAGTCTTCCGGTAAAAGTAAATGAGTAAATGAAGCTGAGTATCTGCTGATTTATATCCGCCTGAACGGGAACAAAAGGATATCTGTCAATTGCCCTGAAAAAGTTTATCTGAAAATCACTTTCAATTTCCTGCACCGGTCTGTATGAAAGATCTGACAGAAATCCCTCAAGCTTTATGTCACGGTTTCTTACTGAATTAACAGGAGCTTCATTCCTGTCGAGATTATTCTGATATTCAAAGAGGGTCGTTACGTCTTTTGTTAGTCCGACTTTCAGTTTTACGGATTTCTGAATGGAGTATAGTCTTTCATTACCGCTTACATACTGGTTGAAAGCTCTCTGCTGAATATATCTTAATTTAAGCGAATACGAAGGATTAAATTCGAAAAAGTTCAGGTCCTGCTGAAATAGCTGCACTCCCAGTAATGTATTTGAATCGTTTTGAAAGGTACTGAAGTTGAGGAAATATATATTGTCGGTATTGGGATCTGAACTTTTTTCTTCTGCACGGAAATATGTCTCGGCAGTAGTGTTCCTTATCAGCTCTGACAGAAAATCTGAACCAGTAACGTTCAGAAACCTTGACGGCTTAAGATTTATTCTTGCCGATGTATTCAGTGTGGAAACAGGAAAAAGATCATTTGTCGGAACATTGATCCTGATATAATTTCCGTCATTGAAAATAGTGAGCTGAAATTCATTCTCATCCTTTAAGCCGTTTCCGTTAAGATCTCCGAGATATATGTAATTTCCCTCACCGACTCTTGTTTCGACAAATATTTTTTCTATCTTGGATTGCCGCTCGCTGGTAATGTTATAAAACAGATCTGTCTGAAACGCGCTGTTGAGCGGGTCAATGCGTGTCTGCCAGTTCACCAGAACGGTATTGTTGTTTTCATTTGTTTCTGATATAAATGCATCTGTGAATAATTTCTTTCTGAAAGTAAGCTCAAACAAAGTAGAGAACCAGCTCAGTCCTGCATACCTGAGTCCGTAGATCTGAGTGAAGGAATTTGATTCGTCAAGCATTACGCCGTTAAGAGGCTGATTATCCTGCCTCAGCTCTATCCCAGTATATAAATTAAAATCATACAGATTATTCAGTATCAGTCTTGGCTTTATTTCGCTGAAGGAAAAACTTCCGGATTCCAGCGAGTCTGTACCTGAGCCTTCAAATAAATTGTTCCGGTCTTCCTGTTTGTATTCAAACCTTAATTCAAAATTAGGATTGTCAAATGACTGACCTCCGATAAATTTTTTATATCCCAGCAGCGCTGCCTGCTTGATCCAGCTGCTTGCTGTCTGTGTGACTGTATAATTGCTTTTAGTTACCTCTATCCTGTAAGCTATCTCGGGAAAACTTATCGAATCATTTCTGACTGCGATCTCGCCGACCGTTCTGAGTGAATTGAATACATCTCCTCTGAGTAGCTGACCGAAAGATCCTTTGAAATCGATATTCCGTGTAGGTATAACGCGGAGGGAAATTTCATGAAGGTCTTCAGTTAATTTATTTGTATCCTGTATGTCATATTCCCTGTAAAACTCAACAGGGTTATATCTTTCAAGCGGAAGGTAAACTCTGTTGACTAACTTTTCCTTAAGCTTTAATTCGACAGTGTTTAACTTTAATCCGAATAAATTAAAATTATACCGGTTAAGTCCTAAAGTCGCAAGCACTGCAACTCCGTTATTGTTGTTGTCACCGAGAGGTGAGAATTTATTCGCATCAAAAACTGATAAAGCTGATTCCACATTGAAGGTCAGTTCCTTTCTCGGAGATGATTCGTAATTCAAATTGAGATCCGCTACCTGATGCGCATTCGGAACGGGAATAAATACCACAGTGTCAAAATTTCCCTGACTAAGCCCGACATAATTATACTGAAACTGACTCTGCTGAATGTAATTTCCATTTCCCTGTCCGACAAATGAAAACACTACCTGATAAACTGCATTGGAATCATTCGGCAGATATTTATAATATGGATAGCTTACCTTATTAATTATTGTATCGGACTTTTCGTAAAGTCCCAGACCAATACCCGCAGTGTCAGTTCCTACATAGACGACTCCGGATTTCACTGCTTTAAATCTGTCGTCGCCAGCATTTTCGAGTATCTGTTTGTCCTGTTCGGTAAGAGTAAAATCGATGGGCTTATCCTGATTGTCATCCTGATTTACATAGGATGCAGTTAATCTCAGTTTATTTCTGAAAAGATTAAGCGTATTAGCACCGGAAAGAATCGCTCTTGAATATCTTCTGTCAGTATATTCAAAATCAACTATGATCCGCGAGTCGCTTGTTATAAGTCTGTTGTTTGTGAAAGTGATGGTTCCTATTCCGTAATCGATTGTATAATCAGCCTGCTCGCCTCTTGTCATCGGATTACCGTCGAGATAAACTTTTTCTGTTCCCGAAAGTATCAGTATGTTGATTTCATTATTCGCTCCGACAAGATAGTACGGACCCTGGATCTCATCCTTGCCGTTGAACTGATTAGTAGAGAACAGCCCTCTCTGTACCGCACCGCTGAGAAAAATATTTCCTGACTTATAATCAGCAAATCCTTTCGCACCCTGAATCTTTCTTTTAAAGTTAAGAAATTCATTGTTCGTAAAATCAACGTTAATATCACCGATCGTCCCGATTACATTATTGCTTTTAATTTCAATAAAAACTTTATCCAGCTCCTGAAGTTTTTCAGTATTTCCTTCAGGTTGTATGGGAGAATTTTCATCAGTGAGCGCAGCATTGATCTCAATGTCATCAGTAAGCTTTCCGTTAAGCTGCAGCCTGAATCCTGAGTTAAGCGAAAGATCGCGGTTGGAGCCGATATTCACACCGCGGAATAGACTTCCCGATTTTTCAAGCTCCGTCCCGTCAAATATGCTTCCGATGAAATCCTTTCTCTGAGTCGCTATCTGTATTGTATCACCCGTAACTGTATCACGTTCTATCAGTATATCAAAGTTTGAATATTCATCTTTCAGATCATACGGAAACACATCATAATCAATATTAAGATTGTAGATCTGAAAGGAATCCAGATCGTATTTTTTAAAAAGATCTTTACTGAGAGTAATGATTCCTTCACGGTAATTAAATGTGTAATCCGATACAGGCACAAGAACCTTGCTTTGCATCGTGAGAATATCCGAGAATTGTATTACGTATTTATCGCCTATGTTTATTAATGTATCCCCGTAACCGATCTTGGCAATGTATGTTTTATAATTCGGATTCTGCTGCTGTGAATACAGAACAGATGTAAGAAGGAAAACCGGAATTAGAATTATAAATTTTTTGATCAGCATTAAATCATTTTTATTTAACCGTTAAGTTCACTGTTCATAAATGCAGCTAATGAAAAACATCTGTGAACTTCATTGCTTCCTGTTCCGGTTAAAAAATATTTACTTTAAAATGGTAAGTATTTAATCAAAAAAATATTCTATTTGTTTTTTTTAGGATTTAACAGTAGTCTCAGCTGTTCGTCAATTGCAATCTCACCAGCCCTGTATCTCATTATCTTATTTCTGACCTCACTGAAATTATATGTCAGATTGACAAACAACCCGAACCTGTCGCTAAGCTCAAATCCCGAGATCATAAATCCGGCTTTTAATTTGGGAACAATGACATTATTGTTAGTAATGATATGACTGCTTGTAATCTTTTGAAATCCTTTTTTCCTGAGAATTTCTGTCAGCACAGATAAAAATCTCGTGTAAATACCTTTGTTCCTGTATTCACTGAAGATCCCTGTATTTCTCATATAAAAAGTTTCTCTGCTTACCTGTTCACCCATAAACCATCCGACCTTAGTATTCCCTTTCAGTATGTAAAGCCGGAGCTTATAATTTGTACTTTTCAGTCTGTTTAATTTTGATAAATTCTCTTTCTCATTTTCGCTCAGAATCTCTTCCATTTGTATGAATGTGTTTTCCGGAAAAACCTTGTCTCTGTTTTCCATTAAATATTTCATGAACTCTTTCTCATCAGTTGTGATCTCTAAAGAGTAATCATCAAATAGGAGGTGTTTGTTTTTGTTCATAAAATTGATTGGATAGAATGCTGTAAAACCGTAAGCAAATTATTATAAATTTTAATACATATAAACTAAACAGCTCTTTACAAATTGCAGATACACAATTCTTAATACTTAATTTCCAATACTTATAATCAATCAGTATATACCTGACTCATCCGTCGGAGCCACATTCGACTGCGAACTCTTATCCGTCTTTCTTATCATAAGAGTTACAGACTGTGTTTTAAATCCGTCTTCTTCGTAATTAATTTCAATCGGCACATCATCTGTGAGCTTAACTGTTGTTCCCGGAGTGGTAGTATTTTTTGAATAAGTAAAATTCAAATTACCCGATAAAGATTTCTTTATTTTACCGAGTTCGCCGGAATAATTATTCGATACGGAATAAGACGACATTCCTCCCAGGCAAATTTCCTGCTGAGCAATATTGTCAATGATAAGCTCAAAGCATTTTTTTCTGAAGAGCAGATATATGAAGAATATTATTATTCCAAGCAGCAGAGCGATCAGTCCTATGAGAACGAACAGTCTCCACGGTCCGTATTTCATTCTTATCTCCAGCGGAATCTTTGTAACTATCTTCTTGTCCTTAAGAACGGGCTGAAAGATCTCCGGTACTGACTTTAAAGCAAACAGCTCCTGAAAAGTATTGACATAATTCTGATCAAGAAGAATATCCACCTGCGATACATCAAGCACTAGATCACCTCCAATGCTGAAATCCTCTTTAAAGATAGTATTGAAGGAAAAATTCGGCGTGATCTCGGGAAGATTGAATATTACCGAAAAGCCTGTTACTTCGCCTTCGGGTGAAACATTGCTGACAGTGGACGGCGAGATTGTCTGCGTTCCAAGCGACTTAACTGAATAGTCCGATGACGTAAAATTATCCAGACCTACATTTAGCTTCGCGCTTTTGATGATATATGGATACAGATTTGATTTCAGGGAAAGGTCGTTGAATGTTTCCCTTACCTTCTGTCCTTCTTCAAAACCAAAGCCTCTTAAAGTGGAACCGTCAAAAAACAGTTTACCCTCTGTGATCTTGCTTTGAGTTACTTTTGGTTTCAGAATGATTGTTCCTATGTCCAGAGGCTTAAGAGTAATTGCTTTCTGTTTAATGCCCACGCTTCTCAGCAGTTCGTCATAGCTTACAAGTTCCTGCTGAGAAAGATTTAATTTTGAATATACGATCGCATAAGCGACATAACCTTTTGTCGTATCTGTTCCTTCAGTAAGATTTTCCGGAATTGGATATAAAAGTATTTTCTGTATCCTGCTGTCGTTTCTGAGCTTCTTGTAAAAATCAAGAGTGTTCTGATATGAGGAATCTCCGCTTCCTGAATTATCATTTATATTATCTGTGATGAGCCAGATTATTCCTGTGTTTCCTTTGATTGCTGCTATACCTTTATCGAGCGCTTCAATGAGGTCGGTCGTTCCCGTCCTGCTGTCATTTCCGGACATCAGATTGAATTTGCTTATCACTTCATCCGGAATTAATTTATCCGCATCACCCTGAAATAAAACCTTAGGCGATACGATACCTCTTTTGGGATCAGTTTTCGTAAAAAGCATCACCTCTGCATTATCATTAGCTTTGACGGAATTTCTGATCAGCGCTTTTGAGAATAATTTAAACGAACTCTGAGGCTGCTGATAATAAGGTGACATGCTTCCCGAATTATCGAACAGGAAAATGAACTGGTTTCCGTCCTGTGCGAATAAAAACGAAGAAGTAAAAAGCATTATGATTGTAAATACAAACAGACAGTGCTTTTGCAGGCAATTACCTTTTAATATGGTTTTCAATTTTTATTATTTATTAATAAAATAAATCAGTGAAAAAAAATTACGGGGGTAAATCATTATATATGAATGTTCAGTTTATCATTTGTAAAAACTTCAAGAATACCGTTGGCAGTCAGAAGAAATATCTCATTGTTCGATATAACTGCCGAAACAATTTCTACGGATTCATTCTTTTCGTTTGAAGCAATGACATAACCTTCGGCTTCCTGAAATCTGTTAAGGTTACAGAATACAATCTTATTGCTTTGAGAGATCACAAGAATATTCTTACTGATGCATTCGATCTTATTTTCATATTCATCTTCATGGCTGTAGACCTGCAGTCCGCTTGACTTGCAGAACTTCCAGCCGTCAAGTGTACCTATAAAAATATTATCGGCAAATCCGCCGATGGAATTAATGTAAGCGTTTTTAATGCCTGTAGTTTTGAATCTGTAATTTACAGGAGGCATATCAATATAAAAGAGCTCGTTATCGAGTGCAGTAATATAAACCCTATAGTTCAAATAAAATATAAAGGAATTTTCATCAGTTTTTATATTAAGCATCTCTTCCTTTGCAACCATCCTTTCAAGATCATAAATTAAAATGCAGTTATCGTAAAGAATATAAACGCATCCGTCTGCAATACATACTCTGTCTGAAAGAAAAGTTTTTGCTTCAAATGCAAAATCAAAAACAGGGTTAATGTTCTTTGTGTCTATGATCCTGAGAAAAGCATTCTTTCCTGAAATATTATATTCGGTAAAAACTATAAAATCCTTATGCCTGTTAATACTGCTCCAGATAAAAAAGTCCTTATCGGCATGGTAAATCTCTTCCGGCAGATTTGTACCGTCAGCATTTTCCCTGATCCTGAAAATTTTCTTCAGGGAATTTATGTAAATAACATTTTCATATACAAGACCTGTCTTCTCGAAGGATTCATTTTCAATAAAGATCTTATCTTTTATTTTACCGGTGAATCTGTCAGTAAGATAAATACTTCCTGTCCGTGAAGCTGTGATTATATATTTATTATTTTCCAGTATTGAATTAAAAAATTCATCTTTAAGCCTGAGGCTGAATTTCTTTCTGAATCCGTTGTCTATTCCTTCAGGAAATTTCAGGTCAGTAACAAATGAATTATTAAGAAAAGAATTGCCCCTGTAAAAAGAATTGACTTCTGAATTCCGGATCTTCTCTTCGTACCCTTCTTCAATATCCTCAACTTCAATAGGCTTCCTTTCTTTTTCCGGCTCACTGTCAAAATCTATGACGATCCTGTTCTCGTCTGAATCTTTTTTACCCTTATTTTTTTCTTCTGCTTTACCTTCTGCCGGTTTATTGTTTTCTTCCTCATCATCAAACTCTATTATTATTTTTTCAGACATATTATTTATTCAAAGTGATTTTAAATACAAATTCCAATTACTGATTACTGATTATAATTTATTCATTATTCATTGCTCATGGAAACGCTTGCCCTGCTCAGACGGTCATTAATGGCAATTCCCAGACCTTCATCTTTTAATTTTTTCCAGACTATTAAATCAAAATTTTGTTCGTCCATTTTCCGCAGGTCTGAAAACAAATTCAACGCTATCTCTTTATAGTCACTGTATTTACTGAGATCCAGCTTTCCGGTTTTCTTATCTGAAACATCTTCCTTCAAGAGATCATCTTCGCAGATCAAAGGAGTTGATGGAGCATAATGACTTTTCAGCTGTCCGGGCGAAATGATTTTTCCGGAATGATATTCCTTTGTCTTGCCGATTACGTTTTCAATATCCTCTTTTGTTACAAAACCGTGCCGGAGTATTTCAGGATATTCACCGGTAAAACTGATGATTGTTGACTCGATACCTATCCTGCATTTACCTCCGTCGAGAATGAAATTTATCCTGTCTTTAAGTTCGCTCATCACATCTTCTGCCGA
>WBZU01003145.1_pt1 | contig 10995 bp, 19 predicted proteins | sample 5204311 | NCBI WGS metagenome assembly WBZU01 (sample SAMN12344359, study PRJNA552823) | activated sludge metagenome | biome: Activated sludge suspended growth; feature: Nitrification reactor; material: Wastewater; isolation source: activated sludge from nitrification reactor of wastewater... | reverse complement strand
ATGGCTAAGTCAAAATTTGAGCGTACGAAGCCGCACGTAAATGTGGGCACGATTGGTCACGTTGACCATGGCAAGACCACGCTGACGGCTGCGATCACGACGGTGCTGTCTGCCAAGTTTGGTGGATCGGCCAAGAAATACGATGAAATTGATGCGGCCCCGGAAGAAAAGGCGCGCGGCATCACCATCAACACCGCCCACGTCGAATACGAAACCGCCAATCGTCACTACGCCCACGTCGACTGCCCGGGCCACGCCGACTACGTCAAGAACATGATCACCGGTGCCGCCCAGATGGACGGCGCCATCCTCGTCTGCTCCGCCGCCGACGGCCCGATGCCGCAGACCCGCGAGCACATCCTGCTCGCCCGTCAGGTCGGCGTTCCCTACGTCCTGGTGTACATGAACAAGTGCGACATGGTCGACGACGCCGAATTGCTCGAACTCGTCGAAATGGAACTCCGTGAGCTCCTCTCCAAGTACGACTTCCCGGGCGACGACACCCCGATCATCCAGGGCTCCGCCCTGAAGGCTCTCGAAGGCGACCAGTCCGAAATCGGCGTGCCCTCCATCTTCCGTCTGGCCGATGCCCTGGACGCCTACATCCCGACTCCGGAACGCGCTGTCGACCTGCCCTTCCTGATGCCGGTCGAAGACGTCTTCTCCATCTCCGGTCGTGGCACCGTCGTCACAGGCCGTATCGAGCGCGGTGTCGTCAAGGTGGGCGAAGAAATCGAAATCGTCGGTATCCGTCCCACCATCAAGACCGTGTGCACCGGTGTCGAGATGTTCAGGAAGCTCCTTGACCAGGGGCAGGCTGGCGACAACATCGGCGCCCTGCTGCGCGGCACCAAGCGTGAAGACGTCGAGCGTGGTCAGGTCCTGTGCAAGCCGGGTTCGGTCAAGCCGCACACCCACTTCACCTCCGAAGTGTACATCCTGTCCAAGGACGAAGGCGGTCGTCACACCCCGTTCTTCAATGGCTACCGCCCGCAGTTCTACTTCCGCACGACCGACGTCACCGGTTCCATCGACCTGCCGGAAGGCGTCGAGATGGTCATGCCGGGCGACAACATCGCCATGACCATCAAGCTGATCAACCCGATCGCCATGGAGGAAGGCCTGCGTTTCGCCATCCGTGAAGGCGGCCGGACCGTCGGCGCCGGCGTCGTCGCTAAAATTATCGCGTAACCGCTCTTTTTCAACCCCGAGGGTGGAATTGCTTTCACCCCATCGCTCTTTGAAAGTAAACAATGTCAAGCCAAAAGATCCGTATTCGCCTCAAGGCCTTCGATTATCGCCTGATAGATCAGTCGGCACAGGAGATTGTCGAGACCGCAAAGCGCACCGGCGCTGTGGTGCGTGGCCCGGTCCCGATGCCCACCCGCAAGCAGCGCTTTGATATTCTCCGCTCGCCGCACGTTAACAAGACCTCGCGGGATCAACTGGAAATTCGTACGCACCTGCGCTTGATGGATATTGTCGATCCGACCGACAAGACGGTCGATGCGCTGATGAAGCTCGATCTCCCGGCTGGTGTTGACGTCGAGATCAAGTTGCAATAAGCAGGATGTTCCGGATATAATCATCCGTTTTCGGGGGTGGCCGATATCGGCCACCCGTTTGTTGTTATACATCGTCCGGCCAATCGCAGCTGGCGATGAGGAGAATAACCATGAGTCTAGGCCTTGTTGGTCGCAAGGTTGGCATGACTCGCATTTTTGCCGAAGATGGCGCGTCCATACCGGTAACTGTGCTTGACGTGTCCAACAACCGTGTGACCCAAGTAAAAACGCCGGAGATCGATGGCTACGCAGCCATACAGGTCGCTTTCGGCAAGCGCCGTGCCTCGCGCGTCTCCAAGCCGCTGGCTGGCCACCTGGCCAAGGCGGGTGTGGAAGCGGGGCAGGTCCTCAAGGAATTCCGTATCGATGCCGACCGGCTCGCTGAGTTCAAGGCGGGCGACCAGGTGGCCGTGACAATCTTTGCCGAAGGGCAACGGGTCGACGTCACCGGTACCTCGGTCGGCAAGGGATTCCAGGGCGGCATCAAGCGCCACAACTTCAGCTCGAATCGTGCTTCACACGGCAATTCGCTGTCGCACAATGCACCAGGCTCCATTGGCCAGGCGCAGGACCCGGGTCGTGTCTTTCCCGGCAAGCGCATGGCGGGCCATATGGGCGACGTCCAGTCGACCATGCAGAGCTTGACCGTAATCCGTGTTGACGCGGAGCGCCAGCTGCTTCTGGTTCGTGGCGCCGTTCCCGGTGCCAAGGGTTCCGACGTTGTCGTACGTCCGGCAGTCAAGGCTTAAGGAGGCGACATGGAACTCAAGGTAATCAACGAGCAGGGTCAGGAGGCGGCAAAGCTGCAGGCCTCTGATGCCCTCTTTGGCCGCGACTTCAACGAGGCCCTTGTTCATCAGATCGTCGTGGCCTATCAGGCCAACGCGCGTTCAGGTGACCGTCAGCAGAAGGATCGTTCCGAAGTTCGCCATACGACTTCCAAGCCGTGGCGCCAGAAGGGAACCGGCCGCGCTCGCGCGGGCAGCAACGGCAGTCCGCTGTGGCGCGGCGGTGGTCGGATCTTTCCAAACACGCCGGAAGACAACTTCAGCCAGAAGGTCAACAAGAAGATGTTCCGCGCCGGCATGGCTGCAATTCTTTCCGAGTTGGCACGCCAGGAACGCTTGGTCGTCATCGATGGCTTGTCCGTCGATGCGCCGAAAACCAGGCTGTTCGCGCAGAAGCTCAAGGGCATGGGTCTTGAAGGCAATCTTCTGGTGATCACGGATGCGCTGGACGAGAATCTCTATCTCTCGTCACGCAATCTGCCGAACGTTCTTGTGCTCGAAGCCCGGGAGGCCGATCCGCTGTCGCTGGTCCGCTTCGCCAAGGTGCTGGTCACCAAGAGCGCCGTGGCCAAATTCGAGGAGATGTGGGGATGAATCAAGAGCGTCTGATGCAGGTGCTGCTGGCACCGCAAATCTCCGAAAAGGCTACCTATGTGGCCGACAAGAACGAGCAGGTCATCTTCCGTGTGGCTAGTGATGCCACCAAGCCTGAAATCAAGGCGGCGGTCGAGCTGTTGTTCAAGGTTCAGGTCGAGACTGTCCAGGTTGCCAATGTTAAAGGCAAGGTCAAGCGTTTCAAGGGTTCGGTGGGTCGCCGCAAGGGCTGGAAGAAAGCCTTCGTGAGCCTTAAGCCGGGCCAGGAGATCAACTTCGTTGAAGGAGGGAACGTCTGATGGCTCTCGTTAAAGTCAAGCCGACTTCCCCGGGCCGCCGTGCCGTGGTGCAAGTCGTCAATGCCAACCTTTACAAAGGCAAGCCGTTTGCTGGCCTGCTCGAGTCGCAGTCGAAGAGCGCCGGTCGCAACAACAACGGTCGCGTCACCGTTCGCCATCAGGGCGGCGGTCACAAGCAGGCCTATCGCGTAATCGACTTCAAGCGCCTCAAGGACGGCGTGCCGGGGTCGGTGGAGCGCCTGGAGTACGATCCGAACCGGACAGCCAATATCGCTCTGGTCTGTTATGCTGATGGCGAGCGCCGTTACATCCTCGCCAACAAGGGCATGGTCGTCGGCCAGCAGGTGATGAATGGTTCCGAGGCGCCGATCAAGTCAGGTAATGCCTTGCCGATCCGCAACATCCCCGTGGGCACCACTATTTGCTGTGTCGAGATGATGCCCGGGAAAGGGGCGCAGTTGGCCCGCTCGGCAGGCACCTCGGCGCAACTCCTCGCTCGCGACGGCGCCTATGCCCAGATTCGTCTGCGTTCCGGCGAAGTGCGTCGCGTGCATGTCGAGTGCCGTGCGACCGTCGGTGAAGTCGGCAATGAAGAGAATATTTTGCGCAAGATCGGCAAGGCCGGCGCGCAGCGTTGGCGCGGAGTCCGCCCGACCGTTCGCGGCGTTGCCATGAACCCGATCGACCACCCGCACGGTGGTGGTGAGGGCCGTACCGGTGAGGGTCGCGTGCCGGTCAATCCATGGGGTCAGCCCACCAAGGGTTACCGCACCCGCAGCAACAAGCGCACGAGCAGCATGATCGTTCAGCGCCGTCACAAGCGTTAAGGGGTAGGAAATGGGACGTTCTCTAAAAAAGGGCCCGTACGTTGATGTGTGCCTGATTGACAAGGTCGAAGCAGTGCGCGCCACCAGCGACAAGCGCCCGATCAAGACATGGTCGCGTCGTTCGACGATCCTCCCCGAGTTCATCGGTCTGACGATCGCGGTCCACAATGGCAAGCAGCATATTCCGGTCTTTGTTACCGAAAATATGGTCGGTCACAAGCTCGGCGAGTTCTCGCTGACCCGTACGTTCAAGGGTCACACCGCCGGCAAGAAGGCCAAGAAGTAAGGAACTGACATGGAAACTCGTGCAAGTCTGCGAGGCGTGCGCCTCTCTGAGCAAAAAGGTCGCCTGGTGGCTGATCTCGTGCGTGGCAAGCCGGTTGGTCAGGCTCTCAATATTCTGGCCTTCAGCCCGAAAAAGGGTTCCGGCATAGTCAGGAAGGTGCTGGAGTCGGCCATTGCCAACGCCGAGCACAATGACGGTGCCGACATTGACGAACTGCTGGTCAAGACCATCTATGTCGAAAAAGGCATGGTGCTGAAGCGCTTTAGGGCGCGTGCCAAGGGTCGTGGCAATCGGATCGTCAAGCCGACCTGCCACATCTATCTGACCGTTGGTAACTAAGGAAAAGTCATGGGACAGAAAATTCATCCGACTGGCTTCCGCCTGGTTGCCACCAAGAACTGGAGTTCCCGCTGGTACGCCAACAGCAAGGACTTCCCTGGAATGCTGAACGAAGATGTCAAGGTCCGCGAATACCTGAAGCGCAAGCTAGCGCATGCTTCTGTCGGCCGCGTTCTCATCGAGCGGCCGGCCAAGAATGCACGCGTCACGGTCTATTCCGCACGCCCGGGCGTCGTCATTGGCAAGAAGGGTGAAGATATCGAACAATTGCGCACCGATCTCCAGCGCATCATGGGCGTGCCCGTCCATGTGTCGATCGAGGAAATCCGGAAGCCGGAAATTGATGCCCAGTTGATCGCTGATTCGATTGCCCAGCAACTCGAGAAGCGCATCATGTTCCGCCGTGCGATGAAGCGTGCGATGCAGAACGCGATGCGACTCGGAGCCCAGGGGATCAAGGTGATGAGTGCCGGCCGTCTGAATGGCGCGGAAATTGCCCGTAGTGAATGGTATCGCGAGGGCCGTGTGCCCCTGCACACGCTGCGCGCCGACATCGACTATGGAATTGCCCAGGCGCTGACGACCTACGGCATCATCGGTATCAAGGTCTGGGTCTACAAGGGCGATCTGCTTGACCGCAACGAGCAGCCGGAAGCGGCCGAACCCGCAGCCGACGATCGTCGTCCGCGGCGCGCACCCGTGAGGCCCGAAGGTGAGAAGCCGCGCACCCGCACAGTCAGGAAGGCTGAAGGGTCCGAGAGCGATGCCAAGGCTCCGGCCATGCGTGTAAGAAAGGCAGGTGTCTGAAATGCTGCAACCTAATCGTCGCAAGTTCCGCAAGGAGCACAAGGGACGTAACGAAGGCCTGGCGACTCGTGGCACCAAGGTGTCATTCGGCGAGTGGGGCCTCAAGGCCACCGGCCGCGGCCGTCTGACGGCCCGCCAGATCGAGTCGGCTCGCCGCGCCATGACCCGCCACATCAAACGTGGCGGCCGAATCTGGATCCGTATATTCCCGGACAAGCCGATTTCGAAAAAGCCGGCGGAAGTTCGCATGGGTAACGGTAAGGGCAACCCCGAGTACTGGGTTGCGGAAATCCAGCCGGGCAAGGTGCTCTATGAAATGGATGGCGTGAATGAGGCGCTGGCCCGCGAGGCGTTCGCTTTGGCTGCTGCCAAGCTGCCAATTTCCACCACCTTCGTTACTCGTCATCTGGGGTAATCATGAAAGCTAGTGAACTGAGAACCAAAAGCGTGGACGAGCTCAAGAAAGAGTTGCTGGATCTGCTGAAGGCCCAGTTTGGCCTGCGCATGCAACTTGCGACCCAGCAGTTGTCCAATTCCAGCCAAATTTCCAAGGTGCGTCGCGATATTGCCCGTGTGCGCACGCTTATCCGTGAGAAGGCGGTGCAGCAATGAGCGAAACCCCCAGCATTAAGCGTACCCTGATTGGCCGCGTGGTTAGCGACAAGATGGAAAAGACTGTTACCGTCCTCGTCGAACGCAAGGTCAAACATCCGATGTATGGCAAGGTCATGGTCCGCTCAAAGAAGTACCACGCCCATAACGATGGGGATTCGGCAAGGGCAGGCGACCTGGTCGAGATCGTCGAGACCCGTCCGGTTTCCCGCACCAAGTCCTGGGCCGTGTCGAACATCTTGCAGAAGGCGATCGTCGTATAAACAAACAAAGTTCTTGAAAACGCTTGCGCCATGTTCAAAGAGGCCGGTATAATCCGGCTTCTTTTTTGCCGACCCCCGTTCCTGGGGGCGGCGAAGTCATCCGACCCTTACGGGTTCCAAGACTGACCGCGCTGGCGGATTAAGTTGGAGTTAATTAAATGATTCAGATGCAATCGACTCTGGGCGTTGCCGACAATACCGGCGCACGTTCGGTAATGTGTATCAAGGTGCTGGGCGGATCCAAGCGCCGCTATGCCGGCATTGGCGACATCATCAAGGTCAGCATCAAGGATGCTGCGCCGCGCGGTCGCGTCAAGAAGGGCGATGTTTACAACGCCGTGGTAGTTCGTACCGCCAAGGGCGTTCGCCGTACCGATGGCTCGCTGATTCGCTTCGACGGAAATGCCGCGGTGCTTCTCAACAACAAGCTCGAGCCGCTTGGCACGCGCATCTTTGGCCCGGTAACCCGCGAACTGCGTACCGAGCGTTTCATGAAGATCGTGTCCCTGGCTCCAGAAGTTCTGTAAGGGGCTCGCGATGGAAAAGATTCGCAAGGGCGACGAGGTCGTCGTCATCACCGGCAAGGACAAGGGCAAGCGTGGCACGGTACTGCGTCGCGTCGGTGACGAACATGTGCTGGTCGAAGGCGTCAATCGCGCCAAGAAGCATGTCAAGCCGAACCCGATGAAGGGTGTGGCGGGCGGCATCATGGACAAGGACATGCCGATTCATCTCTCCAATATTGCGCTGTTCAACCATGCTACCAAAAAGGCTGACCGCGTCGGCTTCAAAATGCTGGACGATGGGCGCAAGGTTCGTGTGTTCAAGTCGAACGGCGAACTAGTAAACGCATAAGGGACAGTCATGGCGCGTTTGCAACAGTTTTACAAGGATGCCGTCGTCGGCGAGCTTTCCAAGCGATTTGGCTACAAGTCGATCATGGAAGTGCCGCGGATTACGAAGATCACCCTCAACATGGGTGTCGGTGAAGCCGTAGCCGACAAGAAGGTTCTCGAAAACGCCGTCGGGGACATGCAGAAGATTGCCGGTCAGAAGGCGGTGACCACCAAAGCCCGCAAGTCGATCGCGGGCTTCAAGATCCGCGACGGCTACCCAATCGGCTGCATGGTGACCTTGCGAGGCCCGCGCATGTTCGAATTTCTCGACCGCCTGGTGACAATCGCCTTGCCGCGTGTGCGTGACTTCCGCGGCATCTCAGGCAAGAGTTTTGATGGCCAGGGAAACTACAACATGGGCGTCAAGGAGCAGATCATTTTCCCGGAAATCGAATACGACAAGATCGATGCCCTGAGGGGAATGAACATCAGTATCACCACGACCGCGAAGACCGATGCTGAAGCCAAGGCACTGCTCGCAGCGTTCAAGTTACCGTTCAAGAATTGAGGCAATCATGGCAAAACTTGCTCTGATCAACCGTGAAGAGAAGCGTCGCAAGCTGGTTGCGCAGTACGCCAAGAAGCGTGCCGCACTGGAGGCGATCATCAATGACGTGGGCCTCTCCGAACAGGAGCGCTACGACGCCCGTCTGAAGTTGCAGGCCCTGCCGCGCAATTCAAGCCAGTCGCGGCTTCGTAATCGCTGCCAGATGACCGGTCGTCCACGTGGGGTTTTCCGTAAGTTCGGTTTGTGTCGTAACAAGATTCGCGAACTCGCCTTCAATGGCGAAATTCCGGGTGTTGTTAAGGCGAGCTGGTAAGAGGAGATACAGAAATGGCTATGAGCGATCCGATCGCGGATATGTTGACCCGCATCCGCAACGCCCAGCTCGCCGAAAAGGCGTCTGTCTCCATGCCGTCGTCCAAGGTTAAGGTGGCGATTGCCGCCGTGCTCAAGGACGAGGGCTATGTTGAGGATTTCGCGGTGAGGGAGGCTAATGGCAAGCCGACGCTGGAAATCGGTCTCAAGTATTACGCCGGCCGTCCGGTCATCGAGCGCATTGAGCGTGTTTCCAAGCCCGGTCTGCGCATCTACAAGGGCTGTGAAGATATTCCCCGCGTCATGAACGGTCTTGGTGTCGCCATCGTCTCGACTCCCAAGGGTGTCATGACAGATCGCAAGGCCCGCGCCAGCAAGGTTGGCGGCGAAGTCCTGTGCATCGTGGCATAAGGGAGCGAACATGTCTCGAATTGGAAAGAATCCCGTTGTCCTTCCGGCTGGTGTTGAGGTCAGCCTGGATGAACAGATTGTCGTCAAGGGCCCGCTGGGAACCCTGAAGACTGCAGCACACCCGGCCGTAACGATTTCGCGCGACGGTCAGTCTCTCATCGTGGCCAAAGCTGATGGGGTTGATGCGCGGACGGCTGCTGCGATGTGGGGCACCATGCAGGCGAACCTCAGCAACATGGTGACCGGCGTCTCCAGGGGGTTTGAAAAGAAGTTGCAATTGATCGGTGTGGGTTATCGTGCTCAGGTCCAGGGTGATACCCTTAACCTGTCGCTCGGGTTCTCCCATCCGGTTGCGCACAAGATGCCGCAAGGCGTCAGAGCCGAGTGTCCGACGCCGACCGAAATCGTCATCAAGGGTTCGGACAAACAGCAAGTCGGTCAGGTTGCCGCCGAGGTTCGTGCATATCGCAAGCCGGAGCCCTATAAGGGCAAGGGCGTTCGCTATGTCAACGAAGTGGTGGTTATCAAGGAAACCAAGAAGAAGAAGTAAGGGTGGCATATGTTTAACAGGAAAGAAGCGCGTCTGCGCCGTGCCCGCAAAACCCGGGCCAAAATCGCCGAGCTGAAGGCTGTGCGCCTGTGTGTTAATCGCACCAACTGCCACATTTACGCCCAGATCATTTCGCCCTGTGGCGGCAAGGTGCTGGCTTCGGCTTCCACGCTGGAAACGGGTGTCCGCAAGGACGTCCCGAACGGCGGCAACAAGGCTGCTGCGACGATCGTTGGCAAGCTTATCGCCGAGCGCGCGCAAGCTGCCGGCGTCGAACAGGTTGCTTTTGATCGCTCCGGTCTTCAGTTCCACGGCCGCGTCAAGGCGCTGGCGGAAGCCGCGCGTGAAGCCGGTCTGAAGTTCTGATCGCTGCGAAAGGACAAGGTTAAGAAATGGCAAAACCCGAAAGAAGCAAGAAGCCCCAACAGGCTGAAGAGCGCGATGATGGCATGCGCGAGAAGATGGTTGCGGTCAACCGCGTCACCAAGGTGGTGAAGGGCGGACGCATCCTCGGTTTCGCGGCGTTGACCGTCGTCGGTGATGGCGACGGCGGCATTGGAATGGGCAAAGGCAAGTCACGCGAAGTTCCGGTTGCCGTTCAGAAGGCGATGGAAGAAGCACGGCGCAAGATGGCCAGGGTCAGCCTGAAAAACGGCACCGTCCACCACACGGTGACAGGCCATCATGGTGCTGCCACGGTAATGATCCAGCCGGCACCCGAAGGCACCGGGATCATCGCCGGCGGCGCCATGCGCGCCGTCTTCGAGGTCGCCGGCGTGAGCAACGTGGTTGCCAAGGCTCACGGTTCGACCAATCCCTACAACATCGTGCGCGCCACCATCGACGGCTTGTCGAAGGTCAATACGCCGTCCGAAATCGCCGCCAAGCGTGGCCTCTCGGTTGAACAGATCCTGGGGTGAGCCATGTCTGACAAGAAGATCAAGATTACGCTCGTCAAGAGCATCATCGGCACCAAGCAGGACCACCGGGCAACCGTTCGCGGCCTAGGCCTGCGCAAGTTGAACAGTTCCTCTGAATTGACCGATACGCCCGCGGTGCGCGGCATGATCAACAAGGTTCAGTATCTCGTTAAGGTTGAGGGTTAAGCCATGCGTCTGAATACCATCAAGCCGGGTGAAGGCTCCAGGAAGGATGCCAAACGCGCCGGTCGTGGCATTGGCTCCGGGCTGGGCAAGACCGGTGGCCGCGGGCACAAGGGTCAGAAGTCCCGTTCCGGCGGCTTTCACAAGGTCGGCTTCGAAGGCGGCCAAATGCCTCTGCAGCGTCGCCTCCCCAAGCGCGGGTTCAAGTCGGTGACCCGCGAGCGCAACTTCGAGGTTCGTCTGACCGAACTGGAGCGGCTGCCGATCGACGAGATCGATCTGCTGGCGCTGCAGGCTGCCGGCATCGTTCCGGGTGATGCGCTGGCGGCGAAGGTCATCCTTTCGGGCACGATCACGCGCAAGGTGACGCTCAAAGGTGTCGGCGCGACCAAGGGCGCCAAGGCTGCGATCGAAGCAGTCGGCGGCTCGGTCGCCGAGTAAGGTCGGGAAGGGTTAGAACGTTGGCTGCAAATCCCAATACCGTAAGCAAGGGCGGCAAGTTCGGCGATCTCAAGCGCCGGCTGTGGTTCCTGCTCGGCGCGCTGGTTGTCTATCGGATTGGCGCGCACATACCGGTTCCGGGGATTGATCCCAATGTGCTTTCCGACCTGTTCAATTCGCAGCAGGGTGGCATCCTGGGTATGTTCAACATGTTCTCCGGTGGCGCCCTGTCGCGCTTCACGATCTTTGCGCTGGGGATCATGCCCTACATCTCGGCGTCGATCATCATGCAGCTGATGAGCGTGGCCAGCCCGCAACTTGAGGCGCTGAAGAAGGAGGGCGAAGCCGGCCGCCGCAAGATCACGCAATACACGCGCTACGGCACAGTCGGCCT
>WBZU01003142.1_pt1 | contig 10998 bp, 9 predicted proteins | sample 5204311 | NCBI WGS metagenome assembly WBZU01 (sample SAMN12344359, study PRJNA552823) | activated sludge metagenome | biome: Activated sludge suspended growth; feature: Nitrification reactor; material: Wastewater; isolation source: activated sludge from nitrification reactor of wastewater treatment... | reverse complement strand
GTTGGTCTTCGCGTCGGGGTCGAAGGTGACGACGCCCAGGGTAGTGGAGTCGGCGGACTGCTCCAGTTCCTCCGAGGACTTGACCGACGTGTCCAACGTGAAGCGCAAGACCGCGATGCCGACGCCCACCAGCAGGCCGAGCAGGGCACCGAGGAGGACGTTGAGTTGTGTCCGGGGGAAGATAGCTGCGGTGGGGACCTCTGCGGGTTTGATGACGGTGGCCTGCACCGGGGTCTGGTTCCCGTTACCGCCGAGGCGCGGAAGGCCGTCCATCGTTGTCTTGGCACCCTCCAGGCGTGCAATCTCGTTGGCGTAGGAGGCGGCCACGGCGTTGGCGATCTTCGCCGCCTGTGCAGGGGAGGTGTCCGTGGCCGAGACGTTCAGAAGGACCGTGTTCGGGGGTGTCGTGGCCGAGACCTGCGAGGCAAGGCCGATGTAGGTGCTGTCGAGACCGAGTTCCTCGATGACCGGTTCCAGGACGGCGGGGGAGTCCACGACATCGACGTAGGACTTCACCCGCTGCTGCACGAACAAGCCACCGGTGTAGGCGTCACCGGCCGCTCCCGCGGACTTCACCGACACGAACAACTGCGACGTCGCCTGGTAGACCGGGGTCATCGCCAGGGAGAGGCCGAGCGCGATCAGCGTGCCCACGATCGTGGCGATCAGGATCACCGGCCACGACCGGCGCAGGATCGTCAGGTAGTCGTGCAGAGTCAAGTCTCCCCCTCAGGTGGTTCCCCCGCAATCTACCCCACCCACCAGGAGGGCGATGAGGGTCAGTGGGCGTCCAACTCCGCCGGCACGCGGATGTGCGCCCCGGCCAGCGCCAGCAACTGCATGGCGGCGCGGCTCGCATCGCAGGAGTGGGCCCAGTCCTCCTCGAGCGCCATGACCTCCAGCGGGGGGACCTGGACGTGTGTGACGAGCGGGTGCAACGGCCGACTGCCGGACTCCTGCTCGCTGGACAGCACCTCGTGGAGCTTCTCGCCGTCGCGCAGGCCGGTGTAGACGATCTCGATGTCCCGGCCGGACTTCTCGATCATGTGCTTGGCCACGTCGTCTATCCGCACGGGTTGACCCATGTCGAGGATGAGGGTCTCAGAACCGCGGCCGATCGTTGCGGCCTGCAGGACCAGGTGCACGGCCTCCTTCACCGTCATGAAGTAGCGGGTCACCTCGCGGTGGGTGACGGTCACCGGGCCACCGTTGGCGATCTGGGCGCGGAACGCGGTGAGCATCGAGCCCCGCGACCCCAGGACATTGCCGAAGCGAACGGACAGGTAGCGGCCCTCGTTGGGGGGCTGGATCCCCGCGGTCAGCCGTTCGGTGGTGCGCTTGGAGTGGCCGAGCACGCTGACCGGGTCGGCGGCCTTGTCGGTGGAGATGTTGACAAAGACCGGTGTGCCGGCCTCGTACGCCGCCTGCAGCACGTTGCGGGTGCCGAGCACGTTGGTCTTGAACGCCTCGCTCGGGGCCGCCTCCAGCATCGGCAGGTGCTTCAGGGCCGCGGCGTGGAAGACCACGTCGGGGCGGACCTGCTGCATGATGGCGCGCAGCCGGGCGGCGTCGCGGATGTCTGCGAGGATCAGGTCGTCGGTGTCGAGCAGGGCCTTGCCGAACATGCTCAGGTGCAGTGCGTGGTGGTGGTCGGAGCCGGGTAGGTGGTGCTGGCCACCGCGAACGCCCGGTCGCCGGGTCGTAGTTGTTGCCGGTCGCCTGCCCGCCGAGCCTCTCGGTGCCTGCCGACGACAACTCGGTGGTACCCGTCAGGCGGCACCGTTCGCGCCGGCCTTCAGCAGGATGTCGTAGTCCATCGTCAGGTCGACCTTGCCGTTGGCGTCGACGGTGCCCGTGATGGCCTTCGGCGAGACGGTGCCGCTGGCCCCGAGGAACAAGTCCGTCAACCCCGGCCAGGTCTGCCCGGCCGCGGGGAAGTTCAGGGCCCCGCCGGTGAACGTGCCTCCCTTCCACGACACCGCACCTTGGGAACTCAGGTAGGTGTACGGCGGCGCGGCGACCTTGGACAGGTAGACGTAACTGCAATTCGGGATGTACGAGTCGGTCCGGCCAGAACCCTGCGCGCACGGGGCGAGGGTGACCTCGGCGCCCCCGTCGGTCAGATCAACGGCTCCAGCGGGGATTGCGCCAACTGTCAAGAGTGCCGCAAGGCCGAATACTCCCACCGATGCCTTCTATACCTTTCACGTTTCCCTCCCGAGATCGTGCTGCGGTGACTCTGGCGGACCGTCATCGCAGCCGGGACATGAAGTCGTTCTAGAATACCCCGGACGGGGTCAAGCTGTTCGCGGCTGGCGCGGACATTATCGACGTAGGAGCATGCGCGCGGCCGTGCGGCTCCTTGTCGCCGACACTCCTGCTCAGGTCGTCCTGCGTGGCCTCGTGACACGAGACCATCCGGACCTCCGCCATGTCAGACTGCAAAAGGTGCCACGCGATCGTGTATCCGAAGGGACCCGTGCCGCAAGTAGTGTCAGATATCTGGCCCCGCGCCCTTCCACCAATGCCGTGTGCCATCCGCCGGTTTGCAGGGCGTCTCCGTCAGGCATGGAGGTAGGCCATTATGTTGCTCGTAACCAGGTGTCCGCGAAGGGTGCCGCTCTCCGCAGCAATTGCCACACGTGTCGATCCAGCAAACACCCCCCAAATGGCACGCCGTGCGGCGCTCTTGAAGCCGTGGACTAGGGGTGGCACTTCTCGGAAATCCGCACCCGAGAACCTCGCTGCTTTGGCCAGTTGTTGAAGGCTTCGCGAGGTGAACATTGACTTGTGCGTGAAGTCCCCGAACTGGATCCTTCCGTACACAGGCCCCGCTGCGTTCGGTACGCGCGCGATCATGATCCCGTTCTTGCTGAGGGCGCCACGCGCTGCCTCGAGCATGGGGAGCACCGCCTCGGGGTCCAGGTGTTCGAGGAAGTCGAAAGCGGTAACCACGTCCCACTGATCCTCGCTTCCGATTAGCGCGTCCGCGACGTCGCTCTGGTTCACGTAGTCCCTTCCCAGTGCATGTGCGTGAGAGACCTGTTCGGGGCTAATATCCACGCCAAATGCGTTCGAAACGCCTCGCTCACGAAGGTAGGCCGACAAACCCCCTTGGCCGCAGCCCAGGTCCAGACAGCGCGCCGATCGTGATGGGATCATCGCCAGCAGGTCCCTATCGAGCACGAGTCCGAGCGAGCTGGCGTCCTCGTAGCCCGCATGGTCACTGAGGTAGTTTTCGTATAGCCGATTCACGCTTGTCACCCTCTCACGTGTGCATGCCTGGCGGTCTGGCTGCCTGATCTGACAGTGCCGCCAGCGCTAGTTCGACGATGTTGGGCCCAGCTACGGTTGAGAACTGTTCGAAAGCCTCCCTGGCGCTTCTTCGCGCAGCCGCGAGCTCATCCAAGGTCTTGCCGGCCCAACGGTCCAGCAAAGCCGCTAGTGTCGCGGAATCCTCGCGATCGTCTATGAGGTTGCCCCCACCCTCGCGTATCACTTGGGTCCATGGCGTCGTCGGCGTGGTGATCACAGGGCAGCCGGCCTGAAGCGCTTCTGCGATGACGTGGCCGTAGTTCTCGCCGGCAGTGGGCAGGATCATGCAGTCTGAGTTCCACAGCAGTGCGGGGATCTCGTCGCGTTGGGCGAGCTCGTTGTGGGTCACCGTGACGTGGGGGGGCATTTGGGCGATGACGTGCTGGCACTTCTGCCAGTACTCGGGGTCTTCTGTCGGGCCAACGATGGATAGGTGTATCTCGCGGGTTACTTGACTCAGGCCCACGAGCAGGTGCAGGAGGCCCTTCTTGGGGTTGATCCGGGAGAGGAAAAGGGCGCGCAAGTGGTTGCTGGGTGTTGCCGGCACGCCCCAGGAGATCGCATCAGGGAGGTTGTTCGTCGTGGTGACCACTGGCTTCCCGCCGAACCACGCTGAGATGTTGGTGGCCTCAGCAGCGCTGGTCGCCCCGAACAACGACACGCCATGTCGATAGGCAGAACGGAACGCTGGCCCCGCCAATCGCTTCTTCCACTGTTTGAGGGCCAAAGCCCCCGGCTCCAACTCCCCGCGTGGGAGTAGCAGTACTGGGCCGTGGAGAACGCGAATCGACTTGAGGACGACCGGGAGCAATGCGTACCGGGGATCCCACACGCTGTTCACCACAATCAGGTCGAACTGTTGGCTGCTGAGTTGTCGCAGCAGGGAGGTCCACTGTCGGGGCGACGATCCGCTGACGTAGAAGACTCTGGCGTTTCCGCGTGTGAGCATCCGGCCCGAGAGACCCGGGAACGGCTCGGAATCGCCGAGGTCGCGGTCGGGGGCAACAGCGACGACTTGGTGTCGCTGGGACACGGTATTGACCAGATTGGTCATCGACCGTGCCGGACCCCCCGCCCGAACCGCAGGCTCAAATGCAGGCGCAAAGACAAGAACTCGCACGAGATCACCCCCGAAATCACCAGACCTCATGAGCGTAGGTCACGGCGGATCTAGCTAACTTCCGGCGCTTGCTTAAACTGGATCCGAGGCGAGCGGATCGTTTTCGAAATTTCGTCAAATTGGGGGAAACATGCTTGGTGGCGCTCGTAGGGCCAGAACCGGACTCGGCTGCCAAGGGCCTTCGCCGGAGGCTTCTCGATCCGGGCTCGATACCGTGGGCTACCGCCTGTTGGCTGACAGAATTGGCGGGTTGTGTGAGGCCGACTGCTACTTCCGGGGCGTTGCCTCCTCCGGCCGCCGCCTCCTGGAGTTCTCGACACGCTTGGTCGATTCCTTAGGCGAAGAGTCTGTGAAGGGTGAGTTTCTCGCCTCCTGTCGTCGTTCGCGCATGCGCCACGGTCTCCGGGAGCAGGGGATCATATGTGTGGCATAGGTGGGGTCTTGGGCAGGCCCACTGAAGGGTTTGCCGCCTTCATGCAGGATGCCCTTCGTCATCGAGGTCCCGATGGCCAGGTCTCGTGGGCGGAAGGTGGCATCATCTTGACCCAGACCCGGCTGGCGATCATCGATGTCTCCGACGAGGGCACCCAGCCGTTCCATTCTCGGGATGGGCGCTTCACCGTCATCTACAACGGCGAGATATACAACCACCAGGAGTTGCGCACCCGCCACGCCTTGGCCGCTCCGCCCTGCGACGGGGCCATGCTGCCTGAGTTGTGGGCGAAACTAGGGCCTGCTTGCCTCAGCGAGCTGCGGGGTATGTTCGCCATCTGTGTCTTTGATCGGCTCGACCGTCGCATGTGGCTGGCAGTTGACCCGCTCGGGATGAAGCCCCTCTATGTTCGGCGTCGGCCCGCTGAAGTGGCGTTCTCTTCCGAGGCCATGCCCCTTGCCCAGCATTTCGGCGATTCCGCACCGGAGGACGGCGCCCAGGCGATCTTTGAAGCGTGGGGGTGCCTTCCTCCCAACAGGTCGGGGATTGCGGCTATCGAGCGGCTGGTCCCCGGCGAAGTGCGTGAGTTCGACGGAAACGGCCATGAGGTCGCGCGATCGGAGATACCACTTGATCGATGGAAGAGGGGGGAGACGTCCTGGCGGGACGTGGTAGATGCGTTTGTAGAGTCGGTTGATCTGCACCTGATGGCTGACGTGCCGCTGGGCCTTATGCTGTCCGAGGGTGTGGACTCCGCGGCGGTTGCCTGGGCGGCTGCCGAGGCTGGCCGGAAACTGGACTGTTTCACACTTGACTTCTTGGGGTCGCCAGGCGAAGGCGCCGGCGCCGCACGGATAGCTGAGGCTTACGGACACTCGCACCATGTTCTGGGTGCGGATCCGGACGTGGAGTCCCTCGTGGACGACTACTTGACCCACGTCGATAGGCCAACTTGCGACGGGCTCAACGTCCTGCTTGTATCGAATGCGATTCGTGCAGCTGGCATCAAGGTCGCCCTGGCCGGGACCGGGGGAGACGAGGTCCTGGCCGGATATGGACACCACCGATCGCGGTGGGTGCTTGGCGACAAGGCAAGTAGGAGCGCCCGCTCGTCGGCCAGAGCAGGCCTGCGATTCGTGTCAAGTGGTCGTGGCATCGGTCCCTTTGGGCTCAGGCAACTCGGGTCAAGGGCTAACGAGAAACTGCTGGCGGGACTGCACGGGGTGGCGCGGGGGGTCCTCAGCGCTGATCCCCAGAAGCGAGTGGCAGCATACCGTGCACAGCACCCGGATTACGCGGATCTGGAAGTCGGCTTCGCCGGACCCCGCTTCGAAGACCTGGCGCCTGACCTCGGCGTTGGCCTCTTCACAGCGGCCGAATGGAAGTACTATCTCGGGCCGATGCTCCTGGCGGATGCTGATGTTTTCTCCATGGCCGCGGGGCTGGAGGCGAGACTCCCGTTTGTCGACGTCGGGGTGATCGCAGCAGCGCTCCAGGTTCAGGATCGTTCCGCTGGCAAAGGGGGCTTTGTTCAAGCCACCGGGGATGCACTCCTAGCCAGGATCGCCGTACGACCCAAGACCGGCTTTGAGCTACCCATGGGACGATGGCTTCGAGCGCTGCATGTCGGATCCGACCCTCGTGCGGGCACACGTGCTCTAACCCATGTCCGTGAGGCCCCGCGCCGATCTGAACTGGGGGAGTGGAAGGGACTCGTCTGGTCTTCTTGGGCCTCGAGGCTTGACTCGTATGGCGACGGGCCAGGCAGTGACGTTCGAGAGGCGTTCGGGTGAGGATTGCAATCGTCACGCAGGGTTATCTTGCCGGTGGGGGGGTGCCCACTATCGCACAATGGCTGCGGGACGAACTGACGGAGCGTGGGTGCGAAGTGCATGTACACGACCTGGCCGCTAGCAGTCGGGACGTGCGCAGTCGACGCGTCCTGTCCCCTGCGACATGGCGGACTCATGTAGTTCTGGAGGCGGATCCCACGGACCCGGAGTTGTTCCACTGGGGGGCCAACTGGGTCGAACTCGAGTCTCAGCGTTACCGTCCCCGCCATGCACTGACAGTCGCGCTCAACACCTACGACGTGATTCAGGTGGTCGCAGGCGGTCCTGCACTGGCGCTGGCCGTCAGCCGAGCAAGACCGGCGAAGATGCTGCAGGTCGCTACTACACTTCTTGCCGAGCGGCGCGCCCACCTGCCGGAGTTGCCACTGCCCGAGCGGGTAGTCAAGTCTCTGAGTATGCGCTCGCTTCACGGTCTAGAGGTGCAGGCACTCCGCGGCGTCGACCACGTGCAGGTCGAGAACCGCTGGATGGAGAATTGGGTCCGGGAGCACGGACAAGCGAACGTGACCTTCGCGCCGCCTGGGATCGACGTGGACACGTTTCATCCGGTTGGCGACTGGGATCCCAGCCGGCCGATCATCGCCTTCGGACGGTTGGGCGACTCGCGCAAGGACTGGCCAACCGCGGTCACAGCGTACGAGCGGTTTGTCGAACTGACCGGGCTGGAGAACGAACTCATTCTTGCAGGCAAGGGGCCCTTGTCGCCGCAACTCCGTCGCTGCCTTCATGCTAGCCCGGTGCGTGGGAGGATTAGAGTCCACGAGGACATCCCTCGCGCCCACGTTCCAGGCTTGCTGGCTGGGGGTTCCGTGTTCGTCCAGTCATCCCTTGAAGAGGGCCTTGGATTGGCGGGGCTAGAGGCCATGGCGTGCGGCCTGCCGGTGGTGGCGACCCGAACCGTGGGCACCGGGGAGTACGTGCGCGATGGGCAGAATGGCCAGAGTGTTGAGATCGGAGTGTCTGCCGCTGATGGCTTGGCGAAGGGCCTCGCTGGGATACTGGCAGGGGGCGTAGGGGGTGCGATGTCTGCGGAAGCCCGCCGAACCTGTCGGGAGGGGTACGCATCATCCGTCGCCTTTGAGCGTTTCGCCGCACTGTATGGCAGCGTCACTCGGTGACGACGTGACTCGCGCATGCCGGTCACGATCGTTCGGCCGCCAACGAACGGTCGGAACCTCTCCGCCGGACACGCAGCGGATCGCTTACGAAATATTGCCGGTCCGGTCGCGGCCTGTCATCTCCGGAACTGTCGAGAGCCCCATATGAGCGCAATCCGGCAGGGGATCACACGGGCATCGGGGGCCACCGTCAACTCCGTGGTAGTGACGAACATGATACTCATGGCCATAAGCGTCTTTGGCCTAGTCGTCACTGCGAGATACCTAGGCGTCACGGACCGAGGGCGCTATCTCACATGGAGCAGTTGGTCTGCGTTGATCGGGACACTGTCCATGCTGGGCACCGAGGCCTTTGTCGTCGTCGCGGCGGCATCGGTGCGCACCCGTGTATCGCTCTGGACTCTTCGGCCGGTTCTTGGGGTGGCCCTGGCTCTCGCCGGGACACTGGCCTTCGTGGCCATGGTGTGGATCGATCCGGATCCAATGGTCGTGGCAGGAGGCATGCTGGTGGCGATGTCAGGGCCGATCGTCGCCCTGCACTCGCACGTCCAGCAGGCGAACGGTCACCACGGTTGGCGCTTCAACGCCTCTCGTGCTCTAGCGCCCATTCTTGGGCTCGCGTGTGTTGTGGGCGGGCTTGTGGTCCTCCAAGCGCAGGCAGAGGGGCTCTTCCTGCTCCTAGGTACTGGCCTCTGTGTTGGCGCTATCGCCGCTGCGGCACTTGCTTGGGAACCAGCTGGCGTGTCACCCGGGCTTCTGCGAAAGTGGATCGCTCTCGCCCGCCGTGGTGCGCCTCTGACGCTCCTAACCTGGCTGCTGCTAAACGTGGACACGGTTGCGGTGTCCATCTTCGGTGACAGTACCGACGTGGGTCTATACGGGGTCGGAGTCGGGGCGCGAGGCGTGGTCGTGGCGGTCGGCTCAGCGGTGGGGTTGAGGTGGTACGCGGCCCGCGGGAGCCTGACCTCGCCTCGTGCCGTGGCTCGGGCGTTTCTGCCTACCGTCGCAGCGGTCATCGCGGTTCTGATCGTGGCGCCGCTGATTGTGCCACTTGTTCTGGGCGGTAGCTTCGGACCAAGCGTCCCCGTTGTTCAGGTCCTCGCCATCGCCGGCCTGTTGGCCTCCGTGGACTTCCTTCTGGGCCGTGTGGTGCTTGTTCGTGCCGGCTATCGGTGGCCCAGCCTATTGCGCGCTTTGGCGGTTGGAGCACTCATATTGGGGATTGGCTCGGTGCACGGCGAACCGACTCGTTCCGCGCTAGTGTACTGCCTCGTCGTAGGAGGGGCGATTGTCGGTCAGGTGGGCATTCTCAGCTGGTCGCGTACGGCTTGGAGAGCGGGGTGAGGGAGTGCAATGGCCTTTGGCCAAACAGCCAAGAGTTCGCTTCGCCGAGCACTCGAGGCGAATGGCCGGATCAGGGTGCGCATGCGACACTCACAACGGTTGAGGCTGACCGCGACCGAATGGAGGCGTAGCCCATGATGAGGTCCACGCCGCGTCCGGGTGGCGGCGCTCCCCCGGTTGCCGAGCGAATCAGCTACGGCCGCATGGGGAATGCTGTGAGAACTGATCGGAGGGGGGTCCATTACGCAGTTTCACTTGTCATTGTGGTGGGCTCAATGATGAGCACCGTCGTGCTAGCCGATCGAGAGGTCGAGCTGCCCTTCTTGATCATCTGCGGGGCCGTGGCTGCTCTGGTGCTGGCCCTGCACAGGCGAGAACCAGAACCTCGGCAGGCGACCAACGTTCGAGTGGTTGTGGCCCTCCTGGCGACTGGGGGGCTTGTCCTCTGGGACCACATGCGCCCCGTTAGTACGTGGAGCGCCCCCGCATACTGGGTACCAATCATCTGGGTCCTCATTCTGCTCGCCTTCGCGGCCTCGGCGTACAGAATTGACGCCTTCTCGCTGGCCTTCTGGGACTGCTCCAGGTTCCTCGCCGTGGTCGGCCTGTTGGGCCTCGGCATCTCGTACCTGAGTGGCACGCCCTTCCTGTCGAACCTCTGGAATGGGCTCTTCAGGGCGCAGTCTCTGATGCCGGAACCCGCCGCTCTGGCACCTCTTGTCTCTGCGGGCGTCCTGCTTTCTTGGAATCGGCGACGGATTTCATGGCTCGTGGTGTTCGTGTTGGTGGGCCTCGGTTCTCTGTCCCCCATGGTGCTCCTGGTGTTGGCTCTGAGTATCTCCTTGTGGATGATTGCCGATCGAACGGGTTTGTGGGGCCTTGTCGCGGTCGGCCTTACCGCGGTGAGCTTCAGTACGCTCTTGGCGGGTGCCCTACGAAATGCGGCGATGTCGACGCTTACATGGTCCGATCCCCGTTTGACTGAGACTCCGCTCCTTATTCCGCTTAACCGACTCGTCAGCTCATATCTGCAGTTCACGGGCGAGTCGGTTGGCTGGCAGGACAGCGGACGGCAGGCGAGTGCGCGACTCGTTCGCGAGTTCCTTGAGTCGCAAGGCGTGAGTCGGACAGGAATCGGATTCGGGAACGATGGCGTTCTTGCCGACGCTTTCAATATGCAGCCGAATGCGCTGGTTCCGCATTTCGCCTTGGCTTGGGGCTATTTAGTTGCCTGGGGACTCGTCTCGCTTCTGTGTGTGGGAGTCCTCTCGCGGTACCGGCAGGCTGACTTCCCCATCTTCCTGCCGTTCCTGGTTACGGCGCTTCTGAACTCGGCCGGGGGGTGGCAGTGCTATGGGCTCGTTCTGCTTGGTGCGGTTGCGCCTCATCTTGCGAGAACCGTGGGTAGCGGCACCGTTCCTCCTTCTGCGCGCCAAAAGGCATTCGAGACGGCCCCTCAGAATCATTCGCCCCGCAGAACCCGAAATGGCTCAACAACGCCGTGATGAGTAAGCGACCCCTTGGAATGGATGCGCGGACCCTGTCGCCCTGCAGCGACTCGTTTTGCGCTCGCCACTTAATGTTAAGCGGAGCCTTTCGGTAGCGGGGGTGGGTTGATCTGGTAGCAGGGGTGGGGACACCGGGTAGCGGTGTCCCCACCCGTGGCTGTTGACGGACTGTCAGTCCTGTGTTCCGGTTGTTGCCGCCGATGTGTGGCGGCGCATGTTGGGCCCGTCGAGTTGCACGATCTCGGCGTTGGAGACGATCCGGTTCAGGATGGACTCCGCGATCACGGCGTCGTGCAGTGACTTGTAC
>WBZU01003140.1_pt1 | contig 11000 bp, 11 predicted proteins | sample 5204311 | NCBI WGS metagenome assembly WBZU01 (sample SAMN12344359, study PRJNA552823) | activated sludge metagenome | biome: Activated sludge suspended growth; feature: Nitrification reactor; material: Wastewater; isolation source: activated sludge from nitrification reactor of wastewater... | reverse complement strand
GGGGTTGTCCGGCAAAACGGGTCGGGAAACTCGAGCCAGCCCTGGTAGAGACAAACCGCACGCCGGGTTTCCATGGCCGTCGAGGATCACGTAGAGGTGCGGCGCTCGACCAACATCACCACGATGAGGAATTTTGCGTCCGGCGCTCGCCTGTTCGACCGTCAGAGACGCCCACGTTTGCGGGACGATCTTCAGCCAACCCTCGTGGGCGAGTTTTTGCAGCGCGTTCCGAACGGTTTGTGTACTTCCGAACCCGCCATTGGCGGCGATGGTTTCGACACCCACCCACGTGCGTCCCTCTGGATCCACATGTTCGAGCAGCGTGACGAGCACGAGTTTGGCGGAGCTGCCAAGGTTGGTCTCGGCCGACAACACGCGTTTGCGCAGGGCGAATATCCACGCGTAAGGAGAAGCGGACGGCGGCAAACTCGCCGCGCCATTGGTGGCACGACTTACGCGTCCGAAACAAAAAACGCCCCCATCCACACTGCGAGCTCGACTCGCGGCGGTCTGTGATATGTTCATTTTCAACTTGCAGCGCGTCGTTCCGGAGGGTCGGCAAACTTTATCCGGGCGGCGCGCTTAGTTTTGTGCGTCCCGAAGAACGCACGCACCAAGAGTCACTCGTTCAGGCCATGACCGGCACGAGCTGAACGCACGGCTACACTGCACGCGATCGCAGCCGGAGATCAAGCCTTTTTGTTTCGAAAAACAAAATCTCGGACGAGATCGCGCGTTTCCCGGGTTTTATCGGCGAAACATGCGGTTCGTCCATGTCGCATCGCCGGCAACGAACCGAGCCTGGATCCACCGGTTGATCTTCCGCCGGATCGTTCGCGCGTAAGTGCTGTCCGCTCGGGTTGTGGGCGAAGTTGATCATCGATGACCGTGCAATTGCTTGGAGCTCAAACGGTATCCGCTGCGCAGTCTTACATGCGATGGTCTTGACAAACTAACACTCACGAAACACGTCATCCCGGCGCAAACAACCGCGGCGGAATCCGCCCAGTGCTCGTTTGTATCGTTACTGAACGGTCTTACGAGTGAACTCGATGGGTATAAAGCGTTCAGTGTCAAGCATACAAAGGGACATCATTGAAATGAGCCGGCGCTACTGGTTCATCACGCAATGCGTCGCGCAAAATCACGCAGGATTTGCGATTGAACAAAATTGCGTCTCAGGAAATTCCTGATACGTGCGCGGACGCATTTTCGATTTTTCTTTCGAGCGTTGCAGACGCAACGTGAGTCCTGTAACAGCTTTTGGGCCTGCGTACGTGTCTTGGGGCAATGGGGCTCACGTGGCGTCAGGGTAGCAAGGGGGAGTCGGCGCTATCCGCATTGACGATTCGTAATCGGGTTTGTCGCGGTCGTTCATCTGCGACAAACGAGTTTCAAGGAAAGACCCGCGCGTCGATAGCCCATGGTTTTGGAACGGCCTTGGCGATCGACGCGCAAGGAGCGAACATGTTAGCGCTTTGTGCCGTTCGTGCGGAAGAACTTCGCGCGGATTTCGGTGGTGGGGAAGTTTTGCCCGCAAAACCAAATACTTGGCAAACTCCCGCGCGTCAGGATTGTCGTTGGAAATGGGCGTATCGCGCGCGCTTTTTGTTGATGGGGTTGAAAGGAGCCCATCAAGCGCTCATGCGGGTGCTCGTAGACGTATCGGACTCGTACGGTCGAGTGTGGTGGGGACAAACGAGTCTTGCAAAGCGAGCGGGTTGCAATGTGCGTTCGCTTCGCCGCTACTGCGCCGAGCTCAAACGGATGGGGTTGTTGCGGGTCGAAAAGCAGACGTTCAAGTCGCTCGCGGCTGCGCAATTTTCGCTTGGTTTGCCGTTGCCCGAGCGCCGAGACGATGGGCAAGCGCCGAACTTGCTGACGTTGCTCATCGACGGTGAACAAGCGTCGTCGTCTGAAGCCTTCTGCTCGTCGCGTCGAGCGCCTGTGCATCGAGACAAACCACGCCAAGACAAACCGCGTCCGAGCGTCGCGCGGACGGTGCCCGTGGACCATTTTGTCCAGGGGGAGCCCCGGACAAAAACGCCCGACATACCCCCGGACAAAATGGCCGACGATCTTCAGGGATCTACTCTTCCTACTAGAGACGTAGAGGGGGATCCGGAAGAGCAACCCCGCCCTGCTTTGGTTGTCGAACATGGGGAAACGGTTGCAGCTCAAAACAATTTGCAGCCGCCGGCGGAACCTCCAAGCGTTGATGCGTGGGCTGTGTTGAGCGCGGCGTACGACGCGCAGTATCGGCGCGTGTACAAGTCGACACCGACAAACAAGTTCATGACGGCCGAGAACAAGCAGGCGTTGATCCTGCACGTCGAAGAGATGACCGGCGTGTTCGAGGACAAACTGCGCGCGTGTGGCGCGGATGTTGGTGCATGGGGTGAGTCGCCGATGAAAGCGCTCGCGGACGAAGCTCTTCGAGCGTGGTTCGACTCGCAAGGCGGAAACGGGTTTTTGCGGCGCGTGAGTCATCGCATGCGGGAGCTCGTGCAGGATTTGCCGCATCGGATGCGACGGGCGATCGAATCGCTCATCGCGCAACATGCGCCGAAACCGGCGCCGCGAAAGGCTTCCGTGCACGTCGCCGAGGCTGCACATGTTGCTGCGGGACGGCGCATCGTACGCGACAAACTCGCTCCGGCGACGCCCCCGATGCCGACGATTCACGCCATGCACGCGGTCGTATCGCGGCCGGAGCGACCTCGTCAGCCGCCGACAATTTTGCCGGAAACGCAGATCATTTTGGATGGTTTGTCCGCGCGCAAGCCGCTCGAGGTGTTCGCCGATGACGCCGCATTTGCGCGGGAGCTCGAGGCACTGGCGTGCGAGCGTGGTTTAAGCGCGGCGCATGTGGTGCGGGAGCTGGATCATTTGGCGCTCGTGGCGGCGATGACGCCGACGTCGCAAGGTCGGAAAAACGCCGTGTTTTGCGCGGCCATTCGAGCGTTTGGCGAAGTGGAACAGCAGGTTTGTGAGGGGGTGACATGAAGCGGGGAGCGAAGTGGCGACGAGTTCGTCGTGGGGGTTGGTCGCGAACGACCATCTGGCGGATGCGACTCTTGTTCGGACTGATTTTGCCGCGCGAGCCGGTGTTTTTGGCGCTGGAGCGGGCGACGGGGGAGACGGTGCGATTGATGCGCGTGCGGATGCCACACCTTGGGGCGGAGATCTGGGTTTGTCGCCGAACGATCTGGTGGCGACGCGTGTCCCGCGTGTCGCGGACATCGGTGGGTTTGTCCGAGGCGATGGCGGCGTGGGCGATGGCGATGGAGGGCAGCGAACTTCGGCGTTGGTTGTCTGAGCCGATGGAGGGTCGCGTTCGGGATCCGCGGAAACTCGAGGCGGTGCTGTGCCGGGCGCTGGTGATGGAGGTGCTTGGGCGGCGGAGTCGGGTACGTCGGAGGTGAATTCGCGTACGAACGTATGGATCGGGAGTGATCCGGAACGGGTGGATAGTGGTGCGTGGTAATGAGGGATTACCAGGCGGTACAAGCGTTCAGGACGGGCGTGCCGGGTGCGAGCTCGTGCTGCGGAAACGAGGTTGGCGGGAAGTACCATTGCGGGAATGGGGTGCGGGTTGGTGACCTCGGTGCGCTTCAGAAAACGGAGAACAAAGCACGCCAAGCCGAACCCATGGTCGTAGTGGCCTGAATTTGTATACTTTGAGTTTGTCGGCGCAATGCCCCTGTCACTCGCCGGCCAGATTGGGTACGGCAACAGCGCGTCGTGGATGGCTCGAGGTCCGAACGGAAGGCGTCACGTGTCGAGACACGTGCGTAGCCGATCAGCATAGGTCATCTCCAACGAACGTGTTGACGCGCCAAGTTAACGCCACCTCGCGTGACGCGCCGTGCCTGATGTGACGCCGGGCGTTGTGAATCATTGCACGGGGCGAAATCTTCTCAGAACTCGTCGCGAGGGTACGAATCGAGAATTTCGATTTGAGAAAGAGTTTCGAGAACCGTAACCTGTTGAAATCACGAACCGCACGCGGTGCGTCAAATTTCTTCTCGCAAAGGTTGGTTTACGAGAAGAACGAAGGGCCTGTCGGCAGTTCTTGACGACGAGTGCCGCAACGGTTTAGCGCGTTTCATTTTCCGTTTTCTGTCACGCCCCATTTGGCCACACACATTTTCCTTGTGCACACACGCAATCTCGATAGATTACGATCGCATGCTCAGCAGTGACGCTCCCCCCTCTGCGGTAGTAAGTTCAGCGATAATTCTAGCAGCTGGGCAAGCCACAAGATTGTGGCCGGTGTCAAGAGTTACTCCGAAGCCATTGCTTCCAATTCTTGACCGACCACTAATCGACTTTGCTATTGCAGATGCCCTCGATGCTGGTCTGAGCGATATAACCGTTGCCTACGACCCTGCGTTTGAGGCCCAGTGGCTTCAAGCGAAAAAGGCGTATGCAATGTCGCACTGGGATCAAGTCCGATTCGTGGCAATGTCCCACAGCAAGAGTCACTGGGCCGAAAGTCTTCTTTCAATGGAGGAACACTTCCGCTGTCCTGTCGCACTGTTGCTGGCGTCCGAGGTCTTCGAACATGGCGCTGCGGTCTTGAGCGAAATGATTACCAATTTCGGACGTACTGGCCAACCGATCGTCGTGTTCGGCAGTGACTCCCCAAACCAACCCCTTGGGCGCTACATCCTTCCAGTGGATTTCTTCTCAGTGCTGCGTGCAACGAAGTCCGGCTCGATGGATGCAGACTTCTACGATGCCTTAAGCGTGTTCGCGAACAAGGGACTGCTTCTCGGGCAACAGCTGACTTGGCGCGTCTGGCCAGTCCGGACGCTTGCTGACTACTTCAGTCTCACGATTGACGCTGCAATGCAAGATCCTGATTTTCGGGACATTTTATTGGCGCGGTGGAACCACCCCTTAGCAGAGGATCGACGCAGTGCTTGATCCACACATCGCGAAGTTGGTGGCGCATGTGGCAACAAGCACCGACAGCCATGCCGCGACCCGACTTCGGGATCTCGGAAAAGGCGTGATCTCTTGCGTTCTTGGTTCGCGAGACGCACTTGATGCCGTTGCGCAACGCTCATACTCGCACCCCAATGGGTTCCAAAAAATCGTCCTTTTACCCTCATGTTATCCCAGCGCGGAGTTGCGGCTGCACATCTGGAATTCATGGATCCGTGATGAGGACTGCAAAATTCATAACCACGCTTGGAATTTCTCGTCACTTGTGTTATGCGGAGCGCTGGAAAACGTGACCTATGAAGTTGGTGAAGGCAGTGCGTTACGTGCCTATCGTGTGGAGGCGCTCTCGAGTGCTAATGGTTGGGCATCAGCTAATTATACCATTTCTGACGCAGGAAATATCCCCGCATCCGAAAGCTTACGAGTTACAATGGCTGAGGGCACCTATTACCGACAGCGTGCAGAAGTGTTTCATCGTGTAGCACCGCGGACAGCGTTCTGTGCCACCTTGGTGGCACAAGAGCCCTTTCAGTCGAGCGGATCTTTCATCCTCACAGAGCGAGGGATGCCAGCAGCGGTCGAAACCGTACCAATGACGGCGGCGACGGTTGCGCATTTGCTCTCGCACATCATTGAAATGAGAACGATCTGATGGGACAAGAGGGAAACGTGACGTGCATGCGACGTCCTTACGTCGGTGTAGGCGCAGTCGTACTGTGTGGGCGCAAGATCGCAATGATGCGGCGCCGGAACCCTTCCGGCTTTGGTACATGGTCAACACCAGGCGGTTATCTAGATTTTGGCGAATCCCCCTATACGTGTGCGCAGAGGGAATTCCAGGAGGAGGTCGGGCTTCGAGTGGAAGGGTTTCAATTTCTGTGTATAACCAATGACGTCATCGTGGATTCGGGAAAGCATTTTGTAACGATTTGGATGTTTGCCCATGTTGCAAGCGAAGCGAAATTGGCACCAACGTCTCCCGAAGTTGCAGAAGCCAGCTGGTTCGAAATTGGCAGCCTTCCTAAACCACTTTTCCCTCCCTTCACACGACTGATCAATGGCGAGTGTACCCCACCGCGCGACATTCGAGCTTTGTTTCCGGACGGCGAGAGATAGGCGTCATGTTGCGCATTGGCATTCCAAACCGTTCCAGCCTCCTACACACCTTGGGCGCCGCGCACTGCATTGCCGCGGGGTTTCTCCCGCGGGAAAAGTACAGCGCGCCCCGGCTCTACTACCGTTGCGGCAATGCTGAGATTGTGCTTACGAGATGTGCCGAATTGTGCACAATGATGCAACATGGCGATCTCGACCTGATGCTGAACGGAGGCGACTATGTTGCAGAGTGTTTGCCCGACTTAAAGATGGCCACCCTTCCAATCCCAGTCATGCAGGTGCGTTTCGCACTTATTGCGCCGCCAGCAGTAATCAGTTCGCAGTCCTTCTCATTGATCTACACAAAGTTTCCGCGTCTTGCACGAACCCTGCTGTCGACCCAGCGCATTCAATATGAGTCACTTGTTCTAGTAAGCGGCGGGGTTGAGGCATTTTGCCTTATGCACTCGGGTTCTGCTGCCCTGGACGTCGTTTGTACCGGCGCGACGGTCGAGATGAATGAACTCAATGCGGTACCCCTCTCGGAGCCAGTCGTCCCTGCCTGGTATGCACGTCAATTCATACCGCAATCCATTCAGGATGTAGCTGCTGATGAAGCCCTTACCCACAGACTTCGTGACTACTTTGCGGCGCACCTGGCCATGCGTGATCGCGTGCTTGAGTCGGTAATCGATCAGCTAATGGGGGCGGGCTCCTCTGCGGTGAGGACACTACCTGGTAAAACGGAGAGTACCCGTCTCGTATAAGCGATTCTCTGCTCACCCACCCAGATGGCACGAAAAGAGTGCTGGTCGCAACCGTGCCCGTGCATGTTGTAGGAGAGTGAGATGGGTTCATTTGGAGCTATTGTTTCAAAGATGGATCGCTGTGGGCCTGTCGCGCCAGACTTATCGCGCAACTCGCAGACGAGATATCCGTTACCTGGTGCGCGGATTGACACCCAGAGACTCGAGTCAGCCACATGACAGCACGGTACTTGCACATCCAAGCGTGCCATCTGTCCATTGCCAGCGTGCAGAGGTCCGCACAGAGGGCATTCCTCCACCCATGTTTCTGATCCGAATGCAGGGGATTGATAGACAGACAGCTTGCCGACGGTACCGCACCTACCGCATGGCAACCCTACGCCTCTCTCGATGACTTCCCTTTTATAGGTTAGCATTTGAAGCACCAGATCTCCTACGGGAGAAAGCGGCGACAACAGGCAATCCTGAATGAGAAGTGCAAACTGTGCGTCCCAGTTCCGTGTGGATTCAAGGATGCTCTTCGCGTCTTCCTCGAGCACGACAAGTGCGGATTGCATGTCGTCGGATTGTGGCATTTCCCTCAGGACTTCGATCCATTGCTTGCTAGGGTGGACTGTGCCCATCGACATCGAGTTCTGCTCGGGGACATCAACGTCAACGTTGGACTCTATGGTCAGCGTCATGCGGACTTTGGGACGAGAAGGGACCCGCGGATCCGATGACATGCCGTGTCTCGATAGGGGGTCACCAACCAATATGTATGGTGGCCATTCCGACGCGGGAAATCGGGAGGAAAGTACCTGAAGCGCGGTTCCTATAGGTGTTCCTCCCGTAATCAATGCGTGAATCTCGTCAAGATCATCCTTCGAGAACTCCATTGATGTAGGATTTGCTATAATACAAGATGGCCAATGTTCCGCCGCTGCAATGACTAGGCTCGTAGAAGATGGATACATCTGTCCAGCAACGGAGAAGCTATTGCAAGAAATGAGGGCCAAGCACGTTGCCCGCACTTCGGCAATCCCGATCGTCTTCATGCCAGCGTGCCTTGCACGTTTGCAATTGCCACTTCGACATCCGGATGGGATAACTATACCTCCCATATGTTCTGCGCCATCAGCGAGTCCACACAAAACCGCACCATTGAGGAGCAAGTGCCCTCCCTCGCCATGGGCCATAATGGAAGCGGCTTGCCACCCCTCAGGTCTAACCAAACTGTTCCAAGGATTTAGTTCGAAGACAGCGTCGTGCGCAACAGCATTGCCAGATTTGGCAATCCCGTTCCCGAGTACGCATTTTTGAGCCATGAACTGCAGTCCGAGCTCGTCATAGCCAACCAGTACCCCATAGCCACCAGGCGCCCCTTGGAATACCTTGTTGAGGACTCCAAGCGCAGAAAGGGTGAGCGATTCCTTTGGGGTTACGACCAGCGCGGACGTGCATGGCATGCATACTTTGTCCAGTTGTGCCACCGAATCGACGTGGAGGTGCCTCCGCCGCAACTGAATCGCCAAATTTTCTGCGATTCGCTTTGTCCATGAACCGATCGACACGACCAGATCATCCGGACTCGCAGTCGGCTGCTGTCTAGTCGCACCGCCGGACGACAGCTCCTGAAGAATCTCGGACCAGCGTGAGGTGCGAGATTCTTGCTCATCTTCTCCCACGCTGTCAAGAAAGCCAGCGCAAAATCGTGATCGCTGCATCAACAATGCACCGGCGACATTGAGGGACTCGCCTTTCTCTAGACAGAAGACCTCGTTCTTCGCGAGGCATGCTGCCTCCTGCCTACCAGCGCATAACCATACGCAGCGGCACGACTCCGCCTTCGTCCTTGCGCAGCACATCGGCTTTGGTCAAAGCCACTTCTGCCCGTTGCTTCGCGAGTTCGGATTCGGCCATGCGCAGCTTCGCCCGCGCCTCCTCACGGCGTGCAAGCGCTTCTCGAAGCTCGCGGGGAATGGGCTGATTTTCTTGCGGATTTGTATCCTCAGACATTGCTGGATTCTCCGATGTGGGTTTGGCGTGAGCCCAAGGCTCACCGCAGATCTTGCCTATCATTCCCTGTTCATAGATGTCAAGCGCCGAAGAACGATGACGCGCCAATATCACTGCCGCATGCAATGTCAGCCGCGAAGCACCTCGTGGCTTCGTGTTGGTATTTTTGTGGATGTCGTCCAACGCATGGCGTTGCCGCTCAATCTGCCTGATGGCATTCCGCTCGAGGTGTCGAGCTGCCACGTACAAGCAAAAGCTGCGCTGGAACTCATCAAGCAGAGCGTCAACGATCGCATACAGGAGTGTCTGGACTACTCGTTCTTCTCGATAACCAAGGTATTTGAGAAACCCTTCAAGGCACCTCGACAGACAAGCGAAATCTACTTGTTTCACGGCTCGAAATCGATTCTCGATTGCTCGCCTTCCGGACGAGTTTTGAGAACATCGACGCCACCCCGCCGAGAGGTCGCGGGCGGTTCCGTCAGGAGTGGTCGTCGCGAAACCTCGACCACCCGCCTCGCGCCCGCCCGCAGCGGTCCCCGACACGCGTGTGTGCCCACTTCGCCCTGGACAAACGCGCCCATTTCCGCGCCACAGCACAAATCGCGGCCGTTCGCAATACGCAACCCGCCGTATTTTCGTGTCAGGAATTTCCTGATGCTCACCCCTTGCCGGAAGGCGTCCGCTTACGGCTCGACGACGGCGACCGGCGCGTTTGCGGACCGTCGACGCCACCTCGCGCGTGAATGCGGCTATTCGATGACGGCGGCTCGTGCGGCCGTGGCGTCGCCGGCTCCTCGCCCGAAAGTCGCGCCATCGTCGCTTCGAGCCACCCCGGCAATGAAAGCACGTAACGAATGGCCTCGTTGACCACCGCGCTGCGGTGCCGTTCCCGAGTCACGAGATTCGATAGCTGCTCGAATACCTGCGCCTCGAATGACACCGACGTAACAAATACCATTCGGCCGTCTCGCCGCTTCTTCGCCCGCTTTTGAATCCATGTTTGCATCGTATTCGCTCCCCGTGTGTCCACGTCGAAATGAATAACCCCGTAAAACCCCTACGTGAACACACGATACGGCAAGGCGCCCACATCTCCAAAAAAACCGCCACGATTTGCCCACCCCTCGAATGGGTGGGTCGGGGGTGGATCATGGCTGGGTCGGGGGTGGCCTCGGAGGTGGGGAAAAAGTGGCTTTTGGTGGCTTTTGCCTGGGTCTTTCCAACGCCTCGAAACGAGTCAAAATGCGACCTCTCGCACCGAAATTCAGTACGACACATTCCCGATTCGGCCGTGAAACAAATTGGGGTGGATGGGGGTGGCTCGGAAAATGCGAAAAGTGGATCGAAAAGTGGCTCAGGGTGGATCGAGGTGCGGCGAATCAAGGGGTGACCTCGACGGCTCTAGGAAAAGCGCGGCGATTTTGCGGTTTGTCTGGGCACGAGCCACCTTCATGAGCGGCTCAAACGGTAGCCGTGGATACCGTGAAACAACGTGATCGCCTCGAGTGCGAGCCATTTCGAGCAAATAGTGGTTGCATTGGGTGGCTTTTTCAAAATGCGCCACGGCGAAATAAGGGTCGAGTCGCGACGTTGGCCTAGAAACGCCGACGTTTTCCAGGTTTTACTCGGAACCAATCGCACCGGAATGCATTCATTCTACGCGCATCACGTCCAGGACACGAGGTTTTGGATTCGCGCCGTGTTCCTGTGTTGTTATCGATATAGTCACACGGCAACACAAACACACGTGTTATCGTGTTGCTATGTAGATAGCGGAAATCATGTCGATTTAGGCTTGGCAAGGCGAAAGGCGCGAGCCACTTTCATGACATGCGCGACCCATCGACGTCCTCCAATGACGCCTCCCATTCAACCGAGCCCCACGAAAACAAATCGACGGGGCACCCCCGAATCAGGCGATGGGAGCAGTTCATCGACGAATACGGTGGCGAATGCTCCTATCAACTCGTTACGCAGACCGCCAAAGACGATCAATTCACGCCGCGGTCGGAAAAATGCACTTTTGCCGGTCCGCCTCGATAAGCGCTCAGTCATAGCTACACGGCGCGACGAACGAATTCCGCTTCAACACGAAGTCTCAGCGCCGCAATAACAATCACGCCATCAATACCTGCGCCTCGAATGACACGGACGTAATAAATGTCCGGGACGCGATGGCATTGG
>WBZU01002094.1_pt2 | contig 11000 bp, 7 predicted proteins | sample 5204311 | NCBI WGS metagenome assembly WBZU01 (sample SAMN12344359, study PRJNA552823) | activated sludge metagenome | biome: Activated sludge suspended growth; feature: Nitrification reactor; material: Wastewater; isolation source: activated sludge from nitrification reactor of wastewater treatment... | reverse complement strand
GAGAAGTGCGGGGTGATCAGGCGCTCGAAGAGGATCACCGAGGCGATGGCGGCGAGCGCGCCGACGATCCGCGGGCCCAGCAGCGCGCCGAGCGGCGGGAAGAGGAGGCTGTAGCCGGGGAGGTGGTGGCCGCCGTACCAGCTCAGGTCCCACACCGAGAAGCCGATGCGCCCGAACAGGTTGGAGCGGTACACCTGCGCGGCGAGGTCCGGCGTGGGCGGCGCCAGCAGCAGCCACAGCCCGGCCAGGACCGCGCACACGAGCCAGGCCGGCGGGCGGCGCAGCGTGGCGGGAAGGAAGGCGGGGGCCGAGGGCGTGGACACGGAGATACCTGGCCGCGGGCACAGACCGGGCCGCTACGTAAACCCCGTTGGCCCGCTACGGGTTACAGCGCGGCGACGTCGCGCGGATGCGGCCGAGGCTGAAATCCATGCCCACGTGGGCGGTGCCGGCGGACCGCAGGCGCACCCGCGTCCAGTCGCCCGGCGCGGGCTCGACGCAGCCGTCCCCGCGCTCGAGCTGCCAGTACGGCGACCAGTGCACGTGCACCACGGTGGTGGTGGGGGCGGTGGCGGCGCGCAGGGTGAAGCCGTCGGTGGACAGCGACACGAGGGTCGCCCCGCCGCGGGCCAGCGGCGCGGCGTCGCGCACGCGGTAGACCTCCCAGTGGGGGTCGTGCCACACGGGCTGCAGGAACGGCAGGCCGCCCCGGATGAGGGCCGCCTCCCGCTGGGCGGAGTGGTCGAGGGTCACGTCGCGGGGGAGCGCGACGTAGCGCACGCCGAGCTCGTCGAGCCAGGCCCGGTACCGGGCGGGCGTGAGCGTCCCGTCGTAGAACAGCCCGTTGTTCCTCATGTCGAGCTGGCGCTGCCACCCGCGCGCCAGCGGCCGGTCCAGGCCGACGTAGCGTGCCTCCCAGTGGCTGCGGGTGAAGGGGACCTCGACCCGGTAGGCCCCCGGCTGCGTGCGCAGGAACTGGCGCAGGCCCTGGTAGTAGACGGCGTGCACCGACGCGTCGTCCTTGGCCCGGAAGTAGTCCTGCACCGGGGAGAGGAACTGCCAGTAGATGAGCGGCAGCGCGCAGAGCAGCAGCACCTCGCGGCGGCGCGGCCACAGCGCGCAGGCCAGCAGCGGCCCGGCGAACAGCGCGCCCAGCCGGTTGACGTTGTTGCCCATCGGCGTCTCGAGCAGGAAGCTCGCGACGACCGCGAGGATGTAGAGCGCGATGCCGGTGCGCAGCAGCCGCTCGCTGCGCGGCATCACGAGGAACAGCACCACCAGCACCGCGATCGCGGGCCAGAAGCTGTAGCCGTGGAACGGCTCGACCCCGCCCTCCGGGAAGGCGACCGTGAGGAACAGGGCCGGCACGAGCGCGCCGGCGCCCAGCGCCACCGCGGCCCACCGGTGGGTGCCGTCGGCCAGGAACCAGGCGACCGCCCCGAGGGCCAGGAACAGGCCGGACACGGGGCTGGCCAGCGTGCAGAGCACCGCCACGATGGGCGCGCCGATCCGGCCCGTGCGCCCGTCGATCTGGGCCAGGCGCACCGCCCCCAGGCCGGCGGCCAGGCCGAGGGCGAAGGTCAGCCGGCCGGTGAGGAGCATGCCCGCGGCGCCGGCCGCGAACCACCATGCCGCCAGGGCCGCGTCGGGCCCCCAGTGGGACTGGGCGATCCGCGCGAACAGCCAGGCCGCCGCCGTCGCGGCCAGCGCCCCGGCGACCTGCGGGGTGACGATCGCGCCGAGCGGGGGGAACAGGACGCTGTAGCCCGGCATGTGGTGGCCGCCGTACCAGGCGTTGTCCCACAGGGTCAGTCCCGCGCGCTTGGCCAGGTCGGTGCGGTACTGCTGGGCGGCGAGGTCCGCGCTCGGCGGCGCCACCACGAGGTAGACGATCGACAGGCCCGCGGTGAGCAGCCACGCCCGCGATGCGCGCAGCATGCCTACACCTGCTCGCCGCGAAGGAACGCGCACACCTCGTCGATGATCGCTGGTTCGTCGATCCATGCCCAGTGCCCGGCGTCCGGGTGATGGCGCACGGTCGCGTCGCCGAGCAGGTCGGCGAAGCGCTCCCCGTGCACCGGTGAGATGTAGGGGTCGGCGTCGCCCCAGATCACGAGGCCCGGGCCCCGCAGGTCCTGCAGGTGCGAGCCGGCGGCCAGGAGCTTCTCGGGCGGAGAGGTGCGGTACAGGCGCAGGATGGCCCGCTGCGTGCCCTGGTCGAAGTGGCCCACCACCTGGCGGATGAACTCCTTGGGCATCCCGCCCTTGCGGGTGGTGGCCGGCCGCATGAGCAACGGGATGGTCCACTTCGTGCTGGCGCCCATGGCCAGCTCGCCGACGCCCTTGCGCTGCCACAGCCGGGCGATCAGGTGCCAGCGGTAGACCTGGCCGATCGGCACCGTGTTGATGACGACCACGCGGTTCACGCGGTCGGGGAACCGCTGGGCCCACAGGAGCCCGACGCCGCCCCAGTCGTGGACCACCAGGTTGACCCGCTCGACGTCCAGGAGCTCCAGCCACTCCTCCAGGAAGCGGTCGTAGCCCTCCATCGTGAAGTCGCCGTCCCCGCGCTTGCCGCTGCGGCCGAAGCCGGGCAGGTCGGGGGCGATCCCGCCGACGCGCTCCAGGAAGGGGAGCCAGTCGTCCGAGCTGGTGGGCACGCCGTGGACGAAGAGGGTCGGGATCTCGTCGGGGTCCGGCCCCTGCGAGCTGCGCCAGAAGACGGGCTGCCCGTTGAGCTCCCCGGTGTGGTCGCGGACGACGAGCATGGGGCGGGCGAGGATACTGTGCCCGAGTCGTGCGAACCCTCATTCTCGGAGAAGCGCTGGTCGATCTGGTGTGCGAGACACCGGTCACCTCCATGGCCCAGGCGACCTCCTTCGTCCCCCGGTTCGGTGGTGCGATGGCCAACGTGGCGGTCGTGGCCGCCCGCGGGGGCGCCGCGGTCTCCCTGGCCGGCGGCGCCGGCGACGACGACTGGGGCGCGTGGTTGCGCGACCGGCTCGGTGAGGAGGGCGTGGGCCTGGAGTGGTTCACCCTCGTCGACGCGCCGACCCCGGTGGCCTTCGTGACGGTGGCGCCCGGCGGCGAGCCCACCTTCCGGCTCTACGCCGAGGGCGTCGGCGACGCCCTGGAGTCCCTCGGCCCGCGCATCGACGAGGCGGTGCAGGCCAGCGCCGCGCTGTGCTTCGCCTCCAACACCCTCGTGGGCGCGCGCGAGCGCGAGCTGACGATGGCGGCGCGCGACCGGGCCCTGGCGCTGGGGCGCCCGGTCGTCTTCGATCCCAACCTGCGGCTGCACCGCTGGCGCAGCCCCCAGGAGGCGGCCCAGGCCGCGCGCGAGTGCGTGCCCGGCGCCTTCCTCGTCAAGGCCAACGCGGCCGAGGCCCGCCTGCTCACGGGCGAGCGCGACCCCGCCCGCGCGGCCGCCGGGCTGCTGGCCGCCGGTGCCCGGCACGTGGTCATCACCCTCGGCGCCGACGGGGCCCTGCTGCGCGGCGGCCGCCTGGACCGCGACGTCCCCGGCGTGGGGGCGAACGTCGTCGACACCACGGGCGCCGGCGACACCCTGCTCGGGACGCTGGTGGCCGAGCTGGCCCTCAGCGACTACTACGGCCCCGCCCTGGCCGCCGCGCTGCCGCACGCGGTCGCCGCCTCGGCGCGGTCGACCGAGCACTGGGGCGCGCACTGAGCCGCGGCGGGGGCGCCGCGGTGCTCCCGACCGGCTGACGGATCCGGCCGCGCAGCACCCTCCGGGTGAAGCTGGCGCGCGCCTTGTGCCGTTCCGGTGCACGTGCCCCACGCCGGTCCGACGGCATGGAGAGGCGGGCGCGCCAGCCTTGTGACAGCGGTCCAAAGCCCCGTCGCAGATGCTGTCCACCTGGTCGATATCCATGACGGGGCGGCTCTGGGATTGTCATGGAGGTTGGGACGGTCACCCCTTGAGGCGGCCGTCGCGTCCAGTACGGAATCGGACATTGCTCGCACCCAGATACCAGTCGTGGTGGTCTGCCGCCCACCTGCTCGCGTTCTGCTGACGCTGCTCCCGCAGTGAGGGAGGAGCGCGGCGCCGACCGGCGCCGTCGCAGTCACGACGACTGAAACGAGCAGAGGAATGTCTGAACCACGTCGTGGGCCCGAGCGGGTCCACGTCCATCCGTTGCACCACTCCGGGACCCGCGCCGCAGGTGTGCCGGCGCTCCCCGGGGGGAATTCGTCCGTCCAAAGACAGGGGACATTGTCGTGAGACTCCGACAGATGCGGTCACTGACCGCACTCACCGTGGCGGTGGGCAGCCTTGCCCTCGCCACCTCGGCCACAGCGGCGACGCTGACGGTCGACGACGACGGGCAGGACTGTCCGTCCGCCTCGTTCTCGTCCATCCAGGGCGCCGTCGACGCGGCCGCCAAGAACGACACCATCGTCGTCTGCGCCGGTGACTACGTCGAGGGCTCCGGCAACCCCGGCACCAACGCGGTGTCGATCACCAAGAGCCTGACCATCAAGGGCGTCGGCGCCGACCTGGTGACGATCTCGCCCAAGGCCAACGGCCCGCAGAGCACGATCGCCGCCGCCAGCCCGAACCTCCGCGACGCGGTGGGCAACATCGTCGGCATCATCGGCGACCCGGACTTCCCGCTCACCGTGAACATCTCGGGTGTGACGGTGGACGGCGCCGGCGTGGCCAGCGAGGCCGGCGTCCTGTACCTGGACGCCATGGGCTCCTACTCCCGCAGCCGGGTGACCGACGTGGTCACCTCGATGGGCCCGAACGCCTTCTCCATCCCGGGCGGCTACCGCAGCGCGCAGCTCGGCTACGGCCTGGCCCAGGTGACGGCGGCGACCGTGACCCCGGCGCAGGCCGGCACGCGCGTGCTGACCCTCGACGCCACGCGCGTCGACGGCTACAACACCGCGGGCGTCCTGATCAGCGGGGCGACGGGCGAGACCCCGCCGCTCACGAACTCGGGCGTGGTCAACCGCGCCGTGATCAACAACTCCCAGGTCGTCGGCCGCACCCAGTGCGTCAACTACGAGGCCAACGGCACCTGCGGCGGCTCGCAGCTGGCGCTGCTGACCACCGGCCCGCTGTTCGGTCAGGACGGCGTCCGCATCGCGGGCGGCGCCACGACCGCCATCACCGGGTCGCTGATCTCGCAGAACCTCGTCAACGGCACCGGCGCTCCGACCCGGAGCACCATCGCCGCCAACGGCACGGTCACCAGCCAGACGGCGAACAACGCCAATCTCGTCAAGGGCTCCGGCGTGCGGCTCGTCGCCGCCGGCACCTCGACCATCGCGACGTCGAACATCGTCGACAACGCGTACGGCGTGCAGAACCTGCTCGCCGACGGGACGACCGCCCAGACGGTGCAGATGAAGGCCGAGAACAACTGGTGGGGCCTCAACTACTACCGCGGCGGCGCCACGGGCGCCGGCCAGGCCGTCAACCCCGGCCCGGCCGTCTCCCCGGCCGCCAACCCGCCGATCCCGGAGAACCCGGTGAACGGCGCCACGGTGGCCGACACGGTGCTGACGTCGCTGCTGACGTCGACCGCCGTCGACTTCGTCCCGTTCCGCGACGGCCCGCAGAGCGCGGCCGACTCGGGCGAGTACGTCGTCTACAACGCACCGGGCCCGGTGAGCGACGCGGCACCGACCGTGTCGCTGGGCAACGTCTCGGCGGCCGTGGGCAGCACCGCCACGCTCACCGCCACCGCGGAGGACGACTACGCGGTCAAGCAGGTGACGTTCCTCGAGGGCGCCACCCCGCTGGAGACCGTGTCGTACGGGCCGTACAGCCTGGACGTGGTCATCCCGGCGGACGCGACGTGCGGGGTCCGCACGTTCACGGCCGTCGTGGAGGACTCCTCCGGCCAGACGGCCTCGGCCTCCGGGACCCTCACGGTGACCGACTGCCCGACGACGCCTCCGCCGACCACGACCACCACCACGACGACCACGCCCCCGCCGGCCCCCGTGCCGCCGAGCGTCGTGTTCGCGACGAGCACCAAGACGGTCGAGAGCAAGGGGACGGAGTTCGGTGTGGTGCCGACGGCAGCCGCCGGCGTCGCCAAGGTCGAGTACCTGCTGGGGACCCGCAAGGTCTGCACCGCCACCAGCGCGCCGTACTCCTGCAAGATCGTGCCGAACGGCGGTGAGACCGGCAAGCAGTCGCTGCGGGTCGTGCTGACCGACGGCGCGGGCGCCACGGCCGAGGCCACACGGGAAGTCACCGTGGCCCGGTTCGCGACGTCGCTGTCGCTGAAGGTCGGCAGCACGCCGGTCAAGGGCGGCAAGAGCCGCAAGACGATCGGCGGGAAGCTCAAGCTCCCCTCGGCGGTCACCACCGCCCAGGGCTGCCAGAGCGGCTCCGTCACGGTCGTCGTCAAGAAGGGCTCGTCGACCGTGTCCAACAGCCAGGTGAAGCTCAGCAGCTCCTGCCGCTTCACCAAGTCGATCACGGTCAAGAGGACGAAGAAGAAGACGACCTACACGGTCAGCGCCAAGTTCGGTGGCAACACCGTGCTGCTCCCGACCAGCAACGACCGGAGGTTCTCCTGATGTTCCGCCGACGCTCCATCAACGCCCTGGTGGCCGCTGCTTCGGCAGCGGCCGCCCTGGCCGGACTGCCGGCGGTGGCCTCGGCGGACGTGGATCCCACGGGATGCACGCCCAACGTCGCCTATGCCTCCGACATCCCGACGTTCAAGCAGGTCACGGGACGTGAGCTCGGTGCCGGTGGCACCGGTCGCGGCACCGTGCCCGTCGCCGGCGGCACGCCGTCCGGCTCGTACTCGGCCAACTCGACCAAGGTGCTCAACGACTACGGGGACGCCCTCGTGGCGGCCACGGCCAGCAACACCCGCGTGAAGATCAAGACCTACGACCTGGGCCTGACCAACACGCAGAACCCGGACCGCCACCTGAAGTTCTTCGTGGTGGGCACCCCGGAGAACATCGACGCGCTGGACGCCAAGCGCGCCGGGACGGACTACAGCGACCAGGAGTTCTGGGCCGGCGTGCGCGCCGGCACGATCTCCGAGGCCGATGGCGTGGCCAACGTCCGCAAGCGGCCCGCGTTCGCGTGGGTCACGGCGACGCCGCACGGCAACGAGCCGGCCGGCGGCGAGGCCATCGCGCGGCAGATGTACGAGCTGGCGGCGCGGACGGACTGCGCCAACGCCCGTCGTCTGGCCAACCTCGACACGTTCACGATGCTCGTGCGCAACCCGGACGGTCGCGACACGAACAGCCGCACGTCGCCGTGGTCCTTCGACCACAACCGCGACTTCGGCACCCAGAACCAGATCGAGAACCGCAAGTTCATCCCGATCATGAACAAGTACCCGGGCGTCTTCTTCATCGACGCCCACCAGCAGTCCAGCGGGTACTTCTTCCCGCCGAACGAGGACCCGGTCCACCACGAGCTGTCCAACTTCACGCTGGACTTCATCCAGAAGGACATCGGTCCGATGCTGCAGAAGGCATTCAACGACCAGAGCTCGGCGTACCAGAACTACAACTCGTACGACATGTTCACCCCCGAGTACGGCGACTCCGTCCCGTCCCTGATCATGGGCGCGGCCGGCATGACGTACGAGAAGGGCGTCGACGAGCTGTACGGCAAGCAGGTCTACGACCACTACCTGGCGATCGACAAGACGATCGACGTCACCTCCAACAACAAGGTCCGGCTCCTCACCGACTGGGTCAACCAGTGGGAGGAGGCCAAGGTGCAGGGCGAGAGCTGCGAGCTGCAGAAGAACAAGCTGGTCAGCCCGCTGCACGACACGATCGCCACGCAGCCGGACATCAACGTGTGCGGCTACTTCTTCCCCCCGGGGCAGCACGACGGTGACACGTCGCGCCTCCTCAAGGAGCTGAAGAGCGTCGGCGTCCACATCTACAAGCTGGATGCGGACGTCAGCGCCACGGGCGTGCACGAGTACGGCAAGGCCGACGTGGCCAAGACCCTGCCCAAGGGGACGTTCTACATCCCCATGGGCCAGACCCAGAAGCACTGGATCCAGGCCGTCCTCGGTGAGGATCCGTTCGAGGCGTTCCCGTACAACTACGACGTCGTGACCTGGTCCTACCCGCTGCAGCGCGGGCTGGGTGGCTCCGGGTTCCTGACGGCACAGATGCCGTCGGGCGCCACGATGACGGAGCTGGACGCCATCGACACCGGCTCCGCGCCGGACACGGCAAGCCCCGTGTACGCCTTCAACGGCGACTCCCTGCAGTCCCTGGCCCTGGCCACGGACCTCATGGGCAAGGGCGTGACGGTCTCGCGGGCCAAGGACGCGTTCGACGTGGGCGGCAAGCACTTCTTCACGGGGACCTTCCTCGTGGACGGTGCGACGCTCGCCTCGAGCGGGGCCGACCTGGCCGCGCTGGCGGAGGATCGTCAGACGGGCGTGTACGGGCTGACCGGGTACCCGGTCTCCCGGCAGGTGCTGACCACGCCGAAGATCGGTGTGTACGTGGGCGCCTCGGTGCCGTCGTACCCCGGCTCCTCGGATGCGGGCAACCACATCTGCAGCAACAGCGCCTGCGAGACGCTGTTCGGGCTGCTCGAGAAGATCCACCTCAACTGGGATCTGATCAAGCCGGTCACCGCGACGGAGCTGGCGGCCGGGCGCCTGGTGAACGAGACGTTCACCGCGTTCATCAACCCGGGCGTCACCATCGCCGCGGGTGCCGGCGCCACCGCGCTGCAGACGTTCGTCAACGGTGGCGGGCGGTACGTGGGCTGGAACGCCAACGGCATCAGCTCCGCGCGCAACGCGGGCATGACCAACGTCAACACGAACTCGATCTCGGGCCTCAACACCCCGGGCACCGAGTTCTCGGCGACGTACGACACGAGCAACCCCGCAGCCTGGGGCGCCGACCTCGGCGGCTGGCTCTACCGCGACTCCAGCGGCAACCCGGTCATCGATCCGGCGACGCTCACCCTGACCACCCCGAACAACGTGCCCACCGCCACCGCGGTCGTGAAGTACGGCGGCGAGTACCCGGCCTCGGCCGAGAACCCGCTGCGCGCGTTCGGCTTCCAGGTCAACGGCATCGGGACCGGCAAGCTGGACGGCCGCCCCGCGGTCGTGGACCAGCCGTTCGGCTCCGGCCACGCGATCCTGATCGGCTTCAACCCGTACTACCGGGGTTGGAAGGACCAGGACGAGCGGCTCGTGCTGAACGCGGCCACCTACCCGACGGGCGCCTCGCTGCCCGCCGACGCGGTGGTCACCCGGCGCGACACGCTGACCAAGGCGCAGGTCGCCGATGCGGCCCTGCCGGTCGCCGATCCGGTCGCCAGGAAGGCGCTCGGGACGACGACGGTGAACCGCACCGTCACGGCCCAGGTGAACCACGACAAGGACGTCAAGATCGTGGTCAACAAGGCGTACGGCAAGAAGCTGAAGGCCGCCGTCGCCAAGGCCAGGGTCGGGCAGAAGATCCGCAAGAAGATCCGGTACGTGACCGGGAAGTACACGGTCACCCTGGTCGTGCCCAACGTCCGGACCAAGGATGACCACGCCCGCGAGATGTGGGTGTCGGCCATCATGGGCCAGGTCAAGAAGGCCAAGCTGCGCGTGACGAGCGCCCAGCTCTAGCCGCAGTCGCAGTCCCGCAGGTCCTCGCCCCCGGCACACGCCGGGGGCGAGGTCGTTGTGGCGCGGATCGCGGATGCGCGCCCGGTACGATCCCGGCATGTGCATGCAGTGCATGGCCGGGGCGATGACCGCCGGCGCCGCCACCACCGGAGCGCGCTGTTGGTTGCAGGCGCACCGCCCTCGCTGGATGACCGATCGCCACATGGTGTGGGCGACCCGGGGCTTCATCGGCGCCGGCCTGCTCGCCTCCACGCTGGTGCTCGGCGGAGCGGGCTGACCTCCACCCGGTTCACCGTTCTGGGCTTCGGCGCGCTCGGCCTCGCGGGCTCCGCGGCGATCCTGGCCGCCGTGGTCCTCGTCGCCCTCGTGGTGCAGCGGCTGTGATGGGCTTCCGGCGACTCGCTCCGCTGCTGCCCGTGCTGGCCGCCACGGCCGGGCTGGTGGGCTGCGGCGAGCCCGCGGCGGTGGCCACGCCCCTGGACCGGGGCGTCGCCGCGGCCGGGAAGGACGGGCCCGCACGGGTGGACCTGCGCACGGCGAACGGCCGCCCCTACGACCGGTTCTACGTGTTCCCGCCGTACGCGACGGCGTCGGCGATCCGGGACACCCTCGGGTTCCGCTCCTCCGTGGCCGAGGACCTCGCCCCCGGTACGTCGGAGGGGGAGACGGAGCTCGTCTTCGTGCGCGGCGACGATGTGGTGGCGGCGTGGCGGTACCCGCGCGGGAAGGTCGACTTCAGCTGCATCGAGCCGTACCGCGGGTTCGCGGCACGCGACGCCCGCTTCACGCTCCGCCGCGCGCCGGGATACCCCAGCCTGCTCGCCCGCTTCGCACGGGCGCCGTCGCCTCCCGACCGGGCCGGGGACGGCTGCCGGAGCTGACCCCGATAGCGTTGGGGCGGTGCCCTCCGTCGCCCTCGTCACCTGCGCCACGCTCCCGGAGCTGGACGGGGACGACCAGCTGATAGCCCCGGCGCTCGCGGCGCTCGGCGTGGACGCGACGCCCGCGGTCTGGTCTGACCCGGCGGTCGACTGGGAGGCCTTCGACCTCGTCGTCCTGCGCAACCCGTGGGACTACACGGACCGCCTGGCGGAGTTCCTGGCCTGGGCCGCGTCGGTGCAGCGGCTGGCCAACCCCGCCGAGGTGCTGGCCTGGAACACCGACAAGCGCTATCTCGGCGAGCTGGCCGCCGCCGGCCTGCCCGTGGTGGAGACGATCTTCGTGGCGCCCGGTGAGGCGGTGCCCGCGCTGGACCGGGAGGTGGTGGCCAAGCCGACCGTCTCGGCCGGGTCGCGCGACACCGAGCGGTTCCTCCCGGCCGCGCGCGAGGCGCTGCTGGCCCACGTGGCGGCCCTGCACGGGGACGGGCGCACCGCGATG
>WBZU01003138.1_pt1 | contig 11002 bp, 9 predicted proteins | sample 5204311 | NCBI WGS metagenome assembly WBZU01 (sample SAMN12344359, study PRJNA552823) | activated sludge metagenome | biome: Activated sludge suspended growth; feature: Nitrification reactor; material: Wastewater; isolation source: activated sludge from nitrification reactor of wastewater treatment... | reverse complement strand
GAAGGGCATTCGAAAAATACCCATGCGGAAATAATTGACGTTCGGCGCCCAGGACTGCACCGGTCTGATATCGAGGTACGCTTCACGAAAGAATGTCGAGGAGGTCGGCACTCCGCCGGTGGCGGCACTGCCCCCGGTCGGCGTGTTGTTCAGGAGATTGATGCTTTGAAACTCCATCAAGGTGTGCCATCGCGGTAGGGTGTCGCTGATACGACCCCAAAACAGAATTTCCGACCGCCGGATGGACAAGTTGTCCTGACTTCGCCCTTCCGCCACATGCGCATCCTGGTGGGTGTATAACCACTGGAGCGCGTTGAGTCCGAAATTCACCTTATCCCTGAGAATCGGCAGTAACTCTGCCTTTGACTTCCATTCGTCCAGGCTATCGATCCGCTTGTCGCGCTCCCCGCCCTTATATTCCTGCTCGGCCCGAATCTGAATCCATTCCTCCTTGGTGATCGTGCCTTTCTGCATCAGCAGATCTTCGATGGATGTGCCGCCGAGAGGCATCTCCGGGGCTGCCGGCGGAGTGCCGGTTCCACTCGGAGCCGGCCCCGTCGACTGGGCGACCACAGTAGGAGACGGCGGAGCCATGGGGCCGAACCGCGGTGAGTCATCGGCCCAGGACGCGGTCAGGCAGAGAGTGCATGCCGCGGTCCCGACGAGGCCGCTGATGGATGCAACCAACGGGGGTATTTCCATTACGAACATCCTCCTTCTGTCTGTTGATTTCCGAAACGCGGGCCGGATCGTAATCCGTCGGCATCACACCCGCGTTCATGCTTTGTTACCGATGTGTAAAACCATGTCGTTGATTCTGCGACAGGGTAGTTTGTTCCTTCCAGACGACTCATTGCGCTGTTCAGCCTGCGGAAAGTTTGTAGCCAACGCCTCTGACCGTGAGAATCCATTGCGGGACCGAGGGCTTGTGTTCCACTTTGTGGCGAAGGGCGTGAATATGCACGTCCAAGGCATGTTCTTCGAGCGCGTAGTCTTCTCCCCAGACATGGTTGAGCAACTCTTGACGCGTCAAGACGCGCCCCGGGTTTTGCAACAGGACACGGAGAATCTGAAATTCCTTCGGCGTGAGCTCAATCGATTTTCCTCCGACTCTGACCTCGTGCCGATCGAGATTCATGGCCAGCGCATGAACTCGAAACTCTCTCAGCGGCGCGGATTGCAATTCCTGCCGCCGGAGCAATGCCTTGATAATGGCCAGCCATTCACGGTGGCGGTATGAATCGATCACGATATCGAATCCTGCAGCCAGGTCCTCAAGGGTCTCTTCTTCCGTGCTCGCTTCTCCCTGTGGTTGAAGCGCGATGATAGGCATGTGCCCAAACGCGTGGTGCTGCCGCAGGGCACGAATGACTTTGTGTCGCCGGTCGATCAACGCCAGTTTGAACGAGGCTCGAGGGGCGAGGGAGAGGGCGTCCTCAGCCGTCGGCGCAACCGACACCTGATAGCCGTTCGTCCGCAACAGTTGGAGGACGACCGTGGCAAAGTCTTCGTCCCGGGTCAGAAATAGTAGCGCGATTCCCTGATGACGCCTGGATTCCGCCGTCGGTTGCATGGCCTGATACTACCGGCAGAGGGTTGCATGGCTGTATCCCGATTGTTACGGCTGTGTAAATACCGCTATGTACTGTACGTAGTGGTCGGATCGCCGGCTGTCTCGGAAAAACGTAACCCTGTTGTAATGCGGTTGTGAAGGCCATGGAACAATGGGGAGGTAGACTCTCGCTGAAGGTTGTGGTCCACGGGATCCGGAAAGGACCCTCCGGGCAAGCTGCTCAGCCATGACCCCTATCATCACAAGGAGGCGTACGCAGGGTATGACGTTCACCAATTTTCAGGTTCGAGTGCCACGTGTCGCAGACGTCGCGAATCGCATCATTGAAACGGATCTCACCGACCTCTGGATCAAAGGGATCAAAGGGGTACTGAGTCTCCTGATTCTGACGATCCTCATTGCCCTGACGGGAGGCGTCATCAAGACGTTTCTGGATATCCAATTGCTCCTGCATGCGGCGGTTGAAGTTGGGCTTCGGCAAATCATTGTGGATACGCTGATCCTTCTTGCGGTGGTCGAGGTCTTCAAGACGACGTTGACCTATTTCTCGGAAGGTCGCGTGAAGGTCACGTTTATCGTCGATACCATTCTGGTCGTCATGCTGACAGAAATCATCTCCCTCTGGTTCAAGGAAGCCGATCAAGCCAAGCTCCTATCGTTGGGCGCCATTGTGCTGGCATTGGGAGCGGTGCGCGTCGTTGCCGTACGCTGTTCACCCGCACAGGGAGAAGCCGGCGGCAAATGCGGAGGCTCTTGCCGGGAGGGAATCTAAGCCCGTGCCGACGACAAGGCAAATTTACACGATCGTAATGAATGGCTGACGTCGCGAACATACGCGCGTTCCAAGATGAGGATCATACGATGCGGCCGCCATTCTGTGATAAGGCCGATTGATTTCCGGAGCGTAGGGACATTCCAACGAGGAGGATCCATGATGGTTCATCACGTGGGTTTGCTCAGCAGTGAATTCAGGATTCTTGAGTTAGTGCATATGAGGAAATCACTTACCTTGGAGCAGGTGGTCACCCTGCTTCCTGAGTTGAGCTGGAATCAGGTATTCAAGACGATTGATGAGCTGAGCCGGCGGGGAAAAATCATCCTGCTGCGACGAGGCTTTGATTACGAAATTGAACGGGTGTCTCCCAAGCAGCCTGCCGCCTCGTGCATAGGATGGTGACCTGATCGGAGTGTTTCCACCTGTGTGGAATCGACAGCCGTTAGCGGCCTGATTTCAATCGATAGCGAAATCCCGGCAGCACCTCGATGGACCCCGCCCCATTATTTTCAAGTTTTCGACGCAGGCTGCGGACGTCGCAATCCAACTCCCGGAGCATCACTTCCGACCCCTCCCCGCCAGGAATGCCTATCAATTCTTCCGCACCCAACAATGTGTTCTCGCGACCGAGCAGGACGTCGAGCAGGAGCGCCTCTTTTCGTGACACAGTGACTTCTCGTTTTCCAATCAGGATGACAAAGTAAGGCCCCTGCATTCTGATGGCCGCGTTCAGAACGGGACCTGCTTCCACGGTTGAGGGATCGCTTCGGCGAAGGACGGCCCGTACGCGGGAGACGACCTCGCTTGAACTGAACGGCTTCTCAACATAATCGTCCGCTCCCATGTCCAGGCCGGCGATCCGTTGAGCTTCACCTCCGACCGCCGTCAACATGATGATCGGAATGTGCCGAGTAGCAGTATTGTGGCGCACCATCCGGCAAATCTCCTGACCGCTGAGTCCCGGCAACATGAGATCGAGCAGAACGAGTGCCGGCAGGCGGCCTTGAATATCCCGCCACCCGCTGGGGCCATCGGTGGACAGCGAGGTGCCAAAGCCCGCGAGGCGCAGTGCGCGATCGAGCAATGCGGCGTGGAGAGGCTCGTCTTCAACAATGTGTACGGTCGAAGTGGTCATGGCATGAAATTGTACGGAGCGACTGTTTCAGTTTCCTCAACGGTTGTTGACGCGGTTGTTAACTCGACAGGGAGAGCAGCGACCGCTGCCCAGGGAAAGCGGTATAGGAAAGTTAACATGGTGTTTACATCGGGCTGATGGCCAAGAAATGCCCGCACCCTATGTTCATCAGTGCAATCGTACGGGGCTTTTTTAAATGGGAGGAATGTCTTCTATGATCGTCTCGCGTCAGATTTGTTTGGGGCTCACGTTGACCGTGCTGGGTCCGTTTATGACGACGTGTCTGGTCAGCGCCGCGGCGGGTGATGCTCCCGCAGTCGACACGCTTACCATCGATGCCGAGATCAAGCCCTATGGGAAGGTCAGCGGCGTGTCCGGAACAATCAATAGTATCGGCTCGGATACCCTCAACAATCTCATCACCTTGTGGGCGGAAGGATTTCGGAAACAATACCCCAACGTCAAAATTCAAGTGGAGGGGAAAGGATCGAGCACGGCCCCTCCCGCGTTGATCGAAAATACGGCTCAATTGGGCCCCATGTCACGGACGATGAAGTCCAGTGAGATCGATGCGTTCGAAGCCAAGTTCGGGTACCCCCCCACCGCCTACCCCGTCGCGGTGGATGCGCTGGCGCTCTTCGTCAACAAAGACAATCCGACGAAAGGGCTTACTATCGCGGAGGTCGATGCGCTGTTTTCAAAGTCGCGGCGGCAGGGGCACCCCACTGATCTGACCCGCTGGGGGCAGCTCGGTCATAGGGGCGATTGGGCCGATGCGCCGATCAGTCTCTATGGTCGGAATTCAGCATCAGGAACGTACGGTTTCTTCAAGGAGCACGCGTTGAAAAATGGCGACTTCAAGGATCAGGTGAAAGAGCAGCCGGGATCGGCCTCCGTGGTACAGGGCATCAACGAGGACCGGTACGGCATTGGATATAGCGGTATCGGCTACAGTACATCGGGAGTGAAAATGGTTCCACTGGCGGCGAAGGCGGGACAACCGTTCGTCGAACCGACTCATGCCAATACGAAGAATGGAACCTATCCGCTCTGGCGCTACTTGTACATCTACGTGAATCAGGCCCCGGGCAAACCGCTCTCCCCCATCGTGAAAGAATTTCTGGCATACGTCTACAGCAAAGAAGGGCAATCGGATGTGCTGAGGGATGGATACTTCCCCGTCCCCGGTGCATTGGCCGAGAAGCAACTCGCCAAGATTCGATAATGAAGACAAATCCGATGAGACATGTGTTCAGGCCCTTTCATGTACGAACGTTGATCGACCGGCTCGCCCGCATGGTTATTGCAGTGGGCGGGCTGGCGACCATCGTCAGCATTCTCGGCATCTTCTTTTTTCTGTTTCGGGAGGTCACTCCGCTTTTCACGGCGCCAAGTGCGAAGTTAAGCCAACGCCTCAGTGTGCCGGCCTTGCTTCAAGATGAAGGCCCCGCGCAGGTGGCGGTGGATGAACATCGTGAGATTGCCGAGGTCTTCACCTCCGGCGCGATTCAATTTTTCGACTTGGCCTCGGGCCGACCTATGGCCTTGGACATGCCGGCTCAGTTGACCTCGACGCAGGTGACGGCCATGGCCTCGGGGGGGGGCCACAGCGCGCGCCTGGCCGTCGGTACGGCAGACGGCCACATCTTGCTGTTGAAGATCGGCACTACGACGGAGTTCTCCGAGCAGGGCGAACGGCGGAAACGGCCGCACGTTCATGCCGGCTCGCCCATTCCGGTGACGGATAGCCCGATTGTCCGTCTGGCCTATCGGTCCAACGATCAGGGCAGTGTGCTTGTGCTCGCCACGAAAGCGGGACGTCTGTTCATCGGGAGAATCGACGCTGATGATGCCGCGGGAACCGAACTGAAGATCACGGAGCTGCCTCAACCGGCTGGTGCCGTCACGTCTCTCGCGCTGGACGCATCGCTGGAACACGTGTACATCGGCACTTCCGACGGGCATGTCGTTCATGTCGGAATTTCAGAGACGCAGCCGCCGGAGGTGAACGCGTCCTATGTGGCGGCCTCATCCGATACGGCGATCACCATGCTGGGATTTCTCAGCGGTGATCGGAGTCTGGTGGTCATGGCGGCTGACGGGGCCGTGTCCACGTGGGGGTTGGTTCGACGCGCCGACGTGCCATCCGGCTGGATCCTCACTCAGATGCATACGTTCCGCTCCCACTCCGCGCCGGTGACGTCGTTTGCTCCGTCGCAACGGGTCAAAGGTTTTGTCACCGGAGATGCGAAGGGCAATGTCTTCCTGCATCATGCCACCTCTTCTCAAACCTTGTTGAGGCTCGCCATTGGAGAGTTTCCGATTCGTGCGGTGGCATTTGCGCCGAAAGGCGACGCCGTGATCGCTCTGGATGGAGCCGGGCAACTGTCGGTCTACCAGGTCCAGAATCCGTATCCTGAGGTCACATTGGACACACTCTTCGGCAAAGTCTGGTACGAGGGGTATGATCAGCCCGCGTATGTCTGGCAATCATCTTCCGGATCGGATGATGTGGAGCCGAAACTGGGCCTCCTTCCGTTGGCGTTTGGAACGCTGAAAGGAACGATCTATGCCTTGTTCCTGGCCGTGCCTATCGCGATTTTCTCCGCGATCTGCACCTCGCAGTTCATGCATCACGATCTTCGCGCTAAAGTTAAACCGATAATTGAAGTCATGGCCGCCCTGCCGACCGTGGTGCTCGGCTTTTTAGCGGGGCTCTGGCTGGCTCCGCTTCTGGAGCGTATGCTTCCCGCCCTGGCCGGCATGGCGCTGGTCTTGCCGATGTTGGTCATCGTGGCCTCCTTCGCCTGGCATCTCTGTCCCCTATCCATCACACGGCATTTTTCTGCGGGCAACGAAGCGCTGATGTTGATGCCCATTCTGGCTCTCGGGATCGGCGGTTGCCTCTGGGCGCATTCCTTGTTCGAGGTCTGGTGGTTCGACGGCAACATCAAGGCCTGGCTTTCGAATCGGCTCGGCATCCAATATGACCAGCGCAATGCCTTGGTCGTCGGCATTGTGATGGGATTTGCCATCGTACCGGTGATCTACAGTATTGCCGAAGAGGCGCTTTTCAACGTGCCGAAATCCCACATCGCCGGCTCGCTGGCGCTGGGTGCCACGCGCTGGCAAACCGTGCTGCATCTGGTCTTGTTATCTGCCAGCCCCGGAATCTTTTCTGCCGTCATGATCGGCTTCGGCCGCGCCATCGGAGAAACCATGATCGTCCTGATGGCCACCGGAAACACCCCGATTCTGGATTGGAATTGGGCCAACGGGTTCCGGACCTTGTCGGCCAACATCGCCGTCGAAATTCCAGAGGCGCCGCACGGCGGAAGTCTGTACCGGGTGCTGTTCCTGGCGGCTCTGCTCCTGTTCGTGATCACGTTCGTCATCAATTCGCTGGCGGAACTCATCCGCCAGCGGCTCCGGGATAAATATAGCCATGGGTAAACCATCCACGCGCATGAACAGTTTTTGGCGAGGCGGAGAACTCTTCGTCTGGATGACGGCGTCCGGTGTGGCGATCAGTTTACTGATGGTGGCGGGAATGCTGGTCCTGATCATCGTCAACGGCTTGGGGCAGTTCTGGCCGCGCGCCTTGCAACAGGTCACGCTGAAGACACAGGGGACGGTGATCGGGCAACTCGTCGGCGAAGAGCTGATTCCCCATTCGGTTACAACCGAGTGGCAATCGGGCCAACGCCGCTTTCGCTATCGCGTGGGCAATCGGGATCAATTCGGTTCCGAATATCGGTGGGTCAATGAAACCGAGATCGCGTCGATCTCGGCTCCCGACGACCTCACGTTCGTCGAGCGCCGGGAATGGGGTCCTGCCTATGGACGTGTCAGCCTGCCTGCTGAAGGGGGTGCCGCAACGATCCGTGGCGAAGGCTGGGCTACCATTGTCAGACTGGTGGATCGGGCCAACCGGCTGCGCCAGCGAATCGAACACCTCGAGCGTGAGGAGATCGGATCCATCAACTATCGTATCGAAAAGGCCAGGCTCGCACGTCAGGCTCTGGTGCTGAAAGGCGGGTCTGATCTGTCCGCTGCAGAAGCAGACCGCAGTCTCGTCGATCAGATCGCCGCGCTTGAGCGCGAATACCTCTCCAAGACCGAAGCGCTGGAGCGCTTACATGCAGAAGCCGGCCAGGATGTGCTGTTCCTCACTCTTTCCACCGGTCGATCGGTGCGTCTCTCGCTCGACCAGGTCCTGGCCGTCAGTCGGCCCAATGCGATGAGTTGGTTCGAAAAGACTCTGACCTATGTTCGGAACCTGTGGCTCTTCATCTCCGGTGAACCTCGTGAGGCCAATACGGAAGGTGGGATTTTCCCTGCCATCTTCGGCACGGTGCTGATGGTGTTCTTGATGACCTTGGCGGCCATGCCCTTCGGGGTCATGGCGGCGGTGTATTTGCGGGAGTATGCGAAACAAGGACCGCTTGTCAGTCTGGTCAGAATCGCGGTGAACAACCTGGCCGGGGTACCCTCGATCGTGTTCGGCGTATTCGGCCTGGCATTCTTCGTCTATGCGCTGGGTGGCACCATCGACCAGATTCTGTTTCCCGAATCGTTGCCCAATCCCACCTTCGGCACGGGCGGGATTCTCTGGGCTTCGCTGACCCTCGCCCTGCTCACCGTTCCTGTCGTCATCGTTGCCACCGAGGAAGGGCTGTCTGCGGTACCGCGAGATTTTCGCGAGGGCTCGGTCGGCCTGGGCGCCACTAAATTGGAGACGATCCGGCATATCATTCTGCCCTGCGCCTTGCCGGGAATTTTGACGGGATTGATTCTCGCCATGGCCAGAGCCGCAGGCGAAGTGGCGCCGCTGATGCTGACCGGCGTCGTCAAGTTGGCCCCGGCGCTTCCGCTGGATGAGTATCTTCCTTTTTTGCATCTCGAACGAAAGTTCATGCATTTGGGTTTTCATATTTATGACGTGGGATTTCAGTCGCCGAACGTCGAGGCGGCAAAGCCGATGGTCTACATGACCACCCTGATCCTGATTCTGGTGGTGGTGCTGTTGAATCTGGCGGCGGTCATGCTGCGCAATCGCTTACGCAAACGATTCGCGACATCGGCTGTGTGATCACAGAGAGGAGCTCGTATGGAAGTTCAATCAGACAGGGTGACGGCGCCCATGGTGTCGCTTCGCCCGGCCATCTCCCCGTCCCGGCTCGTGCCCGCTCAGCGGGGGCTCGAGTCGCCCGTGCAGGCGAAAATGTCGGTTCGCGAGCTCGACTTTTATTACGGGCATCGTCAGGCCCTGTTTCGTGTCGGGCTCACCGTTCGGAGCCACTCCGTGACGGCGTTCATCGGGCCATCAGGCTGCGGAAAATCCACCCTGCTCCGGTGTTTGAATCGCATGAACGATCTGGTGGAAGGCGCGCGTGCTGTAGGCCGGGTGGAGCTGGACGGCCTGGATATCTACGATGCGGCCGTCGATGTGACCGACCTCCGGAAGCGCGTGGGAATGGTCTTTCAAAAATCGAATCCTTTTCCGAAATCGATCTATGACAACGTGGCCTATGGGCCGCGTCTGCATGGGACAAAAGACAAACGGTTGCTGGACGAGCTGGTTCAGCACAGTTTGCAAGGAGCCGGCCTCTGGGATGAGGTGAAGGACCGTCTTCAGCACAGTGCCGTCGGACTTTCAGGCGGACAGCAGCAGCGGCTGTGCATCGCCCGCGCGTTGGCGGTGCAACCGGAAGTCATTCTGATGGATGAACCCTGTTCGGCGTTGGATCCTATTGCGACAGGAAAAATCGAGGAGCTCATCTATCGCTTGAAGGAGACCTACACCGTCGTCATCGTGACACACAATATGCAACAGGCGGCACGGGTTTCCGATCAATGCGGATTTTTTCTCATGGGCGAGTTAGTCGAATTCGGCGATACCAAGACCATATTCACCACGCCTCGTGACAAACGAACCGAAGATTACATCACCGGGCGATTCGGATAAACGCCAGGAGGAGTTGGCATCATGCAACGACACTTCGATCAAGACCTCGCGCATCTCAAGCAGCAGTTGCTCCGCATGGGCGGCCTGGTCGAGTCGCAAATTCAGCAGGCTTTGCAGGCTCTGGTGGATCGGGATTCCGATCTGGCCGTCGACGTCATCAAGCAAGATCACGACGTCAACGCCTTGGACGTCGAGATCGACGAACTCTGCGTCCAGTTATTGGCGCTTCAACAGCCCACGGCCAGGGACTTGCGGTTCATCACGACCGCCATGAAGATTTCTTCGGAACTGGAACGCATGGGTGATCTGGCCGACAACATCGCTCAGCGCGCATTGGAATTGAACGGCGAGCCGCAACTCAAGCCCTATATCGACATTCCACGCATGGCCAATTGGACCATGCGTATGGTCAAGGAGTGCCTGGACGCCTTCGTGAATTCCGATCCGGCGCTGGCGAGAAAGGTCTGCACGGACGATGATTTTGTGGATGAGCTCAACGAGCAGTTGTTTCGAGAACTGCTCTCCTTTATGCTGGAGGACACGCGCACCATCACGCGCGCGATCCGCCTGACGTTCGTAGCCAAGTCGCTCGAACGCATCGCCGATCACGCCACCAATATTGCGGAACTTGTCGTCTATATGGTTGAAGGCAAGAATATCCGGCATGTTGCTCCTACCGCGAGTTTATAGATGCCCAAGCTGGCCGTCCTCGATATCGGCACCAATTCCATCCACATGGTGTTAGCCGAGGTCCAGCCGGACTACTCCTATAAGATTCTCGATCGATTCAAAGACATGACGAGGCTGGGTGACGGTGTGTTCACCTCGCGACGGCTCTCCGATCAGGCCATGATGCGGGGGCTGGAGGTGATTCGCGCGCTCGTGACTCTCGCTCGAAACAAGGGCTATGAGCAGATTGAGGCGGTGGCGACCAGTGCGGTTCGTGAGGCGCGCAACGGCGGAGAGTTCCTGGATCATGTGGCGCAGCAAACAGGTTTGGTCGTGCGCGTCATCACCGGAGCCGAGGAAGCACGGCTGATTTTTCTCGGCGTGCAAAATAGTGTCGCCTTGCCTGAGCAGCCGACGCTGGTGATCGATATCGGCGGCGGATCGGTGGAGGTCATCGTCGGCAATCGGGAAACCGTGTTTCAGGCGAGAAGTCTCAAGTTGGGTGCGATTCGCCTCAAAGATCTCTATCTGCCGAAGACGCCTCCGTCGAAAGGTATGCTGGGGGAATTAGAGCAGGCCGTGACGGTGCAATTGAAGGCGGGATTGGGCCCGTACAAGACCAAGCGCATTGAGCAGATTATCGCGACCTCCGGGATGGCGGGCAATCTGGCCGAAGTCATCCATCTGCAACGGACCGGACGCCCGCTTCCTCAACTGAATCTCGCCCATGTGACTGCGAAAGAAATCGCGGCCGTGGAGAAGCGTCTTGCCGGCGCCTCCCTGAAAACGAGGCTGGCGATGCCAGGCCTAGACCCTAAGCGCGTGGATACGTTGCTTCCCGCCACAATCGTTTTCAGGATTTTGCTCGACTTGCTGCAGAAG
>WBZU01003137.1_pt1 | contig 11004 bp, 7 predicted proteins | sample 5204311 | NCBI WGS metagenome assembly WBZU01 (sample SAMN12344359, study PRJNA552823) | activated sludge metagenome | biome: Activated sludge suspended growth; feature: Nitrification reactor; material: Wastewater; isolation source: activated sludge from nitrification reactor of wastewater treatment... | reverse complement strand
GTGAATAAGTTAAACCACATTCAATTGATAAATTTGTTGTTGATTTTTATTGCAGAGAAAAAAAGCTGATCATTGAAACTGTCGGAGAAATACATGATTTCCAAAAAGAGAATGATTCTATAAGACAGGAAGTTCTTGAAGGACCTGGATATGCACTATTGAGATTTAAAAATGAAGAGATATTAAATGATCTTAAGAAGCTTTTGGAGAATATTAAGAGTTCTGTAAATATTTACTTGTACAAAGGGAACAACCACCCCCTTAATCCCCCTCCGCAAGCGGAGGGGGAAAAAGAGCTTATTGAACCACTTTCCGGAACTTAACAGCCCTGTCGCGCGCGGGGAGGGGTTTGGGGTGGGGTTTTCGCTGTATAATTATAATTTTCAATATTAATTAGACATTAGTTTTGAAGTGAAAAGTTCTAGAATAATCGTTTTGGACAGAGTTGATACATTTCTTATTTCCTTCTATGCATCTGTATGGAATCATAAGTTTTAAAAATTCTCATTTCGACAGAGAAGTCAAACTTTGCCGGACATTCGGAAGATTTTATCCCGCCGACTTCTATGTTATGACTTCTTTTGATTTTGACAGCAGATGTTTTCTCTTTAATTTTGAACCAACTTAAAATTAAATTTAAAATAAGGAGAAAATCATGCGTAAGATTTCATTTGCAACATTTGTAATTATCCTTTCACTAATTACTTTTTTCAGTATCAGTAACATTGAAAAAACTTTACAGGCAAAAGAAATAAATGACAGGGCTGTAATCAATCCTTTCAATTTATTATTTCCGCCGACCGGGTTAACATTCATATCAGACGCTGGCAACACGTCACCTGTTAACATTACCTGGAGCCGTTCAACAGCAGGAGTTACATACAGATGGAAATTCGGAGCTCCAAACATTAGCAGCGTAATATTAAATTTACAGTCAAACAACGGAGGAGCTGATACAGTATTAACTGTCACACCTGCCGCCGTTGACGGAATATTAGCAGGTCTGGGCTTGACTCCGGGTCAGGCAGTTACAGGAGAATGGGCTGTATGGGCTAATCAGGGAACAGATTCACTTAAATCAAATCAGACCTTCAGCATTACATTCAAAAGAAAAGCCGTATTAAACCCTTTTAGTCTTTTGTTCCCGCCAACGGGACTTACGCTTGTAACTTCTCCAGAGAACAATGCCATAATTAACATTAACTGGAGGAAGTCAGGCACAGGTGCAACATATAAATGGAAGTTCGGAGCTCCTTCTATCAGTTCAGTGATATTAAGTCTGCCATCAAACAATTCCGGCAATGATACAGTATTGACTGTTACACCTGCTGCCGTAGACGGAATACTTGCAGGGCTCGGCTTAAATCCGGGAGATTCTGTTGCAGGTCAATGGGCAGTCTGGTCATATAACGGAACTGATTCGTTGAAATCCACACAGACTTTTCAAATTACTTTCCGAAGAAGCAGATTAGCAGGATTTAATCTGCTGTTTCCTCCGACAGGTCTGACTTTCATTTCGAATCCCAATAATACTTCACCGGTAAACATTACATGGTCTAAATCAGCAACCGGTGTAAATTATAAATGGAAATTCGGCGCTCCAAATGTCATCAATACAATACTGAATCTTTCTTCCAATAACAGTGGTGCTGATACAATACTGACAGTAACGCCGGCAGCTGTGGACGGAATACTTGCCGGACTGGGACTTAATCCCGGAGATTCCGTGGCAGGTCAATGGGCTGTCTGGGCTTATCTTAACGGGGATTCATTGAAGTCTGCTCAGACATTCAATATTACTTTTAAAAGGGATAATCAAATCGGGATTCAGCAGATCGGAACGGAAATTCCCGGAAGCTTTAAACTCTCTCAGAATTTTCCGAATCCTTTTAATCCGGCAACTATTATCAGATTTTCGGTTCCGAAAAATAGTTTTGTAAGTTTGAAAGTATATGATCTTGCGGGAAAAGAAATCAGTAATCTCATAAACGGGAATCTGACAGCCGGAAATTATGAAGCTGATTTTGACGGATCCGGGTTAACCAGCGGAGTATATTTCTATACACTGCAGACAAATGGTTTTACTGATACAAAAAGAATGACTCTGATCAAATAGAGTTGGGTTAGTTGAGTTCATTGAGTTCGTAGAGTTCATTAAGTTCGGAGAGTTCATTGAGTTTGTTGAGTTTGTTGAGTTTGTTGAGTTTGTTGAGTTCATTGAGTTCATTGAGTTCATTGAGTTTGTTGAGTTTGTTGAGTTTGTTGAATATGTGGAGTGATTACAAAATTTACGAGTTGAATATGAGTTTATGTATTATTTAAAATTAGATATGAGGACTATTCGTAATTCTTAACTCGTAATTCTTAATTCTTAACTCGTAATTCTTAATTCGTAATTCTTAATTCTTAATTCTTAACTCATATTTGAAACTACAATGCGGAGTCTGACTGAAAATTAGTCAGGCTTCGCATTTTTATAATTCACCAATGGAAGTTATAAAATATTTATTTCCTTAATTTTTCTTTCTATCCACTTCTTTCCGTCGAGATTATTTTTGCTTATGAGGAATTCCAGCTTTGTCAGATTTTCCTTAGTTGGATTATTATTAAGTCTCAGCAGAAGAACATAAGCCGAGCAAAAATGTTTTGCGGTACTGATGTATATCCCGCTTACATTTTTTTTTGTTCTTATATATTCCTGAAGTCTTCTTAGCAAAATAAAGCATTCTTCAAATTTTTTCAGTTCATAGCAGGTTCTCAGATTTAGTTTTGCCGAATCAATATAACTGTATGGATTATACGAGCTGATCTGATCAAGATATTTTTTGCATTCATCATAATTTTTCCTGTAATATTCAATGTACGCTCTGGCAAGCAGCATCCCGCTTTCTCTGTTTTGTACAGGCAGATACTTTCCGTATTTAGTCACAAATATTTCAGCCCATTTAATTTTATTCAAAGCAAGTGCATTCATCGTATAGGAAATAAATCCGAAATTCTGATAATCATTTTTTAAATCTTCATCGAGCATTTTGTATTTGATTTTGACATTTACAAAATGAAAGAGCTCTTTGCTTGCGGACTGACCTGACTTATTTATTTTATATACATTGTAATCAATAAGATATGTTATTAAAACCGATCTGAATTCTTTTGAAGAATCCTTAAAATCATTTACAAGTATTTTTCTCGCAATGTAATAATTGTATGTATCATCGGGATTAAGCAAAGATTTATAAACATAATAGTAATATGAAACCAGGGGGTAATATTCCGGCAGAAATTTCTTAATGTATATAATGTAGCGGTCAAGATCCTGAATTTTGTTGAGCTCATCCCTGTAAGATAAAGGACGGGGAATGTTGCTGTTTTCAATGTAAAAACAGTTTATAAGAAAATCCAGTATTCCGATTACGAACTTAAGATAGCTTAAGTTGAAAGAATTGAAGAATGAATCAGACTTCAGCTGAAAGTTATTAACTGCCGATTTACTTTTTAAAAAAGTATTATACATCATCAGCAGTTCATTTACTTTATTCAGACTTGGATTCTTTAATGAAGTTGATTTATTTATGGCTTTGAATTTTTGCTCATACAAATTGATAATATCTCTCTTGTTTAGTTCATTGAGCAGCAGTAATTCACCTGAGAATTTATTATTATCTAAATTTTTTATTATGAGAAATTTTTCTGCGAGTAGAGATAATTCTGAAAGCCTGTTCCAGTGTGTTCTGGATATGTTAGAATCGGCTAACTCTATAGAACCGTCAACTTTAAATCGTATTTTATCCAGGATCCCGTTGTAGTTCCTTCCTTTATTAAAAAGAGATATTGAAATGAATTCCCTGAACTCTCTGATTTCGGATTCGGAAAAAGATCTGTAAATTTCGATGAATCTTATCTCCTTTTTTTTCTTCTGCATATAATTGATTAATTTCAGTTTTAGTAGTACATCTCAAAAATCAAATAAATCACTAATCGGGTGTTTGAAATTATTTCAATATCAGTTTATCGGATTAATATTGAAAGTAAAAAATTGGGTAAGTTTTACAATTCTTCTGTTTGTAAGTATTGATTAATAGTTTTAATTTTGTATCAGAAAAAGGAAAGATTGATCTTTAACACGATTGTAAAAAGAATTTTTAAGCTTAAGTTATCATTAATGTTGAGTTTTATTTATTCTTGAACTTTCACAGTTTGATTTCCCCGAATACTCGTAACTGCGAAAAATGATCTTTTCATTATCTTATTTCTGATATAAAATATTAAATTTAATATTTCCACCCTTAACACAATTCATTAATTTAAAAAACACAGAAATGGCAAAAGCACAAAAACAGCCGAACATTCTCTATATTATGGGAGATGATATCGGCACATGGAATTGCGAACCATACAGCCGGGGTATGATGGCCGGCAGGACTCCTCATTTGAACAGGTTAGCGGCCGAAGGAGCGATCTTCACGGATTATTATGCAGAAGCAAGCTGCACTGCAGGGCGCGCTTCTTTTATTACCGGTGAATTACCTATCAGAACAGGTCTTACGACTGTTGGCCAGGCAGGTGCAACTATCGGAATGCCTGCTCAGGCACCTACCATTGCAACTGCAATGAAAGAAATGGGTTATGCTACAGGACAATTCGGAAAGAATCACCTTGGAGACAGAAATGAATTTCTTCCGACACTTCATGGCTTTGACGAATTCTACGGATATCTTTATCATTTGGATGCCATGGAAGATCCGTTCCACAGAAATTATCCGCCTGCATTGAAAGAAACTGTCGGACCTAGAAATGTTCTTCATTGCTGGGCAACAGACAAGGACGATGCGACCGTCGATCCGAGATGGGGAAAAGTAGGAAAGCAGAAGATTGAAGACAAAGGTCCTCTTCCTCCTACACCAACACCGGGAATAGAGCTCAACATGGAAACCGTTGATGATGTAATACAAGAGAAAGCATCAGCATTCATTACAAAAGCTGTAAAAGATAACAAGCCGTTCTTCGTCTGGGCAAATCCAACCCGTATGCATGTGTTCACACACCTGTCACCAAAATATGAAGCAATGAGAACTCCCGAAAACGGATGGTGCATGCAGGAAGCAGGAATGGCTCAGTTAGATGATATAGTCGGCGGTTATTTAAAACTGCTCGATGATCTGGGTGTTGCAGATAATACAATAGTAGTATTTTCAACTGATAACGGAGCGGAAGATTTCTCATGGCCTGACGGAGGAACTTCACCATTCAGCGGTTCAAAAGGAATGGGAACTGAAGGCGGATTCAGAGCCCCTTGTATAATGAGATGGCCGGGCAAAGTAAAAGCAGGCAGCGTTATCAATGGCGTAATGTCAGGAATGGACTGGTTCCCGACATTCTGTACAGCTGCAGGAAATCCAAACATTGCAGCAGAGCTTATGGCAGGGAAATCACTTAACGGAACAACTTATAAAGTTCATCTCGACGGCTATGATCAAACAGATTTATTAACCAGCGGTGTTCCGTATCATGCCGGAGCAAGAAATGAATTCTGGTATTTTACGGAATCATCCCTTGCAGCTGCAAGAGTAGGAGATTATAAATATACATTTATAGAACAGCCGGACGGCTGGTTCGGACCAAAAGTAAAATTAGACTGGCCCGGACTCAGAAACATAAGACTTGACCCGTTTGAAAAAATGTCTGTAGGACAATCTTTATTAGCAGGTAACTGGTGGGCTTTTGAATTCTGGAGATTTGTATTCATACAGCAGGAAGTCGGAAAACTTGCGAAGACATTTTTACAGTTTCCTCCGATGCAGGCAGGTGCAAGCTTCAATCTTGAAGGCGTAAAAGCACAGGTTGAAAAAGCTATGGCATCACGCGGCAGCACGGGTAACTAATAATTACAAATTACAAATTACAAGTTACAAATAGAGAATTAAGAATGAATAATTAATAATTTATCGAAGTGTGGCACATCTATTTTAGTGTGTCACACTTTTTTTATTAAATCATCGATCTAAACACAATTAACACAATTAACACAATTAACACAATTAACACATTTAACACAATTAACACAATTAACACAATTAACATAATTAACACAATTAACATAATTAACACAATTAACATAATTAACACAATTAACACAATTAACACAATTAACACAATTAACTAACTAACTAATATGGAAGACTGGATAAACAATTTTCTTGAAGCTGTCGGGATCCGTCACAACGGACCAATGGCTTTCAGATTAATTCTACAGCCTATAATGTCATTAATATATGCAACCCTGGCAGGCGTTCGCGATGCAAAAGCCGGAAACCCTCCTTTCCTTTCTGCGCTTATTACAGGAAAAGCAGACAGAAAGTTATTGCTGAAAGAGCTTTGGAAAGATGTAGGCAAAGTATTTATTCTTGCAGTTATAATGGAGACTATTTTTGAGATAATTGAATTAAAAACTGTTCATCCGTTTGAAGTGCTCAGAGTAAGCTTCTGGCTGGCTATCGTTCCTTATCTTATATTCAGAGGTCCGGTTGAAAGGATTGTATCGTTGTTTATTAAGAAAAAAGAACAGCCAAAAGTATGAAGAAATATAAATATTAACAGTAACACAAAAAAAATTTACTTTTCCAATAATTTATTCTATAGACATTATGAAAATAAAATTATTTTTAATTTTCCTTTTCATTCCGTTTGTATTTATTTTTGGGAAGAATAATCTTTCCGATCCGCTGCCGGCATGGAATGAAGGTAAAACAAAATCCGCCATCATAGATTTTGTAAAATCAGTCACAGATAAAAGCAGTCCGATGTACGTGAAACCCTATGACAGGATCGCAACCTTTGACAATGACGGTACACTCTGGTGCGAGCAGCCCACAATACAGTTAGTTTATACATTTGCCCGCGTTAAAGAAATGTATCCAAGTCATCCTGAATGGAAGAATGAAAAAATATTTCAGGCTATAATGGATGGTGATAAAGCTTACATAGAAGAAGATTATGCAGCAGGCGGTAAAGGTCTGATGCAGGTTCTTGAAGCGACAAATACGGGGATGACAGTAGAGACATTTCAGAACGAGGTATTGAATTTTTTCAAAACAGCAGAGCATCCGAAATATAAAGTAAGCTATACAAAAGTCTATTATGTTCCGATGCTTGAACTTATAAATTATCTGAAGGAAAATGAGTTTGAAGTATTCATCTGCTCCGGTGGCGGAATGGATTTTATGAGAGCTGTCTCGGACGAAATATACGGGATACCTACGCAGAATGTGATCGGAAGCTTTGGAAAATCCGAATTCGAAATTAAAGACGGAACCCCGGAAGTAGTGAAGATGCCTGAGCTGATCCTTATTAATGATAAAGCAGGAAAACCGGTAGGCATTGATTACATTATCGGAAGGAAACCAATATTCTCAGCAGGCAATGTAAGAACAGGCGGTGACATTGCAATGAATACTTATTGTCAGAGCAACAAGCTTCCAAGCATCCAGCTGATGGTAAATCACGATGATCCGGTAAGAGAGTTTGAATACGGTGAAAAAGGAAATGAATCACTCGATGCTTCCGCAAAGAACGGCTGGAATGTTGTCAGTATGAAGAATGACTGGAAGAAGATATTTGAATTTGAATGAGAATTAATTTTAGATCCTTTTCAATTTGGAATTTGGGATTTCGAATTTGGAATTTGGGATTTCGAATTTGGAATTTGGGATTTCGAATTTGGAATTTGGGATTTCGAATTTGGAATTTAATGAATTGAGAAATTGAACATTGAAAATCGAGCATTGAGCATTGTGCATTGAGCATTGAACATTGAACATCGAACATTGAGAATTGAGCATTGAACATTGAGCATTGAACATTGAACATTGGAAACAAGCCGTCTTTATTAAAATAATAAAACGGTATTTTATAATCATAAAAAAAGAAAATACCATGGCAACAAAAAAACCTAACATCCTGATCCTTTGGGGAGATGACATCGGATACTGGAACATCAGCCTTTACAGCAAGGGCATGATGGGATACCAGACCCCAAACATTGACAGGATTGGAAAAGAAGGCGTAACGTTTACTGACTGGTATGGTCAGCAAAGCTGCACAGCAGGAAGAGCCTCATTTATTACAGGACAGAATCCTATCAGAACCGGTTTGACAAAAGTCGGAATGCCCGGAGCGACAGTAGGTCTTCTGCCGGATGATCCTACAATAGCTGAACTTCTGAAACCGCTTGGTTATGCAACGGGACAATTCGGAAAGAATCATCTCGGCGACAGGAATGAATTTCTGCCGACAGTTCACGGGTTTGATGAATTCTTCGGAAATCTCTATCACCTGAATGCTGAAGAAGAACCGGAGCTACCGGATTATCCTAAAGACCCTGCTTTCTTCAATAAGTACGGACCCCGCGGAGTTATGCATTGTTTCGCCTCTGACAAAGACGATCCGACTGTTGATCCGAGATTCGGTAAGATCGGCAAACAAACGGTTAAAGATACAGGACCACTTACGATTAAAAGAATGGAAACCATTGATGAAGAGATCACTGCCAAAGCTCTTGACTGGATGGAGAAACAGGTCAAAGCGGATAAACCGTTTTTCATGTGGTACAATGCAACTGCTATGCATATGAGAACACATCTTGCTGATAAAAACAGAGGCAAAACAGGGCAGGACGACTACAGTGACAGAATGTTCACTCACGACGAACAGATAGGCGAGATGCTTGCCAAACTTGATGAACTTGGAATTGCTGATAATACAATTGTAATGTATTCAACAGATAACGGTCCTGAGAATGATACATGGCCTGACGGAGCTAATACACCTTTCAGAAGCATGAAGGATTCTAACTGGGAAGGCGCCTGGCGTGTTCCGTGCGTTATGAGATGGCCTGAAAAGATCAAAGCGGGTACAATTCTTAACGGAATAGGAGCTCACGTTGATATGCTTCCTACATTGTTAGCTGCTGCAGGTGATCCTGATGTAAGTAAAAAATTACTTACAGGATATAAGGTCGGAGACATGACCTATAAAGTTCACATAGACGGAGTAAATATGATCCCGTATCTTACCGGTGAAGTAAAAGAAAGTCCCAGAAATAACTTCTTTTATATCAGTGATGACGGTGATGTAATGGCAGTAAGATTTGGCGACTGGAAATGTCATTTGTCAATTCAGCGGGCAAACCAGATGAGAATCTGGAGTGAACCGCTGGTGAAGCTGAGAGTTCCTTACATTTTCAATCTTCGACGTGACCCGTTTGAAAGAGCCGAATATAATTCAAATACATGGCTGGACTGGACAATGAGCCACGCTTTTATTATGTACATGATGCAGGATGTGGTTGCTGAGCAGATAGCTAATTTTGCAGCGTATCCTCCGCGTCAGAAACCGGCTTCATTCAATCTTGATACTGTTATGGCTCAATTAGCAGGTCATAAGTAGTAGTTTCAGTTTTTTGCGTATAGAATTCCCCGGAGAGGAATTAAATTCTCCGGGGATTTTTTTGATGATGAATATTGAGTATGGGTATTGAGTATTAATTATTCATTATTCATTTATTTTACATTACACATATTTTACTATTCAATGCTCTTTATTCAATACTCTATACTTAATACTCACTTCAAAATTCATGAACTCAAAAAAGAAAACAGATATTTCAGAAGCTGTCCGAAGCTTTTACGAAAAGTATCCTTATCCCGGTCCTGTAGAAAGTCTTGATAAGTATAAACTTCAATGGGAGGATCCGCAGAGACGGCGTGCTGATTATCATCTGTACCGGCCGGATAAATCCTACAGGGAAGACCTTTCCATTTTGATAGCAGGATGCGGCACATCACAGGCTGCCAAACACGCAATACGCAACCCCAATTCCCGGGTTACCGGAATTGATTTCAGCAGTAAAAGCATAAGCTTTACGGAGAAACTAAAAAAGAAATATGATCTGGATAATCTGAAAGTTGTTAAGTTATCCATAGAAAATGTAAAAGAACTGGAAATGAGTTTTGACAGGATTGTTTGCACAGGTGTGCTTCATCATCTCCCTGATCCGGATGCGGGATTAAAAGCGTTACGTGAAGTTATGAACCCTGATGGCGCAATGCATCTTATGGTTTATGCGCCTTACGGCAGGACAGGAATTTATATGATGCAGGATTTTTGCAGACTGCTTGGCATTAAAGCCGATGAAGATGGGATTCGGAATCTGATCCGCTCAATAAAAGGACTGCCTAAGGGACATCCCCTGGAAACTCTTATCCGCAATGCCCCGGATTTTCAATATGAAGAAGCGCTGGCTGATGCGTTGCTTAATCCAATGGACCGCGCTTATACAGTTCCGCAGTTATATGAATTTATAAAAAAAGGAGGAATGAAATTCGGACGCTGGATAAAGCAGGCAATGTACAGTTCCCGGTGCGGAGTGATGTCACAAATTCCTCAGTCAGAAAAGCTTCAGCAGCTTTCAGCTGAAGAACAATATGCTGCGTCTGAACTTTTTCGGGGAACAATGGTCAGGCATAGTATGATCGCCTATAGAAATGATAATCCAAATGATCCGGGAAAATTATCTTTTGAAAATGAAAATTGTCAGAACTATATTCCCATCAGAATGCCTGATACCCTATGCATTAAAGAGCAGCTGCCTGAAGGTGCAGCGGCAATTTTAATTAACAAAACTCAGTACAGGGATATTTATTTGCCGGTCAATACAACAGAGAAACTAATCTTTGAGGCAATTGACGGAAGCAGCAGCATTGGCATGATCTCTAAAAAGGTACTTCAGCTGCCGGATATTCACACACTTCCGGAGATCTCCCGTAATTTCTTTGAAAAACTCTGGTGGTATGACCAGGTCGTGTTTGATACAACGAATTCAGGATTTTAGATATTGGATTTGTGATTTTAGATTTGACCGAACAATAAATTATTTAAGGAAATCTCACGGCAATTAGGAGATTTTAACCAAGAGAAACTATGCTTAACCTTAATAACTCTTCCGTC
>WBZU01003135.1_pt1 | contig 11005 bp, 9 predicted proteins | sample 5204311 | NCBI WGS metagenome assembly WBZU01 (sample SAMN12344359, study PRJNA552823) | activated sludge metagenome | biome: Activated sludge suspended growth; feature: Nitrification reactor; material: Wastewater; isolation source: activated sludge from nitrification reactor of wastewater treatment... | reverse complement strand
ATATTGCAAAAATAGCAGTCTCCGGAATTACGGACAGAGTAATAGAGATCAAAGAAGATCTGATAGGGGATGAACAGTCGGCAATTCTCAGCGAGTTTAAAGAATCGGGATTGAACAAGATCAAAACTTCAATGGAAGAAATATCTGATTCTGTTCATCTTATATCAAAGTCAGGCTATAATTTTAAAAGCATGGAAGTTTCGATGGGGCTTCCTCCTTCTGTCTCTGCAGTATTTCACTACATTAAGGAAATTTCCGAGTCTGAAAGATCCGATCTTCTTACGGAGGTGAAAGACAGAAATATAGTTACGATAATACTGAAGTGCCTGTTCAAGGCGAATGAATTTTATCATTCGGCAAATATAGGCAATTATAAAGTGGATGAAGTAAAGATTACACTTGGATTAACACCGGGTGTGGATATTTCTTTTGTAAAGAAAGTTCAGGAAGCCTGAGCTATCCGGGATTTTTATACAGCATAATAAAATCATTCATATAATATCCTCCTCCTATATCTATGTCTGTTATGTTTTCTATTGTGAATCCCAGCCGGAAATAAAAATTGACCGCAGTATAATTCTGCCTGTTGACAGTCAGCCTTATTTTTTTGAAATTTATTCTCCCTGTAAGATTTCTGAATAAAGTCCGGCCGATTCCTTTTCTGTGTAATTTTGTATTTACATAAAGCTTATGAATGAAATAATCTTCTTCATTGGTTTTACTGTATGATAAAAAACTCACAAGCTCACTCCTGAAATATGCGCAGATGAATATATTATTTTTGTTGTAAATCTGATCCTTCAGGCTATCAATGGAATAGATCTTCTCAAGCATATAATCAACCTGCCTCTGACCGATGATTGGAATATAGTGATCATTCCATATCCTGTGTGCAAGCCGGGCAAGCTCTTTCAGTTCTTCATCCGTACTTATTTCTTTAAAGGTCAATTCCATGTTTTTATATCAGGTAATTCATTTTTTGAAATTTCAAACATTTGAGAATAATTTTTTCAACACAGAGACACAGAGACTTTAGAAAAAATTGTTTCCATTCCGTTTTTTCTCTGTGACTTTGTGTCTTTGAGTTGAGACCCAAGTTTTGGCATATCTTTGTCAAAGAGGGGAATGCAATAACAAAAAGACCTCCTAAAAAGAAATCAAATCAACATTAACGGATTTAAAATATCGATCACTGAATATTCTTCTTTGTACTTTTCAAATTAATAATATTCAGTCCGTCAATATAAAATCCTTCTATATTCTTCTGAAGAAGATAGATCTTCTGGTTATAATAAAGATTCAGCCAGGCTGCATCTTCAATTACGATCTTCTGCATCTCATCATAAATTTTTTTCCTCTCATCAAAAGCAGTGATCTTCAGAGCATCTTCATACATTTTATCAATGACAGGATTAGAATATCCAACCCTGTTCGGTCCTTTCGGAGTTATGTTCTTACTGTAAAAAAGCGCCATGAAATTTTCCGGATCATAATAATCGGCTCCCCAGCTTGCACGCCAGAAAGGAAATACTCCTTCTTCCTGTTTGGAAACAAGTGTCGCCTGAAGCATCTGCTCAAGCTGAAGATTTATTCCGAATTCCCTTAACTGCTCCTGAACGGCAATGGCAATTGTTTTCTGTATTTCTTCATTGCCAGTGACAAGTGTGAGATTCAGTCCTTTTCCGTCCGGATAACCTGCTTCGGATAAAAGCTGTTTTGCTTTTTCCTTATCAAACCGGTATCCTTTTATATCAGGATTGAATCCGGGCATGCCGTCCGGAATGGGTCCGTTGACTGCCGCCTTACCTCTGTTCTTCAGCACATATTTCATTATCTTGTCTTTATCCAGAGCATAGTTAAGCGCCTGTCTGAGTTTTTTATTTCCTGCGAAAGGTCCTTCTTTTCCTCCGGGAAGCTCCGGAGACTGCATCATACCGAAGAACACAGTCTGAAGCCATGGCTGCTTATTGAGTGTATATGATTTTGACTGTGCATCCAGTAAGGAACCGTTAGCATCGGTGATCTGATCATATGTCTCCGATGAAGGATCGTGAAAGTCATACTTGCCGTTTTGAAAGTCAAGGAATTCAGTTTCGGATGATTGTGTGAATGTAATTTTTATACCGTCAAGATATGGCAGTGAATTTCCGTTCCTGTCTTTTTCCCAGTAGCCGGTATTCTTTTTAAAAATAAGTTCTTTGTCGATATCCCATTTAACAATACTGAATGGACCTGTACCAACGGGATTCTGACCGTATCTTTCTCCGTAAAATTCCACAGCTTCTTTCGGATATACAAAGGCATAGCTCATTGTAAGTATGCTTAGGAAAGGCGCAAAGGGTTTTGTCAGTTCTATTACAAGCGTTGAATCATTGACTGCTTTTATTCCTGAAATTTCCTTAACCTCTATTGAAGAAACAGAAGATTTCCATTCTATAAATTCTTTTGCTCCTTTAATTTTATCCCTGAAGACCCAGAGTCCGCGGGTTTTTGTTTCAGGGTTATTTACTCTTTCAAGACAATACTTAAAATCTGATGCGGATACTTTACGTCCTTTGCCTCCTGAAGATGCGAAGCAGGCATTATCCTGAAATCTTACATCATCTCTTAAATTAAAAGTGTAGATCAAAGCGTCATCACTTATGCTCCAGCTTTTTGCAATGCAGGGTTTGAGATTGCTTTCTTTGTCAAACTGAACCAGCCCTTCCATTACGATCGATAATCCCCAGATCGACTGCACGGAATTGGACATTACAGGTTCAAGTGTTTCTATTCCCTGATTTAAATTCAGGTTAAATGTATTGTCCTTAAGCGTCTCTTTTTTTGAGCAGGAAAATATAAATACGGATATAAAAAGATACAGGAATAAAAGAGTTTTTTTCATCAACTGATATTATGTATTTTTGCAAAGTTGTTTTATAAACAAAGACTAAATGACTAATATAAAGCTATGTTTTAAAAATTTATCTGCTCAAATTAAAGAAATTAACTTTTAAAAAATAGAAATCAATTTATATTTAATATTCAATCATCACGTACAAAGATATTCAATATTGAACATGCAACTTTCAACTTTCAACTATCAATTATCAATTCTCAATTTTCAATTAATAAAATGGATGAAGTAACAAACGTAAACATTATCAAAGCACATTACCTCGGAGATCTTTCAGCCTCGGATTATATTGTCAATTATATCAACATACTAGAGATACTCAATAAAAACCTTCAGGAAAAACCTCTGAAAGATTACATAACATTTTATGACGACAGGGAAAAAGTAATTACTCTGAACTATGAGGAATTCATAAATAAGGTTTTCCGGCTTTCAAATTTTCTTTTGGATAATGGAATTTCAAAAGGGGACAGGATCTCTACATTCTCTCATAATCACTTTGAAACTGTAATTCTGTATTTTTCCTGCTGGGCAATCGGAGCTGTAATAGTGCCAGTAAATGCGTCTGAAGAACCGGGAAGTGTTAAATATATTATTGAACACTCTTCCGCAAAAATTATATTTACAAGAAAAGAGTATCTGCAAAAATTGTCAGCAGCTGATGTCTCACAGAAAATACTGATTGTGAATTTTGATGAATTCAGCTGTGATAAATTTCCGTGTGAGCTGAATCTGAATTATCATGTCGGAAAAGAAGATGAATGTCTGATAGTTTATACTTCAGGCACTACGGGAAATCCCAAGGGCGTGGTGCTGACGCAATATAACTTAATGGCAGATGCATTTGCGATTTCCAACTGGCATGATCTTCATAATGATGATGTGATGATGTGCGTGCTTCCGATTCATCACGTCAACGGAACTGTCGTAACTATAATGACTTCAATGTTTTTTGGAGGAAAGATGATACTTAATCAGAAATTCCAGACGGAAAACTTTCTGAAGAGAATTCAGGATGAAAAGGTAAAGGTAGTAAGTGTCGTACCGACGCTGCTTCAGTTTCTTTTACATTCAGATGAAGAAAGTAAAAACTATGACCTGCAGCACTTATCCCATATCATCTGCGGAGCCGGTCCACTTACCTGTGAACTTGCAAAGAAATTTGAGGACAGATTCGGATTGAGAATCGTGCACGGATACGGGCTGTCAGAGACAACATGTTATTCCTGTTTTATTCCTGTCGATCTGAAAAAAGAAGATCACATCAGATGGCAGAATCAGTACGGATTTCCATCCATAGGAATTCCCATAGAGTGCAATGAAATGGAAATTCAGAATGACAAAGGAGAAACTCTTGAAGAGAATGTAAAAGGAGAGATCGTGATACGCGGACATAATGTAATGAAATACTATTTTGATAATGACGAGGTCAACAGAAAAACTTTTGAATTCGGATGGTTCAGAAGCGGGGATGAAGGATTTTTCAAATTTGATGAAAACGGTAAAAAGTATTTTTTTATAACGGGACGAATAAAAGAACTTATAATAAGAGGAGCAGTAAATATTTCTCCTTTAGAAATAGATGAAGTGATCTCTATGTGCAGCTGCGTCAAATCAGGCATTGCTGTCGGATTTGAAAATGACTGGTACGGGGAAGAAGTCGGGGCACTGGTCATGCTGAAAGATGAATATAATGATAAGGACAAAGAAAAACTGAAAGAAGAAATCATAACATACTGCAGAAAAAATCTTCCGTTCTTTAAATCTCCTAAAACAGTCGTTTTTTCAGATACCATACCGGTTACGTCAACAGGAAAATATCAGAGGAATAAAGTGAAGGACCAGTTCAGTCAATGGAAAACTATTCAGTTTAAAGCTGATTGATTTGAAATTTTGCTATAAAGATAAGTAATAATATATAAAGCAGGCAGGACAGAAATTTCTCTCTGTCCTTTTTTAAAAAAATCTGTTCGAAAAATTATTGCAGGACACGAATATCTGACCTTATTTTATAAATATTCAATTTACCTGATGAATCATTAAAGCTGTTCAGTTCAGATTCGGATGTATTATGCTGTCACTCAGAAGCTCTGATGTGGACATAAGCAATCTTTCCGATAATTCAAGAAGTTTTACAACCTGTCTTCTGTCAATGAAACTGTAATCATCCAGAAATTTATCTATCGATAATCCTTTCTCAAGATATTCAAAAAGGATCTTCACAGGAATACTTGTTCCGTAAAATACGGGAGCTCCTCCTGATATTTCGGGGTCGACATTTATTATTTTGTTATTCATACACAAAAATAATCAAAATCATTCTTAAAAGAATCGGAATTATTTATCCTTAGTTTACCCATGTAAAAAGTAAAGAGAAACGTTTTAGACTAGTAAAAAATCTGAGAGTAGAGTGAATGAGTAGATCTTTTAAAAAAAAATTACAGCCTCAAAGTAATCGGTCGAATCTACGTTATTGTACTGCAAATAAGTTTATTAAATTCGATAAGATTGTAAAATCCTCAAAATTCATAAATTTATATAATAGTACATAAATGTTTATCAGCTAACTATTAAATTGATAACTATTTAATTACCAATTTATATATAGGTTTATCATCCAACTGAAATAATCTCTTTTGTCTCATAAACAGCTACAGATTCAGCCGGATTCTGAACTGCATATACCAGGCAATTAATCATTTGCTCTATCTTTACCGGATGCAGTCGCAACGCAGTTTCTTTTGAGAAAGGAAAAAGCTCAAACAGTTTATAAACCGGCAGTAAAATATAAGGCCAGTAGTGACCCGGTCCCAGTACATACCAGGGTCTTATAAAAGATGACCGCATACCGCTTTGCCTTAGAAGTTCTTCTCCCTGCATTCTTACTTTGATAAATTCTTTCATTACCGGAGCAGGATGAGCTACACTTAAGTAAATAAAATGTTTTACTCCTGCATTCACAGCAGCTTTTACAGCCTGCTCAATAGAAACCAGATCAATATTTTTAAACTCATCTTTTTTACCAGGACCGGGATGATGAACTCCGATTAAATGTATAAAAGTATCACAGTCATTAATTTTATCTTCATAAGTAATTCTGTCAAGTGCATTGCCTACCACAGCGCTGCAGCCTGCAGGCAGCTTTGATTCAGAACCTTTTCTCACCAATGCATATACCTGAAATTTATACTTAAGTAATTCCGGAATTAAAGCTGAACCAATGTAACCGGTTCCGCCTGTGATAAATATATTCCTGTTCAAATAAATAATATTTTTAAAAAGCAGTATTACAATTATTGTAAATTTAAAAAACATCAAATCTCAAATCCGAAATTCCAATTTCCAAATTAATAAATACATTGAGATACGATTTCAATATTAGTAAATTACATTAAACATACAACAAAAAATTAAACCAACAGACAAAACAATTTATGAAAGAATTTGACGTCGTCGTAATTGGCAGCGGTCCGGGTGGATATACGACAGCAATCAGAGCATCACAGTTAGGTTTTAAAACAGCAATAGTTGAAAGAGACAGGCTTGGCGGAATCTGCCTTAACTGGGGTTGTATTCCGACAAAGGCATTATTAAAGAACGCTGAGCTTATGAACGGGTTCAAGCATCTTGACAGTTACGGGCTGTCAGTTGAGAATATTAAATTTGATTTTGAAAAGATAATTGCCAGGTCAAGAGGTGTTGCTGATACTTCTGAAAAAGGCGTTAAGTATTTAATGAAGAAAAATAAAATTGATGTGTTTGAAGGTTCTGCTTATATCAATAAAGATAAAACCATCACGGTGAAGGATAAAGAAGGAAAGGAAATTGAAGTTCTGAAATCAAAGAATACAATAGTTGCTACAGGAGCCAGAGCAAGGTCACTTGGAAATTTGAAATTTGATGAGAAAAAAGTTTTATCTTCGACCGGCGCAATGATATTGAAAGACCTGCCGAAAAAGATGACGATCGTTGGTAGCGGCGCTATCGGAGTTGAGTTTGCTTATTTTTATAATGCATTCGGAACGGAAGTAACGATAGTAGAAATGATGCCGAACATAATGCCTGTAGAGGACAAGGATATATCCGATGTAGTTGCCAGAGAATTTAAAAAGAGCGGAATAAAAATTTTAACGGAAACAAAAACAGAAAGCATAGAAGTCAAAGGCGGAAAAGTAACCACGAAGGTGACCGGGAAGAATACAGAAGATCTGGTATCGGATGTTGTATTGGTAGCAATTGGTGTAACAGGGAATATTGAAAATATCGGACTTGAAGATCTGGGAGTTACAGTTGAAAAGGGAAGCATTAAAGTCGATAAAGATTATAAAACAAATGTAGAAGGAATTTATGCAATTGGAGATGTGAACGGTCCGCCGTGGCTTGCACACGTTGCTTCTTCTGAAGGAATAAACTGCATAGAGAAGATAAAAGGAATGCACGTTCCGGATATTGATTACACTAATATTCCGGGATGTACATATTGCCAGCCTCAGGTCGGATCAGTCGGGCTTACGGAGAAGAAAGCGCTTGAGGAAGGATATGAAATTAAAGTAGGAAAGTTTCCATTCTCGGCAAGCGGCAAATCAAGAGCTCTTGGAGAAACGGCAGGGCTGGTGAAAGTTATTTTTGACAAAAAGTATGACGAACTTCTCGGAGCCCACATAGTAGGAGTAGAGGCTACGGAATTAATTATGGAGTTTGTGCTGGCAAAATCACTTGAAGCTACACACGAACAGATACTGAAAACCATGCATGCCCATCCGACACTGGCTGAAGCAAATATGGAAGCAGTTGGAGTTGCATACGGCGAGGCAATTAATATTTAATTTGAATAAAAGATTTATTTAGCATATTTTCATATTAAACCTAAACACTAAAAATAAGAGGAGATACCAAAATGGACGAAAATAAAACAGCAAAAGGTCTGATTCTCGGTTTTGTAACCGGAGGAATCGTCGGTGCTGCAATTGCTTTATTATATGCACCGAAAAGCGGAAGAGAATTAAGAAGTGATATCAGGATAAAGAAAGATGAACTGATTGATGATACTTCAGAATATCTTCAGATCGCAAAAACGAAGGCAAGCGATATGATCAATGAAGGAAAAAGGAAATCAGAGGAATTGATCTCTGATGCGCGTAAGAAAGCTAATTCACTGATCGGCGATGCTAATTCAATATTGAATGATGCTAAAGAAAAAGCAACCAATACACTCGGCACTACTAAAGAAAAGCTGACTACAGAAACCGAAAGAGTAAAGGATGCATTTAAAGCCGGTGTAGATGCCTTTAATAATGAAAAAAATAAAAACTCTTAAGGAAAAATACATTGGAAGAGACACTTCAGATCACTCAGATAATTACCAACATAATTATCATACTGTTTTTTTTAGGACTGACAATTCTTGTCTTTGGTCTGATAAAACAGGCAAAAAAGATCACGACTAAGATAGATGATTTTTCTAAAGATTTTTCTGACATTAAACCTAAGGTGGTTGAATCATTGGAAAAGATCAATTCTCTGTCCGATAATGTAAACGGAGTAGTTTCTAAAGTGAACGAGAATGTTGATGTCCTTGGTACAGTAGTTGAAAAAGTAAAAGACACTGCAGATAGTGTACTGGAATTTGAAAAGAAAATACAGAATTCCATAGAACCTCCGGTAATGGAAACTTTGAATACCATAACAGCAGTATCGGTCGGAGTGAAAACATTTTTTGATTCCTGGAAAAAGAATAAAAATTCGAAAAGCATAGAACCGCAGTTTAATGAAAAGCTGGAAGATCTGAATGATTCAATAACGGATGTTAACAAAGAGCTGGTGGAAGTTAACTCCAGGCTTTCTGATCTTCAGAAATAATTATTAGCGGTATTTTTAAAAAAGGCAGTTCAATAAAATTGAACTGTCTTTTTTTATTCGTAAGATTCGTAAGATTTATAAGATTTATTAGATTTATAAGATTCATAGATTTGTAAGATTTGTAAAATTTGTATGATAAGAAGGTATTGTAAATAATTGTTTTATCATTAGATCTTAAAGTTTTGAGTTTTAATTAAAAAATGCAACATCCTCAAAACACTATCGTATCATTTGATATAAATTCCAAAATTATAAGATCATCATAATGAAAATAATTACCTTTTACAATAACTTGTAATAAAAATATTTTTTTATTATTTTGGAAACTAATAAAACGAAAATAGTTTCTTTGAAAAAAGTACAGACCGGATCAGAAGACCGCATAAAGATACTTAAATACTCCCGCAAGAAATTTCACAGTGAAGGATTTTACAAGATCTCAATGGATGAGATAGCCGCAGAACTTCATGTAAGCAAGAAGACAATTTATAAATATTTTCCTTCAAAGGAAAAGCTTCTCCAGGAAATATGCTCTGATACATCCTGCGAGATCATGAGCAGAATTGAGGCAATAATCGACGGCAGGGAAGATGCAGTTGTGAAATTTGTAAAGCTGCTTAATATGCACAGTAATTTTACAATGAATATCAGTGATAAATGGCTTAGGGATCTTTCAATACACGCTCCGGATATTAAAAAGAATATAGATGAAATGAAGAATGAACAGGTAAATAATGTATTCACAAAATTACTGGAGCAGGGAAAGAAAGACAAGCTGATAGAAAATTTTCCTACTCCTATTATAATAGCCAGTTTTAATTCTTCACTTAAGGCAGTACTGAATCATGATTTTCTTATCAACAATAAATTTTCCCTGCAGAATGCTTTTAAAATTACCTATGAAATGATTTTAAACGGTATACTTACGGATGCAGGCAAAAGCAAATTTAAAAAAGCAAAAGTTTTATTAGCAAAAGAAATCAAACTATAATTATAATGGCAATAAAATCTCTTTTGAGAAAAATATTTAAAGTATATTTCATAATAACTGCTCTAACGTTCATATCTTCTTTTGCTGAAGCGCAGCAGGTTCCAACAATAAACAATTTAGATGAGGCAATTTCAATTGCGCTTAAAAGTAATTCCGGTATCATAACAGCAAAGCTGGATATGCTTAAGGCAAAAGAAAAGGTTTCAGAAGTTTACAGTGAAAATCTATTGCCGACAGTAACATTGAATTCCAGGTTTCAGAGGGCGATCAGGAAACAGGTATTCGATATTTTCGGTCAGAAGTATGAAGTCGGTTCGGATAATTCTTTTACAAATTTAATTGACGTTACAGAATCACTGCCAATACTCGGTACACCGGTATTCTCAGCAATAAGGATTGCAGATTATTACTCGAAAACGCAGCAGCAGAATGTAACAGCAGCTGAAATTGATGTTAAGAAAAATGTGAAATCCGCTTACTATGGTGTCCTTCTTTCCAAATCAATTGTCGAAGTCAATAATCTCACGAAGCAAAATGCGGAAGAGAATTATATTGCCGTGGAAAAAAAATACAGACTGGGTGTCGCTACTGAATTTGATTATCTGAGATCTAAGGTCAGACTGGACAATTCAATTCCCGAGCTTTCAAAATCCGAAAGGAACTATGAGATCAGCAGGAAGATCCTTCTGAATGAATTAGGGCTGAAGCAGCAGCAGGATATTAATGTGCTGGGAGAATTAACATATGACAGTACGGAGGTAATGCAGAACACAGATTATATAATAGGAAAGATTGCAGAGAATTACATAGAAGTTAAGCAGCTTGAAGTATTGAGAAGCATTAATCAGGAATTGGTAAAAGTTGACAAGGCTAACTATCTTCCGAAGCTGTTTTTATTCGGACAATATACTTTGTTTGCATCAGAGAACGACGGTCAGCCGATTATGGATTACAGATTCAACAATACTTTGTTTGTGGGACTCGGACTTAACTGGAATCTGAATCTGTTCAGGAATTCTTATAAAGTGAAACAATCAGAACTCGAAGTAAGGAAAAATGATGAACAGCTGGCACAGCTGAAACAGGGTCTTAAGCTTAGATCTGAAAGCGCTTTGATTGCTATTGAAGATGCCAAGGAAAGAATTATATCCAGGAAAAAAACAGTCGAACTTGCTGAAAGAGCCCTTCAGCTTGCAAATACTAGCTATCAGGCAGGAGTCATAAATCTGATTGATGTGCAGGCGGCGGAGCTTAGTCTT
>WBZU01003134.1_pt1 | contig 11008 bp, 7 predicted proteins | sample 5204311 | NCBI WGS metagenome assembly WBZU01 (sample SAMN12344359, study PRJNA552823) | activated sludge metagenome | biome: Activated sludge suspended growth; feature: Nitrification reactor; material: Wastewater; isolation source: activated sludge from nitrification reactor of wastewater treatment... | reverse complement strand
TCGGCCGGGTCCTTCGAGGTCACGTCCAGGGCGGAGAACACCAGGCGGTCCTGCGCGGCGGTGGTGATGCCGGCCTGGTGGGCGCCCCGGAAGGCGACGACGTCGTCCACCGCTGGGGGCGCGGCCGCGGCGGTGGCGCCGTCGGAGTCGGACGAGCAGGCCGCCAGCCCCGCGCCGGCCAGGGCCGCGCCGGCGCCGGTGGCGCCGAGCGAGCCGAGGAACCGGCGTCGGGACAGGCGGCCCTCGGTCACACGACGACCTTGACCGGCACCTCGGCCAGGAGCTCGGTGAGCGGCTTCACGACGTCGGAGAGCTCGCGGCGCTGCTCCTCGGTGATCACCGAGTCGGGATCGTCCACGTAGCCCCACTCCTTGAAGCCGGTGTCGGCGTAGCCGGGGTCTTCCTTGTACTCGTCGAGCGCGGCCTGGACCTCATCGGCGGCGGCGTCGATCTTCTCCAGCAGGTCGGGCGCGGACTGCTCGAGGACCGGGCGGACGAGGTCGATCGACTTCATCGAGCCGTCGAGGTTGGCCTGGAAGTCGATGAGGTCGGTGTGGGAGTACCGCTCCTCCTCGCCGGGCATCTTGCCGGTCATCACCTCGTTCATCAGCTCCATGGCGCCGTTGGTGACCTCCTCGGGCACGTAGCTGCCCGCCTTGTCGGCCACCAGGCCCTGGAGCTCCTTGATGTCGGCGTCGAGCTGGTCGGCCACCGGGCCCATGCCGTCGAGCGACTTCTGCACCCAGATGGCGTACTCGAGGCGGTGGAAGCCGGTGAGGTCCTCGGGCTCGATGCCGTCGTCGGCCCGACCGTCGATCTTCGGGTCGAGGTCGCCGAAGGACTCGGCCACGGGCTCGATCCGCTCGTAGGGCACGCGGGCGTTGCCGTAGAGGTCCATCGCCTCGTCGAGGTTCCCGGCCCGGACGGCGTCGGTGAACTTGGTGGTCTCGGTGGCGAGGAGGGCGGTCTGCTCGTCGACGTAGTCGGAGTAGCCCTTCACGGCCTTGACCAGCTCCGGGTTGTCCTTCCAGTCCTTCACCGCGGCGCCCTTGGTCACCTTGAAGTCCCAGGTGTCCTGCTTGGCCCCGGGGCAGTACATCTTGTAGGTGCCCTCGCGGAGGTTCAGCTTGAACGTGCCGCTGAGGCCGTCGGTGAGGTTCTCCTTCTCGCCGAGGATGCTGTTGCCGTCCTCGGACTTCAGCTCGGCCTCGGTGGCCTTGGCCGAACCCTTGTTGCTGATGGCGAACACCACCTGGCCCGAGGGGGTGGACGACGGGCTGGGCTGGCAGCCGGCGTCGGTGATCTCGACCTTGATGGCGTCCTCGGAGGAGGCGGCGTCATCGGACTTCGCGCACGACGTGGCCAGCAGGCCGGCCACGGGGAGCAGGAGCAGCCCGGCCAGCACGCGTCGCGTGGCGGCAGGGCGGGTGGGCATGGCGGGGTTCAACGTGTCTCCTTCGGAGTGACAGGTCGGGGGAGGGATCAGGGGGCCGGGGCCGGGAGGGCGCCGGCGTCGGGCTCGGGGGCGACCGGCGCGGCCTTCGGCTTCGGCTTCGGCCGGGAGCCGGCCAGGACGAGCACGAGCATCGGCACGAGGTAGGCGAAGTAGGCGATCAGCTCGATCGGCGCCGGCTTCTGGCGGATGCCGAGCACCCCGGTGAAGATCGACTCGATCGGGGTGCCGGGGCGGATCAGCCAGCCGAGGTCCACGGTCTCGCCCTGGCCGAAGGTGACCCAGCCGGCCTCGTGGCCGGTGCGGAACGCCCCCATCACCAGGCCGGCGGCGATCACGACCAGCACGACGCCGGTGACGCGGAAGAAGCGCTGGAGGTTGAGGCGGAGCCCGCCGCGGAAGATGAGGTACCCGACGACGGCGGCGACCAGCACGCCGAACACGGCGCCGAACCCGCCGGCGGCCTTGTTGGTGGAGTTCTGGAAGGTGGCGAGCAGGAAGACCGCGGTCTCGAACCCCTCCCGCATCACCGCCAGGAAGGCCATGAACACCAGGGCGCGGGCCGAGCCGTCGGCCAGGGCGCTGGCCGCCTGGCCCTCGATCTCGCCCTTGAGATCGCGGGCGTGGCGCCGCATCCAGAGGATCATGTAGGTGACGAAGCCGACGGCGATCAGGCCGATGACCGTCTCGAGCATCTCCTGCTGCTTCTGGGGCAGCTCCCGGGACAGCGCCTCGAGGCCGACGCCGATGACGATGCAGAGCACCACGGCGGCGGCGACGCCGATCCACATCTGGCGCAGGGAGTCCTTGCGGCCCTGCTGGCCGAGGAACGCCGCGATGATGCCGACGATGAGCGCGGCCTCCAGGCCTTCGCGCAGGCCGATGATGAAGGTGGGCAGCATCGCTCGGGCGTGTCCTCGAACTCGTCAGGACCAGGAAGCACGCACCTTACTGTTAGGGCTTCCTAACCCTCAAGTCACGAGGGCGACGCGCCGGCGCTCAGATCTGGGTGCCGGCGTCGGCCCAGTAGGGATCGCGGAGCTTGCGCTTGATCAGCTTCCCGTTGGGCTCGCGGGGCAACGACTCGGCGAAGTCGATGCTCTTGGGGAGCTTGAACTTGCCCATGCGGGTGGCGGCCCAGGCGGTGATCTCCGCGGCCAGCTCGTCGGAGGGCTCGAAGCCCTCGTGCAGCTCGATCACCGCCTTGATCTGCTCGCCCCAGTCCGCGTCCGGGATGCCGAACACGGCCACGTCCTGCACGGCCGGGTGGTTGATCAGCTCGCCCTCGATCTCCGCCGGGTAGATGTTGGCGCCGCCGGAGATGATCATGTCGCTCTTGCGGTCCCGCAGGAACAGGTAGCCGTCCTCGTCGAGCTCGCCGAGGTCGCCCACCGTGAAGAAGTTCTCGATGCGGTTGGCCTTGGTCTTGGCGTCGTCGCCCTTGTACTCGAAGTCCGCCATCAGCTGCATGTAGACGGTGCCGATCTGGCCGGTGCCGAGCTGGTTGCCCTCGTCGTCGTAGATGCGGATGGCGCTGCCCGGCCAGGGGAGGCCGACCGACCCCGGCTTGGCCTTCCACTCCTTGGCGGTGATCACCGTGCCGCCGCCCTCGGTGGCCGCGTAGTACTCCTGGATCGTGTCGCCCCACCAGTCGATCATCCGGTGCTTGATCTCCTGCGGGCACGGGGCGGCGCCGTGGACCATGTTGCGCAGCGAACTCACGTCGTAGCCGGCCCGCACCTCGTCGGGGAGGTCGAGCAGCCGCACGAACTGGGTGGGCACCATGTGCGAGTAGGTCACCCGGTAGGTCTGGATCAGCCGGAGCGTCTCCTCGGGGAGCCACTTGTCCATGAGGACCACGGTGTGGCCGAGGTGGAGGGCGTTGCCCGTCCACATCAGGACCGCGGTGTGGTACAGCGGCGACACGGTCAGGTGGACGTGGCCGTCGCGGGGGCCGATCCCGAACAGGTTGGGCAGGTAGGCGAGCAGCTCGCCCATGTCGCTCGGGTCGATCTCGAACAGCGGCCGCTTGACCCCCTTGGGCCGGCCGGTGGTGCCCGAGGTGTAGTGCATCGCCGCGCCGGTGGTGCGCCCCTCGGGGGCGTCCGTGGGCTGGCCGTCGGTCAGCTCGGCGAAGGGCCGGAACCCGTCGATGGCCCCGACCGCGAAGCGGGCATCGGCCGGGAACCCGGCCTCGTCGGCGGCGGCGACGGCCACCTCGGCGAAGCGCTCGTGGGCGACGAAGGCCTTGGCGTCGCTGTCGGTGAGGATGTACGCCACCTCCGGCCCGACCAGGTGGAAGTTGATCGGCGTCACGTACAGGCCGACCTGGAGCGCCCCGAGGTACACCTCGATCAGCTCGATCGAGTTGGGCAGGAGCAGGGCGACGGTGTCGCCACCGGTCAGGCCGAGAGCCCGCAGACCGTGCGCCATCTGGTTGGCCCGATCGAGCAGTTCGCCCGCGGTGCGCTCCGCCCCGTCCGGTCCGACCAGCGCCAGCCGGTCACGATCGGCCTCGGCCACCCTCCAGAACCCCAGATCTCCCATGGCGCCGGAGCGTAGGAGAAAACGAGAACGCGTTCTACTTCCGGCCCAAACCCCCTGAACTTTGCGCCGAAACCCGACCCCCAGGTGTGTTTCGGCGCAAAGTTCCTGGGGTGGCGGGCGGTCCGGGGGCAGGGTCGGAACTGGAACGCGTTCTACTAGGGTCCGGCCGGGGCCCCGGTCGGGGCCGCCACCGAATCGATAGGGGAGAACAGATGCGCGCTGCCGTGCTGCGGAACACCGGGGACGAGCTGCTCGAGGTGGTCGACGGCGTGGAGCCCAACCCGCCCGGGCCCACCGACGTCACCGTGAAGATCGAGGCCACCGGGGTGTGCCACTCGGACCTGCACGCCATGAACGGCGACCTGCCCCAGGGCGCCCCGTTCGTGCCGGGCCACGAGGGCGCCGGGATCATCAGCGCGGTGGGCGACGAGGTGACCGACCTGAAGGTGGGCGACCACGTGGTGGTCGCGTGGTCGCCGCCGTGCGGGCAGTGCAACAACTGCACCGAGCGCAACCAGCCCCACCTGTGCGTGATGATCCAGTTCGCCATCGCCGGCCTGCCCCGGTTCAAGGAGGGCGACACCGACCTGTTCGGCATGGCCGGCACCGGCACCTTCGCCGAGTACGTGACCCTCCCGCAGGAGGCGGCGATCAAGATCGATGACGACGTGCCGTTCGACATCGCCTCGCTGATCGGCTGCGGCGTGAGCACCGGCGTCGGCGCGGCCATCAACACCGCGAAGGTCCAGCCCGGCTCGAACGTCGTGGTGTTCGGCTGCGGCGGCGTGGGCATCTCGGTGATCCAGGGCGCCAAGGTGGCCGGGGCCAAGACGATCGTCGCCGTCGACCTCGTCGACTCGAAGCTCGAGACCGCCAAGCAGTTCGGCGCCACCCACGCCTGCCACCCCGACGAGCTGGCCGCCCTCCAGACCGAGTTGACCGGCGACGGGTTCGACTACGCCTTCGAGGCGATCGGCGTCCCCGCCGTCATGCGCCAGGCCTACGACGCCACCCGTCGCGGCGGCACCACCTGCGTGGTCGGCGTGGGGAAGATGGACCAGGAGGTCGGGTTCAACGGCTTCGAGATCTTCTTCTCCGAGAAGAACTTCATGGGCAGCTACTACGGCTCGGTCGACGTCCGGAAGGACTTCGCCCGCTTCCTCCAGCTCTGGAAGGACGGCGAGCTCGACCTCGACGGCATGATCACCAAGCGCATGCACATCGACGAGATCAACGACGCCTTCGCCGCCATGAAGAACGGCGAGGTCATCCGCACCGTCATTACCTTCTGAAGGGGCCAGCCCCGGGGCGGGGGTTGCGCCCCGGGGCTGGTGCCGGCGGCGTGGGGGCCCGCCGCCCCCCGCCTCGTCGCCGCCTGGTGACCTAGAACTTGGCGCCGAGCGCCCTCGAGACCCCGGCCCCCATTGCGTCGGCGAGGTCCTGGTCGGCGGGGGCCGGACCGGGGGCCGAGGCGATCACCTCGACCACGCGGTCGGGGCGGTCGACCGCCACGAGCGCCTGGCGGCCCGCCGAGCGGTCTTGCGGATCGGCGAGCCGGACGACCAGCCCGATCACGGTCGGGTCGGCGGGACGCCCGACCATCCAGCCGCAGGTCCCCCGGCGCGCCGAGCGCAGCGGCGTGAGGTCGGTGCGGCCGATGGCGGCGGCCACCTCCTGGGTGGTGAGGAGGTCGCGGGCGGCGGTGGGGAGCGGCATCGCAGGTCCAGGGGGAGGCGGGAGGCGGCCGTGACACCGATCGATGTCGCGGTCGAGCCGGATCGTCCTCGCCCCCGGTTAGCGGGCGGTAGGCGTTCGGTAAACTCCTCGCCCGGACGAGGAGCTGCGATGGGTAAGGCCGAGGCGGGGGACGAACCGAGGTATCGCCTGCTGGGTCCCGTCGTGGCGGTCGACGCCGATGGCCGCTCCCTGGCGCTCGGCGGTGCCCAGCGCCGTGGGCTGCTGGCCCAGCTGCTGCTGGCCCCGGGTCGGGTGGTGTCGGTCGACGCGCTGACCGACGGCTTGTGGTCCGATCACCCGCCGGCCACCGCGGTCAAGGCGATCCACGTCCACGTCTCGCACCTCCGGGCCGCGCTGGGCGCGGACGCCGTGCACACCCGCCCGCCGGGCTACCTCGTGACCGACGCCGGCGGCGCCCGCGACGTGGACCGGTTCGAGCGGGCGCTGGACGCGGCGGCCGAGGCCCGGGCCGGGGGCCGCCTGGAGCACGCGCTCGACCACCTCCGCGCCGCGGACGGGTGGTGGCGGGGCCCGGCCCTGGCCGACGTCGCCGACCTGCCGTTCGCGGCCGCTGCCGTCGCCCGGCTGGCGTCGCTGCGCGACCAGGCGGTCGACGACCGCATGGCGGTCGAGCTGGACCTCGGACGCCACGAGCGGGTCGTCGCCGACCTGGAGGCCCTGGTCCAGCACGACCCGCTGCGGGAGCGCCGGTGGGAGCTCCTGATGACCGCGCTCTACCGCTGCGGTCGCCAGGCCGAGGCCCTGGACGCCTACGCCCGCGCTCGGGCTCACCTGGTCGGCGGGCTGGGCCTCGAACCCGGCCCCGCCCTCCAGCGGGTCGAGCGCCACGTGCTCCACCAGGACCTGCCGGGTCCGTCGAGGGCGACCGGGGTGGCGGCGGTGGCCCCGCCGATCGTGGCGCCGGCCACCCCGCCGCCGGCCAGCCCGGCCGGTCCAGCCGCAGCGGCGGCACCGACCGGGTCGGTGCCGGGCGCGGTGGTCGGACGGGAGCGGGAGCTGGCCGGGCTCGAGACCGGCTTCGACCGCGTCGTCGAGGCCGGCGCCGGTGCCGGGGTGGCGGTGGTAGGCGAGGAGGGCGTCGGCAAGACCGCCCTGCTCGGCGCGCTGTCGTCCCGGTTGTCGGCGCGGGCACGGGTGGTGGGCGGTCGGTGCCGCGAGCACGTCCTCGAGCCGTTCGGGCCCTGGGTCTCGATCCTCGAACAGGTGGACGCCCGAGCGGAGCTGGCCATCCTCGCCGGCAAGGACGACGAGGCCGGCGAGGCCCCGGAGGGTCGGGTCCTGCGGCTGTTCCAGGGGGTGGCCTCCCGGCTGGCGGACGCGGCGGGGCACCGGCCGCTGGTGGTGGTCATCGACGACCTGCACTGGTCCGACGACGCCACGGTCCGGCTCCTCCAGCACGCCCTGGACGAGACCGTCGCCGCCCCCGTGTACTTCGTGCTGGCCTGGCGGGATCGGGAGGTGATCGCGGCGCACCCGGTCAGCCGCCTCGTCCACCAGCTGCGCAAGGCGGGGACCGCGGTGGTCGACCTGGAACCGCTGCGGCCCGCGGACGTCGAGGAGCTGCTGGCCGCCGCCGAACCGACGGCGGCACCGGACGACCTCGATCGCCGCCGCCGCGTCGCCGCGGTGATCCACGAGGTGACCGGCGGGGTCCCCCTGTTCGTGGTGGAGGCGGTGGCCGCGGCCCGCGCCCCGGACGGCACGCTGCGGCCGGCGGGCGAGGTGGGCGAGGACCTCCCGGAGACGGCGCGCACCCTGGTGGCCCGCCGGCTGTCCTCGGGGCGGCCCGAGATGGCCGACGTCGCCGCCGCGGCCGCCGTGCTGGCCGAGCCCGTCGAGGCCGCGGTGGTCGAGCGCCTGGTGCCCTCGCTGGGCGCCGACGAGGTGCTGGTGGCCCTCGACGAGCTGGTCGAGGCCGGTCTCCTGACCGAGGTCGAGGGCGGCCACACCTTCGTCCACGCCGCGTACCGCCGGGCGGTGCTCGGCGCCCAGCGGGCCGGCCGGCGCCGCCTGCTCCACGACGCCGCCTTCCGGGCCCTCGAGGCGCGCGGCGCGCCGCCCGCCGTGCTGGCCCACCACGCCCTCGGCGCCGGACCGCTGGTCCCCGCCGAGGAGGCGGTCGCCCAGCTCCGCCGGGCCGGCGAGGAGGCGGTGGCCCGCGGGGCGTTCGTGGACGCCGCGGCGTTCCTCGATCGGGCGCTCGAGCGCGGGGCGGCGGCCGAGCGGCCGGCCCTCCGGGTCGCCCTCGCCGATGCCCGCTGGCGGGGGGGTGACATCGCCGCGGCCAAGGCCCTCGCCGCCGAGGTGGTGGCCGAGGCGCTCGCCGGCTCGGTGCCCGAGACGGTGCTGGTGGACGCCGTCGTGCTGCACGGGACCTTCGGCACCGCCTACTCGATCGACCCGGCCTCGCTGGCCTTCGCCGACCAGGCCCTCGATCTCGTCGGCGACCCGGGGCTCCGGGCCCGCGTGCTCGCCTCGTCGGCCTACCACCACGCCATGTGGGGGTCGACCGTGCCGACCGCCACCGCCGCACTCGGGGCGGCCGAGGCCGCGCTCGTTCCTTCCGGGTCCCCGGCCGTCGAGGCCGAGGTCCTGTTCGCCCGCTCGATCGCGCTCACGGCGTCGCCCGACCTGGACGCTCGGCGGGCGCTCTCGGACCGCCACCTGGTGATCGCCGACGAGCTGGGGTCGGTGCGCGACCGGGGCCGGGCGGTGCGGGGTCGCGTGATGATCGCCATGTCGGGGGGCGACCTCGCGGGCGCGCAGGGCGAGATCGATCGCCTGATCCCGATCGCCGAGCGGCTGGGATCCTGGCTGTACCTGTCCGACGCCTGGCGCTGGCGGACCGCGATCGCCCTCGCCGCCGACGACGGCGCCGCCACCGAGGCCGGCCTGGCCGAGCTGGAGCGGATCGGGGCCAGCCGGTTCGCCGGCCGGGTGCCGATCGGCAACCAGCGCCTGCTCCTGCACTGGGCGAGCGGTCGGTTCGACCGCTCCCTGGCCTACGTCGACGCGATCAGGGCCGCACTGCCGGCCACGCCGCCGTCCGGCTCGGACCGTCGGCTGGCCGACCTGGTGCGCCTGGAGCTGCTGGCCGAGTTGGGTCGTGGCCAGGAGGTGGCCGACGAGTTCGACGAGATCGCCCCCCACCTCGACCTCGACGCCTCGTCGTGCATCCGGGCCACCGGCGAGCTGTACCTGACCGCGGACCTGGTCGGTCGGCTCGGTCGAGCCGACCTGGCGCCGCCGCTGATCGCCCGCCTCGAACCGTTCGGCGGCCAGCTCATGGTGCTCGGGTGGGGCGAGGCGGTGTTCGGTGCTGCGGACCGGGTGCTGGCCCACCTGCGCTCCCTCGTGGCCGGCGTCGTCGACGAGGCCGGGTTCGACGCCGCCCTCCGCGTCGAGCGGGCTGCCGGGGCGACCCTGGAGGTGGCGCGCACCGACGCGGCCCGCGCCAGGGCCCGGGCCCAGCTCGGCGCTGCCCGCTGAGGGCGGACCCGCTCGCCTCGCCACCTGGGCTCGGTCGACCGGCCCTCAGGTCGCGAGGCGCACCACGAGGCGACCGGGGGCATCCCAGCGCGAGAACCCCGACGGCGCCGGCGCTCGGCCGAGGGGGCCCACCCGGCGGGGACCACGGGCGGCCACCGCGAGGACGATCTCGCCGGCCACCTCGGCCGCGTGGCGCCGGCCGAGGCAGGCGTGGCGGCCGTGGCCGAAGGTCGGGTCGGCCCCGCCGTCGCCGGCGTAGGCCTCGGCGTAGGCGACCACCAGCCCGGCGGGCACGCGGGCCGTCCGGTGTCCCCGCCGGCGCGGCACCCGGACCGGCGTGGTCAGCCGTCGGAGCACGCCGGGCAGCGGCGGCCGTTCGGCGACCAGGCGGAGGACCTGCTCCTGGGCGACGATCGGCCCGCCCGCGGCGATCGCCGCGAGCGTCGCCGGCTCGTCGAGCAGCCGGTCGAGCACCGACGCCACCGACCGCAGCGTCAGGGCGAGGGGCCCGACGGTCAGGCCGAGGACCTGGCTGGCCACGTCGTCCAGGTCGGCCACCACCGGATCGGCGGTCGGCCGGTCGAGGCGGGCCAGGAGCCGACGCCCGAACGAGGAGGGGTCGGCGTCGGGGAGGCCGCCGGCAAGCGCCTGCACCAGGCGGGCCCGCTCGGCCGCCACCAGCTCGTGGGCGCGGGCCCGGGCCCGGAGGTCGGCGTCGCGCTCCCGTCCGGTCGCCGGGTTCAGGAACGTGGCGTGGTGGATCACCTCGGCGGTGCGCAGCAGCGAGCCGCCGTGGCCGGTCAGCCCGGACCACCGCTCGAACCAGGCCACCAGTGCCGGCTCGGCCACGTCGGTCACGAGGTCGGTCACCGGCGACGCGCCGGCCAGCTGGTCGACCGCCGCGTGCCGGGCCGCCTCGAGCCCGCCGCGGTGGGACGGCACGGCCTCGCCGAGCACCTCGACGAGCAGCGACCGGGCGGCGGCGTGGCGCTCGCCGTCCAGCGCGAGGGCGAACCCGCCCAGGCCGAGCTCGGCGCTGCGGGCCTGGTAGGGAACGCTCGCCTCGGGGGCATCGATCAGGGCTTCGGCCGGCCTGCGTCCCGTCAGCAGCTGGGCGTAGCCGGTGCGGGCCCGCAGGAGGGGCAGGAGCGGCCGGGGGCCGAGGCCCCGCGGGGTCAGGAGGGCGACTGCCCGGGCGGCGCGGGCCTTCACGACTCGTCCCACCGCGCCAGCCGGGCGAGGGCGGAGCGGGCCGGCAGGAGCAGGTACTCCCCGCCCCGCACGGTCACGAAGTTGGCCAGCCGACCGACGCGCCGGCGGCGGCCGTCGAGGTCGAGGCTCGTGCCCGAGGCGGCGACGTCGTCCACCACCCCGCCGTGATCGGGGCGGTGGCCGGCGACCGGATCGCGCTCGTCGCCGAGCCCGAAGCGGTTCCCGTCCTGGATCCACTGCGACTGCACGAACTCGAACTGGCGCTCGAGGTCGGCGCAGCACGCCATGAACACGATGCCCTGCTCGGCGCCGGGCACCGGCTTGCCGCCACGGTCGAGCGGCCCGTAGCGGTAGCCCCGCCGGAACAGCTGGTGGCGGGGGACCATGGCCGATGCCGCGATCAGGGCGTCGCGGGGGTTGGCCCGGCGGATGTGGGCCGATGGGCGGACCGCCACGGGGTGGGCGGGGTCGCGGTAGCGGAAGTCGTTGTGGCCGGGCGGCTCGCCCTCGAGGCCGAGCACCCGGCCGTCCTTGTGCCGTCCGACGAAC
>WBZU01003133.1_pt1 | contig 11010 bp, 11 predicted proteins | sample 5204311 | NCBI WGS metagenome assembly WBZU01 (sample SAMN12344359, study PRJNA552823) | activated sludge metagenome | biome: Activated sludge suspended growth; feature: Nitrification reactor; material: Wastewater; isolation source: activated sludge from nitrification reactor of wastewater... | reverse complement strand
CGTAGCCATGATAACTGTCGAGGTGCCCGCGCTGCTTGAAAACCGGACTCAGCCACAGCGCCGTCACGCCGAGCCGTTTCAGGTATGCCAGTTGCGAGCGCACCCCCGACAGGGTTCCACCCTGCCAGCGATCGGCACCCGATGCCGCCCAGAGATCCCAGCGCCATGGTTGACCATTGGACTGAGCGGGCCGGGCAGCGGCCAACTGGTGCCGGTCGAGCAAGGGGCGCGTCGCTTCGGCGCCATCGCTGAAACGGTCAACCAGCAAAAAATACAGCACCTGGTCTCGCCAGTCCGTCGGAGAGGGAAAATAAGCCTGCCGGCGCGGCAGTTTGACATTGCGGCGGATACTGTCAGGCCGCGGACGATTGAGTGCCTGGTCGACGAATTGCATGATGTAAGACTCCCTGGACGAAATGAACGAAATCAACGAGACCGATGAGATGAACAAGATTCTAATTAAATAGAATACTTGTCCAGTTTTCAAGAGAGCCTTGACGAGTATGTCGGCAAATCGGGCGCCAGGGTCTGAGCACAATTACACACTATTAAACCCTTTTCAGCACTGCAGCAGCGCGCTAGTATGATGGTTTTGGGGCCAGCGGCCGCGGCTCCTGACTTGTCCCGATGAAAGGATACGTTCTTCTTGAAGCCTACCGATATCGGCGCACCCGACTACTTTCACAAAGTCGTTGATTGCCAGTGGGCATGCCCGGCCCACACGCCCGTTCCCGAGTACATCCGTCTGATCGCCGCTGGTCGCTACAGCGAAGCCTACATGGTCAACTGGGTGTCGAACGTCTTCCCTGGCATCCTCGGTCGCACCTGCGACCGTCCCTGCGAACCCGCATGTCGCCGCAGCCGCGTCGAGGACGAAGCAGCCGATGGGCGCGAGCGCAAGGAAGCCGTCGCCATCTGCCGCCTGAAACGCGTCGCCGCCGATTACAAGCAGGATATCCGGTCGCTCTTGCCACGACCGGCCAAAGAGAAGAACGGTCGGCGCATCGCCTGTGTTGGTGGCGGTCCGGCCTCGCTGACGGTGGCGCGCGACCTCGCACCGCTCGGTTACGAGGTGGTGATTTTTGACGGCGACGCTCGCCCCGGCGGCATGATGCGCACCCAGATCCCGAAATTCCGGCTGCCCGAAGCGATCATCGACGAGGAAACGGGTTACGTTCTCGGCCTCGGCGCCGATTTCCGTGCGGGCGAGTACGTCAAATCACTGAAAAACCTGCTTGCCGAAGGTTATGACGCGGTCTTCGTCGGCTCCGGAGCACCACGCGGCCATGATCTCGACATCCCCGGTCGCAAGGCCGCGGCCAAGTACATCCATCTCGGCATCGACTGGCTGGCCAGCGTCGCTTTCGGGCATACCACCTCGATCAGCAAGCGTGTCATCGTTCTCGGCGGTGGCAATACGGCGATGGACTGCTGTCGTTCTTCGCGACGGCTCGGCGGCGAAGACGTCAAGGTCATCGTCCGCTCGGGTTTCGAGCAAATGAAGGCCAGTTCCTGGGAAAAGGAAGACGCGATGCACGAAGGCATCCCGATCCTCAACAATCTCGTCCCCAAGGCATTTACCCACAACAGCGGCCGCCTTACCGGCGTCACCTTCGAGAAGGTGCGCGCGGTATTCGACGAACAGGGACGGCGCAGCCTGATCCCGACCGGCGAGCCCGACGCGCACTTCGAATGCGACGAGGTGTTGGTGGCCGTCGGTCAGGACAACGCTTTTCCCTGGATCGAGCGCGACATCGGCATCGAGTTCGACAAATGGGGGCTGCCCAAGCTCGACGAACGGACGCTGCAATCGACCCTGCCGAATGTCTTTTTCGGGGGCGATGCCGCCTTCGGCCCGAAGAACATCATCTGGGCAGTCGCGCATGGCCACGAGGCGGCAGTCTCGATCGACCGCATGTTGAATGGCGAAGACCTTGCCGTTCGTCCGGCACCCAAAACCCGTCTCGTGTCGCAGAAAATGGGCATCCACGCCTGGCGCTACGACAATGCGATTTCGGTCGATCGCCGTCTGCGCGTACCGCTGCGCGACATCAGTACGGCACTCAAGAATATCAGGATCGAGGTCGAACTCGGTTTCGACCCGCAACTCGCTGCCAAGGAGGCGCAGCGCTGCCTGAACTGCGACGTGCAGACGGTGTTCACGCCCAAGCTATGCATCGAATGCGATGCCTGCATGGACATCTGCCCGATGGACAGTATCAGCTTCACCGCCAACGGCGAGGAGAACGAGCTGCGACCGCGGCTGCGCGCCCCGGCACTCAACCTGCACCAGGATCTGTACGTGTCGGAAACGCTGAAGACCGGACGGGTGATGGTCAAGGATGAGGATGTCTGCCTGCACTGCGGTCTCTGCGCCGAGCGCTGCCCGACCGGCGCATGGGACATGCAGAAGTTTCTGCTCGAGATGACACACGCCGGCGCCGGCTGTCGCAGTGCCGGTACGCAGACAGCAAGCGCTTAAGGAACGAGAATGCAGAAGATCGAAGCAGTCAATGATTTCGTGGTCAAATTCGCCAACATCAACGGCTCCGGGTCGGCATCGGCGAACGAGCTTTTCGCCCGCGCCATCCTGCGCATGGGCGTGCCGGTCTCGCCACGCAACATCTTTCCGTCGAACATCCAGGGGCTGCCGACCTGGTTCGAAGTGCGCGTCACCGAGCAGGGCTATCTCGGTCGCCGCGGCGGCGTGGACATGATGGTGGCCATGAATCCGCAGACCTGGGACCAGGATGTCCGGGAAATCGACCCCGGCGGCTACCTCTTCTACGACAGCTCGAAACCGCTGCCACGCGCGAAGTTCCGCGACGACATCCACGTCCTGGGCATGCCGCTCACCGAGATCTGCAATCAGGCCTACAGTGACGCACGCGAACGCCAGTTGTTCAAGAACATCATCTATATCGGCGCGCTGACCACCCTGCTCGACATCGACCCGGCCGAAATCGAGAAGCTCTTCGGCGAACAGTACAAGGGCAAGGAGAAATTGTTCGAATCCAACGTCCAGGCGCTCAAACTCGGCATGGACTACGCACGTTCCAGCCTCAAGCCGATTGCGCTCAAGGTCGAACGCCGCGACGGTGTCGGCAACCGCATCTTCGTCGATGGCAACAGTGCCGCCGCGCTTGGCTGCATCTATGGCGGCGCGACGGTCTGTGCGTGGTATCCGATCACGCCTTCGTCTTCGGTCGCCGAAGCATTTCAGCGCTACGCGCAGAAGCTTCGCATCGACCCGGAGACCGGTGCGCATCGCTACTCGATCGTGCAGGCCGAAGACGAGCTGGCGTCGATCGGCATGGTCATCGGTGCCGGCTGGAACGGCGCACGCTCATTCACCGCCACTTCCGGTCCCGGCATCTCGCTGATGAGCGAGTTCATCGGACTGGCCTATTTCGCCGAGATCCCGGCGGTACTGATCAACGTGCAGCGCGGGGGCCCGTCTACCGGCATGCCGACGCGCACCCAGCAGGCCGACATACTGGCCTGCGCTTACGCTTCGCACGGCGATACCCGGCACGTCCTGCTGTTTCCCGAGGACCCCTATGAATGCTTCGAGATGTCGGCGCAGGCACTCGACCTCGCCGAGCGCCTGCAGACACCCATCTTCGTCATGACCGACCTCGACATTGGCATGAACCAGCGACTTTGCAAGCCGTTCGCCTGGGACGACAGCAAAGAATACGACCGCGGCAAGGTGATGACCCGTGAGGCGCTTGACGCCGGCACCGATTTCGGCCGCTACCTCGACGTCGACGGCGACGGCATTCCCTACCGCACCTATCCCGGAACACACCCGACCAAGGGAGGTTACTTCACCCGCGGCACCACCAAGAACGCCTACGCCGGCTACTCGGAAGCCGGCGCCGACTACATCTACAACATGCAGCGGCTACGCCAGAAGTTCGAGACCGCCAAGTCGCTGTTGCCGCTGCCGGTGCTCTGCGCCGCCAGATACCCGGCGCGCTTTGCCGCCCTCTTCTACGGCTCGACCGGCCCGGCCATGCAGGAGGCACTCGACGCACTCGCCGAGCAGGGCATCTACATCAATGCCCTGCGCATCCGCGCCTTCCCGTTCCAGAACGAGATTGCCGACTTCATCGCCTCGCACTCCAAGGTGTTCGTCTTCGAACAGAACTTCGACGGGCAACTGGCGACGCTGCTGGTCAACGAGGCCGGCGTCAACCCGGCCAACCTGATTTCGGTACTGCACTACGACGGCACGCCGATTACCGCTCGCTTCATCACCCAGGAGATCGCCGAGCGCGTTTCGCGCCTGAACGTGCGCCCGCTCCGACACGACATGGTGGCCTGAGATGACCTACCTCGCCAAACCCAAGCTGCACCACCCCTCGCTCGCCAAAAACCGTGTCGGCTACACCCGCCGCGACTACGAAGGCCGGATTTCGACACTCTGCGCCGGTTGCGGCCACGACTCGATCTCGGCCGCCATCATCCAGGCTTGCTGGGAACTCGACATCGAGCCGCACCGCGTTGCCAAGCTCTCGGGAATCGGTTGCTCGTCGAAGACGCCGGATTACTTCCTGGGCAACTCGCACGGTTTCAACACCGTGCATGGACGCATGCCCTCGGTGCTCACCGGCGCCTATCTGGCCAACCGCGACCTGATCTACCTGGGTGTCTCGGGTGACGGCGACTCGGCGTCGATCGGCCTCGGCCAGTTTGCGCACGTCATGCGCCGGGGCGTCAACATGACTTACCTGGTCGAGAACAACGGGGTCTACGGACTGACCAAGGGCCAGTTCTCGGCGACCGCCGACAAGGGCTCGAAGTCGAAGAAGGGGCAGACCAACAACGACGCGCCGATCGACCTGGTCACGCTCGCCCTGGTCATGGGGGCGACCTTCGTCGCGCGCGGCTTCTCCGGCGACAAGACCCAGCTGGTGCCATTGATCCGCGCTGCGCTGGCCCACCAGGGCGCGGCGGTGATCGACATCCTCTCGCCGTGCATCGCCTTCAACAACCATGGCGGCAGCACCAAGAGCTACGACTACGTACGCGAGCACAACGAGGCGGTCAATCGCCTGGACTTCTTCCCGCAGCGCGAAGAGATCACCGCCGAGTACGGCGCCGGCGAAGTGACCGAGGTACGCCAGCACGACGGTTCGGTGGTCCGCCTGCGCAAGCTGCACGCCGACTACGACGCCAGCGACCGGATCCGGGCGATGAGCTACGTTCAGGAACACGCCGCACGTGGCGAGCTGATCACTGGCCTGCTCTACCTCGACAGCGACGCCTGTGACCTGCACCAGGAACTCAATACCGTCCTGTTGCCACTGAATACGCTCGGCGCAGCCGAGCTGTGCCCAGGGTCGGCAGCCTTGGAGAAGATCAACGCCTCGCTGCGCTGAGGCGTCGATCAGCGCATGTGCAAGATAGGGCCTTAGCACCCGCCACCCTGAGTCAAGTCCGAAATCTGCTGTAAATTCTCTCCGGTTCGATTGATGACGGAGGGTTTTCAGCCGGTGAGGACAAAATGTTGTTGCCCTCACCGGCGGCGGCACGGGCGGCGGCCCACTCCGCGAATTCGTCCCTGTCCAGATACTTCCTTTCCGGTCAAACCTCGTTGTACTCGGCGAGCAGGGCGCCAATCAGGCGCAGTGCGGAGGCGTCGTTCGGAAAGATACGGATGACGCGCTCACGGTGACGAATCTCCTCGTTGGGTGATCTCCCGGAATATTCATACCGAAGGGGCCGGTTGGATCAGGATGTCCCACTTGGGCAAGAGAGGGTTTCGTTCCAGCCTTGCTTCGACAAGTTGCATAGCGTCCTTGCCGAGGGAAATTCCTTTCTCATAGACGTTGTGGCTCAATTCGACGATCGGATGAAGCCTTTCCAGGTCATACTCTTGGCCCATTCGAGCATTGTTTGGGTGCCGTCAGTTCGTTGAACACCCACAGCCAGAGCAACCGACCCCTTTCTCGCCACGGCGTTTCGTCCAGGTGCAGCAGGCCGGCGCGCTCAATCTCCTCCAGCAGCAGGTCTTCGACCGGCACGACCTGGCCGGCGCTTTGCCGTAGGGTCTGGTCGATGAGTCCAGCGGACAGTTGCAATCCGAGCAACTCACAGAGGAGCTCTTGAACCTTGGCGCGCGCGAGCCGATAGCGCAGGCAGCGCATGACGATCAGCCCGGCCAGGCACGGCCCGAGCATCTGCTGAGCATCCCCCCGTGCGCCTGGCCATTCGGGCAGGACCAACGCACGCGGCGGCTGATGGCGGCTGCCATGGCTGCATCTGCACGGGGCTTCCAAAAACCGGTGCCGCGTCACCCACAGCCGCCAGCCTGGAGCGTTCGGATCGGCCAACCGCACTTCGATTTCGTCGTAGCCCCCGTAGGCTTGACCCAGCGGCTCGGCTGCGAAGGGCTCGTCACAGGCCGCGCATCGCTCCGGCCAATGATCGAACACAGCGTTGACGGTCAGCTTCTGGCTTCGACCAAAGCCGGGCGCGCCCGGCTGCCGACCCGGGCGACGCGCCGCGGGGGTCGCCGCGCCGGGAGGCGCTTTTGCCAGCGCAGCGCCGTCGTCGCTCACCTCAACCGCCTCTCTTGGTTGGTCGGCTATGGTCGTCGGCGGATCCCCAGGCGCACGCTCCGTCGGCACATCACGCTCCGCGGCCCCACTGGGTTGGCGATAGACCGAATCGCTTCCGGGCGGACGCGAACGGTTGCGGGAGTCCTGGTTCAATCGGTCCCGCGCCTCCTTGAGGTCAGCCAGCAGGCGCTCCGCCAACCGCCGCAACGCCTCTTCCTCAAGCTGCGACAGAGCATCGCGGTCGAGTTGGCGAAGATCATGGTCGGTCAGATGCATGGCACGACGGGCTGGGCTGTGGGCAACGGCGCTCGGTCTAATGCAACTCACGCTCAGTTCCCAAAAAATCGCAGGTGGTTTCTCAGCTTACATCGGTAAACTGTTGAGAAAAAAGGATAGGGCGGATTGTCTGATCGCCCAAGACCGCATGCGCACCGGCGCGCAGCGGTCACGACCGCGGCGGCGGCTGGCCAATCGGCGGGGGGAGTGAACGGTTACGGTCAACCAGCTTAGAGACGCGGAAGGCGCTTGATCTTCTGACAGTGCCGTCGGTTCGGCGGATGGAACCCGCCACACACGTTCCGCTTCATCGCCACGGAGGCGCGGAAAACAACGGTTCGCAGCGGCAAGCGGACGGCAATCGAGAACCTCCTCGGGCGAGCACGCCGGCGGCACATCCTGGCTTGAAAACCTGGCGCTTGGGCTTCGTTCCTCACCCCAGCCGCCGGCCAAGCCAGGCCACTGCAATTACTGCTCGCTCGGCGCTTGCGCTCGACGACAAAATTGGCGATGCTGGCCGCTGCCGTCGGTCGGGCGGCCTGGCAATGGGAGACCAGCATGGCAGAGGAAAGCAAACGCCTGGATCCGGCGTCGACGCCGATCCACTTCAGCAACGGAACGATCCTCGAAGGACTGGGAGGTAACGGCCTGGTACGCCAGCGACGCCCGGAAGCCGGGCGGCTGCGCTCGGCGAGCTTGCCCGGTCAGGCCGACACCACCGCGGCTTTCGAGCGCGCGTTGGCCGAACTCGGCATCCGCGAGCAGGAGACGATCAGCCTCGAAGCGACCGAGGTGCGGAGCAGCGCCGGCGACCGGCTGACGCTGCGGCCGGCGCTTGCAGCCAGCGATGCCGCGCCGTGCGTGGTGCTCTACCAGGACGAATCGGGCGGCGTCAGTTGGCACTTCGCGCAACCGGCCGCCGGCGTGTCGCGGCCTGGTCTGCGGGCGGCGAACCCGGCGCCGCTGTTCATCATCCCCTTGCGTACCGCCGAGGCGCAGGCGAGCCTGCGCGGCGGATTGGCGCGGCGCAGCCTGCGCGATCCGATCACCATCGTCGGGCGCAAGCTCTTCAAGGTGCTGCTGCTGCCGGTGTTCTCGGCGCTGCTCGGTGACCCGCTGCGCTGGTTCGCCGAGCAGGTCGAGTAGCGTCATCGCCCGCAACGCATCTGGCAGCCGACTCCCGACAACTACCGCCAGCCGCCGGCAGCGAGCGAGGCAACCGTCGACTGGTCGCGCCTGCGCGCCGGGCCGGCGCTGCTGCTGGTGCACGGCATCTTCAGTTCGGTCGAAGGCATGCTCGCGGCGCTGCCGCGCAGCGCGCTGCAACGTTGGTACGAGCGCTACGAAGGCTGCGTGCTCGCTTTCAACCACCCGACGGCCAGCGCCTCACCCGAGGACAACGCGCGCCAACTGCTGGAGTGGATCCAACGCCAACTGCCGGGCGAGCCACTGGTCTTCGACATCCTCTGCCACAGCCGCGGCGGCATCGTTGCGCGCACGCTCGCCGAGCGCGGCGCTGAGTTGTTACCCGACAACCCCTGCCGCTTCCGCAGCGTGTACTTCGTCGCCACGCCGAACGCCGGCTCACCACTTGGCGACGCCGAACACCTGCGCGACCTGATCGACCTCTACACCAACTGCCTGAACGCCTTCCCCGACGAACCGGCGACCTACTCGGCCGAAGTGCTGCTCGGACTGGTGACGCTCGCCGCGTACGCCATCACCGACGAACTGCCCGGAATCGCCGCGCTCGGCATGCGCCGCGGCTACATCGTCGATCGGCTGAACCGCAACCCGCAGCACAGCCCGGCGCTCTACGGCGCCGCCGGGGCGGATTTCGAACCGCAACCGGGCCGCGACAACGGCTGGCTGATCGCCCGCTTCGGTCGCGCCGCCGACGCCCTGATGGATCGTGTGTTCACGCTCGACGGCAAAGCGCTGGCCAACGACCTGGTCGTCCTGACCGACGGCGTCTTTGCGGCGAATGGCCACCCGTCGTTCCCGATCGACGATCCGCTACGCTACGCTGCGGCCGACGGCGTCTGGCACACGGCGTTCTTCGCCGAACCGCGGACGATCGCGCACATCGACGCGCACTTCGACCGCGTGCGGCAGGCGGCACTGGCGCGGCGGCCGAGCTTTCGCGGCGGCACGACGCGTGGCCATCCTGCGGGCGAAGTGGCGCTCTGGCGCCGCCGGCCAGCCGAGCATGCCGACACCATCACCCGCGATCTGCAGCTCGACTTCTGCGAGCGCCTCGAAGTGGGCGCCAGCGCCGACCTCGTCGTCCGCCTCGAACTGCCCGGCAGCGAGCCGGCAGCGGCCGGGCGGATGATGCTCGCTTTCGCCACCGGTAGCGACGAGATCGAACTCGTCGCCGAAGTCAGCGCGCCGGGTTTCACCGTCGGCGGCGCACGGCACGCCAAGCTCTGCCTGCGGCGCGAACGCGACCCGGCGCTCGAGCTTCCGGCTGACCGCGCTCGACGCCGGCAGCGAGCCGCTCGAACGAACGATCGTCGTCTCGTTCTTCCGCGGCAACGACTGCGTCGGCGGCATCACGCAGCACACCGTCGTCGTTCCGCACGGCTACAGCGAGCCGACGCAGAACCGCGCCGGTCGCGGCGACGCGCTGCGCGTGGCACGGCAACCGCGCGAAGCAGCCGACCTCGTCGTCTGCCTGCGCCGGCCACAGATCGGGCGCGACGTTTTCGAACTCAGCCTGCGCTCGCAGATCCCCGGCGAGGAGTACGAAGCGCGCGACTTCGGCCACTTCGACCTCGACGGCCAGGAATTGCCGAGCTACCTCGCTGCAGTGCTCGACCCGAGCTTTGCCCGCTTCCCCGGCGCACACCTTGCCGAGAACGCTTTCGACCTTGCACTCGCCGCCTGGAACGTGGATTTTCTCGCCACGCTGGCCGACCTCGGCAAGGGGTTGGGGAAGAAGGGCATCCATGCTCGCAGAAGCCAGCAGAGCCGACTGACGGCCCTGACCATGCCCAACACTTTCAATCGCACCCCGCCACGCCAGGGCGATTGCATGAATCTTATACAAGACCCAGGAGTTCGGCGCGAAAGGCGTCCGAAGTCGCGGCGATCAGTCGCTGAACCTTGAGGCCACCCTGGCGTTTTACCGGAGCAAGGCGCAGGAGGTTCAAGACGAACGGGCGCAAGACGGCGAAATTCTGAGCGGCATGATCGGTGCGAGCGCGCATCTGATCGTCGCCAAAGACGACATCCCTGCCCCCATGCAGGCAGTTCTCGACGCGCCAGTGCCTGCGGACGGCTTCATTCATGCGCGGTGCGTCGGGAACCAGGCTGCTCACGTAGAAACGGCGATCAACGGAGGTCTGTCCCTGGGTCGTCCGCTCGCTCGTCACCATCGCGAACGACTTCAGGTCTGGCCAGCGCTCGGGGGCGTGCAGGCAGTCAAGCTGACCGAAGACCTAACCGCGCCGGACTTCCAAGCGGCCATGATCCTTCTCGACGAGTTCGTGAAACGGATGAGCCGTCTTGCCTGGCGCCGCCTCGAAGGCGCAGAAAAAATCCTCGATCGACTCGGCCAATGTGGGCGGGTTATCCTTGACCGCTAAGACATCGTCGGCACCCCGATCGCGAGTGGCTTGCGCCATGTTGGGCTGCGTGCCCATGGCGTCGATGGTGACGATGCAGCCTTCCAGGGCCAGGGTCGTCAATAGACCAGACCCGCCTGGGCGGCAAACGCGCTGACCAGAGGCAACGGCGTGCCTCCCACCTTTCCCGATCGACGACTCGTCTTGCCGTCGATCGCGACGACTTCCCCGTTCGTCAAGGTCGGCACGACCTGGCCCACCCAGCGCAGGAACGCCGCACCCAACTCGTCGGGATCAATCGCCGCGAAGACGCGGCCGAACGTGTCATGGCACGGGATGCTCGGCGCCTGACAGGACCGCGCAGACAGCAACCTCCAGCCATTCCACCAACGGGTGTTCCACTTTCTTCGCCTGTCTCGGATCGCGCATCCCAACCCAGACGTCCACCCGCCGAACCGAGCTCTCTGCCTTTATGGAAAACCCCAAAAAAACAGAAAACTACACAAATCCCAGGGCGGTGAACAGCCCCTTCGTCACCCCTTGAGGGTAAAACGACTATTTTCGAGGGTTCACGACGTGTGCGCCGGGCATGGCGC